>ENA-USYR01000883-USYR01000883.1-human-gut-metagenome-genome-assembly--contig:-NODE-883-length-13965-cov-8.636593_pt1 | contig 13965 bp, 9 predicted proteins | sample MGYA00250064_ERZ773510 | MGnify/ENA primary metagenome ERZ773510 (study PRJEB29103, sample SAMN06112082) | human gut metagenome | biome: human gut; feature: ankylosing spondylitis patient; material... | reverse complement strand
AATTCAGTTACTTGACCTTTTTCAAAGCCTTCCAGACTCGGTTTTGTTTCTTCAGCGAACAAAACATCATAAGACGGGTTGTGCAAAATCTCGGTCACACCTGTGATACCGTACTTGCTTAAATCTAAATTTGCCATTTTCTTTGAATTAATTAAATTGGTATTTTGTTTTATTATCTCTTCACCTTTTGACTAAGAAGGGGATTGAGGAACGCCCCCTTGTAAATCCGGGTACAAAAGTAACACTTTCTTTGGAAAGCAAGAAGGGATTAGAGAAATTTTTCCCTAATTGAATCTCTTTTATAAATTCCTAACAATATCTGCAAACTGAATATTGCAATTTGAAAGATTATCGTTTACTTTGCAAGCCAGAACGTTCTCAATACGATGAAAATGAGATTAAATTATGATTAAACTATAATATGAAAGTAATTGATTTTAGCAAAACAAATTCGATTCTAAACCAGTACATATCCGAGATCAGAAATGTAGAAGTTCAGAACGACCGCCTTCGCTTCCGCCGTAACATTGAACGTATCGGAGAAATCATGGCGTATGAAATGAGTAAGGAGTTTACATATTCGGTAAAAAACATCCGGACACCACTGGGAGTTGCTCCGGTAAGTACACCGGACAACAATTTAGTTATCAGCACTATCTTACGTGCAGGCCTACCCTTCCATCAGGGCTTCTTGAGTTATTTCGATGGTGCGGAGAATGCGTTTGTTTCCGCATACCGTAAGTATAAGGATACGCTAAAATTTGATATACATATAGAATATATCGCTTCTCCCCGTATTGACGACAAAACGCTGATCATCACCGACCCTATGTTGGCAACAGGCGGCAGTATGGAACTGAGCTATCAGGCAATGCTGACCAAAGGTCACCCTGCCGAAATCCACGTTGCTTCCATCATCGCCAGCCAGAAGGCTATCGATCATATTATAAATGTATTCCCCGAAGATAAGACAACGATCTGGTGTGCTGCTATCGACCCCGAAATCAATGAACACTCCTATATCGTTCCGGGGCTGGGCGACGCAGGCGATCTTGCCTACGGAGAAAAAGAATAAATCTTTAAAGACTCTTTCGATATTGCTGCGGTGACATCCCCACTTGCTTCTTAAAGAATGTACCGAAATAAGAAGCATTGGGGAAGCCGAAAGCATTCGAGATTTCCTGAATGTCCTGCTGAGTATTCTTCAGCAACGAGATACTTTTACGGATAATCGCCTTGAATACAAGTTCCTGTACTGTATACCCGCATATACTTTTTGAAACCGCAGAAAGATATTTAGGAGACAAACAGAGTTTATCCGCATAAAATTCCACTCCCCGCTCCTGCATATAATATTTCTCAATTAACTGGATTAAACGGATGAAGACTTCATTTTTCCGTCCTCCCGCTTCTTCTCCATCATTCACTAATTTACGATTATACATGGAACAAATCCTGTATGTTAATGCAAGTAGAAGCAGTTTTTGTTCGTAAAGTTTAAATGGATTTTCTTCTACCTCCACAGCACTGTCGAGCAGAGACATATATTTCGTGATTTCTTCTTCTTCACCGGTGGTCCACACACAACTAGGCTCATCAGGAGTAATCCGCGAATACATATACATAGTCACAACCGCATTGCCCATAATATCCCGTATGGGCTCTATCTGATAGATCAGAATCTGTACTTCCATATCTTCTGATTCCTGAAGAACCTGAAACGCACCTTCTTCGGGAATAAACAGGCTTTCGCCCGCCTTAGCAGAACAGACCTTCTGATTCAAGGAAAACTGGAAACTCCCCCGGTGACAAATAATCACCCCCAATCCTTTCATGTGGAACAGTTTTTTTAAAGAAGACGGAAAAGTCACAAGTACACCTCTCGAACTACATATATTTTTCCCGCTCAACAAGTCGCGGTCAAATTGCAATAAACGATCTTGCTGTGTATCCATAATACCAATACATTATATAAATCATTATCAAAAACGACGCTAAGTTAGCAATTTTCGTTTAGGATAAGGAACAACAAGCACAAATATCATACAAATTAACCCGCCATAGATCGTCCAGCCTGCCATTTCTTTGAGAGCGGAAAGCGTGGCTTGCACCTGAATCCGTCCCTTAGTAGATATAGCTGCCATATTACGGGCTTCCGTCTCACTTTTCCCTTGATACTTCATCCCCTGCACCGTACCAAGAAAAGAAGTAGAAGCATCCGGATTTAGCAAATCTACATTTTGCGCATAACGGGTGATGTAATGTTGCTGCCGTTCCTGCAGCACATTCGAATAAATAGCTCCTCCAATACCGGGTCCCAGCACCATACGCACGGTGAGCATGATGCAAATCCAGGTAGAAAGGTATTTGAAAGGCATACGCTGATTAGCATAAGCTGCCGTCAGGGCATACAAAATCATCATACCAATAGCACGGATAATGACTGCATACTTCAAACGTTCATACATCCCTGCTGTCTGTACTTCAAAATACATGAACACAGCCGATAAGGACAGAAAGAAAAAACCAAGAGCAAAAAGATATTTGAAATGCAATCCTTTGCTCCCCAACGCCATAGCAATCACTGCACCAATAGTATACCCCACCATGCACCAATTGCCCAACGAAGCATTCTGCAAATTATCAAGATGCATCCCTACACCTGCGAATACATTAACAAACATGGCACTGGAATTGATGATCATCAGCAGCAGATAAAGCAAAGCGCCCATACGGATGGTGCGTAGTTTGAATGCATCCAACAAGACATAAGGCGACCGGCGGGTGACATCCATATAGAGAAAGATCCCGGCAAAAAGTATGCTGACAGCAGTTGCCCAACGGATAGACTCATCATCGTACCAATCGAGCACTTTACCGTAAACCAGTACATAAGTGAGACACGTCAGCGAAACACAGAAGGCAGTGACATTACCGAACTTACGGAAGTTGATAGGAAAGCGCCCAGGGAATTTGTAATTGGGCATAGTGATAAATATGATTAAGATAGAAACCAGTAGAATCCCCATCATAAAATAATACACATACTTCCACTCATATTCAAAGGACAGCCAGGCCGTGAGTGCCGTACCCGACTGTCCCAGAATCATAAAAAACAGATAAACCGCCGGCTGGCTCACACATCTTTCAATATCCAGTTTGTTCCAACCGGCTGCGTCTTTCGGTTCCAGCCCCGGAGTGATATTACGGGTAGCTTCCATGCCTCCGGCATACCAAATAAGGGTAAACAGATTGACCATCATCAACACCATACGCAGAAAGCCTGTCAACAGGCTACAAAGTGCTAACAGGAATACGCTATCGGTCTTGGCACAAATATAACTGAATATATACATCAATGCGAATCCGACAATGCACATCATCTTCTCCCGGCGCACACACACCAGTTCGTACAAGAATGGAGCAAAAGCCGCCATACCGATCGAAGTCACAAAGTTAGCAAACTGAATATGTTCGGAAATAATGCCAAGACCGCTCATCATCTCGGTACTATTCACCGAATAAACCCCGCCTACCGTAAGAATCGGCAGGAAAAAGAATAATAGGATGATAATCCCCAATGGCTTGGGCATCCAGTTATAAAAAGGATAGTTTTTAGGATATGAGGGCATTTGTGTAAATCCAAATTACTGTTTACAAATAGTTAATCACACTTCACGGACAAGGCAGAATGAAACTAAAGCCGGGCTTTAACCACGACCATCATACCAGCTGCCAGTCGTTCGTTATCTTCTTTGGATAAATTAGTAAAATCAATACGTACAGGGATACGCTGTTGTATCTTTACAAAGTTTCCGGCCGAATTATCTGTCGGGACTAATGAGTATTTAGAACCTGTGGCCCCTGAAATAGATGTCACCTTCCCCGTAAACTCTTTATCACTAATAGCGTCTACCGTAACAGATACTTCCTGTCCGATATGCAGATTCTCAATTTGCGTTTCCTTATAATTGGCTACAATCCATTTTTGAGTATTAGGAAGAATATAAGTAATCGTCTGTCCAGCGGAAATGAATTGTCCTTCCTCCAACGAACGACGACCGAGCTTTCCATCACAGGGAGCTACCACAACCGTATAAGACAGATTCAGGCGTGCCATTTCAAGTGCCGCCGTTGCCCGTTGAATAGCAGCTTCGGTACTCACACGACGATAAGACACCTCATCCACACCGGAAAGGGCAGCTTTCTTCTGTCTTTCCACAGCTTCCAGCTTCTTACGCGTAGCCTCATAATCCGTAATAATCTGTTCAAGCTGGATAGGAGTCGCTGCATTTCGTTTCACCAGATTTTCATATCGTTTCCGGTCTTTCTCCAGTTTAGCCAGGCGCACTTCGATTTCAGCAATAGAGGCATCATAGACGGATGCAGTGGTCTGTGTAGTATTCAACGTGGCATTAATTATTGTGGCACCGGCTTGCGCATCCTTCAGTGCGGCTTCGGCTTCCATTACCCGGATTTTATATTCACGATCGTCGAGCACCATCAGAGTATCCCCTTTATGTACCTCCTGATGCTCGGTAAAGTAAATCTTATCAATATATCCCGAAGCACGCAGGTTGATAGGCGATACATATTGCTCGATCTGGGCATCGTTGCTGGTTTCCGTCTGGCTATAATTCAAAAAGAGACAAACCACTTCAATTACTCCCCAGACAATAATAGCCACTCCTAAAAGGCTGACTGCAATCTGCCAACGACGAAGTTTCTTCATTTTCTTCGCTTTCTCCTGATGAGTAGCGGAAGGAATATTATTTTCCATTGTTTCCATATTTTATGATTCGATTGTTAGTTGCGTATTATTTGACTAATGATTCTATCTGCCCGGTCAGTTTGAGGAGCATCAGGTTGGTGACCCGATAATTATAATGTGCATTGATATAATTGTTCTGCGCTTCACTCATCTGCATTTCGTCTTGCAGCACCTCAGTCATTGAAGCGATCCCTTCGCGATAACGGTCGGAAGTAACGGCATAGACATCTTCCGCCAACAGATAGTTATCTTTCTGTTTTTTAAAATTACGCTGGTTATTCATCAGGTCGTTCACCGCATTCAAATATTGGGTTTGCAGATTTTTCCGGGTGTCCTCCCATGCCAGCTTGCGATTCTCAATGTCGATCATCGCTTTCCTTATCTTATAGGTTTTATCCAGTCCATCAAAAATAGGAATGCGCAAAGTCAGCCCCAGTCCATACGAACGAAACCAATGATTGGACGGACCGGAATGGAACCAATGATAACCTTTATCTGTGTAGGCAGCATATCTCCAGTTCCCTGTCAAACTAAGAGAAGGAATATAGCCATTAGTAATCATCCGTTTTTGCCGTTCAGCCAGTTCCAACTGCGATTGCGTGAGTTGCAGTTCGTAGAGGTTCTCCGACAAACCGGTTAAAGCGACCGTAGTAATGCTATCAGTATTAACCGGTGTCAGGGCTATTTCTTTTTCAGCCGGATAATCCATAATGTACTTCAACATATTAAGTTGCTGCTTCATCATTGCCTGTGCATTGTCATATTGCACTTTCAGGTTCTCCAAATTGATATTTACTCTTTTCAGGTCGACTTCCATAGACATACCATTATCAAAGAAAGCCCGGGTTATATCCCGCAACTCTTCCAGACGGGTGATATTCGCCTTTATCAACACTATTTGCTCGGCTGTTACTTGCCCCAGATAGTACATCTTGCTGATTTGAAGAATAATGTCCTCCCTCGCCTTACCATAAGACAAGCGGCTGATCTCCTCCACAACTTTAGCAATAGACATAGAAGTATAAAGAGTCTGGTTGAAAAGCGGCATTTGCATTTCCAGGCCTGCATTAGCAGAATGTTGCAATGTTTGAGTAATATTATAGGGAACGCCGTAAGATGAACCGTCCGTCACAGATACCGGAGGATCAAAATTATTACTATAACCGGCGACAGCACTAATCTGCGGCAACAATCTTGCCCGATTTTCAGATACACCATATTTGCTTTTCTGTATTTCTCTACGCTTGCTCTCCAACGACAAGTTGTTATCAATACCTATCCGAAGGCAATCTTCCAATGTCAAGGTTTCTACTCCTTGCGCTCTCCCGTTTACAACGAGCAAAATAAAAAAGGTAAAAATGAACAGTAGTCTTTTCATAATATATGCTCTATAATCGGCTACAAATTTAGTGGGTTAGGACAAATGAAAGCTACCCATAAACCGACTCTTTATATTCATATTTTCCTTTTTCAACAGAACTTTTGATAGACAAAACTCCGTACTTAGTCGATTTTATTTTCATCTATCCCAGTATCTGCTTAGTTTTGAGGTATTAAAACAAATAAAGAATGATTAATCAGCATATTCAAACAACCAAATAGCGTTTGTTTTTCATAATTTTTTAGTGAATGCAAAACGGCTCTCTTCGGGAGGAAGAGAGCCGTTCTTATCTAATAACCTTATCTATTCTATGCAATAAGGTAAGCATTACATCATTTCATTCAAGATTTCTTAGAGATTCTGCTTCTACTCATCCATACCAGAATCATCACTCCAATCAACAGCAAAGCCAATGCTGCGTAAGCAATACTTTCCGTCACATGTATGCTCTGCGGATCAAACCACATCTCAATCGTATGTTCACCGGCCGGAATATTCATTACACGCAACACATAGTCCGCCCGGGCAATATCCACCGGCTGACCGTCAATCGTTGCCTGCCATCCCGGATAATATATTTCAGAGAAAACAACTACACCGTCTTTAGCGGAAGAAGTCTTATAAACCAAACGATTCGGCTCATAGCTCGTCAAACGAATGGCAGACAGAGAGTCCTTATATCCTTCCGTCACACCCTTCAGTTTTTCCTTAAACTTCGCATCTACTACAGCGGTTTCCGTAGGAAGAATATCATTCAAAGCATCAATTTCCTCATTTGCATTATTCACATACTGCACCTTATCCACAAACCAGGCATTACCGTATGCATACGGATTTTCCACAGGAACAGGCTGCCCCTGTTGTCCGGCAGGGAAGATAAAGTATTTCGTGTTCAGCATATTCAGCACACGAAATTTAGAAGCATCCACGCTGTCCATTTTGCCACCGGCAGCAGCTACTTCCTGATAGGTCGCCTGCATTTCCGGAATAATATGATGATCGATCATTTCCTGATAACGGCGCAACTTGGCGGCATGATAACCACCGACACTCTTATGCCAGTACGCTGTATTATTCTCATTAAATGTATTGCCGGGGAAACCTACAAAGTTCAATACCCGATAATATAAGGTCGTATCTTGAAGAATAATTTCATCCGCCTGCGTCTTGACGAATGCTTCTGCTTGTTTGGACTTCGGAACAAACAGATCGTCATACAAATAGCGTTTGTTGACACTCCACATATCTATCAGACACAGAAGTACAATACCTCCTAAGGTGAATGAGGCTTTCAACTTCTTCTGTTGATATAAGAATAAAAGCAGGCAACCTATAACGATGATAAAAAAGCTACGCCATGCATCCGAAGTTAGTATCGCCTCACGCATATCTTTCAGGCTGGTCATGACAGGAACAAGATGTTCCGCCGGAAGCCCTTGCTTCAAAGCAGCCATTTCCTGTCCTGAACTGAAGTTGGAGAAGAAAACTCCCGGAGCAATAGCCAGAATCAACGCAACACCGGCTGTAAGCACCAACGTGACAATTACTCCTGTACGGTTCTCTTTCAGCTTCAGGATATCCGGTTTGCTCAGAATCTCTTTCAAAGCAAAAATCGCCAACAACGGAATTGTAAATTCGGCTATTACAAGAATGGAGGATACCGCACGGAATTTATTATACATCGGAATATAATCGATGAAGAAATCAGTCAGCCCCATGAAGTTCTTTCCCCACGAAAGAAGGATAGAGAAAATGGTGGCTCCCAACAGTGCCCATTTGAGCGGTCCTTTAACTATAAAACATCCCAAAATAAACAGGAACACAACAAACGCTCCGACATATACCGGCCCGGCAGTCCACGGCTGATCGCCAAAATAGGGCGTCAACTGCGAATAAAGGTTTCCGTACATCGGGTTTGCTTTTGCCATAGCAGTTTCATTCTGTGACAAAGTAGTAGAACAGCCCCCTCCCTTAACGTTGGGCACTAATAGAGTCAGTGTTTCACCTATGCCATAGCTCCAATTTGTAATATAATCGCGGTCCAGTCCGCTACTGGTCTGGTTGGCAGCAGGGCCTTCCTGTTTCAGTTCGCTCTTACCGCGCATGGTCTCCTTACTATACTCGTAAGTATGGTACAAGTTGGAGATATTTACGCAAACTCCTACCACAGCAGCTAATGCAAGAATAGCGCTAGCCTTAAAGAAATGCGGCAATTCCTTCTTTTCATAAGCATCAACAAAATAAGCTATTATAAAGAACAGGATCACAAACATGAAGTAATAACTCATCTGAATGTGATTCGACTGAATCTGAAGAGCAATAAACAAGGCTGTAATAACCCCTCCTAACAAATATTTCTTCCGATAAGCCAATACGACACCGGCAATCGTAGGCGGAATATAAGCCAATGTAACAAACTTCCAGATATGCCCCGCCGGTATCAGAATAAAGAAATAGGAAGAGAATGCCCATATAATCCCCCCTAGTCCTGCCAGCCATGCTGATAATCCGAATGCTCGCAGAAGGATATAAAAGCCCAGCATCATAATGAAAGTCAGTACGACATAGCCGGGAAGGTATAACTGATACACCTTTTCCACCCACTTCAAAGTCTTTGTTGAATCGTAGCTCGGAGACATCTGATAGGTAGGCATACCGCCAAAAATAGAGTTTGTCCAGCGTGTACGTTCTCCGGTACGTTCGAGATATTCCTTGGATTCTTGCCCTGCACCAACTCCGGCCACCGAATCGTGCTGAAACAGAATACGACCTTCGATATCAGCCGGAAAGAAATAAGCAAAAGAAAGAATGATAAAAGCCAGAATGGCAATTAAGTCTGGAAGGATTTTCTTCATAATATATTGATAGTTGATAAATGATAATTGATAGTTGAGAATGATAACTGACTTGTTGCATTCAGCCCCCCAAGCCAACAACTATCATTTATCAACTATCAATTATCAACTGAATTTAGTATCTATAATGATCCGCCTTGTAAGGGCCGTCTACCGATACACCGATATAAGCAGCCTGTTCAGGAGTCAGCTTAGTCAGTTTCACCCCGATTTTTTCAAGATGCAGACGGGCTACTTCCTCATCCAGATGTTTCGGCAAACGATATACATTTATATCATATTTTTTATTGAACAGTTCGATCTGAGCTAATGTCTGATTAGTAAACGAGTTACTCATCACGAATGACGGATGTCCTGTCGCACACCCCAGATTTACCAGACGGCCGTCGGCAAGCAGTATAATGCTATGGCCATCCGGGAAATAATAACGGTCTACCTGCGGTTTTATATTCACGCATTTGATACCCGCATAATGTTTCAACGCATCCACCTGAATTTCATTGTCGAAGTGACCGATATTACATACGATAGCCTGGTCTTTCATCTTCTCCATGTGGTCAATACGGATAATATCGATATTGCCAGTAGTAGTCACGAAAATATTGCCTTCAGTGCACGCATCCTCCATTGTCACTACTTCAAAGCCTTCCATTGCCGCTTGCAATGCGCAGATCGGGTCTACTTCCGTCACAAGCACACGTGCCCCGTAAGAGCGCATGGAATGTGAACATCCTTTACCGACATCACCATAGCCACATACAACTACTACCTTACCGGCAATCATCACATCCGTTGCACGCTTGATACCGTCAGCTAATGATTCACGACATCCGTACAGATTATCGAATTTGGACTTCGTTACCGAATCGTTCACATTGAATGCCGGGAATAACAGTTTGCCTTCTTCCTGCATCTGGTACAGACGGTGTACACCTGTGGTTGTCTCTTCAGATACGCCACGAACTTCTTCCGCTACGCGATGCCAACGGGTAGCATCTTCCGCCAACACTTTCTTCAAGATAGCATTCAGCTCTATTTCATCTTCTGCGTGCACTTCCTTATCCAGCACGGCAGCATTGTTTTCAGCATCATAACCAACGTGAATCATCATGGTTGCATCACCACCATCATCTACAATCACATTCGGTCCTTTACCACCGGGGAAACTCAAAGCCTGCAACGTACACCACCAGTAGTCGGCAAGCGTTTCACCCTTCCATGCAAACACAGGCACCCCCGAAGCAGCGATCGCTGCCGCAGCATGGTCTTGTGTCGAATATATATTACAAGAGCACCAACGTACTTCAGCACCTAAAGCAACCAATGTTTCAATCAGAACGGCTGTCTGAATGGTCATGTGCAACGATCCCATAATACGGGCACCTTTCAACGGTTTGGATTCTCCATACTTTTCGCGAAGAGCCATGAGGCCGGGCATTTCTTTTTCTGCCAAATCGATTTCCTTGCGTCCGAAGTCAGCAAGCGTAATATCTGCCACCTTGTAGGGCAGAGTAGAGAATAATTCTGTAGACATATTGTAAATCATTTATAAATAAGTGGTGCAAAGATAGAACATTCTGATTAGTAGGGCAAAAGCTATCCTCCTTTTTTATATTATAATAACTAGGAAGCCTGGCACGTTTGTCGGATTATTGTCTTATATTTGCAATATTAATGCACTTTATACAACATTGATAACAGATTTATTGAACCTTCTATGCAAAACAACGAGAACAAGACAAAAGAAGAGCTGATTAAAATTATAGAACAATTAGAGAAGAAAGTTGAAGATCTTTCTTCTATGCAGTCATACCCCGTACAAGAACGTTTCCGTGAAAAATACAGTACCCGTATTCTGGACGCCCTGCCCGATATGTTGACAGTTTTCGACCACGATGCAAACATTATTGAACTCGCCTCCTCTCCGTCGACCAATCATGTGGAAGGTATCAATGCCGATAATATCACCCATTCTAACGTAAAAGACATACTTCCGCCGGAAGCCTACGAAAGCGTACGCCAAAATATGGACAGGGTAATCCTTACAGGAGAAAGCTCAACATCCCGGCATGATCTGATGCTGGACGGTATCTTACACCATTACGAAAATCGTATTTTCCCTCTGGATAACGAATACCTGCTATGTATGTGTCGCGATATATCCGAACAATGGAATGCGGAACAAACCAACAAGAAACAACAAAAAGAGCTGGAAGCCGCCAGAATCAAAGCCGAAGAATCGGACCGCCTGAAATCAGCTTTTCTTGCCAACATGAGTCATGAGATCCGTACCCCCCTGAACGCCATCGTCGGATTTTCCAAATTAGTCATCGACGCTGAATGCACAAACGAGAAGGAACAGTATGCTGAAATCATCGAGAGAAATTCAGAAATATTACTGAATCTGTTCAATGATATTCTGGATTTGTCATCACTCGAAGCCGATTCATTGAGTTTCAATATCCGCCCTATCAAATTAATAGATATCTGCCTGCAACTGGAACAGCAATTCTGTTATAAAGTCAAAAACGGTACTAAACTGATTCTGGACGATGTAGACACCGAGCTTTATGTATCCGGAGACTGGAATCGTATCATACAGATTATAAGTAACTTGCTTAGTAATGCTGCCAAATTCACCCCAAAAGGAGAAATTCATTTCGGCTATCGGGAGAAAGAAGATTTCGTGGAATTTTATGTCAAAGATAGTGGTATCGGTATCCCGGCAGAAAGAGTAGCTACTATCTTCCAACGATTCGGTAAAATAAACGACTTTGTACAAGGTACCGGACTCGGATTAACTCTTTGCAGAATGTTAGTAGAGAAAATGGGAGGACGTATATGGCTGCGTTCCCAAGAAGGAAAAGGAAGCAGATTCTACTTCACCCTGCCTCTGATTCGTCAATAAGAACAACCGAATAAAAATAGCCGGATTATCAGAAACAAAAAAACGACGAGTATTTGCATTTACCATACACCCCGTCGTTTCTTTATTTATTATCACACGTATACCCTATTTCTTGGCAACCGGCGCACTTAGCATTTCCTTGTATTTCGCTGGATCATTCAGAATCTTCACAGCTTCCTTCAAGCCGTCATCATCCTTCAACTGCTGAATGATATTACCACGCTGATAATAATAGCGCTTTATAATTTCAGAAGCTATCATCTTCTTTATATCACCAGAGAAATAATCTAAATCGCGCTCAAGGTCATGGTTCAACTTCTTCTCGAGTGCCTTGAACTCTTCCGAAGCACCCTCCATATAACCTTCAAATTCGGCAGCCTCCTTCAAAGTTTTCAGAATTTTCTCACTTTGCTGGTCATATTTGAAATCAGCCTTCTTCACCAATGTCTTAAAGTCATTATAATCAGCGTCCGTAACCTCGAACTTTTCAGGCTCTACGATAGTAGGATGTTTCAGGCAGTACTGAGTTGCATAATCGAATATCAGATTATCCCGAACCAAATAAAACAGGATATTCGGCAACTTTTCCTGTTTGATAGCAACATCCGGCATCACCCCGCCTCCGTCGCGCACTTCACGTCCGGCAGCCGTATAGAACACTTTCGTCAAACTATCAGGAATAGTACCTACACTTCCGTCTTCATTCCGGTGTTTATAGTCAATAGCTTGCACACAGCGTCCGCTTGGAATATAATATTTGGAAGTAGTCACTTTCATCGTTCCTCCATAAGGCAGAGAACGGGGCACCTGTACCAGTCCTTTGCCAAAAGTACGACTGCCGACAACTACAGCACGGTCAAGGTCCTGCAAAGAACCCGACAGAATCTCAGAAGCAGAAGCTGTGCCACTATTTACCAATACAGCAATCGGAATATCCAAATCCAACGGTTCACGTAAAGTCTTATAAGTATTGCTCGCCTGCTTAATTTTACCTTTTGTTGTTACAATCACTTTTCCACGTGGTAAGAAATAGTTAGCAATTTCCACCGCCTCATCCAACAAGCCGCCGCCATTCCCGCGAAGGTCAATTACCAACGAAGTAGCCCCTTGTTTCTTTAAATCCAGAAACGCCTTCTTAAACTCCTTAGAAGGATTACCGGAGAAAGTACTCAAATTAATATATCCTACCTGATTATCCAGCACAGCAGCATAAGGAATCGCCGGATTTTGAATAGATTCACGTACAATCGTAAATTCCATCGGTGTATTTCCTCCCTTCGCATTGGGACGGTTCACTTTCAATTTAAAACTGGTTCCAGCCTGTCCGCGCAACATCTGGCTGACTTCCGCATTGTTCTTACCCGCAAGATCCTTGCCATCGATTTCCATTAGAATATCTCCGGCTTTCAATCCGGCTTTCGCGGCAGGTGTACCTTCGAAAGGTTCGGAAATCATCGAACGTTTGAGCTTTTTATTATAAGCAATGTAAGAACCGATACCACCGAATGAGCCTTTAATCATCTGTTCCAGTTCACTCTGGTCTTCTTCCGGAAAATACTCCGTATAAGGATCCAGCGTGAAAAGCATATTGTCAATCCCTTCCCGAATGGTCTTGTTCGGGTCAATTGTATCTACATAGAACATATCCAGCTCTTTCACAATCGCATTGAATATATCCAAATTCTTGGCAATCTGGAAATTGCGGTCGTCTCCACTCTTGAAACTAAAGAAAGCTACCGTAGCTATCACGGCTACTACAACAATAGCTATCCGCCCACTCAGCAATTTTTTCATACTTCTTTCAATATAAATGAGTTGTAAAAGTAACTCAATCCCTGGTTATTCCGCCAGAATCCTGTTAATATTTAACTTAATTTCATCCCAACGTTCTTGCGGCATGGATGTTCCGATTACCTGAATAACATTTCCCGATAGAATAGAACCTATTTTAGCACACTTCTCCAACGAATATCTACGACTCCCGTCACTTTAGAAAGCATCGCCCAGAAAAAAGCCATGCTGCTACAAGAAATACGACTCCAGAAAGAAA
>ENA-USYR01000865-USYR01000865.1-human-gut-metagenome-genome-assembly--contig:-NODE-865-length-14227-cov-17.997102_pt1 | contig 14227 bp, 9 predicted proteins | sample MGYA00250064_ERZ773510 | MGnify/ENA primary metagenome ERZ773510 (study PRJEB29103, sample SAMN06112082) | human gut metagenome | biome: human gut; feature: ankylosing spondylitis patient; material... | reverse complement strand
ATTTGTTCTAATACAAAAGTAAACAGGAGACAGGGAACAAAAAGGTAAAAATTGGTCTATTATGTGCAAATTTTGAATAATGTGCTAATTTGCCAATTTGCTAATAGGCCAATTGACATGCGAACATAGCAGAACCATACGGCAAATTAGCATATTAAGTGATCCGGTACAGGTAAAGAAATAACTCCTTCTTTCAAATGTAACCATTCTCCTTCTGAACCAATTCACATAAAAGGATCCTGACAACCCAATGTTTGAAATCCGTTCTCATAAGCATAGATTGACCAAGTCATCCGACGTGTAAACTACCAGTCCCGGAATATAAACAAAAGAAGAATGGACCAGATAATAAGACTTTCCATAACGGACAATAGAAGGATCCTAATTATCACCTTCCCAAATACGTACAATAGTTTGATCTTCATTTAAAGAATCTTGGAACTGCCCCATAAAGGGAGCATCCCAAAGACTAGCAAAAATGCGCAAACAGATAAAATGTTTTTCATATATACTCTTTACCTTATTATACTAGTTTTCTTTCAACCAAGCTAAATTAAACTTATAATAAAAGCGGCTCGTTATCAAATGAATCATATTATCAGGTGTTTGTGTTCCGGCCAGGTAGCCACGAGGTTCAGCATGATTCTCATCCATTTCAAAAAACTGAGTCCAAGCCCCACCATTAAGGAAACGATAAGTGCCATCAGTCAACAAACGTTTTACAGGCCAGGTCTTACCTTCATCGTATGACAAAGCAGCGTACATGCCATATCCTTTAAAAGGCTTTCCTGATTTTTCAGTAAACATCATACCACGCTCCTCTTTCGGAGTACGATAAGGATGTTCAGTAAAAGATATCAGCAAAATAGGACCTTCATTCAAACGCATCAATACCAGCCGTTGTCCTCCATCAATGGGTGGAAATTCCGAAGCGGAATAATGCCAAGTCTTTCCCATATCATCAGATACACTCATAGGCATACGTAGACGTCCTTCTTTATCACGAATACTATTGTTACGTCCCAATGCCATCAATCTGCCATCCTTCAATTGCACCACTCCGGCATGGATTCCGGCGATAGTGGTACCTGTCCCTCCCTCTTTAAAATCGGGCAAGGGCGCTCCATTCCACGGGTCCGTCCAAGTTTTTCCCTTATCCTTACTGATATGAACAGCAGCCCCGTCTCTTCCACCGGGTCCGGCATCACAAGCCTGAACAAACCAGCCTTCCTTTGTAATAGAGGTTCCGGCTATCACTTGATGGCGTCTCGTATGCTCTGGAGCAATCATACGAGGTTTACTCCAAGTTTGTCCATTATCTGTACTTGTACGCAAAGTCATCATCAAATTCTGCCAATGTCCGGCCGCTTCCACTCCATTGATATGGTAAAGAGTCCCTTGGCGGTCGTTCAACAATGCAGTTCCGGTCAAATTACGATCAGCTATCTGATAAAACATACGAGGCTTTTCCCATTCACGGCTTCCGGCACGCAAGCGCGAAGAGAGCACCACCATCTCACGGCCTTTTTCTTCATTGGTAGAAAACCACACAGCCAACAAGTCTCCATTATCACACCAAGTCAATGCCGGCTGATGATTATGCTTGAAAAAAGGCGTTCCACTATGCGCATCCGGTTCATGCACATAAACCAAAGGAGCAGTGAAGACAGGTTCCGTGATACACTGAGAAGTCCAATCCCATTTTATCTGAGACACGGCATACTCATCTTTTGGCTGAGAAAGCGGAGCGGTCTGCGGATACTCTGCCTGTACCACCCGAAAGCCTGTCATTGCATGTTTGTCCTCCGGCAACATAGCCATACGGTTTGCCGAACGGAGATATTTCATCGGTGTATTATGACTACCTCCTCTAGTCACCCGTGCTATACCGTCCGAATAGCCGACAGGATCAGTCTGTTCCTTGTCTATATAGGGCCCATACCAGTCCAAACACCATTCCTCCACATTTCCACACATATCATGTAGCCCCCATTCGTTAGGAGGAGTTTGTGCCACTTTCAAAGACAAGGGTTTGGGAGTAGCCGCTATCACTTGATTCTTTTGCCAGGCGGCAGGAAGCTTGTCATCCATATAGAAATTCCAGTAACGGCCTGCCTTACATGCATATTCCCATTCAGCTTCGGTAGGCAGACGATAAGTTTTTCCTTCTTTCTGGGTCAACCAGTCACAAAAGGCAACGGCATCTTGATAAGTTACGAACACCACCGCTTCGTCATCTTCACTTGAAAAACCATTTTTACCACGCAGCAACTTGTGTTTAGGGCAGAACAATTCATATTGCGCATTAGTCACTTCGGTCAGCCCCATTTTAAATGGTTTGGATATATACACCTTATGCATAGGTGCTTCATCATAATTCTCATCTTCACCCAAAGTTCCCATATAGAAATTTCCTGCGGGTATTTCTATCATTGGAATCAATTCACTTTGTGCCGTAATACTTGCCGGCCATATAATAATGCTCACTATTGCACTTACTAAAATTTTTAATTTCATTTCGTATCAGATAAAAATATATCTTGATACAAAAGTAAAAAGCAATCAAAGAAAAATAAGGTAAAAATTGGTCTTTTATGTGCATAATTTAGCAACACACGAACTAACCTATCAAGAAAAAGATTGATTTTTTATTGTAACTTCCTATAACAAAGGTTTATTACTTTGCTGCCACTACTTCCACCATTTTGCCGAATCATCTATAGATAGGGAAGTATAGAAGTGATAGCAGAAATTACAAACGTCAAGAGAGTAAACCTTGAGTTCAAATTATTAATGCTATAATGACGGGAATACTTGTTTAGAAATACATTCTTAATAAAACAAAAAAGAGGATGTGTCGTTTTGACACATCCTCTTTTCATTTACTTACGATCTCTTATTCTTGACCAAAACCATATCCATTAGTTAAAACACCGTTTGAATTCTTGATAACATCAGGATGATAAGGAATTAAGTAAATAGGAGCCTCACCTGCAATGTATCCATTAAATACATACGAATTATATTCATTTTCCAATTCTACGATTTTTGCTCCCCATGGTTGTTTAGTATATCCATCAGCTTCTAAAGCTTTAGCCTCACTTCCATTCGGATCGATATATTCAAACAATCCTTTAATAGCAAGATTAGTAACATTCCCAGCTGTAAGATTCTTCGTTGAAGTCCCATTAGAAGCAGCTACAGATGCCCAATCATCGTTCTGACCTCTCCAACCTGGAAAGAGTACCGGATTCGTTTTATCAGTACAGGTCGTAGTCAGTCTATAATTTACTCCAAAATCTGCAGGATTTACTTTTTTAACCCAAATATAGGATGAAATAGTATTACCATTATCAAAAGTATGATAACCTTTAGATTTTAAATCACTAATCATTGCACTAGTACGCTTATGGAAGTTATCAATAGCCATTCCCAATTTATTATTACGGATCAAATCATAACGACGGATACCTTCACCACCAAACTCCAACTTACGTTCTTCAAGGACAGCATCCAATACAGAACCACATTTACTGATAAAGCCATCTACATTAGCTTCTGATGTAGAAGCAAAAGCACGATTACGAACCATAGACAAATATTGCTTGGCAGAAGCGTCATCACCCAATGCTGCTTTTACTTCAGCCAACATCAAAATGATATCCGAAAAACGCATATAAGGAGTATTGATACCAGCCTGACGGCTCTTAATAACCCAAGGATTAGCTTGACGATTCTCGTCCCATTTATTCAAAGCAATACCACCATTATTAGCTACAGAGCCCATAGTAAAAGGAATAATCTTCTCAGAGCCATCACCAGTCGAACCGGTCACCGTACATGTAACGTCACGGCGCATATCATTCGGATCAAAATCACCATAATAATAAACTGCATGGAAACGGCTCTGACCATAGTTCTTACAAGGATAAGCAGCAGAACCGCCACCAGACGACGGACGTCCGAATGCATAAGGACGTTCACCCTGCTTACCACGAGTTTCAGGAATTTCATATACATTTTCATCTGCAATCGTTTCATCCATCATTTGTTGGAATACATACTGATAAGGATTACCAAATGTCTTCTTATCACTGCTTCTAGGGTCATTAACCTGCAAAGCTGTAGTACCAGAATTATTTACAGCAGAAGTAAGATAAGTTTCTGCAATCTTATAAAACTTCTCCCAATCTGTACGGCGACCATAAAAACACTGAGTAGCTGATGTTTCGCCTGCTTTCTCAAAAGACAATACATTACCGTCAAGATCCTTATAATAATCATTTCCAAAATCAGAACGACGAGTCTGATATCCACCTTCCATCAAAGCCATGCGAGCAATCAAGCCTTGTACATAAGTTCTAGTCATGAAAGTCTTATCAATCCCCGAAGATTCTCCCGCTCTAAACATTAAAGGCTCAACCTCTTTCAATTTATTAATATGATATTCCGCAATCACATCACGGGGAGTTATCTCACTGGCCTCTTCACCAGCCTGAAGCTGATGAGGAATATCTCCATAAAAACGAATCAGTTCATGATAACAAGTAGCACGCAAAGCGACAGCCTCACCATAAATCTGACTCAATTCAGATGGTCCGTCCTGAGTCGCAAATCCAGCAAAAGCAGAAGACCCTTCCACAGCAGAAATCAATGTATTTGTTGTAGCAATAATAGCATACAGTGATTCCCAAGTTCCTTTTGCATTACCATATTGAGAAATAGTATAGTTAGAAGGTCCCTTCTTTGTAAAAGTAGCATCTGAATAACCATATAAATTTTCAGGAACATGACGAGCTATTTGTGATGCATAAGCCTCAGGATGACGCTCTGCATCAGAACCACAAACCACCAAGTCATAAAATACGCCATTAGAATGTACCCCTGCATTTCCACGCCACTTTTCATAAGCATTATAAAGTGCGGCACGGGCAGTAGACGCTTCAGAAAATACAAAATCCACATCAGCCTCTGAAGGTGAAGAAGTATCCAAGAAGTCTTCACAAGATGTAGCAGCAAACAGCATTCCTACACCCATCATTGTATATAATATTTTTTTCATCGTTACGTGTTTTTTAATTATTAGACTTCAAATTAAAATTCAACATTCAAACCCACCGTAAATGTACGAGCACGCATGTATGCCCCCCAGTCAAGTCCAAGAGTAGGATAAGACTTGGCTTTATCCGGATCTGAGTTTACTTCAGGATCAAGACCTGAATAACCTGTAATGCAGAATAAATTACCTCCCGTGACATATATACGTACTTTCTGCATGTATGCTTTTGTTGTCCATGCTTTTGGCAAAGTATAACCGACAGTCAATGTATTCAAACGCAAATATGAAGCATCCTCTACATAATCAGATAATATAGGGGCATCTTCATAATAAGGAAGAGCATATTTAGCATTAGCATTTAATTGTTTCAAAGCTGTCGGCTCTATTACCGGTACCAAATTTCCATTCTGTATATCATACAATTGAAAAGCACCTGCCAAATCTTTATACTTATTAAGTCCCAAACCAGTTTCTTTACCACCACTAAGCTGACTCATTGTAGCAACATTATATACTTTTCCTCCAATCTGATAAGTGAAATTAGCTCCAAAATCAATATTTTTATAATTACCATTTAAAGAAAAACCACCTGTATGTTTTGCTTGGACTTCACCCAAATCAACAACATCATCCAAGTCAACAATACCACTTTTATCAACATCCTGTAATTTCAAAGCGCCAGGAAAGGCAATCTGACCATCTGCCACTTGCAGTTCTGATGGTCTACGATAAGTACCAGTAGCTGCAGTTGAGATATCAGGTATACCTGCTTTTAATTTATAAACGCCATCCACATAATCAAAATCATCTACCGTATAGAAACCGGCACTTTTGAAACCTCGAATAACACCTACAGGTTTGCCCTCTGACAGAACATAGTCATATGAAGGATGTTGTGCTGAAGACCCCCATCCACTATTATAGTAAATATCTTTACCACCATCTAACTCATCAATATTATTCTTATTGAAGTTATAAGTCGCCGATACGTTCAAATTAAAATCCTTAGTACGAATCAAATGATAATTCAAAGCCAATTCAACACCTTTGTTAGAAGTCTGACCAATATTTCGATACTGATAGCTATAACCTGTAGAAGAATCAATTTCTTGACGCATCAACAAATCACTTGTTGTATTCCAATACAAATCCAAAGTACCAGACAAACGGCTTCCCCACAATCCAAAATCAAAACCAATATTACGTGAAGTAGTAGTTTCCCATTTCAAGTCTGGATTAGCTTTCATTCCGTTCGGTTCATAAGTGGAGACCACATTACCATTATAAGTAGTAGTTCCTGTTTTCCAAGTTTCACGCCATAAACTAGCATCAATATTATCAGCACCCGCAAGTCCATAAGAAAGACGCAATTTCAAATTATCAACAACTCTTGCCAATGGCTGAAAGAATGGTTCATCAGAAATACGCCATGCAAAAGCACCAGCAGGAAAATATCCCCAACGATGATTGGGACCAAACTTAGAAGAGCCATCAGCACGTAATGTAGCAGTCAATAAATAACGTCCCTTCAACGAATAGTTACCACGTCCAAAGAAAGAAACCGTAGTAGAAGGAGTATTAATTTTATTTGAATAAGAATTATCGGCATGACCAGCTTGATACATATTGAACATACCAAAGACACGATCCATGTCCCAGCTTTCAGCCATCGAATATCCGGCACCAATCATTTCACTTGAAGCACCCGTATTTTTAATGACTTCGTTACCCAACAAGAAAGAAAGATTATGATTATCTCCCAAACCTTGTACTTCATAATTCACTGTAGTAACAGAACGCCAATTTTCAGTATTGCCTTTTGTCAACTTAGCATATTTATATCCTCTAGTAAAATTATCAGCAGAAGAAGCAGAACCATCATCGTAATATTTACCCTCACTCCATCCGTGACCAATCGCAAATTCTGTACGAGCTTTCAAACCTTTAATAATCTCCCAGTTCAAAGCAGCATTTGCACGGATATTTTGGCGATTTGTCAAATCAGTGATAGCATTAGTAAGACCAACAGGATTGGCACCCACCTCAATATTCTTAGATCCCATCTGGAACAAAGCATCGTCACCGTTTCCTAAAGGAGTATCAATCGGACGATACTGATAAGCAGAAGATAAAAGAGAACCACGTCCACTTCTAGCCTCATCTTTACCTTCAACATTAGTGCTGACGTAACGTGCATCCAATTCAAAACTCAGTCCTTTTGCCAACTCTTGTTTCAATTTCAAGTTAGTAGAGAAACGTTCATAGCCTGATTTTATTTTAATACCATCATCATTCAGATAGTTAACAGAAAATGATATTTTCGTTTTTTCACTGCCACCATTTATGGTCACATTGTGATTTTGAGCACTAGCTGTACGAAGCATATCATCAGTCCAATTATGGGAATCCATATTCGCATATTCACTATAATGATTACCATATTTTTCTCCTAAACCAAAATAACTAGCCATCTGATCTCCCATTCCCAATGCAGTTCCATATCCCCAAGTATGTTTTACATAATCCTGAGCAGACATAGGTTCTGGAGTCTTTGCAGCCCATTTACTTTGATAATATCCACTATATGATACAGAAACCCTATCTTTATCCGCACCTTTAGTCGTAACCAAAATCACACCATTTGCACCACGAGCACCATAAATAGCTGTTGAAGAAGCATCTTTCAAGACATCAATTGACACAATCTGATCTGCAGGAATATCAGAAATAGAACTAACCGGGAAACCATCCACTATAAAAAGAGGATCATTGCTTTGTGAAATAGAGCCTCCTCCACGTACACGAATAGAAACGGAAGCTCCAGGACGACCATCTTGAGAAACGACAGAAACACCTGCCAATTTACCTTGTAAAGCCTGAGAAACATCGGCAACCGGGTTGGCAACTAAAGCTTCATTACTTACCGAAGCTACTGAACCTGTCAAGTCACGTTTCTTCACAGTACCGTAACCAATAACCACAACTTCGTCCAAAGTTTCGGTATCTTCTTTCAGTACGACATTAATTGTTTTTTGATTACCCACTTTCACTTCTTGAGTAATATAACCTATATAAGTTACAGACAAAACATCATTGTCTTTAACCCCAGAAAGCGAAAAATTACCATCGAAGTCCGTAATGGTACCATTAGTCGTTCCTTTTACCAAGACGTTTACACCAATCATCGGTTCACCTGCTGCATCTTTAACAGTACCGTTCACCTGACGACCTTGAGCAAAAGCAACCAAACAAAGCATACTCAAAAAAAGAGTTGAGATAGCTTTTCTAGCTAATTCTTTTAGATTCATAAGATGTGTTTTTATAGTTATTAAAATGTTTTTTTAAGGTTTTGACCTTAGCTTCACTGTTGCAAAATTATGAATATAACATTACCTTGATGTGTAGTTTTTATCTTTTTATGTGGATTTATTAGGTATTTTTTACGGGATCCAATTATTCAACACAACAAAAAAAGGAAACCTCCACCAACGTAGAAGTCTCCTTTTCAAGCAATTACAAAATCAATCTAGTCTATTGGGTCCCAATCACTTTGAGTACGAAAAATAGCATCGACCGTCACCGCCTCAGCTTCTTTCTTTGTTAACTGTTTGCTCCACGCCACCCTTTCCGAAGCATTTGCACCCTCACCGGTATTTTTATATTCCATATAACGGGCGGTTTCTTCATTAGACTGCTTACCCCAATTGTGCCATCCGGCAAGAACAATATGTTTCCCCAATTCACATTCTATAAATAAAGTATAAGCATATGGACGCCAAGGACGACCTAAATACACTTTATCCACTCCCGGTTCTGCCGTCAGCTTACAGTGCTTAAAGACATATCCATATTTAGCCTCTTTCGGAGTGGAAGCAGCCGTTACATACGAATTGCGTTTACTGTGAATAATACAATCTTCAAATAAAGCGGTGGAAGGACCGAAAATAAAGTCGGTAGTACCATCAATATAACAATCCTTGAAATAAAGACGGGTAAATTTAGCACCGGTATAAATAGTGTCCTGATTGCCCAAGATACGACAATTGATAAATTTCAAACGGTCACCTTCCGTATGTAAAGCTACCGCCTGTCCCAACTGAGCCGCATTGTTCTCAATAGTCAAATTTTTAAAAGTGATATCACTGCCCTCTACCTTCACCGTATAAGTGCGGAAAGTACCCATTTTATTTATATTCGCATGATCATCATAAGTAATAATCGTCTTATCACGATCTTCACCTATAATATCTATATTTTCCACCCATGAAGGAACAATCACTTTCTCCTTGTATACTCCGTTCTTCACATAGATCGTAACAGTATAATCCATGAAAGCCCGCGCACTCTCTATAGCCTCCTGCAAAGTACGAAAATTCCCCGTTCCATCACGTGAGACTACAATTGTATCCTGACGTTCCTGAGCCCATGCTGCGCTTACAACAGACAATAGCAACAATAATCCTAAAACTTTCCTCATCGTATCACCTCCTATTATTCACATGCAGTTCCACAACTGTTTTTCTGAAACAAACGTTCCCATTCCAGACTGGCCATAATAAACGGACCTACTGCCTTCGCATCATTAGAACGTATTTTTTCAGTTATATAATAATTATAATCTCCGGTACGATACACCGGCTTGCCTCCCAAACCTGCAACAGCACAACCTTTAGTAATAGAAACCACACCTTTATCATCCACTTCTATAAATTGGGTCAAAAGCCCTTCATATCCCTTTTTAGCCACTTCCATGTACGAAGGACAAATATATCCCTTACGTAACGCTTTCAACAGAGTATATACAAACATGGTAGAACAAGAGGATTCCAGATAATTCCCCTCATCCCCGCTTCTGTCAATTACCTGATACCATACCCCTGTTGCTGGATCTTGAGTACGTTTAATCTGGGCAGCCAGTTTATTCAATATTTCGATAACAGATTCACGTCCGGCTTCGTGTTCCGGTATAAAATCGAGTACATCCACACAAGCCATTGCATACCATCCCATGGCGCGTCCCCAACAGTGTTGCGACCACCCGGTAGTTTTATCCGCCCACTTTTCACGCTTGCTCACATCACATGCATGACGGTATAGATCAGTCTTCGGATCATAATTATGGCGGGCCACTGTGACAAACTGATTGATAATATCAGCATAATCATTCACACGGTTGTTACGGTAAGCATACTCCGCATAAAATGGTTGCCCCATATAAAGCCCATCCAGCCACATCTGATTCTCATAAATCTTCTTGTGCCAGAAACCGCCATCGGCATTACGAGGATGCGTATCCAACTGACTGCGCAACAAATCCAATGCTTTCTTGTATTTCTCGTCCTTAGTCTGCTCATAAATACGGAAAAGCATCTTGCCGGAATTCAGACGGTCAATATTATATTCCTCCAGTTTATAAGTTTCGATAGAGCCATCCTGATGAATCATTGTATCAGCATAAGCCACAGCATAATCAAAAAACTTTTTATCACCGTATGCATCATATACATCCAGCATAGCTTGAAGTTCCAGGCCATGACAGTAATCCCACTTCAAACGGGTCTGAAAATCCAATTGCCAAGATTCGGGACAACGCACCATTTCTGATTCCGCCATACGTACAGACCAAGGCTTATTACCACAAACCTGCTGAGCCATGCCCATCAAAGGAACAGCCGCAAGCAAACCGGACACAATAATTTTACAAATAGAATTCTTTTTCATGAAGACATTTATTTTTAGTATTAGACCTATTTATTTTATGAAACAAAAGTAGTATTTTCCTCGAAAAGCAGTGTGCACTTTTCAACCTACTAAGTGTATTATTTGGTATTCGTGTGCGAAAACGGTTATTTTTGTGCACGATAACGATAAAAATCGTTCAAAAATTGTCTTTTTACTAATTATTATGTCTTTCAGGTTTGATAAGTTGAGAAAAGGTTTTATTTTTGGGGCAGTTTTTAATTTATACTATTGTAGAAAACACAGTCATTTACTATTAATTCACAAGAGAATGGAACAAGTTTTTAGTTATATCATCGGTTTAGGAGCAGCGGTGATGATGCCTATAATTTTTACAATCTTAGGCGTTTGTATCGGAATCAAATTCAGCAAAGCATTAAAAAGCGGTTTGTTGGTAGGTGTTGGTTTCGTTGGTCTATCAGTGGTTACCGCACTTCTGACCAGCAGTCTGGGTCCGGCCTTAAGCAAAGTGGTCGAAATATATGGCCTGCAACTGAAAGTATTCGATATGGGATGGCCTGCTGCTGCAGCCGTAGCTTATAACACTTCCGTAGGGGCATTCATTATTCCGGTATGTCTGGCCGTTAACATCTTAATGTTATTGACTAAAACCACCCGTACGGTTAACATTGATTTATGGAACTATTGGCATTTTGCTTTTATCGGAGCCGTAGTTTATTTTGCAACAGATAGTATTTTGTGGGGATTCTTCGCAGCTGTTATCTGTTATATCATCACATTAATCTTAGCAGATTACACAGCAGACAAATTTCAAGGTTTCTATGATAAAATGGAAGGTATTTCTATTCCGCAGCCCTTCTGTGCAGGTTTCGTACCATTCGCTCTCATTATAAATAAGGTATTGGACAAAATTCCCGGATTTGAAAAGCTGAACATTGATGCGGAAGGTATGAAAAAGAAATTCGGTTTATTAGGCGAACCTCTCTTCTTGGGTATCCTGGTAGGATGTGGCATCGGTGCATTATCTTGCAAGAACGGACAAGAAATAGTAGACAAGATTCCTTATATTCTAGGTTTAGGTATCAAGATGGGAGCGGTAATGGAGTTGATTCCCCGTATTACCAGCCTGTTCATCGAAGGGTTGAAACCCATTTCTGACGCTACCCGCGAACTGATCGCCAAGAAGTTTAAGGGTGCTGTAGGCTTAAATATCGGTATGAGTCCTGCCTTGGTGATCGGACATCCGGCCACGTTGGTTGTATCATTACTATTAATCCCTGTTACTATCTTATTGGCAGTGGTGCTTCCGGGCAATGAATTCTTGCCATTGGCTTCATTAGCTGGCATGTTCTATGTATTCCCATTGATATTACCTATCACAAAAGGAAATGTAGTAAAGACTTTCATCATTGGTTTTGTTGTGCTGGCCATCGGTCTGTATTTTGTAACAGATCTGGCTCCTTATTTCACCAAAGCAGCACATGATGTATACGCCAAGACACAAGATGCTGCCGTAAACATCCCGTCTGGTTTTGAAGGTTGGGCATCCCACCTCAATATTGGCCTGCAAAATGCCGAATTTGTTGCCCATATCGTAGCGGGTGCCGTTGTAGTCCACAGCCACTACGCCCTCTTGCCGCGCCAGGGTGCGCATGGCGTCCGTCAACTGCAATTCGCCGCCGGCGCCGTTAGGGGTGTGCTCCAAAATCTCAAAAATAGAGGGAGGCAGCACCACCCGGCCCAGAATGGAGTAGTTGCTCATTACCTGCTCCGGCCGGGGCTTTTCGATCATATCCGTGCAGGTAAAGCAGTTGCCCTCCAGCGGCGCAACCGCCAGGGAGCAGTATTTGGTAATATCCGCCGTGGGCACTTCCTTTACGCCAACAGCGCCCTTGCCGTATTTCTCATAGGCGCGGCAAAGCTGGCCGGTGACCGGGTCGTCGCTGATGATTACATCGTCCCCATACAGCACCGCAAAAGGCTCGTTACCTACAAAGTTCTTGGCACACAGCACAGCGTGCCCTAAGCCCTTTGTCTCTTTTTGGCGGATAAAATAAATATTGCCCATTTGAGAGCATTGCAGCACATCTCGGTACAGATCCGCCTTGTTTGGATCCCCAGAGAGCTTGTGCTCCAGCTCCACCGCGTGGTCGAAGTGGTCCTCAATGACCCCCTTGCCCCGGTTGGTGATGATCAGCACATCCTCGATCCCGGCGGCGAACGCCTCCTCTACAATGTACTGAATGGCGGGTTTATCCACAATGTTGAGCATTTCCTTGGGCACGGCTTTGGAAGCGGGGAGCACGCGCGTACCCAGCCCTGCTGCGGGAATGATTGCTTTTTTAATTTTCATTTTTCTTTTCCTCGTTCGGTATTTTTACAATATGCTGGACAGCAGTCCGGAGATCATGTCCAAGATTAGAAACGCCATAATCGGCGCAAACACGCTGGTACCGCCCATTTTGGACAGATACATGCGGCGCATTTCATCCTGGGTCAGACGCATTTGCTCCGGCAGCATGGGCGCTTGACGAAAGATGGCGCCGTCCTGCAGTCGATCATCCACCGTTTGTAGCACGGTAAATACTTTTCTGTGGTACAGCCGATTGGCAAACAGGGCGATCACCAGGTGGATCGCCAGCCCTACGCCCATCAAGATGGCTACAGCCGGGTATAAGGGCTCCACCAGTGCTGCGTCCGGTTGTATTTTGCCCTGCATAATGGCAGTGTAGTTGGTGCTCATAAAGTCGGTGAGCTTGGCAAATTGGCTGGCGTAGGCGCCCTGCACGATCAGTGCCGCGGCAAAGCGAATGGCCAGCGCCGCCGTGCCCTCTTTATACATTTTGCGGAAGAACAGGTAGTAGGGGCCAAAGAGAAAGGCCGCCCAGTTCCATCCGACCTTTTTATTCCGTCTGAACCGGGAAAGAAAGTAGCCGGTGTTGGTGCGTACCACCGCCGCCACATCGGCGGCCGCTTCACCCTCGATGGTGCCCGGGTATTGGCTGGGATCCGGTGTCGTATCCTGCAGGATAGGCGGGCGATACTTTTCGCCGGCACCCGGTTGTCGAGCGCCGCAGTGGGTGCAAAAGACGGCGTCTCCGTCCAGCTCGGCATCGCAGGCCACGCATTTCTTTTTTTGCTCCGGGGCAGCGGTGTGGGTATCGTCGGCAGACGCGCTTGATTTTTGCTCCGCAGGCGGATCCGCCGGGGTAAAGGCATATCCATCACCGTGTAGTGCCTGGTGGGCGCAGTGCCCCAGCTCCCGGTAGCACGCCCGGTGATGGGGTGTGCCGCATTCCGGGCAGGTAACAATATCGTCACCCGGCTGGAACTGCTTGCCGCAGACCGGGCAGCTGTTGTTTTCATACAAAGCCATTTTGTGTACCTCAATCTATATAGATCGGAAGAGCGTCGTGTAGGGAAAGAGTGTAGATCTCGGTGGTCGCCGTATCATTAAAAAAAAAAAAA
>ENA-USYR01000863-USYR01000863.1-human-gut-metagenome-genome-assembly--contig:-NODE-863-length-14261-cov-7.573322_pt1 | contig 14261 bp, 13 predicted proteins | sample MGYA00250064_ERZ773510 | MGnify/ENA primary metagenome ERZ773510 (study PRJEB29103, sample SAMN06112082) | human gut metagenome | biome: human gut; feature: ankylosing spondylitis patient; material... | reverse complement strand
CCTTTTTCTTCCTTTTTCCAACCGATTATCCCGTTAATTATCAATCCGCTAAATCCAAAGTAAAACTCAAACCCTTGGTATTGCCCATTGCATAGCTAAAAATCATGTTTAGCAAATCACGATATTCGTTAATGGACTTTATCGGATCTGACAAAGTCCGCCCTTGCAATTCGAATGCTCTACCCTTTATAGACACACCAAGCTTCTGCTTTTTAAAAGATTTCTCCATTTCGTCAGCTATTTTTTGCAAATCAGAAAACGTAGATAAATCGTGTGTTAAAAATAGGATTTTACTTTTGGCATTACCTTTAATAATTTTATGTGTCTGGTACCTCAGGAAGGAGCTTATACCGACTTTGTTCTCAAAATCAAAGCTAGAAATAGGATCATCAATAACCACTAATTCTTCATCCTGATATAGTCTTCCAATATCCTGATTTGACAATATCTGAGTAAAGAAATAGCATAAAGCAATAATGTTTCTCTCGCCTAGGGAAACGCTTTTAGGCTTAACATCATTGCCGTTTGATTTCAAGTAGTACTTGTCATTTTTCAACTCAATCGAAAGCCGACCATGCGAAAAAAACACATAATCGAGCGCATTGTTTATGTTTTCAATGGCCAGCCCCACATTTGACTTTTGCAACTCAAGAGCCTTTAAATGCTCTGAGGTTTCGTTCACCTCTTTCTGCTTGGTTTGCAGTTTGGCCTCTGCGGCTCTCATTTCGCGCTGTTGCTTCAGGTAATCTCTATACGCTTGCCCTATCTGCAGGTGTGCAATTTTTTTGTTAATCAGAAGCAAATCTCGCAAGATTGCTTTTCGTCGTTGAATGGCATCTACAAATTCTTGCCGTTTTGACTCAAGTTTACTTAAAAGCACATTTAGTTGCTGGATACTGTTTTCCAAACCTATGGGGGCCATATTTACCGGATTGTAAATACCATTTAACTTCAGTTGGATAGTGGCTTTATATTGCTCTATCAATTTTTGACAATTCTCAATCTGTTCCTGGATTTCTTTTACTAACCCAGCATCCAAATCCGTAAAATGAGAATAATCTTGACCAAATCCAGGAAAAGATATTGCCCGTAATTCTGCCTTATGCTCATCAACGTCCTTGTTCAGTACTTTATTGATGCTATTAATTAGGCTACGACGATATTCATCATCAATCTCCCGGAAACAGTAGGGACATACAGTAGTAGCTCCGTCACTAAAATCATTTTTTGCTGCCTCAACAATAGATTGCCGTCCACTCTGAATCATTGAAAGAATCATCGATTCTCGCTCAGTCAACACGGGCTTTTCGACGAGCTTTGCTAATAGATCACAAATTACTCTCTCAAAGCCGTCCGTGAACTCAACTCCACCGATGGGCACCGGATAGCTTGTTGTGACATCGGCCACCTTATCTAGTAGCGCCTTGGTTTCATCAAACTTTTGTTGTAATTGTTCTTTAGTCTCAGAAACAGAAAGGCCTCCTATTTCTCTAACAACCTCTTCTGTTACCTTCGAGTTGATTTTGTTTCCCTTGATTGCAGCATCTGTAGTTGCCCAATCGCCCTGTAATACTTTTTTGATACGAGCAAAATGGTAATCAGGGCTAAGCGGGTTATTCTTATTTCCAAATGATTCTAATGCTGTTTGAGCTGCATCATGTTCTTCTTGAGCTGCCGCCAACAACGCCGTATAGCGATCTATATCTGCCTGTAAATCAACTTGGCCTCCTAAAAGGATAATACTCCCCAACCCCTCTGCATCGATCTTTACATTTTCGTCAATATATTTTTCATTGAATACAAATATTTTGCTTTCAGGTACCAAACCAATCTCGTTATCAGCTCGATCAATCAGTGAAGCAGATAATTCTTCTGTATCCTCGCCGGAAGCAATTTGAGAAAAGCCATCTGAAATTGTACTTTTACCGCTGCCATTTTTACCGTAAACAATAGCAATACGGTCGTTATCATTAGGAAAAAAAGCCAAATTTGTTTTCTTTGAAAAGCAACGACCACAGATTGAAAGACCTTTTACTTTTTCAATCATAGTTTCATCACCTCATTGTTTTCTCTTCATTCCTTTTGGCCTCTTAGCCTCTCATACAGCACTGTGCCCACTGTTTCCATGACCTGCCGCATCATGTCCGGGTCCGAGAACATCTTCACAAAGAAGTCCTCGTTCTGCTCATAGCGGGCAGCGGCCATGTTGGGAAAGTCCTTCTCAAACAGCAGCATGAAAGTCTTACGGTCGTTATTCTGGGCATAGCTGTGCCACTTGTCCTGAGCGGCATAGTCGTTCTCCATCTGAAGCAACACCTTATCCATCTCGGTGAAGTTAGTGCCGTACTTCTCGTTGATTTTCTCAATGATGACCGTCAGCGGATCACGCTTCTTTTCCCTGCGTCCAGCCTCGCCGGTGATGGGCCGGAAGCCTTCCGGGGCGCTCTCCAGCTGGATACCGCCCTCAAAGTCCTTTTCCAAGCGGTAATATTCCAACAGCACCTTGTCGTCCACATAGACCTTATCTCGCCCGCCCTTGGGCAGCATGGTATAGAGGAATTTTGCGTATACGCTGAACTTGTGGATCTCTTTATCAAACAGGCGGCAGACCTGTGTGATGAAGGCATAGATCCGGTTGAAGCGGGCCAGTGTGGACTTGAACAGATCCTGCTTTTCCTCCTCCAGGGCCTCAAAGCGATCCAGAGCCGGTCGGATGGTGCCCTGGAGCTTGCCCAAATCGCCGCCAGACTGCTCCTTGGAGGAATAGAAAATCTCCGCAAACCGGTCAATTTCCATCTGTTGATACACCCTGTACTCGTCCAGAGTGTTCTTCAGATCGTACACCACATTGGGGTCGGTCTCCTCCTCCAGCACCGTCTCCTCGTAGTAAGGCTCAAAGGCTTTTCGGATGTCCTCGGCGGAGTTGACGAAGTCCAGGACAAAGGTATCCTTTTTGCCCCGCATGGTGCGGTTCAGCCGGGACAGGGTCTGGACGGCCTTCACGCCGGATAGCTTCTTATCCACAAACATGGTGTGCAGCAGCGGCTCATCAAAGCCGGTCTGATACTTTTCCGCCACAATCAGCATCCCGTATTCGTCCGTGTGGAACGCCTCCGGCAGGGCCTTCTCTTTGATGGTCTCACCGGACTTTGTTTTGTTCAGCTTTTCCTCCGTATAGGTCTCTCCATTGTCCTCCACCTCGCCGGAGAAGGCCACCAACACATCCAGATCGGTATACCCTTTCTCCTGGATCTGCCGCTTGAACTCCAGCAGGTAGCGCACCGCATGGAGCCGGGAGGGCGTCACGATCATGGCCTTGGCCTTGCCGCCAATCTTGTGCCGGGTGACGCTGCGGAACTGCTCCAGCATGATAGCCGTTTTTTGAGAGATATTATGGGGATGCAGCGTCTCAAACTGGCGAATAGCACGGACACCGGCGGCGGTGTCCAGCTCCGGGTCGTCCGGGATGGCCTTGGCAATCTTGTAGTACATGTTATAGGTCATGTAGTTTTGCAGCACATCCAGAATAAAGCCTTCCTCGATGGCCTGCCGCATGGAATACACATGGAAGGGATGATATTTGCCATTCTCATCCCGCTGGCCAAACATTTGCAGCGTTTTGTCCTTGGGGGTGGCCGTAAAGGCGAAGAAGGACAGGTTTTCATGACCCCCCTGGGCAGCCAGTTCATCCAGCAGCTTGTCCTCATCGTCCTTGCGCTTGGCTTCCTCCTCGTACTCCTCTTTGGCGTACTCCTCCAGAACTTTCTCGGTATCGGCCAGCGCCCGCTTCAGCTTGCGGGCGGCGTCACCGGTCTGGGAGGAATGGGCCTCGTCCACAATGACCGCAAACCGCTTATTGCCGGTGCGCACTTCCTTATAGATGACCGGGAACTTCTGGAGGGTAGTAATAATGATGCCCGTCCCGGCCTCGATGGCCTCCCGGAGCTGCTGGGCGTTCTTGTCGATCTTCTGCACCACGCCCGCCACATGGTCAAACTGATAGACGGTGTTTTGCAGCTGGCTGTCCAGCACCCGGCGGTCGGTGACGATAATGACAGACTGGAAGATCTTCTCGTCATGGTCATCGTGCAGGCCGGTGAGCCGGTGGGCCAGCCAGGCGATGGAATTGGACTTACCGGAACCGGCGCTGTGCTGAATGAGATAGTTCTTGCCGGAGCCATTGGCCTTTACATCTGCCAGAAGCTTGGTCACCACATCCAGCTGGTGGTACCGGGGGAAGATCATCCGCTCGGACTTCACCTCGCCGGTCTTTTCGTCCTTCTCCTGCTGCAAGTGGAGGTATTTATGTAAGATCTCCAGTAGGCGGTCCCTGCACAGCACATTCTCCCACAGGTAGGCGGTGTCGTAGCCGTCCAGGTTGATGGGGTTGCCCTTGCCGCCCACATTTCCAGCTCCATTACTGCCCTGGTTGAAAGGAAGAAAGTAGGTTTTGGGCCCCTCCAGTCGGGTGGTCATATACACATTGGTTAAATCCACGGCAAAGTGAACCAGCACCCGGTTTTTAAACTCGAAAATAGCGTCCTTCCCCGCCCGGTCAAATTTATACTGCTGGATAGCATTGGAGGTGTCCTGCCCGGTGAACTGGCATTTCAGCTCCATGGACACCACCGGGATACCGTTGAGGAACAGGACAATATCAATGCTGTTTTCGTTGCTCAGGGAATAGTGGAGCTGCCGGGTGCAGTGGAGGATGTTGGAGGCGTACTGGGCCTGACTGGTTTCATTGATAGAGGTCTCCGGTTTCCAGAATGCCGCCCGGAACTTGATACCCCGGTCGGTAAAACCCTGGCGCAGCACTTTCAGGAGGCCCACCAGCTTTACTTCCCGGCAAAAACGGTCGATGAGCTGCCGCTCACTGTCGGCGCCGTAGATTTTCTCAAACCGCTCCCACTGTTTGGGCTGGCTGGTGCGGATGAAGGAGAGGAACGTGCCGGTATCCAGCGCTTTTTCCCGGTTGAAGGCGGTAGGGTTGCCCTTCTGATAGCCACCGTGAGTCAAAAGGTATTCCTCAATATCCTGTTCAAAGCGTTTTTCTTTTACATCAAAATCGGACATTTTACCACCCCCTCAACTCAAAATTTTTCTGTCTTGGCATAATCTGTAAATCTTAGCTTTATCAATACCAATACGACTCAAGATGCAACAATAAACCAATCCCTGGAGCATAAATGCCGTAGTAGCTATTTTCGTGTTCATCATACGGTAAGATCCGTGCGTAATATTGTTCCTGTACTTTACAAATTCTTGAATATCCTTATCGCTTATTTTCGCCTCACTTGGATTGGAAGTATTTTCAGCGAGAGCACACATTTCATCTGCGTAGTAGTGATATAATTCGCAAAATCTATCACTTGCAGACATTGACCAATGCTGAATACTTGAAAAAATCAAATCATATGTTTTATCAGCTAATTTATGTGGACTTTTCCTGTGGCTTTTAATTATTTTTTTGACCAGTTTAATTAAGCCTTGCAACTCCTCATTTTTATTTGAGTTCAAATTTTGAGCAAACTCCAATTCACACTCTAATGACGAACAAATCAATCGGATCTTGTCATCATTCATCCACCCAATATCTTTGTCGGACTCAGGAAGAAAATTAATCTCATAAGACGGCTTTTTATCTTCGCTGTTAAATATAACAGATGCCAATCTGCCTACTGACTCCCCTAGGTCAGGGAACGTAATACTTCTCATGATTTGTTTTTGTGTATATGCAGTATCCTCTCTTAGAAACACTTGCATTTTAGATAAACCTGGTCGATTGTGGCCTAAATATATCTCATCAAAGCCCACATTTTTCCTAAATGTCATAAAGGAAAGCATGTTTTTCAGCTTTTGAATATATGTAAACACATGTTCTAATGGTTGAGAAGAATCAAATTTCAATAATAAGCGGACATTATTATTTGAAAGCTGATTTTCTGTGAGTCCAAAAGTTTCTCTAATCGTAGAATTAATAGTTAACGAACAATTGCAATTACCCATAGAAAATTCATATTTTTGCGAATCATCTTGCAAAGAAAAAGTAATACATCCGTTTTGTTCTTCTCGCTTTAACCCTGAACAAAAAAATAAATTTCTAAGTGTGCCCCCAGTGAATTCAATATAATCAAAGGTATCCCACTTTGTTCCAAGTGCATTTTGTGTCGCAACTATGTATGCAGCAGTATTTAGCCTTTTTAAATCCGTAAGTGAAATTGTTTCTTCACCTTTATAAATTGCTATTTGTTTGTAATCAAATGTGTGTCCATATACAAATGGGCCTTCAAGCTGTACGGAGGAAGAGTCTGTTTTCATAAATGTAACGGTGTAATTATCAAGATAAAAATTAAACTTCTCTTCTCCGGCCTTAAGAATTCCAATTTGAGGGTTGTACTTATCTTTCACTAATTACACCTCTTTCTTTCCGGTCACGACCTCATAAATGAGGGATTTTTTATAATCTGTAATCCTTGATATAATTTCTGCCTTTTTTTCTACTACCTTATCTATAGCCCCGCACCGCTTGTCTAGGTAATTAGCAATTTCACTTTGTTCTCTTGGGGGGCAATAGAAAAGCGGTAAACTTGCGACCTGCCCTAACTTCAAATGTCCAACAGTACTACCCTTATTTTTGGAATCGATATACTCTCGGGCAAGTGGACCGTAGATGGAATACAGAATATAGCGAGGATCTGAGCCATCTAGTGGTCTAAAAAACATAACTCTTTGTCCCATGCACAGATTATCAGTATCTGGAACTAAACACGCTTCGCCCATTGGAGCTTCACGGGTAAAAAATATGTCTCCATGCTGTGGCTGGCCTTTAGCAGTCCACTCTTTAAAATTCTCTGCATTTGTATGATAGGAACCCTCATAACTAAAACTACCATCTCGAATACATGTTGTTCTAACAACTATGTATTCACCATCCGGGTCGGGATCTGGCGTACGATTTTTACAATCGACAATTAAACAGCAGTTCTTAATCCTACGAAAATCCCAATGCTCCGGTATCTCCCCAATCCACTCAACCCCGCTGTCCTTCATGGGCACATCGGGATTCAGACCTTTTGTGACGGCTTCGGTGATGACGGACAGCTTATAGGCTTTCAGCTTCTCGATTACTTCCTGCTGCCGGGCAATAATGGTATCAATCTGGCTACACTTACGGTCAAGGTAATTGGCAATGCGTCGCTGTTCATCTAGTGTGGGATATGGAAAATTCACATTGTACAAATCACGTTGCGTCATAGATGGAACAGCAGATCCATATTGGTAGAAATCAAATTCAATCTGTGTGCAAAGATAATAAAAATACTTTGCGCTTACATTTTCTTTGATCTCTGTATAATACATGGTATCGACCGTCCAAAACGGATAGTCAACAAAAAGCGGTTTGTCGATGGTTCCTTTTCTTCCCAAAAGGACAGATTCCTTCTGATACAGTGGCTCACACGCTTTGGCAAACTGTCCACCACTTCCGATTACAGGATAGTCTCCATTTTCGTCAAGAACTTCTGAATAATCACGACCATTACAAATATGGGCATAGTCTTTTAACCTGCATATTTTCCAATTCTTAGGAATCTCTCCAATCCACTCAACCCCGCTGTCTTTCATCTCCCTCATGCTTCAAACACCTCCGCCAGAGCGCCGTCCAGCTCCGATTCAATGGCCAGGATCTCCTGCATGATCTCCGCCGAGAGCTTGGGGGCTTCATACTTGTAGAAATACCGGGTGAAGGGGATCTCGTAGCCCACCTTGGACTTCTTTTCGTCGATCCAGGCGTCCGGCGCAAAGGGCAGCACTTCCCGTTCAAAGTAGGTCTGGATGTTCTCTTTCAGCGGCACATTCTCCGTATCCCGCAGGGCGGTGTCCGGCTGAGGCTTGCCCTTTTTGAGTACCGGCTGGCCGTTCTCGTCCTTCAGCGGACGCTCCACTGTGATTTTGGTATAGCCAAAGTCGGCAGTATCAAAAATCTTGCTGATTTCGCTCTCCACAAAGTCGCCGTACAGCCGGGTGATTTCTGCAATGGCGCTCTCCGGAATGTCGTTGCGCTTGTTGCCCAGGGCCTTACGGCGCTTTTCATACAGGCCATTGGCGTTGATGAGCTGCACCTTGCCCTCTCGGCGGGTTCCGGCCTTCTTGTTGGACAGTACCCAAATGTAGGTGGCAATGCCGGTGTTGTAGAAAATATCGTTGGGCAGGGCGATGATGGCTTCCAGCAGGTCATTTTCCAGAATGTACTTGCGAATCTCAGAGGGGCCGCTGCCGGCATCGCCGGTAAAGAGGGGAGAACCGTTGTGGATGATGGCAATACGGCTGCCGCCGTCCTTGGGCTCCTTCATCTTGGAAATGGCAGTCAGCAGGAACAGCATTTGCCCGTCGCTGGCCGCAGGCAGACCGGGGCCGAACCGTCCGGCAAACCCCCGCTTGGACTCAGCCTCCACCGCCGCTTTCTCGTTCTTCCACTCCCGGCCAAAGGGCGGATTGGACAGCACATAGTCGAAGGTCTGGCCCTCGAACTGGTCGTCGGACAGGGTGTTGCCGTCCTTGATAAAGTCGGCGTTGTTGCCCTTGATGAGCATGTCCGCCTTGCAGATGGCAAAGGTCTGGTCGTTCAGCTCTTGTCCAAAGGCCATCAGCTCGGTGGAGGCGTTGAGTTGGTGCAGGTACTCCTCCGCCACCGACAGCATACCGCCGGTACCGCAGGCCGGATCATAGATGGTCTTGGCCACGTTGTTCCCGGACAGCATATCGTTGTCATCGTAGAACAGAATGTTGACCATCAGTTGGATCACTTCTCTGGGGGTATAGTGCTGCCCGGCGTCCTCGTTGTGAGACTCGGAGAACCGGCGGATGATCTCCTCAAAGATGTAGCCCATCTCCAGATTAGATATCACATCCGGGTGCAGGTTGGCCTTGGGGGTGGTGAACTCCTTGATGACAATGTAGAGGATGCCCTTGTTGGCCATGGTGGTGATCTGGCCGTCAAACTTGAACTTCTCCAGAATGTCCTGGACGTTCTCTGAAAAGCCGTTCAGGTAGTCCCGGAAGTTGGCCTCGATGTTGTCCGGGTCATCCAGCAGCCGCTCAAAGGTGAACTTGCTGGTGTTATAAAACGCCTTACCGGAGGCGTTGCGCAGTAACACATCCCGCATGGGGAGATTCTTCACGGTTTCGAACTTCTCCAACACCGCATCCTTGGTGTCGGCCAGGATGCAGTCGAAGCGGCGAATCACCGTGAGGGGCAGGATCACCTCACCGTATTCATGGGGCTTATATACGCCGGTCAATTTATCTGCAATCGCCCAGATCAGGGCGGCTTTTTCACTTACGTTGGCACTCAGGCTCATGCTTCTTTTCCTTCCTTTTCCCCTGGAACAAATTCCAGAATATCGTCCACACCGCACTCCAACACGCGGCAAATCCGTTCTATGCTTTCAATGGAAACATACTCATTTCTCTTTAGGCGGGTGATAATATTGGCGCTAAAACCAGCCTTTTCTTTCAACTGAGCGTTGCTCATCTTTTTATCTATCATCAGATGGAATAAGCGGTCATAACAAATCGCCATTTTAGTACCTCCAAGGCAGTTAATGCTTGGGTTCATTTTATCACTTTTTCGTGAAAAACTCAACTTCATGTCTAATTATAGGACTTTATCAATGTTATGATAAGAGATCCTTTCTTTTCTCGCCTTCTTGCATACTCCACCAGCTCCCGCGCATTGCTGGCAGGGTGCCACGCATAGGCGATGAGGTAGTCTACATGATCCACAACATAGCGGTTTGCTCTCACGATTGCGATCTTGCGCGGGACGCTTTCCATCCCCGGTGGATAGAAGGTGCTGTCAAATCCATCTGGCGTTGAGATGGGCCGCTCCGCCGGATGGTATGGCAGCAGCAAAGTGAGCTTCACTTCTGGGTAGAAACGCTTTGCTCCTTTGACTGCTAACGCTGCAAGGCGGTCAAATCCACCATAGTGACCGACGAAAAATTCTGTGACGCCATATTCAACAATGTGCTGCTCAACAGCCGCATACAATACCGGATAAATTTCTTCCGATGCCTCCCGGTGTCCGATAAAGAAACAGCTTTTTCCGCCCAAAGTTCTCCCTCCTTTGCAGTTGTGTTCATCGTTAAAATTATACGATATAAATGATTAAATCACAACGATTTATCAAAGTATAATTTACGAAGAACACAAGCGAAGGAGTGATGCAGGTGAAGGATATTCTCTCGGTTATAACCGCGTATCGGGAGGAACGGGGCTGGACAGAGTATCAGCTTGCAGAACGCTCCGGTTTACCACAATCCACGATCTCCTCATGGTATCGTAAAAACATGGTTCCGACCATTCCATCTCTGGAGAAAATCTGCACAGCTTTTGGCATTACGCTGTCTCAGCTGTTTGCCGAAGAAGATGCACCTGTTTCCTTGACCGAGGCACAGAAAAAGCTTCTGGAGCGCTGGTCAAGATTGAGCGAAGAACAGCAGGCTGTTGTATTTGCTTTGATTGATAAGATGTAAAAAATCCGTCAGAGGCGCACCCTTTAGAGTGCTGCTTCTGGCGGATTTTCTTTGCCATCAATCTAACGGAGTTTTCTTTGTTACTGCTTTTAGATATAATTCAAGGTCCCCATTCAAAATCAGTTCGGCATAGGCCAGCGGATCGTTGTAGATCAGCCAGTCCAATTCCGACCGCTGGTACATACTATTCGCCGCCTCGTTCTCCACGGCGGTGCAGTCGATGGAGAGCAGCGTCCCCTCCGCCAGATGCAGCTCCACACAGGCGGTGTCCAGGTTGAACTCACAGGACAAAATCTTACTCATACTCGTTACCTCCCAATGCTTAAATTTTGGTTGATTTTCCGCAGCGGCACAAGGGCCGTTTCGGTTGTTTTAGACACTTGCAAGCAATGCGTGTGGATAGCCACACACACGACGGGCAAGCAATGCGAGTGTTAATACACACTCACATTTCCTGCCGTCTGCTTGTTGAGGGCAATGCCCCCAAACCCCTTTTTGAACACAGAATTTCATTCTGTGGCTGCGCGTTCTCCGAACGCTTTTTGCCCCTGTACCCGGTGCCTTGTTTCGGGTCATAGGGTGTCGTGAATCGCGACATTCTCTGGTACTTTTAGAGTACCCTAAAATGGGGTACCCTCCCGGAAGACGGAGTGGCAAAACACCACCCCAGTTTTTTCCTTCCGCGACGGTGGCGACGGTCGCAACGGTGCTGAGAGTACCCCTCAAAACACCGTCGCGACCGTTGCGAGCGTCGCGCTTTACCCGATTACTTCAAACGCAGGTGCTTCCACCACCATGTAAGTTAGCCGGATACGCCGCCCGGCGTGCTTGGTTTTGTTCTCGTACTTCACCTGATGTTCTTCCAGCAAGCGGCTGGCATTCACATTCAGATGTTTGGTGAGCCGGTTTACCGCCATATCCGTCTGAATCGCCTGGGCCAGCTCGGTAGGACTGCCTTCCCATTCCCGGTTCTCAGTAGATACGATCTTTGCCACAGCTTCCAGTACGGGGTCTGGGGGCTGCTTCCAAAGCTCATTCTCCGCATGATCAAGGCTCCAAACAAGGCTCTCCTGGTCCTTGCTCAGATACAACCGCTGATCCGGCTGGTCTCTGCCTACCACCTCCAGGGTGGCCTTGCTATCTGTTCGCTTCTCCTTCTGCATCAAGAGCGCCCCATCCGCACAGCCCAGCAAGCCGGTTGTACCGGAAATCATCTCAAAGCTGTCTCCTGCAGGCTGCTTTCTGGTGTGGTGGACGATCAGGACGCATACGCCATATCGGTCAGCAAATTGCTTCAGCTTGCCGATCACCTCATAGTCGCTGGAGTAGCTGTAACTGTCGCTCACCGCCTCCCGGACTTTTTGCAGGGTATCCACGATAATCAGCTTGGTATCACTGTGTTCCCGGACGAACTTTTCCAGCTGTTCATCCAGGCCACCGCCGATCATTTTAGCGTTGGTGGCGAAGTGGAGGGAGCTTGTCCCCTCCACCCCGAACATGCGGAACATCCTGCGTTGCAAACGGCTCTCGTCATCTTCCAAAGCCAGATAGAGGACCGTTCCCTGGTGGACTTTGTTATCCCACAAGTCTTGCCCGGTACTGACATGGTGGGCGATCTGTGCCACCAGGAAGGACTTGCCGATTTTGGGCGCTCCGGCAAGGATGTACGCTCCTGTATAGAGCAGGTTCTCAATCACCGCGGACTTGCCCTCGAACACATTGTCCATCAGCTCGTCCAGGGTCACAGTATGCAGGTAAGCCGGGTCACTCATGCGGCGCATTTTCCGGTAAAGTTCCTCCAAATCTCTTTCTGGGGAATTGTTTTTTTCGTCCGGGTCTGGTATAGTGGTCTTGGAATTTGTAGAGATTGACTGCCCATCATCTGCGCCAACAGATGAACCCTGGGCGGTCATTTTCTTTTTTTCATCGCTCATAGGCAAAGTCCTCCTGCATCCCTTTCATAATGGTGGCAATCATCTGGATGGTGTCCAGCAACTCATCGTTCACGCCCTGCCCGGCTTCGATCCGGCGCAGCTCGTCCAGCACAGCGGCCAGCTGATCCCGCAGGGCCTTGTAGACCCTGGGGTTGCCCTGGACCACCACATCCCGGCAGAGCAGCCGCCTGATGATGTAATCCTGCTTGGTCAGGCCGGTGAGTTTCACCAGGGCTTCCAGATGTAGATCTTCCTCCGCCGACACCCGGAAAGCCACCGTCTTGTTCCTCCATCGGTTGTGGTTGTCATAGTTCTTCTTGGACATTTTCTTACACTCCCTTCTCGTTTTTCAGCGAATCCAGCTTGTCGGCCATTTCCACCTGACGGGTGGGGAACAGATGGGCATAGCGGTAGGTGATGTCGATGCTCTCATGCCCCACACGCTCCGCGATGGCCAGAGCGGTAAAGCCCATGTCGATCAGCAAACTGATGTGACTGTGTCTCAAATCGTGTATGCGAATCCTTTTTACCCCTGTTTGCTTGCAACCACGGTCCATTTCCCGGTGAAGATAGCTTTTGCTGATGGGAAACATCCGGCTGTCCGGCTCCACACCGTAGAGCTGCTGGAGGTAGTCCTGCAACTCGTCACAGAGGAACTGGGGCATCTGGATCACCCGGTTGCTCTTGGGCGTCTTAGGAGTAGTAATGACATCCTGCTTGTTGATCCGCTGGTACGACTTGTTGATGGTGAGGGTGCGCTTCTCAAAGTCGAAGTCCGCCGGGGTCAGGGCCAGCAGCTCTCCCTCCCGGACACCGCACCAGTACAGAACTTCAAAGGCATAGAAGGACAGCGGCTTATCCATCATAGCCTCGGAAAACTTGGTGTACTCCTCCCGGGTCCAGAACAGCATCTCCTTTCGTTCTTCCGCCCCCATGTTGCCCGCCTGCCGGGCCGGGTTGATATTCAGGCCGTAAAATCGGGCAGCGTGGTTGAAAATGGCGCTAAGTTGATTGTGAACCGTCTTAAGGTAGGTTTTGGACAGAGGTTTGCCGTGGCAGTCCCGCATTTCCCGGATCTCGTTCTGCCAGCGCATGATGTCCTTGGCCGTGATTTCTGACAGCTTCCGCTTGGCAAAATAGGGCAAGATCTTCTTTTTGATGATGCTCTCCTTGGTGAGCCAGGTGTTGAGCTTCAACTTGGGCTTAATGTCCCTCTCATAGAGAGCAACGAAGCTCTCGAAGGTCATGTTTACATCGGCCTGCTTCTCCATCAGGAACTCCCGTTCCCATTCCAGCGCCTCTCGCTTGGTAGCAAAGCCCCTTTTGAGCTTCTGCTGACGCTCTCCCTTCCAGTCGGTGTAGCGAAACTGCACATACCAGGTGCCGTTGTCCTTGTTCTTGAATGCTGCCATAATTACTCCCCCTTTCTCGCCGTCTCGGTTCTCGTGCCATAAAACTTCTCGTGGAAGAACTTGCGGTCAATCCGGCCAGAGATCGTGATACAGCCAGTTTTCGCCAGTTCCTCATTCATCTGCCGGATGAGCTTGTAGGCGTAGGGGACGGATACCCCCAGCTCCTCGGCCACTTCATTGACGCGCATAAAAATCTGGTTTGCCATGATAAATACCTTCCTTTCCTTGTTGTTGGTGACTGTGGCCTGCAAGTGTTGTGTTTCATAAATGCCTCCTTACTTATGTCCGCCACTTTTTTTCAGTTTCGCAACCAAAAATCTAGCGGGCCATTTGATGTGCTATATTATCTAAGCTTATTCGCTTAGTATCCTTATAAT
>ENA-USYR01000857-USYR01000857.1-human-gut-metagenome-genome-assembly--contig:-NODE-857-length-14334-cov-12.511468_pt1 | contig 14334 bp, 9 predicted proteins | sample MGYA00250064_ERZ773510 | MGnify/ENA primary metagenome ERZ773510 (study PRJEB29103, sample SAMN06112082) | human gut metagenome | biome: human gut; feature: ankylosing spondylitis patient; material... | reverse complement strand
GAGCCGGGCATCGCCCGCAGCATGGGCCTCAAGACCCGCGCCACCTTCGAGGAGGCCCTGGCCGACGCCATGCGCAAGTACACCGGCCCCAACCCCAACATCCTGGCCCTGCCCCGCACCTTCACCACCGCCGCCGTCCACCTCTGCATGAAGGACGGCGACCTGAGGGGCGTTTGAGCGGAGAGAAGACGAACAGAAGCCCCTCTGGAGACCGGACAGCGGCCGGGCTCCAGAGGGGTCTTTATCGCTGGCAAATTCCTGTTGAGAGTTCCCGGCGGAACGGCTCCAGCCAACTGGGCGTGTGCCGCAGCTTAGCTGCGGCACACGCCCTTTTTGCATTTTGGAGAACTGATATGCGTCCAATGGTTTCCATGCAAAAGGTACGCAAATAAAGGATAACCTTCTGGAATGGGGCGGTGAAAACTGTGAATTTGTTTCTGAGAGCCATGTCGTTTATGATAAGTACAGAAATAGGGCTGTTCAGCGCTGTAAAACTGGAGAATTTAGACAGTATGGCAGCCACATAGGAGGGACGTTCTATGAGTGCAAACGCACACACCGCCGTAATGACCGACTTGGAGCAGCGGATTCAGGATGGCCGGCAGCTCTCCGCTCCGCGGCCGCGCATCAACAGGATCATGGAGGACCGCTTTTACGGCCAGAAGCCCCGGGTGGATATCCAGCGAGCGGTGCTCTTTACGCAGTCCATGATGCAGACGGAGGCCTATCCCCAGGTGCTCCGCACCGCGCTGGCCATCCAGTACATGATGGAGCACATAGAAGTGGTGATCCAGCCCCATGAGCTCATTGTCGGCACGGCCGGCGGTCCGGGCCGCTACTGTGTGCTATATCCTGAGACCCGGGGCGGCCAGTTCCCGCGTGATCTGCCCAAGATCCTCAAGGCGGAGGGCAAGGCGGGCTACGCCATGACCCAGGCGGAGGTGGATACCGTTCTCAACGAGGTGGTTCCGTACTGGAAGGGCAAGACCTCCCATGAGCTCTATCTGAACATGCTCCCTAGGGAGACCCGCAGGGTGATCTACGGCGACGAGGAGTATGCCACCCAGGGCCTCATCTTCGACGAGGCCAACAACGCCCACACACTGAGCTGGACCGGCTCCTATGAAAAGGTAATCAGGGAGGGCCTGGAGAGCATCATCCGCGAGCTGGAGGAGAAGAAGGCGGGCATCGAGGGCAACCTGCTGCACAACCAGATGGACAAGATCTACTATCTGGACGCCGCGATTCTCTCCTGCAAGGCCATGATTACATATGCCCACCGCTATGCGGACAGGGCCGAGGCGATGGCCGCGGAGGAGAGCGACCCGGTACGCCGGGCCGAGCTGGAGACCATTGCGGAGATTTGCCGCCATGTGCCCGAGCACCCCGCCCGGAACTTCTATGAGGCGGTGCAGGCCCAGTGGTTCCTCCAGGTGGGCTACCGGCTGGAGAACATGAACGGCGGCGGTGTGGGTTTGGGCCGCCTGGACCAGTATCTCTATCCCCTCTACAAGGCGGGCCTGGAGGACGGCACCCTCACGGAGGAGCGGGCCATGGAAATCCTGGAATGCATGTTTATCAAGGTGGGTGAGGTGGTCCCCTACCAGGGCAAGAGCACGGCGGGCGGCCACGAGGGCTACACCCACTTTGAGGCCCTTTCCCTGGGCGGCCTGACCCCCGACGGCCGGGACGCCACCAATCCACTGACCTACCTCATCCTCCGCTCCAAGAAGGAGTTCCCCTTCCAGTATCCCGATGTCAGCCTGCGGGTTCACGCCAATACCCCGGATAAGCTGCTCCGGGCCGCCGCCGAGGTGGTGAAGGTGGGATACGGCTGCCCCAAGTTCTTCAACGACGAGGAGTTTATCACCCACTACATCGCCGCCGGCGTGCCGCTGCACATTGCCCGCGACTATGCCGCCTGTGGCTGCTGCGGGGGCCGCCTGCCCGACTATGAGACTTACCTGGCTGCGGTGTGCAACCTGAACATCACCGCCGTCCTAGAGATGGCCATGAGCGACGGCTGGGTTCACTTTGGGGACGGGAAGTACGAGAAATTCCTGGATACGCCCATCCCTGCCGGACAGATTCAGAACATGGACGATCTGATGGTCAATCTGGAGGCGGCGTTTACCTTCTTTGTGCGCCACATCATGAAGCGTACCGGCACCCTGGAGCAGAGCAACGCCCTGAAGCTGGCCTGCCCGTTTACCTCCGCCCTCAGCGAGGCGGGGCGGATCAACATGAAGGATCTGCACCAGCCCTGTGACAGGGACTACGGCCTGTATATCGACAACGGTGCGGTGAATGTCATTGGCATCGGCACCCTGATCGAATCGCTCTCCGCCCTGGATGAGTTCGTATTCCGGGGCAGGGAATTCACCCTGGAGCAGGTCCGCCAGGCGGTAAACGCCAACTTTGAGGGCTATGAGCCCATGCGCCAGAAGCTGCTCAGCGCACCCAAGTTTGCCAACGGCGACCAGCACGCCCTGGAGCTGGCCCGGCGGTTTGACACCATGATGCAGAACGTCATTGTCCGCCACCGCACCATGCACGGCGGACAGAAGCACCTGAAGTTTGTGCCGGTGGCCTCCCACGTGGCCCTGGGCGGCAAGACCATTGCCACACCCAACGGACGCAGGGCGGGTGTGGCCCTGTCCGAGGGAATCTCCCCCACCCAGGGCACCGATGAAAACGGCCCCATCACCACGCTTAACGCCGTGGCGGCCATCAACAGCCATGCCCACGACCTGACGATGCAGCGCCTGCTGAACATCAAGCTGTCTCCCGCATTCCTGGAGGGGGAGAGCGGTATTCAGAACTTTATCCAGATCATCCGCACCTTTGTGGATCTGAAACTGTGGCACATTCAGTTCAACGTCGTCAACCGGGAGACCCTGCTGGCCGCGCAGAAGGACCCGGACAAATACCGCAACCTGGTGGTGCGTGTGGCAGGTTACTGCGCCTACTTCACCGACCTGAGTGAGAAGCTACAGACGGAGATTATCAACCGTACCGAGCACACCAGCATGTGCACCGAATAAACCATCCGCAGGAGGGAGGTGGGGCGGCATGAGCCAATCCGCAGTGGGAACCATCTTCAATGTGCAGCGCTTCAGCCTCCACGACGGCCCCGGCATGCGGGACCTGATTTTTCTAAAGGGCTGCCCGCTCCGGTGCGAGTGGTGCGCCAATCCGGAGTCACAGCATGCGGAGCCTGAGTTGAGCTGCCGCCCTTCCAAATGCATCGGCTGCCGGGCCTGCACGGCTGCGTGCCCCACCGGGGCCGCCGCCGTGGCGGCAGGCGGCCGGATTCAGGTGGACCGCGCCGCCTGCCGGAGCTGCTTTGCCTGTGTCCGGGCCTGCTGCTCCGGCGCGCTGAGCCGGATCGGTGAAGAGCTTGACGCCAGGACCCTGGTGGAGCGGGTGATGGCCCAGCACATGAGCTGGCGCGCCGAAGGCGGTGTGACGCTCAGCGGAGGTGAGCCTCTGGCTCAGCCCGATTTTGCTGCCGAGCTGCTGCAACGGTTCCGGGAGGAGGGGGTGGGGACGGCCCTGGAGACCTGTGGATACGTGCCCTTTGAGGCGTTCCAGAAGGCCGCGCCCTTTTGCCAGCTTATCTTTTTTGATCTCAAATGTATGGCTTCGGAGGTACACAGGCGGTACACCGGGGTGGACAACCGGCGGATTCTGGACAACCTGATGGCGCTCTCCCGGGAATTCCCTGATTTGCCCCTCCGGGTGCGCACCCCTCTGATCCCCGGCGTCAACGACGGCCGGGAACAGTTGTCCGAAATCGTGCAGTTCCTGCGGAGGCTCCCATCGCTGGCCGACTACGAGCTGCTCCCCTATCACAACTGGGGGGAGGGAAAGTACCGCCAACTGGGCCGGAGCTATCCCCTGGCCGGACTGGAGCCGCCGGACAGGGGGGCGGTAAGGCGCCTCAACGACGAGCTGCGGGCTGAGTTGGGCCTGCGACCGGGACAGGAGTGATTTTCATGGATATCATTGATTTTCGTTACCGTCCGCCCTATGGCAGCTACCGGGAGACCATTATGTACCGGGATCTGGAGCGGGCAAAGCGCTGTTCCGAGGCGTTCGGTATGAACCAGTCCCCGGCTGTGGCTGCCAGGGATATGGAGGCATCTTTAACGGAAATGGACCGGGCGGGCATCGGCATGGCGGTGCTGGCCGGACGCAAGGTACTTCCTCACATCGGCGTTGTCGACAATCAAGACATTGTGGATCTGATCCACGCCTACCCCGGGCGGTTTACCGGCATGGCGGGGGTGGACCCCAGCGACGGGCCGGAGGCCATGGAGGAGCTGGAACGGTACGTCGTGGGCGAGGGCCTGCGGGGCATCGTCATGGAACCGGGACTGACCAAGACCCCCATGTTCGTGGAGGATGAACGGATTTTCCCGCTCTATGAGCGCTGCCAGGCGCTGGGTGTCCCCGTCATGCTCATGGTGGGCTCCAACTGCGGCCCGGACATCGAGTACTCCAAGCCGGAGCACGCCGAGCGGGTGGCCAAGGCGTTTCCCAAATTGAACATCATCCTCTCCCACGGAGGCTGGCCCTGGGTGACGGAGGCCATTCACGTGGCGTATCGCTATAAAAATGTCTATCTGCTGCCGGATTTGTACCAGTTCAACGGCCCGGGAAGCGGAGAGTACCTGGCTGCGGCGAACTATATCCTGCGGGATCAGATGCTCTTTGGTTCCGCCTACCCCTATGTCTCCCTGCGGGAGGCGGTGGACTACTTCCTGGAGGGGCGCCTGAGACCCGAGGCCCAGCCCGCTTTCCTGGCCGGCAACGCCCGCAGAATCTTGGAGCTGGAGCGTGTGTGAGTCCAGCCTGAGATAAATACAACTTTCAAGGGAGGTCTCAAATGTGAGTACGCAACTAAAAGCACAGCAAGGATTGACCAATCTCACTCCGATCAAGGTGATCCACATCCTGATATCCCTGGCAATCATGGTCTGTTTCAAGTTTGTCCCCGCCGCGGAGCCGCTGACCCCTCTCGGGGTGGAGGTGATCGGTATCTTTCTGGGGATGCTCTATGGCTGGCTGATCGCCAACGACTCCTTCTGGCCCAGCATTTTCGGCTTGCTTTTCCTGGGACTGAGCAGCTACTCCACCGTACCCGCCGTCCTGAGGGATGGCTTCGGCAATTCCACCGTCCTGCTGCTGTTCTTCTTCTTCGCCTTTACCAACATCATCAGCGCCGCCGGTATCACCGAGTATATCGCGCGCTGGATCGTCAGCCGCAAGGTTGTGCAGGGCAGGCCATATCTGCTGACCCTGATGATCTTCCTGGCCATGTGCGCGCTGGTCATCATGGTTTCCTGCGCTGCGGCCACCATGGTAATTTTCCCCCTGATCAAGGAGATCTGCCGCCTCTACGGCGTTAAGCCCGGCAGCAAGTGGGCCTCTATCACCCTGGTGGGCACAATCTGTGTGGGCTGCTCCTTCTACATGCTGCTGCCATTCAAGTCTCTGCCCGCTGTGGTGTTCTCCAGCTATACCCAGATGTCCGGCGGCGACTCCATCGCGCTTGTCCCCTATCTGGCGATCGTGGTCGTCATCACCGCTATTACCATGGCCCTGCTGCTGGTGCTGATGAAATTTGTCCTCCGGTGCGATGTCAGCGTAATTGCCTCCAGCAACAAATCCATGGAAGAGCTGCCCAAGCTGAGCCGGTATCAGAAATTTATCATGGTCTTCTTTGTGACTGTGATCGTCCTGCTGCTGTTCCCCTCCTTCGTGCCCAAGACCTTTATTGTCAGTACGGTGCTGAACAATGTGGGCGCCACCGGCATCCTGCTGGGCGCTGTCGGCGTCTATATTATGGTCAGTCTGAAGGAGGGCATGCCTGCCGTCCAACTGTTCTCCAAGAACATTGGCTGGTCCATCATCTTCATCCTGGCCGCCGCTCTGAGTATCGCCGATGCCATGGCCGCCGAGTCCACCGGAATCTCGGCCTGGCTGGTGGAGCTGATCACGCCGGTGGTCCAGGGCAAGAGCCCTCTCGTCCTCACCGCAGTAATGTGTGTTGTCGGTATGGCCCTCACCAACGTGGCTAATAACATCGCCACCGCAGCCATGCTGACGCCCATCGCCTACAGTGTGGGCATCGCCTGCGGCGCCAATCCGGCGGCACTGGCGGTCTGTGTGCTGCTGGCCACCAATATGGGTATGGCAACCCCGCCCGCCAGTGCTCCTGCGGCCATTGTCCACGGCGAAAAGGAGTGGATTCCCGGAAGTGACGCCGTGAAATACGGCCTTGTCTGCTGCGGCATCACCCTGGTTCTTATTCTGGCCGTGATCTTCCCCATGGCAAACGTCATGTTCTGATGCAGCAGGGTCTGGAGCATACGTGAAAAGCCCCGCCGGTATCCCAACAGGATACCGGCGGGGCTTTTCAACCTTTTTATTTGCAGGTGCAATCCTTGAAGTATCGCTTCAGCGCACACACCACCGACTGTTCCTCCCGAAGCAGGGACTTTCCTGATTGGTGGACCAGCAGGAAGGTGGCATGTCCGAAATCCAGTCCATGAACCATGACGGGCTGCACCGCTCCCTGGCTGACAAAATACTCGTACTGGGAGGTAAACCTGGGAAAGATAGCGGCGCACCTGTTCTGCGCCACATACTGCAAGATGGCGTCCTTGCTGTGGCAGCGGAATCCGGCCTCTCCACTGAAATAGTGTCCGAACAGAAGCCAGTTGTCGTCGTTTACGTGGGAATAGGTGCCAAGGGGCACCTGCGCAAGCATCTGAGGCGTGATTTCCCCTGTCAGAGCCAGGGGATGGCCGGAGCCGAGAAACAGGTATTCCGGGTCTTCAATCACCTCGCAGCAGTCCCAGCCGTTTTTGCGGATCCGCTCCAGGGTGGCGGTCGAGTCCGCCTGATTTTCCTTGCGGATCGGGAGCAGGCCGATGTGGACCCCGTTCTCCTCCATTTTGTGAATGATCTCGCTGCGCCGACATTCGTGGAGCAGCAGATTGATGTCGGGGTGCCGGTCCTTCAGGCAGGGGATAAACCCCGCGGAGAGAAAATTGCACATGGTGGTGGTGCTCTGTATGTGTACCTCCCGGGGAACCTCCTCCAGAGGGGTGGATTCCTGCCAGCCGTTCACCATTTGAAGAATGATCTTTACGTCCCCGTAAACCCACTTGCCATAGGCGGTGAGCTCGATGCCGCGGCTCGTCCGCCGCAGCAGTTGGTGCCCCAGCTCGTCCTCCAGGGCGTCGATCATCTTACTGACAGAGGGCTGGGTGGTGTAGAGCTCGTTAGCCGCTTTTGTGAAGGAGCTGTGCTGCACTACTTTATCGAATGCGATAAGCTGTTCGATGCGCATAGCGGAACCTCCCTTTTTCAGGCCGCACCGGGGCCCACAGTCAGATCGCCTCGGATATGGCATCCCCCATGTCGCTGCAGGAGAGCCGCTTGCCTCCCGGAGTCATAATGTCGCCGGTGCGGTATCCGTCGTCCAAAACCTTGACAATGGCCGCCTCAATCGCGTCGGCCTCGACGGTCATATGGAAGGAGAGGCGGAGCATCAGTGCCGCAGAGAGGATCTCGGCAATGGGATTGGCAATGTTCTGGCCGGCAATGTCCGGCGCTGAGCCGCCGGCGCACTCGTATAATCCCTTGCCCTCGCTCCCAATGTCGCCGGAGCCGGCAATACCCATGGAGCCGGCGGCACTGTTGGCCAGGTCGGACAGGATATCGCCGAACATATTTTCTGCCGCGATTACGTCAAAATACCCCGGCCTGCTCACCAGGCGGGCGGCGCAGCCGTCAATCAGCATGGTCTCATAGTGAACCTCAGGGTATTCCTCGGCCACCTTTTCATATACCGTCTGCCACAGCACGCCGGTCTCCATGGCGTTGGGCTTGTTTACCATCGTGACGTGCTTTTTGCGGCCCATGGCCAGGTCAAACGCGCAGTGGGCGTGCCGCTCGATCTGTGACCAGGTGTAGACGCACTCATCGCAGGCGGTCAGTTCGCCGCCGATCTCCTTCCTATACTTGCCCGCATAGAAGATACCCGCGGTATTCTCCCGCAGAACAATGAGATCCAGTTCCCGGGCCACCGTATCCTTGAGCGGAGAGGCCTGGATCAGTTGGGGATAGACCTTGGCCGGACGGATATTGGCAAAGAGCTCCATGCCACGCCGGAACGAAGCCAGGGCCTTCACTGCGGCCTCCTTACGGCTTGGGTATTTTTTGGTGCCGTTGGCGCCGGTGAAGGTGTATTTGCGGGGATCACCCACCGAGCCGAACAGGATGCTGTCGCAGGAACGCCCCAGCTCATAATCCTGCGGACGCAGGGCATCGCCGTAGGCCTCCAGACCGGCGACACCGCCGATTATATCATAATAATGGAACGTGTGCCCAAATTTCTGTGCGACCCGCTCCAATACCTTGATACTTTCGTTGACGACTTCCGGACCAATTCCATCCCCGCGCAGAACGGCAATTTTCTTTTCCATGGCAGGCACACTCCCAATCTTTATAAGAATATATACGATTTGTTTTGTGCAATTTCATTATACCAAAGCTTATCATGTGAGAGAAATTCCAAAACAAAAGGGTTACCTTCAGAAAAGTTATGGAGGGCTTTCGCTCCGGCGTATGCCCGAGCGAAAGCCAGGCCCCCGGAGCAAAACGCTCCGGGGGCCTGGCTTGAGAGATGTAAAAAACCGTATGTTTATCAGCAGTATAAAAGGGCCGCCCGTTCCCGCCGGTCGATTTTCGCCTGAAAGCGCGCCATACATTCAGCGGGGAATCCTGGGGCCGATGAGTAAGACGACATCATTGCTCGCGGAGCAATCAATAGCTCATCTGCGGCATCAGGCTCTGCTGGGGCTGCACAGGTGAGGGTCCGGGCAGCGGACTCTTATCGGGGGGATGACGATGGCTGCACCGGAAGCTGGCGGCCGGTGTGGTCGATGGTGTAGTCCACGTTGTATTCCCCGGGGAGAATCAACTCGGAGATGGGGACGAAGGTGTAGCCCTCCTGTAGCAGGGTTTCGAGGATGGCGGGCAGGGCCTCGGGGGTATGGAGGGCGGCGTTGTGGAAGAGAACGATGGACCCGGGCTGGACCCGGCTCACCACCCGCTCCGTGATCTCCCCGGCGGGGAGATCCTTCCAGTCCAGACTGTCCACGTCCCACTGGATGGGCTCCATCCCAATGGAGCGGATGGACGTAATTACATTGTTGTCGTATTCTCCGTAGGGGGGGCGGATCAGGGTGGGGCGCACGCCGGTGACGGCCTCAATTTTGTCGTTGCAGGCCTCCACATCGGCGACGATCGCCTCGCTGGAGAGCTGAGACATGTGGGCGTGGGAGTTGGAATGGTTCATCACCTCGTGGCCGGCGTCGTGGAGTGCCTTGACGGACTCCGGGTATTTGTCCACCCAGTCCCCCACCACGAAGAAGGTGGCCTTTACGTTGTATTTTCCCAGGATGTCGATGAGCTGCTGGGTGTCCTCGTTGCCCCAGGCGGCGTCAAAGGAGATGGCCAGCATCTTCTGGTCCCGCTGAACGCAATAGATGGGAAGCTGCCGGTCGGTGGCGGAGGCCTCCGCCACCGCCGGGGCGTTGACCAGGGCAAACATGGCCGCCGCCAGCAGGGCACACGCCAGCACGGTCAGGGTCCGGCGCCGCAGGATCAAACACTTCATACAAAAATCCGCTCCCTTCTCAAATAGGCCGTTTTTTCATTTATATGTAAAGGAGCGTGAGCGCATGCCCTGGCGAAATCTTAACGTAATCTTTATACGAAAGTGAAAAAGGCAGCGAAATTCCAACAAAAGCTGTGATATAATATAATGTAAAATTTTATGCAGGGGAGGCGGGAACCATGACGGACCAGCGGCCGGATCCGGACGCACTGCTGCGGGAGCTCAAGCTGAAAGAGGAGACCAGGACGGGAAAGCTGAAGATATTTTTCGGTTATGCGGCGGGCGTGGGCAAGACCTACGCCATGCTGGAGGCCGCCCACCACGCCAAGGAGATGGGCGTGGACGTGGTGGCCGGGTACATCGAGCCGCACGTCCGGCCGGAAACCCTGGCTCTGCTGGACGGGCTGGAACAGCTCCCCAACAAGGAGATCCCCTATAAGAATATCACGCTGCGGGAGTTTGATCTGGACGGGGCCCTGGCGCGGAAGCCCCAGCTCATCCTGGTGGATGAGCTGGCTCACACCAACGCCGCCGGGAGCCGGCACCGTAAGCGCTACCAGGATATCGAGGAGCTGCTGCGGGCAGGCATCAGCGTCTACACCACCGTCAACGTGCAGCACCTGGAGAGCCTCAATGACGTGGTGGCCTCCATCACCGGCATTGCGGTGGCGGAGCGGCTGCCCGACCGGATCTTTGACCGCGCCGACCAGGTTGAGGTAGTGGACATCGAGCCGGCGGATCTGCTGGAGCGGCTCAAGGAGGGCAAGATCTACCGGCCCAACCAGGCGGCCCGGGCCATGGACCACTTCTTCACCCTGAAGAATCTGGCCGCCCTGCGCGAGATCGCCCTGCGGCGCACCGCAGACCGGCTCAACCGGGCGGCGGACACCGGGGTGGGCACCAAGGCCAAGAGTAGCGAGCACATCCTGGTCTGCCTGTCCGGCGCGCCGTCCAACGCCAATGTCATCCGCACGGCGGCCCGCATGGCGGAGGCCTTCCGCAGCAGCTTCACCGCCCTATTCGTGGAGACCTCCGACTTCAAGGACATGAGCGACGACAACCGCAGCCGCCTGCGGGCCAACCTGCGCCTGGCGGAGGAGCTGGGGGCCCGCATCGCCACGGTGTACGGCGACGACACCCCCCTCCAGATCGCCGAGTACGCCCGGGCCAGCGGCGTGACTAAAATCGTCCTGGGCCGGAGCAATAACAAGCGCTTCTTTTGGGAGCGGAGCAAAAACCTGGTGGACCGGCTCAACGCCCTGGCCCCCGATCTGGACATCCACATCATCCCGGACACCTACCCCGCCTACCGGGCGCCGCGGAAGAGCTGGAACCTCAGCGAGCGGTTCACCGTCAAGGACGCGCTGCGCACCCTGGTGATCCTGGCGGTGTGCACGATGGTGGGCCTGGCCTTCGCCTATCTGGACTTCAGCGAGGCCAACATCATCATGATCTACCAGTTGGGCGTGCTGGTGGTGGCCATGGTCACCAGCGGGCGGCTCTATAGCCTGGCGGCCTCCATCCTGTCCATTCTTATCTTCAATTTCTTCTTTACCGTCCCGCTGTTCACGCTCCACTTCAACGACAAGAGCTATCTGGCCACCTTCCTGGTGATGTTCCTGGTGGCCTTCCTGAGCAGCTCGCTGACCACCCGCATCAAGCGGCAGGCGCGGCTGGCCTCCCGGCAGGCCTACCGCACCCAGGTGCTTCTGGAGGCCAGCCAGACCCTCCAGAAGGCGGAGGGCCAGGAGGCCATTCTGGAGGCCATGGCGGTACAACTGCGCAAGCTGCTGGAGCGGACGGCCCTGTACTACCCGGTGCTGCCCAACGGCACCCTGGGCCAGCCCCAGTTCTTCCCCGTGGAGCCCACCGTGGACACAGGAGCATACCTGGGCCCTGACGAGACGGCGGTGGCCTCCTGGGTGCAGAAGAACAACAAGCACGCCGGCGCCACCACCAACACCCTGCCCAACGCCAAGTGCCTCTATCTGGCGGTGCGGGGGGAGGGCAGCGCCCTGGCGGTGGCGGGTATTGCCATCGAGGAGGGCCGGGAGCCCGACGCCTTTGAGAAAAACCTGATGCTGGCCATCGTGGACGAGTGCGGCCTGGTGCTGGAGAAGGAGCTGCTGGGCCAGGAGAAGCACCGGGTGGAGGAGCAGGCCCAGCAGGAGGCCCTGCGGGCCAATCTGCTGCGGGCCATCTCCCACGATCTGCGCACCCCGCTGACCGCCATTTCGGGCAACGCGGGCATCCTCATGGAGAACGCCTCCGTGCTGGACGCGGCCAAGCGGCGGCAGCTCTACACCTCTATCTACGACGACTCCATGTGGCTGGCCAACCTGGTGGAGAACCTGCTCTCCGTCTCCCGCATTGAGAACGGCACCATCCGTCTGAAGATGGAGCCGGAGCTGCTGGAGGAGGTGTTCCAGGAGGCCCTGACCCACCTGGACCGGAAGGCCAAGGAGCACACCATTACCGTGGAGCTGCCTGACGACATGCTCATGGCCAAAATGGACGCCCGCCTGATCGTGCAGGTGGTCATCAACATCGTCAACAACGCCATCAAATACACGCCCCCCGGCTCCCATGTCCAGGTGTCCGCCCGGAAGCGGGGAGAGAGCGTGGAGGTGCGCATCGCCGACGACGGCCCCGGCATCTCGGACGAGGCCAAGGCCAAGCTGTTCGACATGTTTTACACAGCCAACAACGCCCGGGGCGACGGACGGCGGGGCCTGGGCCTGGGCCTGTCCCTGTGCCGCTCCATCGTGCAGGCCCACGGCGGCTCCATCACCGTGGAGGACAACTATCCCAAGGGCGCTATCTTCAGCTTTACACTACCACTTGCGGAGGTGAACACCGATGAACAAACCTCAAATCTTGATCATTGAAGACGACAACGCCATCGGCAACCTGATTTCCACCACCCTGGAGACCCAGCACTACCAGTACCGGCGGGCCAAAAACGGCGCCTCCGGCGTGCTGGAGGCGGCCTCCTGCCGGCCCGACGTGATCCTGCTGGATCTGGGCCTGCCCGACATGGACGGCGTGGACATCATCAAGAAGGTGCGCACCTGGAGCAACACCCCCATCATTGTCATCTCCGCCCGCAGCGAGGATCACGACAAGGTGGAGGCCCTGGACGCCGGGGCGGACGACTATCTGACCAAGCCCTTCTCGGTGGAGGAGCTGCTGGCCCGGCTGCGGGTGTCCCTGCGCCGGGTGCGCTACGACAGCGAGAAGGTGGACGAGGCGGCCAGCATCTACCAGAACGGCGGGCTGAAAATCGACTACGCCGCCGGCTGCACCTACCAGAACGGGAACGAGGTCCACCTGACCCCCATCGAGTACAAGCTGCTGTGTCTGTTGGCCCAGAACACCGGTAAGGTGCTCACCCACAACTACATTCTCAACAAGATCTGGAGCAGCGCCCTGCCCTCCGACACCCCCTCCCTGCGGGTGTTCATGGCCACGCTGCGCAAGAAGATCGAGCCCGATCCCAGCCACCCCCGGTACATCCAGACCCACATCGGCGTGGGCTACCGGATGATCCGCCAGCCCGACGAGGAGGCCGGGGCGGAGAGCGAGGCATGAGCGGGGGAGGAGAGGCCATGCTGTATCCCTACCGCCCCGCAGGGGAGCACCGGCTCCCTGGACTGCGGCCTGGGTGCGCGGCAGGCCCTGGGGCGCTGCTGGGCCTGATGCGGGATGTGGGACAGCTCTTTGACTGTGAGCCTGTGGTGCTCCAGCGGCCGGACAGCCCGGCGCTGCTGCTGTTCTACCCGGACACGGTGTTCCCGTGGCGGGATCTGGCGGAGGTGTGCGGCGGGGCGCTGGCGGGGCTGGAGGGGCTCTGGCCCGTGACGGTGTACGGCACCACCGCCCGGCGGGAGACCGGCGAGCTGCGGGCCGCCGTGCGTGCGGACGGCACCGCAGTCATCCGCCTGCGCTCGGTGTCCGGCCGGCCCTTCGACCAGCTCACCGGCCTGTGCCTGCGGGTGGAGATGGACACTCCGGCCCGGGCCGCCGCCTGGGCCGCCCTGTGCGCCGGGAGCGCCCGTACCCGGTCCAGCGCCGCCCTGGAGCCCGCTCAGGCCGCCGCCCTGGGGGATGGCCTTCCGGTCCGCCGCCCCACGGGGAGCCGCTACGCCTACCTGGCCTGGGAGGAGGACGCCGGTGTGCTGGACGCGTTGGAGGCCCTCTCGGCCCGGCAGAAGGAGGCGCTGTGGCGCGGCTTCCTCCAGGACGGGACCCAGCCTATGGAATTCCAGTGGCTGTGGGACGCCTACCGGGAGGGGGCGGTGGACTCCCTGCTGGAGTGGGAGCTCACCCTCCAGCTCACCCTGGAGGCCCTGGGCTTCGCGGTGGTCAACGGGGCAGGCCGGTTTACCGTCACCGGGCCGGACGGCTCGGCCCGCAGCTTTGATCTGATCCGCGGCGGCCCGGCCGAAAAGCTGTTCCTGAAAATCCTGTTTCCCCTGGACAAGCGGGAATAAAAGATGTCCCCCGGAACCAATCGGTTCCGGGGGACGCTTTTGTATGGAAGAGGAAGATCAGGAGGTACTTACATCCAGTGCTCCTCGCCGTCATAGACACGGTAGCTGTGGGCGTTGGTGGCCTCCACAATGTCGTGGTAGGCC
>ENA-USYR01000846-USYR01000846.1-human-gut-metagenome-genome-assembly--contig:-NODE-846-length-14492-cov-25.925841_pt1 | contig 14492 bp, 10 predicted proteins | sample MGYA00250064_ERZ773510 | MGnify/ENA primary metagenome ERZ773510 (study PRJEB29103, sample SAMN06112082) | human gut metagenome | biome: human gut; feature: ankylosing spondylitis patient; material... | reverse complement strand
GAAAACGTCACCGTACGTCCTACCCGTGGCAACATCATCTCATCCGACGGCCAGCTGATGGCAAGCAGCCTTCCCGAATATAAGATTTACATGGACTTCATGATAAATAAAAGGAAGGGCGAAACCGAAGAAGAGGAAAAGAAACGGCTGAAGCTACAACATATCAAAGACTCAGTTCTTTATGCAAACCTTGACACAATCTGCAAAGGGTTACATGAAATATTCCCTGATAAAAGTGCCGCCTTTTTCAAACAGCACATCAAAAACGGAAGAAAAAAAGAGAGCCGCAGTTGGTTGCTCTACCCCAAACGCATTTCTTATATACAATATAAAGAAGCAAAACGTCTGCCCGTATTTAACCTGAACAAATACAAAGGCGGATTCCATGAACAGGCATTCAATCAACGGAAAAAGCCTTTTGGCTCACTGGCAATGCGTACATTAGGAGATATGTATCCAGATATAGAACAAGGTGCAAAGAACGGGTTGGAACTTTCATACGATTCCATATTAAAAGGCAGAAACGGTATCACTCACCGTCAAAAGGTAATGAACAAATACCTGAACATTGTAGATATTCCTCCTGTAGATGGCTGTGATATCATTACGACCATTGATGTAGGTATGCAAGACATCGCAGAAAAAGCATTGGTGGATGAATTGAAAGAAATCAACGCTACTGTAGGCGTTGCCATTCTGATGGAAGTGCAGACGGGAGACATCAAAGCTATCGTCAACATGACCAAATGCAATGACGGCATTTACAGAGAAATACGCAATAACGCCATCTCAGACATGATGGAGCCAGGCTCTACTTTCAAAACCGCATCCATACTGGTAGCGCTGGACGACGGAGTCATCACTCCGGAAACGGTGGTGGAAACCGGTAACGGGGTCTATATGATGCACGGCCGCTATATGAAAGATCATAACTGGCATCGTGGAGGCTACGGCACTATCAACACAACAAAATCATTGATGGTGTCCTCAAACATCGGTGTATCACGGTTGATCGATGATCATTATCATGATAATCCGGAAAAGTTTGTACGCGGACTGCATCGAGTAGGCATTGCCACTCCGTTAGATCTTGATATTCCCGGTGCCGGCAAGCCGAACATCCGCATCCCCAACAAAGACTTGAGCAATTGGTCACGTACTGCACTGGCATGGATGTCTATTGGCTATGAAACCCAAATTCCCCCCATCAATACACTGGCATTTTATAATGCTATAGCCAATAACGGAGTAATGGTCAAGCCCCGTTTTGTGAAATCAATAGTCAAAGACGGGCAGGTAGTGGAAGATATTGCTCCTGAAATACTCAACCCGGCCATCGCTTCCCCCAAGGCTATCAGCGAGATACAAACGATTTTGGAAAAAGTCGTCAGCGAAGGACTGGGAAAGAAAGCAGGATCCAAGCAATTCCATGTATCCGGGAAAACCGGTACTGCACAGGTTTCACAAGGGAAAGCCGGGTACACGAATGGCACACGCCGTTATTTGGTAAGTTTCTGTGGATATTTTCCTTCAGAAGCGCCTAAATACAGTTGCATTGTAGCCATCCAGAAACCTGGACTCCCCGCCTCGGGTGGTCTGATGGCCGGCAGCGTGTTCAGTAAAATTGCCGAACGCGTATTTGCCAAACATCTGGCACAAGATTTGAAAGAGGCAAAAGACTCAACTTCTATCCTTATTCCGGATGTGAAAAACGGGGATATAAGTGCGGCACATTATGTACTGAACCGGATAAATGTAAATTCATCCGGAGTTTCGGAACAATCAACCGAAGGCAAACCGGTATGGGGAAATGTGACTAGTAATCCGGACAATGTATTATTCAACAAAAAAGACATTAACAATAAACTTGTACCAAGTGTTATTGGTATGGGCGCAAAGGATGCTGTCTATCTGCTTGAAAGCATGGGATTGAAAGCCCGCATTACCGGCATCGGTAAAGTGAAGTCACAAAGTATCCCGGCCGGCAACACTTTGCGCAAAGGACAAACCATACAATTACGATTAAATTAACAGTGTAACAGGAAGAATATGAAACTGGAAAAGATTATTAAAGGAATAACAGTCAATGAAATCATAGGTGATGCATCCCAAGAAATTTCGGGAATAAACATGGACTCGCGCCTGATAGAGCCCGGTCATATTTTCGTTGCTGTAAAAGGAACGCAGACTGACGGACACACTTATATCCAAAAAGCAATAGAAAAAGGAGCCCGTACAGTGGTATGTGAGAATCTTCCTGAGACATTGATTGAGAATGTTACCTACATCAAAGTGAACGATACGGAAGACGTTGTCGGGAAACTGGCAACTACGTTTTACGGCGACCCCACCTCGAAATTGGAACTGGTCGGTGTTACAGGCACCAACGGAAAAACGACTATTGCCACCTTATTATATAATATGTTCCGTAAATTCGGATATAAGACAGGACTCATTTCCACTGTATGCAATTATATAGATGAGGAAGTCATTCCAACTGACCATACCACCCCTGACCCTATTACACTAAATAAACTGCTGGGGCGCATGGCAGATGAAGGATGCAAATATGCCTTTATGGAAGTAAGCTCACATTCTGTAGCACAAAAACGGATTGGTGGTTTAAAATTCGCAGGCGGTATATTTACCAACCTTACCCGTGACCATCTGGACTACCATAAAACTGTAGAGAACTATCTGAAAGCCAAAAAAGCATTCTTTGACGGTCTGCCTAAAACAGCCTTTGCCTTAACCAATCTGGATGACAAAAACGGATTGGTCATGACTCAAAATACCAAAGCAAAGGTACATACCTATTCGCTGCGCAGCTTGAGTGATTTTAAAGGAAAAGTGCTGGAAGATGGATTCGAAGGAATGCTGCTTGATATAAATAATGTGGAAGTCAATGTACAGTTCATCGGACGTTTCAATGCTTCCAACCTGCTGGCTGTCTATGGAGCAGCCTGCCTGCTTGGGAAAAAGACAGAAGAGGTATTGCTGGCATTGAGTACTCTTCGCCCCGTTGCCGGGCGTTTTGACTCACTGCGCTCACCCAAGGGATACACCGCCATTGTGGACTATGCCCATACTCCGGATGCCTTGGAAAATGTGCTGAATGCCATTCACGAGGTCCTGAATGGCAAAGGTCATGTAATTACGGTAGTAGGCGCCGGCGGCAACCGCGATAAAGGCAAACGCCCCTTGATGGCACAAGAAGCGGTAAAGCAAAGCGATAAAGTCATTATCACCTCTGACAATCCCCGTTTTGAAGAGCCGCAGGAAATCATCAATGATATGCTGGCAGGGCTGACTAAAGAGGATATGCGTAAAGTGATAAGCATAGCCGACCGTAAAGAAGCGATCCGTACAGCTTGTATGCTGGCCCAAGCTAAAGATGTCATTTTAGTTGCCGGGAAAGGACACGAAAATTATCAGGAAATCAAAGGTATAAAGCACCATTTCGACGATAAAGAAGTATTAAGAGATATTTTTGCTAATGAATAAACCAACCAAAAGATGTTATATTATTTATTTCAATATTTAGAAAAGTTCGATTTTCCCGGAGCCGGTATGTTCGGTTACGTTTCATTCCGTTCATTGATGGCAATCATTTTATCATTGTTGATCTCAGCTATCTTCGGTGAATATTTCATCAACCTGCTCAAACGTAAACAAATAACCGAAACCCAACGTGACGCATCTATAGACCCTTTTAATGTGAAAAAAGTTGGTGTGCCGACGATGGGAGGTATAATTATTATTGTCGCAATTCTCATACCTTGCCTTTTGTTGGGGAAGCTGCATAATATTTACATGATATTAATGTTGATTACCACCATTTGGCTGGGTACGTTAGGCTTTTTGGACGACTATATCAAGGTCTTCCGTAAAGACAAAGAAGGGTTGCACGGCAAATTCAAGATCATCGGCCAAGTAGGTTTGGGACTCATTGTGGGACTCACCTTATATTTAAGTCCGAGCGTGGTTATCCGTGAGAACGTAGAAATACAAAGAGGAGGAGAAATTGTGGAAGTGGTGCACAAGGAACAAGATCAGAAGTCCACCAAAACTACGATTCCTTTCTTCAAGAACAACAATTTGGATTATGCTGATTTCGTAGGTTTTCTGGGAGACAATGCCCAGGCTGTAGGTTGGATTATTTTCGTATTAGTTACCATCTTCGTAGTTACTGCCGTATCTAACGGTGCCAACCTGAATGACGGGATGGACGGGATGGCAGCCGGAAATTCTGCTATCATCGGTCTTACCTTGGGCATATTGGCATACGTATCCAGCCACATCGAATATGCAGGATACCTTAATATCATGTACATTCCCGGCAGTGAAGAACTGGTAATCTTTATCTGCTCCTTCATCGGCGCACTGATCGGTTTCCTTTGGTACAATGCTTTTCCCGCCCAAGTATTTATGGGCGATACCGGCAGCTTGACCATTGGTGGTATCATAGCGGTATTTGCAATCATCATTCATAAAGAGTTGCTTATACCTATTCTCTGTGGAATCTTCTTGGTAGAAAACCTTTCGGTCATTCTACAGGTGAGATATTTCAAAAGCGGAAAAAAGAAAGGACATTTGCAACGCGTATTCAAACGTGCCCCTATCCACGACCATTTCCGCACTACATTAGCACAGTTAGACCCCAATTGCAGTTATCTGTTCATGAAACCCAACAGCGTATTCCATGAGTCAAAAATCACGGTACGCTTCTGGATTGTCACCATCGTACTCGCTGCAATTACGATTATTACATTAAAGATAAGATAAGATAAACGAAGATTATGGCTAAAAGAATTGTCATACTAGGAGCCGGAGAAAGCGGTGCGGGAGCAGCCGTTCTGGCAAAGAAACAAGGTTTCGACACCTTCGTTTCAGACATGTCCACGATTAAGGACACATACAAAAACATGCTGAACGAGCGAGGCATCGAATGGGAAGAAGGCAAACATACCGAATCTCTCATTCTGAATGCGGATGAAGTAATCAAAAGTCCGGGTATTCCGAATGATGCCCCGATGATTCTTAAGTTAAAGTCACAAGGCACCCCTATCATCTCCGAAATAGAATTTGCGGGACGTTATACCAATGCCAAAATGATTTGCATTACAGGAAGTAATGGAAAAACAACAACTACTTCGCTGATTTATCATATCTTCAAGAAAGCAGGTATGAATGTGGGACTAGCCGGAAATATCGGCCAAAGTCTGGCATATCAGGTAGCAGAATGCAACTATGATTATTATGTGATCGAGTTAAGCAGTTTCCAATTGGACAACATGTACAAGTTCCATGCCAACATTGCCGTATTGATGAACATCACGCCGGATCATCTGGACCGTTACGACCACCAGATGCAAAACTATGTGGATGCCAAATTCCGCATTATCCAGAACCAGACCCCGGACGATGCCTTCATCTTCTGGAACGATGACCCCATCATCCAGCGTGAATTACACAAATATGGCATTCATGGCCATTACTACCCTTTTGCCGAAAGGAAAGAGGAAGGAACCGCCGCATATGTGGAACAGGACAAGGTTTATTTTACAGAACCAATCGCTTTCAACATGGAACAGGAGGAACTGGCGCTGACCGGAACCCATAATCTGTTCAACTCCATGGCGGCCGGTATCTCTGCCAACCTGGCGGGTATCCGCAAAGAGTGTATCCGCGAGGCCTTGGGTGATTTCAAGGGAGTGGAACACCGCCTTGAAAAAGTCTGCCGGGTAAGAGGGGTGGATTATATCAATGACTCCAAGGCTACCAATGTGAATTCCTGCTGGTATGCTTTGCAAAGCATGAAAACCAAAACCATCCTGATATTAGGCGGGAAAGACAAAGGCAACGACTATAACGAAATTGCCGACTTGGTAAAAGAAAAATGTACCGGATTGATCTACATGGGATTGTACAATGAGAAATTGCATGATTTCTTTGACAAGTTCGGCCTGCCTGTAGCCGATGTACAAAGCATGAAGGATGCCGTAGACGCTGCTTACCGGATGGCCAAGAAAGGCGAAACCGTATTATTAAGTCCATGCTGCGCTAGCTTCGACCTTTTCAAAAGTTACGAAGACCGTGGCGAGCAGTTCAAGGAATGTGTAAGAAACCTGTAATATAGTATTAAGGTATATAGATAATGGATCTGATAAAAGACTTGTTCAAGGGCGACAAAGTAATCTGGATTATTTTCCTGTTTCTTTGTCTGATCTCTATCGTCGAGGTATTTAGTGCCGCCAGCACGCTTACCTACAAAAGTGGGGATCATTGGGGACCTATCACCCAGCACAGTGTCATCCTGATGGTAGGTGTGTGCATTGTGGTACTGGTACATAACATTCCCTACAAATATTTCCGTGTGTTTCCCGTCTTCCTGCTACCCCTATCGACATTATTGCTGATATTTGTAATGGGTATGGGATTGATTACCGGAGACCGTGTCAATGGTGCAGCCCGTTGGATGACTTTCTTCGGTATCCAGTTCCAGCCTTCCGAACTGGCAAAAATGGCCGTGATTATTGTCACCGCATTTATTCTATCCAAGTTTCAGGAAGAAGACAATGCCAATCCGAAAGCATTTAAATATATCATGTGGATCACCGGAATTGTTTTCATTCTGATTGCTCCCGAAAACGGCTCTACCGCAGCACTGCTTTTCGGAGTAGTCTTTTTAATGATGGTGATCGGCCGGGTACCCTGGAAGCAATTGGCCAAGTTAATGGGAATAGCCGGAGTTATGGTGGCTTTTTTTGTAGGCATAGTGATGATTATGCCCACACACAAACTGAACAAAGTCCCCATGATGCACCGTGTAGAAACCTGGCAGAACCGTATAAAAGGCTTCTTTGAGGACAAAGAAGCCGTTCCCGCCGCCAAATATGATATAGACAAGGACGCCCAGATAGCACACGCCAATATTGCTATCGCCTCCAGCAACATCATAGGAAAGATGCCGGGTAACAGTGTGCAGCGGGATTTCCTGTCACAAGCATTCTCGGACTTCATCTTTGCTATAATCATAGAAGAGCTGGGGTTGCTGGGAGGCGCCTTTGTAGTGATTCTCTACATCTGGCTGTTGATGCGGGCGGGTAAAATAGCCCGAAGAAGTGAAAAAAGTTTTCCTGCCTTTCTGGTGATGGGCATCGCCCTGTTGCTGGTATCTCAGGCGATGCTTAACATGATGGTGGCCGTAGGTCTGTTCCCCGTCACCGGACAACCCCTGCCGCTTATCAGCAAAGGAGGAACCTCTACACTCATCAACTGCGCCTACATCGGTATGATATTAAGTGTCAGCCGCTACGTGGCTGAGAAAGAAGAACAGAAAGCCGCCGAGCAACAAGCGCAGAAAGAAGCCGAACTGGCAGCCAAGACCGAACGGCATCAGGAAATGGTAGCTGCCATGCAGGAAGCCATTACCACACTTCCGTCGGGTGACAATGCCACCACTTCCCTCCCGCCGGAGGAGAACTCGCTGCCCGATGACTTGAAGGCAATGCTGAATGCAGCCGGGAAGCGGGAGCCGGAAGAAGAAATATAATATAAACCATTCATTTTAAAAGTATTATTTATACTTTTGCGAATAATTCGACTAAAAAGGAATTATGGAAGAAAATTTAAGAATCATCATCAGCGGAGGAGGAACCGGGGGACACATTTTCCCCGCAGTCTCTATTGCCAACGCCATCAAGGAACAACATCCCGAAGCGGAAATCCTGTTCGTAGGCGCTGAAGGCAGAATGGAGATGCAACGCGTTCCTGCTGCCGGATACCCTATAAAAGGATTACCTGTTGCCGGATTCGACCGTAAGAACTTATTGAAAAATGTTTCGGTTCTTTTCAAATTGGTCAAAAGCCAGCTATTGGCACGTAAAATCATCAAGGATTTCAAGCCACATGCAGCAGTAGGTGTAGGCGGATATGCCAGCGGTCCTACTTTGAAAATGGCCGGGATGATGGGTATTCCGACACTGATACAAGAGCAAAACTCTTATGCCGGAGTAACCAACAAACTATTGGCAAAGAAAGCCTGCAAAATATGCGTGGCATACGACGGCATGGAACGTTTCTTTGAAAAAGACAAGATTATCCTGACCGGAAACCCTGTCCGCCAAGGACTGCGCAACCATCACATCAGCCGTGAAGAGGCTATCCGTTCCTTCGGGCTGGACCCATCCAAGAAAACAATCCTGATTGTAGGAGGAAGCTTGGGAGCACGCACCATCAACAACTGCGTGATGGAAGGTTTGGACAAGATTAAAGCATCCGGCGCGCAGTTTATCTGGCAAACCGGGAAAATATATATCGGCGAAGCACGCGCCGCAGTAGCCCAGGCCGGTGAGTTACCAATGCTCCACGTAACCGATTTTATCAGCGATATGGCCGCCGCATACAGTGCTGCCGATTTAATAATCAGCCGTGCCGGAGCAGGTTCCATCTCCGAGTTCTGTTTGTTGCAGAAACCCGTCATTCTGGTTCCGTCACCTAATGTGGCCGAAGATCATCAGACCAAAAACGCACTGGCGCTGGTCAATAAAAACGCAGCACTCTATATCAAGGACGCCGCTGCCAAAGAAGCTCTGCTGGACAAAGCGGTTGAAACCGTGAAACAGCCGGAAACATTGAAAAGTTTAAGTACAAATATTGCTAAATTAGCCTTTACCGACTCAGCCAACGTTATTGCCCGGGAGGTATTCAAACTGGCTGATAAATACAGAAAAGAAAATGGACGTTAACACATTAAAATCAGTTTATTTCATCGGTGCCGGAGGTATCGGCATGAGCGCATTGGTACGCTACTTCCTGTCAAAAGGCAAGAAGGTAGGCGGATATGACCGTACGCCCAGTGAACTGACAGAAATGCTGATAGAAGAAGGAGCAGCCATCCATTACGAAGAAAGCACGGAACTGATAACGGATGCATTCCGCGACCCGGCAACTACATTGGTTGTCTATACTCCGGCTGTCCCCGATACACATAAAGAGTTTACCTATTTCCGGGAAAACGGTTTCGAGATACATAAACGTTCGCAGGTATTGGGAATGCTTACCCATGCAGGAAAAGGACTTTGTGTAGCCGGCACTCACGGTAAGACCACCACTTCTACCATGACAGCCCATCTGTTACACCAATCCCATGTAGGATGCAACGCCTTTTTGGGAGGCATCTCAAAGAATTACGGCACCAACCTGCTGTTGTCTGACAGCAGTGAATACATGGTTATTGAAGCCGACGAGTTCGACCGTTCTTTCCATTGGCTCTCGCCCTACATATCGGTGATTACCGCAACCGATCCCGACCATCTGGATATCTACGGAACCAAAGAGGCTTATCTGGAAAGCTTCCGCAAATATACCTCACTCATCCAGCCGGGAGGTGCATTGATTGTACGTAAAGGCATCGAGCTGCAACCGGCTTTGCAGAATGGTGTGAAACTGTACACCTATTCCCAAGAAGAGGGTGACTTTCATGCAGAGAATATCCGTATTGGGAACGGTGAGATTTTCTTTGATTACGTATCACCCTTGGGAAATATCCCCAATATACAGTTGGGTGTCCCCGTCAGCATCAACATTGAGAACGGGGTAGCCGCCATGGCTTTGGCGCAGATGAGCGGATTGACTGATGAAGAAATAAAGAGAGGTATGGCAAGTTTCCGCGGAGTAGACCGTCGTTTCGATTTCAAGATAAAGAACGACAAGGTGGTTTTCCTGAGCGACTATGCGCACCATCCTTCCGAGATAAAGCAAAGCATACTCTCCATGCGTGCCCTCTATCGGGACAAGAAGCTGACGGCTGTTTTCCAGCCGCACCTCTACACACGTACCCGTGATTTCTACAAAGATTTCGCCGACAGCCTTTCCTTGTTGGACGAAGTCATCCTGGTAGATATCTATCCGGCACGCGAGCAACCCATCCCCGGCGTCACCAGCAAACTGATTTACGACCATCTGCGTCCGGGCATCGAGAAGAGCATGTGCAAGAAAGAAGAAATTCTAGACGTACTGAGCAAGAAAGATATAGAAGTATTAATCACCCTGGGTGCGGGCGACATAGATAACTATGTACCCCAAATCTGCGGATTACTGAATAAAAAATGATAAAGAAAATTCTCATACTCCTGTTTCTGTTGCTGATAACCGCCTACCTTATTGTAGCCGTTACCGCTTTCAACACCAAGCCTGCCGACCAGGTTTGCAAGGGTATGGAATTGATTATCAAGGACAGTATAGACCATGGTTTCATCAGCCAGAAAGGGATACTCCGCTTACTGAACGGTAAGAAGCTCTCCCCTGTGGGTAAGAAGATGGGCGACATCAACACCCGCCTGCTGGAAGAAGAACTCAGCCAACATCCCTTGATTGAAAATGTGGAATGTTACCGTACACCGGGATGCAAGATAGGTATCGAAGTGACACAGCGCCTCCCCATCCTCAGAGTGATGGCAAACAACGGAGACAACTATTATATTGACAATAAAGGAAAAATCATGCCGATACCCAACAGTTCGGCACACGTAGCTGTTGTTACAGGATACGTGGATCGTGATTTTGCCGTCAAGGAACTATATACCTTAGGAGTCTTTCTACAGGCCCATCCGCTATGGGATGCCCAGATAGAGCAGATCAACGTGACACAAGCCAAAGAACTGGAACTGGTTCCACGGGTTGGCGAACATATCATATTCTTAGGCAAGCCCGGGAATTATGAGGAAAAGTTCGAGAAACTAAAAACTTTTTATGAGAAAGGACTGAACCAAGTAGGCTGGAACAAGTACAGCCGCATCAGTCTGGAATTTAATAATCAGATTATTTGTACTAAAAAAGAGAAGTAAGATATGGCAGCAACAGATTTTATAGTAGCAATAGAACTGGGATCCTCCAAGATCACAGGTATTGCAGGAAAGAAACATGCGGACGGAAGCATACAAGTGCTGGCCCTCGCCAGCGAAAACTCTTCGGATTTTATCCGTAAGGGAGTGATTTACAATCTGGACAAAACCGCACAAAGCCTTACTTCGATTATCAAGAAACTGGAATCGACATTAAAGGCTTCTATCGGAAAGGTCTATGTAGGTATCGGAGGACAATCTCTACGCACCATCCGTAATACGGAGGTACGTCATCTGGAAGAAGAAACCAAAATTTCACAGGAACTGATTGACTCCATCATGGACAGCAACCGCGAAGTCCCCATCATAGACCAGGAAATACTGGAAGTGGCACCCCAGGAATATAAAGTAGGCATCAACCTGCTGGCCGATCCTGTAGGAGTTCCCAGCGATCATATAGAAGGGCGTTTCCTTAATATCATCGCCCGCAGCAGCGTGAAGCAGAACATTGACAAATGTTTCAAACAGGCAGGAATCGAAATAGCCGACTACATCATCTCACCGTTGGCTCTGGCCAATGCCGTACTGACCAACAGTGAAAAACGTTCGGGCTGCATGTTCATCGACTTTGGCGCAGATACGACTACTGTATCTGTCTACAAAAACAACATACTCCGCCATTTGGCAGTCATCCCACTGGGAGGAAGCAACATCACCAAAGACATTTGCAGCCAGCAGATTGAAGAGGAAGATGCCGAAGAACTGAAAAAGAAATACGGCAATGCCTATGCCGACAAGTCGGAAGACGGAGATGACAACCCTACCTACTCGCTGGACGGGAAATGCAGTATTGAGTCACACTTACTGGAAGACATCGTAGAAGCGCGTGTCAATGAGATACTGGCCAATGTATGGAACCAGATTGTTCTTTCGGGATATGAAGACAAACTGCTGGCAGGAGCTATCATTACCGGCGGTGCTGCAAATCTAAAGAATATGGAGGAAGCATTCAGCAACCGTACCAAAGTAGAAAAGGTAAGAATGGCCAAAGAAAGCCAGCTAAGCCTGAAAGGTGGCATGATGGAACTGAAAAAAGATGGTACATGCAATACAATCATCGCTTTGCTAGGAGCCGGAAAAGAGAACTGTTACCGCCCGGAACGTCCTATCCAAGTACCTCTCTTCGATGAAAGCGGCGAGAATGTGGAAGACAAAAGGAAAAGAGAGAAAGAAGAAGCAGCCAGAATAGCAGCGGCAGCCAAGAAAGCAGAGGAAGAGGAGAAGCTGCGAAAAGCCACTTGCGAGAGCCTGATAAGAAACGCAAAAGAGCTGAAAGAGGCAGGCAAATACAAAAATGCCTTGTCGCAACTGGCCAAAGCACGCGATCTGGGAGTGGCAGAAGCTTTGAACCAAATACGCGACCTGGAAAAAGAAATCAAGAGTTTGAAAGAAGCCAACAATCCGATCAAACGGCTGACCGACTTGTTTGGAAGGATTCTGGAAGAATAATAACGAATTACATCACCTTAATATAATATAGAAGATTATGTCTGATGAAACTATAATGCCATTCGATTTCCCGGCAGAAAACCCGACTATCATTAAAGTAATCGGTGTGGGAGGTGGCGGCGGCAATGCCGTAAATCACATGTATAAAGAAGGTATACACGATGTAACATTTGTTGTGTGCAACACAGATAACCAGGCGTTGGCCGAATCCCCCGTTCCCGTGAAGTTGCAACTGGGAAAAGAAGGATTAGGAGCCGGAAACCGCCCGGAGCGTGCACGTGAAGCAGCCGAAGAAAGTATAGAAGACGTAAAAGGAATGTTGAACGACGGCTGTAAAATGGTATTTATCACTGCCGGAATGGGAGGAGGTACCGGAACCGGTGCGGCTCCGATCATTGCCAAGACAGCCAAAGATATGGATATCCTCACCGTAGGTATTGTCACCATTCCGTTCCTTTTTGAAGGAAACCGGAAGATTGACCAGGCACTGGACGGCGTGGAGAAAATGAGCCAGCATGTAGATGCCCTGCTGGTGATCAACAATGAACGTCTGCGTGATATTTATTCGGACTTCAGCGTGATGAACGCTTTCGGCAAAGCGGATGACACTTTATCCATAGCAGCCAAGAGTATTGCCGAGATTATCACTATCCGCGGTACCATCAACCTGGACTTCAATGACGTGAAAACAGTACTAAAAGATGGTGGGGTAGCCATTATGAGTACGGGATACGGCAAAGGGGAAAGCCGCGTGAGCCAGGCTATCAATGATGCGCTCCATTCCCCGCTGCTGAACAACAACGATATCTTCAACTCGAAGAAGATCCTGTTCAACATCTCTTTCAGCACCAAGAGCGAGTTGATGATGGAAGAGATGAATGAGGTTCATGACTTCATGAGCAAATTCGGCAAAGACGTGGAAACCAAATGGGGGCTCTATATCGACGAGTCGCTGGAAGAACAGGTGAAGTTCACCGTACTTGCCACCGGCTTCGGCATCAAGGATGTACCGGGCATGGACAACATGATGAACAAACGCACCATCGAGGAACAAAAGAAACTGGAAGAACTGGAAGAAGAGGAACAGCGCAAGGATGAACGTCGTGGAGATTACTACGGCAAAGACACCTTCAAGAACAGCAACAAGAAGAAACGCCATAACATTTACATCTTCAGCCTGGAGGATCTGGACAATGATGACATTATCAGTATGGTGGAAACGACCCCTACTTTCCAACGTACCAAAACTGTGTTGGAAAGTATCCAGTCTAAAGCAATAGCCGAAGAAGAGGAAACATTCAATAACGATGCCGAAAACGGCGGAATAACGATCACATTTTAACAACTAAAATAGAAAAGAACCATGGATTTATTTGACGTAATCAGCAACGATATCAAAGAGGCTATGAAAGCCAAGGACAAAGTGAAACTGGAAACTTTGCGTAATGTGAAAAAATTCTTCCTTGAAGCAAAGACAGCACCGGGCGCCAACGACACTTTGACGGATGACGCTGCATTGAAAATCATGCAGAAACTGGTAAAACAAGGGAAAGATTCAGCCGCCATTTACCAAGGTCAGGGCCGCGCAGACTTGGCTGAAGCCGAACTGGCCCAAGTGGCAGTGCTTGAAGCCTATCTGCCCAAACAAATGAGTAACGAAGAACTGGAAGCCGCTTTGAAAGAAATAATTGCAGAAGTGGGTGCCGCCGGTCCTCAGGATATGGGTAAAGTCATGGGTGTCGCCACCAAAAAGTTGGCAGGCAAAGCCGAAGGACGTGCCATCTCGGCTAAAGTGAAAGAATTACTGGGATAATACTCCGGCAATCCATATTCGAGAAACGAAACTTCTGCCCCGATTCATCTTTACGGGCAGAAGTTTCGTTTTTTATAAAATCAGTGAGAAGCAAACGTATGCAGTACCCTATCCAGCTTCCCGTTTATCATTCTCACTTCACCAATACCCTGGAATTCAAAGTATCCTTCAGTGTGTTCAGCCACAATAAAAATCTGATATACAGCGCATAAGGCTGACAGTAGTTCCTTCAGTGCGCTGTCAGCACGTAAGCGTCTCCGCGATTCTATCTTGTCGCCCATTTTTCATTCTTATATTTTTGCCATATATAAAAATGAATCATT
>ENA-USYR01000830-USYR01000830.1-human-gut-metagenome-genome-assembly--contig:-NODE-830-length-14682-cov-39.289421_pt1 | contig 14682 bp, 9 predicted proteins | sample MGYA00250064_ERZ773510 | MGnify/ENA primary metagenome ERZ773510 (study PRJEB29103, sample SAMN06112082) | human gut metagenome | biome: human gut; feature: ankylosing spondylitis patient; material... | reverse complement strand
GTAACTTTATTAATGAGTGGAATCATGGTGATGTCATGCGCTCCCCAACAGAAAAAGCTAGTCTACCCCGAGACGGCGAAGGTAGACACCGTAGACGTGTACTTCGGTACACAAGTTCCCGACCCTTATAGATGGTTGGAAAATGACACCAGTGCAGCTACTACTGCCTGGGTAGAAGCACAAAACAAAGTAACGAATGAGTATCTAAGTCAGATTCCATTTCGGGAAAACTTGTTGAAACGATTGACCACACTGGCCGATTACGAGAAGATCAGTGCGCCAATCAAGAAACATGGCAAATATTACTTCAGTAAAAATGACGGCCTGCAAAACCAGAGTGTATTCTACGTACAGGATTCACTGGACGGCGAGCCTCGCGTTTTCCTCGACCCGAACAAGCTCTCGGACGATGGCACAGTAGCACTGACCGGTCTTTATTTCTCAAACGACGGCAAATATACCGCTTACAGTATCTCACGCAGCGGATCGGATTGGTCTGAAATATTTGTCATGGACACTGAAAGTGGCAAACTATTGGAAGACCATATCGAATGGGCCAAATTTACCGGTGCCGCCTGGCAGGGAGACGGATTCTACTACAGTGCCTACGATGCTCCCGCCAAAGGAAAAGAATTCTCCAACGTAAACGAAAAGCACAAAATCTATTATCACAAAATAGGTGAACCGCAATCGAAAGATAAACTGATTTATCAGAATCCGGCTTATCCGAAACGTTTCTATACAGCCAGCACCAGCGAAGACGAACGTATTCTCTTCCTCACAGAATCCGGTGCCGGAAGAGGCAACAACTTATTTATAAGGGACCTGAAAAAGCCGAATTCTCCTTTTATCCAACTGACTACCGACCTCGACTACCAATACTACCCGATTGAAGTGATCGGCGATCAGATGTATATTTATACTAACTATGGCGCACCGAAAAACCGGATCATGGTAGCCGACATCAACCGTCCGAAACTGGAGGACTGGAAAGAACTCGTTCCCGAATCGGAAGCCGTTCTTTCAAACGCAGAAGTGATCGGTGGCAAACTGTTCCTTACTTACGACAAAGATGCTTCGAACCATGCATACGTTTACGGCCTCGACGGCAAACAAATTCAGGAGATTCAACTGCCGTCACTCGGTTCCGTAGGCTTTAGCGGCAACAAAGATGATAAAGAATGTTTCTTCGGATTTACTTCATTCACCATTCCGGGTGCCACTTACAAATATGATATGGACCAGAACACCTACGAACTATACCGTGCACCGAAAGTACAGTTCAACTCGGATGATTTTGTGACGGAACAAGTATTCTTTGCCAGCAAAGACGGTGTAAAAGTCCCGATGTTCCTTACCTATAAAAAAGATCTGAAGAAAGACGGCAAAAATCCTGTATTCCTCTACGGATACGGTGGTTTCGGCATCAGCCTCAACCCGGGTTTCAGTGCAATGCGCATCCCATTCCTCGAAAATGGCGGTATCTACGCACAAGTCAACCTGCGTGGTGGCAGCGAATACGGTGAAGACTGGCACGTAGCCGGAACTAAGATGCAGAAGCAGAATGTATTCGACGACTTCATCTCTGCTGCCGAATATCTTATCAACGAAAAATATACGAATAAAGACAAAATCGCCATTGTAGGTGGCTCCAACGGTGGTCTGCTGGTAGGTGCCTGCATGACACAGCGTCCGGACCTGTTCCGTGTAGCAATTCCGCAGGTAGGCGTGATGGATATGCTTCGCTATCATAAATTTACTATCGGCTGGAACTGGGCAAGCGATTACGGAACAAGCGAAGACAGCAAAGAAATGTTTGAATACCTCAAAGGCTATTCTCCATTGCACAACCTGAAACCGGGCACGAAATATCCGGCAACACTAGTGACCACTGCCGACCATGACGACCGTGTGGTTCCCGCCCATTCATTCAAGTTTGCCGCTACGCTGCAAGCAGACAACGACGGTACAAACCCGACACTGATCCGCATCGACAGCAAAGCAGGTCACGGTGCAGGCAAACCGATGGCAAAAGTACTTGAAGAACAGGCAGACATTTACGGTTTCATCATGTACAATTTGGACATGAAGCCGGATTTTAAGAAGTAAAAGTACAAAGTATTAAATTCAGGTATCAAGTATTAAGTATTAGCACTGAATACTTGATACCTAATGCTTTTTCTACTATCATTTTATCATTATTTAATCAAAATAACGGCATAAAATCAATCACATCTGAAAAATTTTCCTATATTTGCAGTGAGTTAGTTGACATTTTATCAGAATTAACCTTTTAAAATATAGTATCATGAACATCCAGAAAATCATGTCCTCTTTGGAGGCTAAGCATCCCGGTGAATCTGAATATCTTCAGGCAGTGAAGGAAGTTCTTCTTTCTATCGAAGATATATACAATCAACATCCTGAATTTGAAAAAGCTAAAATCATAGAAAGATTGGTAGAACCTGATCGTATCTTCACTTTCCGTGTGACGTGGGTGGATGATAAAGGTGAGGTGCAGACCAACCTCGGTTATCGTGTACAATTCAATAATGCGATAGGCCCATATAAAGGTGGTATCCGTTTTCATGCATCCGTTAATCTTTCCATTTTGAAGTTCCTCGGTTTCGAACAAACATTCAAGAATGCACTGACTACCTTGCCTATGGGTGGCGGTAAAGGCGGTTCCGATTTCTCTCCACGCGGAAAGAGTGATGCTGAAATCATGCGTTTCTGCCAGGCATTTATGCTGGAGTTGTGGCGTCATCTCGGACCGGACATGGATGTGCCTGCCGGTGACATCGGCGTAGGAGGACGTGAAGTGGGCTATATGTTCGGCATGTACAAGAAACTGACTCGTGAATTTACCGGTACATTCACTGGTAAAGGATTAGAATTCGGCGGTTCATTGATTCGTCCGGAAGCTACTGGTTTTGGAGGACTGTATTTTGTCAATCAGATGCTTCAGGCAAAAGGGATTGATATAAAAGGTAAGACAGTAGCCATCTCCGGTTTCGGCAACGTTGCCTGGGGAGCAGCTACTAAAGCTACCGAACTGGGTGCAAAAGTGATTACGATTTCCGGTCCGGACGGATATATCTACGATCCGGATGGTATCAGCGGCGAGAAGATAGACTATATGCTCGAACTTCGTTCTTCGGGTAACGATATTGTGGCTCCTTATGCTGAACAGTATCCGAACGCAACCTTCGTAGAAGGAAAACGCCCGTGGGAAGTGAAAGCAGACATCGCACTTCCTTGCGCCACCCAGAACGAATTAAATGGAGAAGATGCTCAAAATCTCATAAAAAATGACGTACTTTGCGTCGGAGAAATTTCCAATATGGGATGTACCCCTGAAGCTATCGATCTTTTCATTGAACATAAGACGATGTACGCTCCGGGTAAAGCGGTCAACGCAGGTGGTGTAGCCACTTCCGGCTTGGAAATGTCTCAAAACGCAATGCACCTTAGCTGGAGTGCTGCCGAAGTGGACGAAAAACTCCATGCAATCATGCACGGCATCCATGCACAATGCGTGAAATACGGCACGGAACCCGACGGATACATTAATTATGTGAAGGGTGCCAACATTGCCGGATTTATGAAAGTAGCTCACGCAATGATGGGGCAAGGCGTTATTTAGAAGACTTTGTTTAGTTGTATTTGTATTTGTGGTTTGCGCTGCTCGTCTCCTGTGACAGGACGCGGGTAGCGCTATTTTTTTGAGATTAACATTATTTTCGCTGGAATTAATTATCTTTGTAGCATGATAGGTTAAATAATAGTTTGTGAATTTGTTATATGCGATAAATAACTCACAACTAATAATTTACCATTATTGGTTTTGTAATTAATAATCAAGTAATAAATAAAAAATGCTACAACCCGAATTGAAATTTCGCCGTGACAAAATTCGCAGTCTGATGGTGTCGCAGGGCATTGACGCCGCACTTATCACGTGTAATGCAAATTTAATTTACACGTATGGCTGTGTAGTCAGTGGCTATCTTTACCTCCCCCTTCATTCGCCTGCACTATTATTTTTTAAACGTCCTAATAACATCACAGGAGAGCACTCATTCTCTATCCGCAAACCGGAACAAATTGTTGATCTGCTGAAAGAACAAGGATTACCGATGCCAACCAAACTGATGTTAGAAGGTGACGAACTTCCTTATACGGAATATTGTCGTCTGGCCGGTCTCTTCCCGGAAGCGGAAGTGGTAAATGGTACCCCGTTGATTCGCCAGGCACGCAGCGTGAAAACACCTGTAGAAATTGAAATGTTCCGCCGCTCCGGCATTGCTCATGCAAAGGCTTATGAGCAGATTCCTGGCGTTTATCGTCCCGGTATGACGGACATTGAATTTTCCATCGAAATAGAACGCCTGATGCGCCTGCAAGGTTGCCTCGGGATTTTCCGGGTATTCGGACGCAGTATGGAAATATTCATGGGTAGCGTACTGACCGGAGATAATGCCGGTTACCCCTCTCCTTATGATTTTGCCTTAGGCGGTCAGGGACTTGATCCTGCCTTGCCGGGAGGAGCAAATAAAACTCCGTTAAAAGAGGGACAAAGCGTTATGGTGGACTTAGGTGGCAACTTCAACGGTTACATGAACGATATGAGCCGTGTATTCTCCATCGGCAAACTGCCCGAAGAAGCTTACACCGCCCATCAGGTTTGTCTGGATATCCAAGAAAAAATTGCTTCCATTGCCAGACCGGGTATTGCCTGTGAAGTGCTTTACGACACAGCAGTCGAAGTGGTCAAAGCAGCCGGATTTGCCGACAAATTTATGGGAACAGGACAACAAGCCAAATTTATCGGTCACGGCATCGGGCTTGAAATTAACGAAGCCCCGGTACTGGCTCCCCGCATAAAGCAACAATTAGAACCGGGTATGGTCTTTGCCCTCGAACCGAAAATCGTTATTCCGGGTGTAGGTCCCGTAGGTATCGAGAACTCTTGGGTAGTGACCAACGAAGGAATAGAAAAACTGACGAACTGCAATGAAGAAATCATTGAATTAAGTTAAACAGACGATGAAAAAGATGTGTCCGGCAAAGAACAGGCACATCTTTTTCTACTAATAATAACACACTTAACCCCCAAAACCAATGAAACAACCTTTCATTCTAACCCTTGTATCCTCTGTTGCCTGCGCTGCAACAGCCGCCAACAAAGCACCGGAAAACACCACACCGACAAAGTCAAAAACACCCAACGTTGTATTTATCTACGCCGACGATCTCGGCTACGGCGATCTGGAATGTTACGGAGCTAAAAACGTACAGACACCCAACGTCAACCGACTGGCAAAATCGGGAATCCTTTTCACCAATGCTCATGCAACAGCCGCCACCAGCACCCCTTCCCGCTACTCCATGCTAACCGGAGAATACGCATGGCGCAAAGAAGGAACGGATGTAGCGGCAGGAAATGCCGGAATGATTATCCGTCCCGAACAATACACCATGGCAGATATGTTCAAAAGTGTCGGTTACACCACTGCCGCAGTAGGCAAATGGCATCTGGGACTCGGAGATCAAACCGCCACTCAAGACTGGAATGCTCCGTTACCGTGCGCACTGGGCGATTTAGGTTTCGACTATCATTACATTATGGCAGCCACAGCCGACCGTGTACCCTGTGTATACATCGAAAACGGGAAAGTAGCCAACTATGATCCGAGTGCTCCCATCGAAGTCAGTTATCAAAAGAACTTCGAGGGTGAACCTACCGGAAAAAGTAATCCTGAATTACTTTATAACCTCAAGCCAAGTCACGGTCACGACATGTCGATCGTTAATGGAATTTCACGCATCGGTTTTATGAAAGGCGGTGGAAAGGCACTCTGGAAAGACGAAAACATTGCTGATTCACTTACCACACACGCCATTCAATTCATCGAGGAAAACCAAAACAAACCTTTCTTTCTCTACTTTGCCACCAATGACGTACATGTGCCCCGCTTTCCTCACGACCGTTTCAGAGGAAAAAATCCGATGGGATTAAGAGGCGATGCTATCGTACAGTTCGATTATTGTGTCGGTGAAATCCTGAATACACTCGAAAAACTGGGATTAAGAGAAAATACACTCATTATTCTTTCAAGTGACAACGGCCCGGTAGTAGACGACGGATACGATGACAAAGCAGAAGAACTACTCAACGGTCATAGTCCTGCGGGACCACTACGGGGCAACAAATATAGTGCCTTTGAAGGAGGAACCCGTATTCCTGCCATCGTCAGCTGGCCTGCAGGAGTAAAAAAAGGAATGACTTCAGACTTATTGGTTTCACAAGTGGACTGGCTCGCCTCTCTCGCTTCCCTGACCGGAGCTACGATGCCTAAGAATACCGCACCGGATAGTTACAACTATCTGGGAAGTTGGCTGGGTAAAGAAAAGACAGACCGCCCGTGGGTAATAGAGCAGGCTTCTAATCACACGCTTTCTGTCCGCACCAAAGACTGGAAATACATCGAACCGAATGACGGACCGAAAATGATTCAATGGGGACCGAAGATAGAAACCGGAAACTCTAAAGAACCCCAGCTTTATAAGATGAAAGAAGTGAAAGAGGTAACCAACTATGCAAAGAATATGCCGGAGAAAGTGGCAGAACTGCAAAGTATCCTTCAAAGCGTACGCGAAGGAAAGGACTTAATCGGGAAATAATTCCAGATATGAAACACTGAAACGCTTTTATTTTAATGACAACAATATCATGAATTATCAATCAATCCCGTTGATAGGCAGTGCCCTGCTCCTATCTACCCTATCTGCCAACGGACAGAAAAAAAATACCCAGCCCAATATCCTCTTCATCCTTTGTGACGATATGGGATATGGAGACTTAGGATGCTACGGTCAACCATTTATCCGTACCCCTCATATAGACGCCATGGCCGGTGAAGGAATGCGTTTTACGCAAGCATACGCAGGAAGTCCCGTCAGCGCCCCTTCCAGAGCTTCATTCATGACAGGACAACATTCAGGCCATTGTGAAGTACGAGGTAACAAGGAGTACTGGAAAAATGCACCGATCGTGGAATATGGACAGAATAAAGAATACTCAATAGTGGGGCAACACCCTTATGATCCCGACCACGTAATCCTGCCGGAGATAATGAAAGATAACGGCTATACCACAGGTATGTTCGGTAAATGGGCCGGAGGTTACGAAGGTTCCTGTTCCACTCCCGACAAACGGGGGATAGACGAATACTACGGTTATATCTGTCAGTTTCAGGCTCATCTTTATTATCCCAATTTCCTGAACCGTTATAGTAAAGCGTTGGGTGACACCGGAGTGGTACGTGTAGTGATGGATGAAAACATCCAATATCCGATGTATGGTCCCGACTACCTGAAACGTCCGCAATATTCGGCCGACATGATTCACCAGAAAGCATTGGAGTGGCTGGATCAGCAAGACGGCAAACAACCGTTTTTCGGCGTATTGACTTACACCTTACCTCATGCGGAACTCGTTCAGCCGGAAGATTCTATCCTGAATGAATACAAAGCTAAATTCAACCCGGATAAAGAATTTAAGGGAAGCGAAGGCTCACGATACAACGCCATCACGCATACACACGCCCAATTTGCCGGAATGATTACCCGCCTGGACTATTACGTGGGCGAAGTTTTGAAAAAACTGAAAGAAAAAGGACTGGACGAAAACACATTGGTTATTTTCTCCAGTGACAACGGCCCTCACGAGGAAGGCGGAGCTGATCCTACTTTCTTCGGCAGAGACGGAAAACTACGCGGACTGAAACGTCAATGTCACGAAGGAGGAATACGTATTCCATTTATCGCCCGTTGGCCGGGACACATACCTGCAGGCGAAGTAAACGATCACATCTGTGCATTTTATGATTTAATGCCGACGTTCTGCGAAGTTATTGGTATCAAAGACTACGAAAAGAAATACCGCAATAAGGAAAAAGAAGTCGATTATTTCGATGGGATTTCTTTCGCCCCCACACTCCTGGGTAATAAAAAGCAAAAGAAACATGACTTTCTGTATTGGGAGTTTGATGAAACAGACCAGATTGCCGTACGCATGGATGATTGGAAAATGGTAGTGAAAAAAGGAACACCGTTCCTCTATAATCTAAAAACAGATATTCATGAGGATCATGACATAACACTCCAACATCCAGATATCGTGGAAAAGATGAAGGCTATCATCTTTGAACAACATACTCCGAATCCTCATTTTTTGGTGACGTTGCCCAAACGGTAAACGCACGGATAAAGAAACAATGAGTAATCAGCAATTGGAAAGCAAGTTATCATTCATTCCGATGTGGTTTTGAGGAAAATACAGATTTTCGAAACTCCATCCAATAGAATGATTATATTTGCATTTTGATTATAAGTAATAAATTACGAACCACTAATCAGTAAACAATGAAATTCAGCAATGTAAGATTATTAGTAAACGACTTCGCCAAATGCTTCAAATTCTACACCGAACAACTCGGATTGGAACCAGCCTGGGGAGATGCAACCAGCGGCTACGCCAGCTTTAAAGTAGCCGACGGAATAGAAGGCTTAGCCCTTTTTGTATCCGACTGGATGGCACCTTCGGCAGGCAATGCAGATAAGCAGCAACCTGTTGGGATGCGCGAAAAATCAATGATCTCCTTCAGTGTAGATAACGTAGACGAAACCTTTGCCGCTCTAAAAGCAAAAGGCGTGACATTTATTAATGAACCTACAGATATGTCCGATTGGGGGATGCGTACCGTGTACCTGCGCGATCCCGAAGAAAATCTGATAGAACTCTTTACTCCTCTGTCACGGGAGCAATATAGCCAGGAACTCCTCGAAGAAGATAAGAAATTTCAATAAGAGATATTGCTAAAGGAAACGCGCTCATACAAATGAGCCGGAAAATACATTCAATAAGCCCCATAGTGACATCACTATGGGGCTTATACGTCCACTTGGCATCCCACTCAATACTGCCTTGTTTTACTCCAATTCAACTACTGATTCGCATAAATCAGTGTCTGAATACTATAGGATTACGATGCCTGATTTTATATCTGTTCCGTCCTTCTATCAGCGAATAGGCGTCATTCCCATCTTCTTTGCCCGTTCCAGCATGAAAGCATGAGCCGCCTCATATTCATTCGGAATCACTCCATCCAAGATTGCATCTTTGATAGCACTCTTCAAGACTCCGACCTCACGACAAGGTTCCAAGCCGAAAATCTCCATAATTTCTTCTCCGCTCACAGGTGGCTGGAAATTACGGACACGGTCTTTCTCTTCCAAATCCTTCAGTTTCTGTCGAACCAACTGGAAGTTATTCAGGAAACGCTGTTTACGTTCCATATTCTTGGAAGTAATATCCGCTTCACAAAGCATCATCAAGTCGTCAATGTCATCACCCGCTTCGAAGAGCAGACGGCGTACAGCCGAGTCTGTCACCACATCATCTGCGATAACGATCGGGCGCATGTGCAGGCTGACCAGCTTTTGTACATACTTCATCTTCTCATTCATCGGCAACTTCATCTTGCGGAAGATATGCGGAATCATCTTTTCACCGATAAAGTTATGATTATGGAACGTCCATCCCGCTTTAGGCTCCCAACGTTTCGTGGCAGGTTTGGCAATGTCGTGCAACAAAGCAGCCCAACGCAGCCAAAGGTTATCAGTCTTCTTGCTGATATTATCCAGCACTTCCAACGTATGATAAAAATTATCCTTATGGGAACGTCCGTTCCGTGTTTCCACACCCTGCAAGGCGGCAAATTCCGGAAAAATCAACGACAGCAAACCGCTACGCTCCAAATCAATAAATCCTTTTGAGGGGATTGGAGAAAGAATAATCTTATTCAATTCGTCCGCAATACGTTCACGGGATATAATTTCAATCCGTTCCTTATTCCGGCAAAGCGATTCGAAAGTATCATCGTCAATGTAAAAACCCAATTGCGTAGCAAAACGGATGCAACGCATCATGCGCAAGGGATCATCGCTGAAAGTAATATCCGGGTCGAGGGGAGTGCGGATTGTCTTTTCCTTCATATCCTCCAAACCTCCAAACGGATCTACCAATTCACCAAAACGTGCTTTATTGAGACATACGGCCAGAGCATTGATCGTGAAATCGCGACGATTCTGATCGTCTTCCAGCGTGCCGTCTTCAACAATAGGTTTACGCGAATCCCGTTGATAAGATTCTTTACGTGCACCAACAAACTCTACTTCCGTGCCTCTATATTTTACTTGTGCTGTTCCGAAATTCTTGAAAACAGAAACATGAGCACCACGTCCCAACTGTTTTCCAAGGGCTTCCGCCATTGCAATTCCACTTCCTACAACTACTACATCTATATCTTTAGAGGGACGTTGCAGAAAAATATCACGAACATAACCACCTACCACATAACACTCCATACCGAGTGTATCAGCCGTTTCGGCTATCTGTCCGAAGATGGGTTCGCTAAAATGCTGCTTCAATTCCTCTTGAGTCAACTCTATCATTCTTTTTAGTTATAAGTTTTGAGGGGACAAAATTACAAAAATAAGGGATATATTTGTATTTTTGCCGCTAATAAAACCAGTAAATAGAATTTGTGATGAAAAAACTGATTATCCTCTTTTGTGGTACGCTGGCATTAGCTGCCTGCGGAAATGGCCTTGAGAAAAAAGCCAATGAAAAACTGATGGTTGCCAAGGCTGCCTACGAACGTGGCGACTATGAAGAAGCTAAGTTACAAATTGACAGTATCAAGATTCTCTATCCCAAAGCGTTCGAAGCACGTAAGGCGGGACAGGCACTGATGCTCGATGTTGAAACAAAAGCACAACAAAAAACGCTTGCTTACCTGGATAGCGCCTTTCAGGCAAAGACAGAAGAATTCAATGCCATCAAGGACAAATTCAAACTAGAAAAAGATGCCGAATATCAACAAGTCGGCAACTACCTCTGGCCTACACAGACCATTGAAAAAAATATGCACCGTTCGTACCTCCGCTTCCAAGTGAACGAGCAAGGTATAATGAGTATGACTTCCATCTACTGTGGTGCCGGCAATATTCACCATACAAAAGTGAAAGTGATTGCTCCTGACGGTAGTTTTGCAGAAACTCCAAGCTCCAAAGACAGCTACGAGACAACGGACATGAACGAGAAAATAGAAAAAGCTGACTACAAACTAGGGGAAGACGGAAATGTGATCGAATTCCTGAATCTCAATAAAGACAAAAATATCCGTGTGGAATATATAGGCGACCGCACCTATAAAACGACAATGAGTCCAACCGACCGCCAGGCCGCAGCAGGTGTTTACGAATTAGCACAAATCCTCTCGGCCATGGAACAGATTAAAAAAGAACAAGAGGAAGCCAACCTGAAAATCGGATTCATCAATAAGAAGAAAGAACGGAAAGCACAGGAAGAAATTACCGATTAGTAAAAGGAAAGCCATCCACCAGAAAAAGCCATTGGTTAATAATAAAATAGACGGGAATAGTTGTTATTTTTCATAAACGACAACTATTCCCGTCAAATGCATAATGAGACTCTTAATCCTCTGCGTGAGAGAAAAGGCGTTTCCTGGTAGGGAGAAAAGGCGTAGTCTGCCATCATCAAACGGCGTAGCCTGATAACCAAAAACGGCGTGGTCTACACGCCTTTATTTTATCCTTCTATTCAACTGATTATTAGCCTTTTCCTGCTTTGATTTTCCGACCCGTTTTCCGGTCGTCTTCTTTTTACCGACTGCAGACTTTGTCTTTCCGGCAAAAGGATTGTTACTTTTTTTGATTAACATAGACAGCACTTATATAAACAGTAAACTGACTCCGGCGAAAATATTACCAATCCTTAAACGTTATATTGTGAATCAGTATGTGGTTCCACGTAAAGAGATAGCTTTAGTCAAAACAGGTTACAGTTTTAAGCTTAAAGGTTATGCTCCGGGAATGCTTCGGGACATTGATAAGAAGAGGACATCTATCAATGACCTTATCATGAATTATGATACTTTACCGTTGGTACCTGAAATGACACCAAAATTACGTGGGCAGTACAGGCAGGCGGAGAAGTATATAACACGGAGGCGGAGAGAATATGCACAGCAAAACCAGCCTTTCTCTGAAATGGAGTGCGACCGAAAATTAGTGTCGTATATCAGTAAGCTCACCTTCAACAATAAGCAAGGGCGACCGGTAAAGTTTACCAAGCTACAACGCCATGACATGAACTGGATCTTTCAGAAACGGTATGCGCTACTGAACTGGCAACAGGGTTCCGGAAAGACGGCGGTAGCCTATAACTTCGGTAAGCTTCAGTTGCTACGTAAGGTTGTGAAGAATACTATTATCCTCGCACCTCCTAATGCCATTAACATGACTTGGGTACTCTTTATGGAAGTTAATCATGAGAAATATCAGTTGATTACAAGCCCCGGCCAACTGGCCGATGTCCAGCCGGGAGAATTCTTATTGGTGCCTCTTTCTATTTTAGCGAAGCTCAAACGGGAGTTGAAACGGTTCATAAAGATGCGTAGCCGCAAGCTTTGCCTTTTGTTCGATGAGTCCGACGAGATCACCAATCCATCCTCTATCCGGACGAAGCTTACGTTGGATATATTTCGGCGTTTGCATACAAAATTGCTGGATACCGGAACTACTACCCGAAACAATATCGGCGAGTTGTACTCACAAATAGAACTGCTGTATAATAATTCTGTGAACATGATGTGTGATTGCAGTTATGTTTATTTGGAGAACAACGATAAGGAGATTGTTTGTCGCGATATAACGACTACGGAATATCACCGGCCTTTTCCACCCAAGGGAGGCAACTACTTGTTCAAGTCCTGTTTCTGTCCCGCAAAAGCGTCCGTTTTTGGTATTGAGAAGCACAACCAGGATGTCTATAATCAGGATGATTTATTCAGATTGATAGATAAGACCATTCTTACACGAAAATTCCGTGACTTTGCCGGAGACAAGTACACGATCCATAATCATACTGTCACTCCCAGTGAGAGTGAAAAGGCTGTATATCTTAAAATAATGGAGGAGTTTTTTTCCATCTGTTACTTGTATTTTTCCAGCACCGGTGACACCCGTAAAGAGTCGTCTCTTCAGATTGTCCGCCAAATTATGTTGCTGATAAGATCCTGTTCCATACCTCACCTGATGCCGGGGTATGTGGGGGATGAATATCCCCGCAAGGCAAAGTATATAGCCGGGATGATAAAAAATATGCCGGGGAAAGTCGCTGTTGGCTGTACAAGCATCGATTCTAAAAATGTGTATGAAGAGCATATAAGGGAGCAATTTCCTGACCGTCCTTTGTTTATTATCCAGGGTGATATCAATTTTAAGAAGCGTATCAATATCATTGAAGAATTTCAAGCCACAAAGAACGGAATTCTGATATCGACGCAGCAGAGTTTGAAAAGTTCCGCCAATATTCCTCTATGTAATGATGTTATCATCGAATCTCTGCAATGGAACATCCCGAACATGGAGCAATATTACTTTCGCTTTATCCGTCTGGATTGCGAAGAGCATACGCATGTACACTTCGTCACTTACGAGGATTCTATCGAACAGAACCTTATGGCACTGGTGCTTACCAAAGAACGCCTGAATGAGTTCATCAAAACCGGAGAAGTAAAGGAAGAATCGAAAATCTATGAGGAATTTGATATCTCTCCCGACATTATTGAAACCTTGCTTCATCGTGAAAAAGATGATAAAGGCAGATTTCACATATCATGGGGTTATCAGCATGTAAGCTGATTCCTATATAACATACTATTCTTAAACGACTAAAAAAACAACAATATGACAAACTTTTCTATTTGCACAGCAATTGCTAATCTTCCGGTCAGTTTATTAACTTCAGAAATCATTAAAGCCGGAGTAGAAGAAGGTAACATTCGTTTATTGGATTGTTTGCCTGTGGAATTCATGACTATGGAGAATATCCAACGTATTCTTCAAAAAAGTGGTGGCGGTTGGAGCAGCTTCAGCCTGAGTCGGCTACCTGTTGACAAACGTTCGCAAGAGGTATGCAATGTCGCCGTAGAAAAAGATATTGATAATCTTCCCGAAGTACCCTATACATTAAGAAACCAGAACATGCTAAAGGTATTGATGGGGAGTTTGAAGAATCATATGCATTATCTGGCGTTGATTCCTTCTTGCTGCTGGAATGTAGAGGCTGTTTATAAAGGCATTCGGAACCTCTTTTCCGGTAATTCAAGTTACGATTACAGACGTGGACGCTATAACCATTACGGTAGTAGTGAGTATGAAAAAAGGTCGGCCTTGGAAAAGACACAAGTACTTCTTTCTTTTGTCCCTCGTACCATTAAAAACAGAGCGTTCTACAGAGGGCTGTTGTCACTATCCGGATTGTCAGTGGAAGCTGCGATAGAACTCATACCTAAATGCCATAAGCAAGGTGAATATCATAAGCTATTGGCTATGCAGAGACCAGAGTTGGTAAGTGTTGACAAATACACACTCGATATGTTTATGGCGGTTCTTGGACCGAAAAGCAAAATTAATGTTTATCACTTTCCGGCAAAAAGTGATATCCTTGCGAAGATGAAAACTGTGATTGCCTAATATTGAAATGGACGAGACTACAAAGAACCAGGTATTGGCACAAGCTTCTTT
>ENA-USYR01000828-USYR01000828.1-human-gut-metagenome-genome-assembly--contig:-NODE-828-length-14715-cov-47.160404_pt1 | contig 14715 bp, 7 predicted proteins | sample MGYA00250064_ERZ773510 | MGnify/ENA primary metagenome ERZ773510 (study PRJEB29103, sample SAMN06112082) | human gut metagenome | biome: human gut; feature: ankylosing spondylitis patient; material... | reverse complement strand
GTCAGCCATATCCAAGTAAAAGCGAGGATAGACTTGAGCATGCGGACGTACCGCATTTCCGTTCATTCCTTTTATGGCTGTAAACCAAGCCCATGCATAGCGGCGTGTCATTTGCGGGATTCCCATGAAATGCCAGGAGTCTCCATGTAAAGCGTAAGGTTCACCATTTAAGCATTGTGTGGTTCCTTGTAATGTCCATTCACGCCAGCCAAAACGTTCATATTTTGTATCAATAGTCTTTTTTTTGTCTTGTATAGAAAGTAACAGAGCATATAGATTGGGAGATTCGGGCGTCCAGTATTTTAATGTGTTTTCATTTACAGGTATTTGTAATGTTACTTTCTGTGATGCGTTGGCGTCAATAGATACTTTATGAGGAGTTACATATAAGGCTTCCATACCAAGTGACCAAGTAGGAACTGGTGCGGAATTAATATCGGTTCCGGCACAGTTTATCCATTCACGGATATTACCTTGCAGTTGTATATCTGTTTTCTTGGCCGTTTTATTTTGTACGGTTACTTCTACTTCCAGTGTGTTTTTTGAAACTAATGGTTTTACATATATGTCTTCTATATGTACTTTGGGGAGAGCCAACAGATACACATCCTGCCAGATGCCGTTGATATGATACCCCCACATGGAACCTGCCGGGATGATACGTCGTCCGATCGTCGAATTATTTTCAAACAGGGACTGGCTGCGTACACCTATCAGTATCTCGACAGTTTCACCGGGAGTGACTTTATCAGTGATATCGAAACTGAAAGGCAGGAATAAATCAAAATTTTCACCTAGTTTTTCCTTATTTATGTAGACCTCGGAGTACCCTGCTACTGCTTCAAAATAGAGTTTTATTTGTTGGCTTTTCCAAGTATCGGGAATAGTGATATTTTTTTTCATCCATGCCATTTTCACTTGTTCCCATTCTTTGGGGTAAGAAGGGTAATTGCGATGATCAGGGCCTTCTAAGTTACGGTAGCCGAAAGAATTGATGTTCCATGGCGAAGGGATTTTAATTCGTGTTTTGTCCCAGTTTTCGTCTTTAGGGAAAGGAAGTTTGGGAGCTATTCCTTTGCCTTGCTTATAATCCTGTGGTAAAGCGACAGGCTGAAAATCCCAATATCCATTCAGGCAAATTTCCTGACGATGCTCTTTCTCTGTTTTATTCACTAAGCCTTCGCTGGGAGCAAAAGTATAAGGGTAGGTCATTTTCTGACCGTTGGCTGCCGTTTGTGCACCTGTTTTTGTAGGCTGCAGAGTAAAACTGGCTAGCAGACTGCATAATAAAATGAAATTTTTCTTCATATCTTATGTTTTAATAAGTTTTCCCTGTATTATCGGATGGCAAAGTAAAAGGAAAAGTATTAAAAAGAGGAAGTGAAAGAGCTTAATATGAGATTAAAAACTGATTAATAGGTATGATAACTTGTAAAAAAGATCCTTTTTCTCTGATTTAATCGTTTTTTAATTTCCGATTAATTCTAATCAACCGGTTGGATTAAGAGGTGCAAGGTATCTTTGTGTCTATAAAATATGTGGCTGGTACATATTGCCGCCAAGAATATTTGAGATAACCAAATTGAAAAATAACTTTAAATTAAAAGAAAAGCTATGAGGAATAAATTATTATTTGCTCTGAAATGTTCCCTTCCGTTGTTTATTGGAGGGATGGTGTTAAACTCGTGTAAAGATGATTCTCCTGTTTCCGGTTTCAAAGAAGAGGAAGGTGAATATGTATACGATTATGACAGATATGAAGATGGTATGAGTGCTGAAGAATTTTTGGCTAATTATCAAGGAATACCATTTAAAAAAGATCAGGAAGGAAATAGTTTGTTAATTATTTCCGGTGAGCCTGCTACTGTGGAGGCGGAAGATTTTGATGATGGCGGGGAGGGAGTGTCATTCCATTTTCAAAATGCAGGATATGGTGGATATGATTATCGTGAAGAAAAAGGAGTTGCTGTCAGTAAAAGCGGTGATGTCGTTAATATCGGCAACGTGAGCAGCGACGACTGGCTTTGCTACACATTACAAGTGACTGAGGCGGGAGCTTATTCTATTGATACTTATTGCGTAACAGCCAATGGGAAAATCAGCTTTTATTTTGAAATCGATGGTAGGGCTGCCGGCCAGATTGTAGAAGCTCCGGAAGATGACTGGAATGTATTTACACATTCGGTAAAGGTGACAGATGTACAGTTGAGTGAAGGGAAACACGTATTAAAATGGTTTACTACAGGTGGCATCAATCTGGATAAATTTGTAATAACACGCACCGGGGAATATACCGGAGAGCAGATAGGAAATTCTTTGTTTACCTATCCGCGTTATGGCACTTATGAACATAATCCGTTGTTTGTGGATTTTAAATCGGAAATGTATAATACTCCATTTGTAGGAACGCTTTATACAGCTGACCCTTCTGCGCATGTTTGGGATGATGGACGTTTATACGTTTATGCTTCACATGATATGGAGCCACCGGTAGGGTGTGACCGCATGGATCGTTATCATGTGTTTTCCACTACGGATATGAAGAATTGGACAGATCACGGCGAAATTATGAATTCAGCCACTGTAAAGGCACAGACAGGCTTGGGTATTGACGGCTTTATGTGGGCTCCCGACTGTGTATATAATAAAGAAGAACAGTTATACTATCTTTATTTTCCTCATATGATTGATGAAGCTACATGGCGAATCTTTGTGGCGACCAGTAGGGAACCGGCTGCAAAATTCAGAGTGAAAGGTGTTATTGAAGGGATTCCTTCAACAATTGACCCTTGTGTGTTTGTTGATGATGACGGACAACCTTATATTTATACGAGTGGTGCCGGTCAAGGTTGTTGGGGGGGGAAGTTGCGTAAAGATGACTGGACAACACTGGATGGCACTATGACTCCTCTGAAAGGTTTCACTGATTTTCATGAGGCTCCCTGGATGCATAAATATAAAGGTAAATACTATCTGAGCCACTCAGACAATCATGCTTCTACTCAAGGGGGGAATCAAATGCAGTATTCTGTATCGGATAATCCATTAGGACCTTTTACTCCATGTGGTGTATATATGTATCCCCAAGGTGAAGAAACTGCTCATGGTTCAATTGTTGAGTATAATGGTAAATGGTACTCTTTTTATCATACATCCAACCATTCGGGGAGAGGTGGCTTGCGTTCTGTTTGTGTAGATCCGATCGAGTATGACTTGAAAGGAAATTTGAAAGTTGTGAAAAATTGGGGGCGTCCTTATGGTAATAGGGCGGTAGAGATAGGATTGAACAAACAGACAATTATACAGGCTGAGAATTATAATATGGGCGGTCAGCATACTGCTTATTACAAGAATCCTAAAACAGGAACGAGAATGGATGTGAAAACAGAAAACGGTATAGGTTTTCTGAGTAGCATGAAAGGAGGAGAATGGGTACGTTATACATTCAATGTAAGTGAGGCCGGACGCTATGGCATTACATTCAGAGTGCGTCAGAAACGTAATGGTGGAAAATTTCGGGTAGCAGTCAATGGTGTATATAAAACCAATGATATAGTTCTTAATGGAGGCGTAAATACATGGATTGAATCTTATGTTTATCCTGTAGAGTTGCAGGAAGGCGAACAGTATATTGATATACGTATAAAGAGCGGTGATTTGGATATTGATTGGATAAGATTTGGTGAAGGAGCCAGTTTGATTCCTGGCATTATTCAGGCGGAAGATTACGATGATGGAGGATACTCCTTCAAGCAGGGTGAGTTTGGTAATTTCAAATCTTATCGAAAAGATAAGGGAGTAGCTATCAGTGCTAGCGATGGGGTTGTTCATATTAGTAATACTTCTGTTGGGGATTGGTTACAATATACATTTACTACTCAAGGAGGAGCATTTGAAATCAGAGTACGTGCGTCGGCAGAAAGAGACGGAATTTTCTCTCTCTCGTTTGATGACGGAAAACCTTTGAGTAATGTTGCTGTTTCTACTGGTGGTTGGACTACTTATCAGGAATTCATCGGGGCCAAAGTGAATTTGACACCAGGTAAGCACACAATGAAGATTCATATCGTTAATCCGTTGAATCTTGATTCATTTGAATTTCGGTAGAATTGAGATAGATGTATCAAATTTGATACATCCTGAAACAAAGTTTATAGACGAAGGCAAAGATACCCCCTATCTTTGCCTTCGTCTTTTAGATTAAAAGCTTATATAAACTAGGAATACTTTGTTGCCATGAAAACAAACCCTTGGATGAAACTATGTAAAGGTGCAATACTTGCGTTAGCAGTCTCTTATGGACTGACTTATTGCCACACCACTAAAAGCAAGTTGACCTTGGAACAGAAAAGCGATAGCCTGACTGTCATCCACATCACTAATCCGACTAATTATATATTGCTTCCTATAGAAGAGGAAGCAGCGGAAAGTCAGGTTCTGCTTGATACCGGAGAGGCTACGGATACCGATATGGATATTCGTTTGGCACAGACTCAAGTGGACTATTTCGTTCCATTTGCCTTGCCTACCGGAGTGAAGACTGCCACCGTGTGTGTTCGTAATAAATCAAAGGATGCACTTTGCTGGAAAGAAATCAAACTATCTGATACTTTTGATACAGCCAATACGGAAAAGTTCCGCCCTGTTTACCATCATACTCCTCTCTATGGCTGGATGAATGATGCCAACGGATTGGTGTATAAAGATGGAGAATATCATTTGTATTTTCAATATAATCCTTACGGCTCTAAATGGGGAAATATGCATTGGGGACATTCTGTCAGCAAGGACCTTGTACATTGGGAACATTTGGCCCCAGCTATTGCCCGTGATACATTGGGACATATCTTTTCCGGTAGCTCTATTGTCGATCAGGAAAATGTAGCCGGTTACGGAGCAGGGAATATCCTGGCTTTTTATACTTCTGCCAGTGACAAAAACGGGCAGATCCAATGTCTTGCTTTTAGCAAGGATAATGGACGGACATTTACTAAATATGAGAAGAACCCCATCTTGTGCCCTGCGGATGGTTTGAGAGATTTCCGTGACCCGAAAGTGTTCCGGTATGAACCGGAAGATAAATGGGTGATGATTGTCTCCGCCGATAAAGAAATGCGTTTCTATGACTCTAAGAATCTGAAGGACTGGAACTATATGAGTAGTTTTGGAGAAGGATACGGGGTACAGCCTTGTCAATTTGAATGTCCGGACATGGTGGAACTTCCGGTGGATGGAGATCTGAACCGTAAGAAATGGGCATTGATAGTGAACGTCAATCCGGGATGTTATTTCGGAGGAAGTGCTACCCAATACTTTACAGGAAACTTTGATGGAACGAAATTCAGTTGTGACAGTCAGCCGAATGTCACGAAATGGTTGGATTGGGGCAAAGATCACTATGCTACCGTTTGTTTCTCAAACACTGGAGAACGAACGATTGCTGTTCCTTGGATGAGTAACTGGCAATATTGTAATATTGTTCCGACAAAGCAATTCCGTAGTGCTAACGCTTTGCCGCGTGAGTTAAGTCTTTATACACAAGACGGTGAAATTTATCTTTCAGCAGTTCCGGTACCGGAGATAAAGACTCTGCGAAAAGAAAAGAAAGAGATTCCGGCATTTACGGTTGCCAATGATTATCATATTGATTCTTTATTGGCTGATAATGATGGTGCTTATGAACTGGCATTGGAAATTACCGTCGGAGAAGCGGAGATAATGGGATTCAACCTCTTTAATGATAAAGGGGAAAAGGTGGATATCTACTTCAATCTTCCGGAAAAGAGATTGGTTATGGACCGGACGAAAAGTGGTATCGTGGATTTCGGAAAGAAGAGTGTATCTCATGAAATAGAGGTTCACGACCGCAGAAAGACGACTTCCATCAATTATATAGATGATTTCGCATTAGCTACCTGGGCACCGATAAAGAAAGAGAATAAATATACGTTGGATGTCTTTGTTGATAAATGTTCTGTAGAAATATTCCTGAATGGAGGAAAGGTAGCAATGACTAATCTTATCTTTCCATCGGAACCATACAACCGTATGTGTTTTTATAGCAAAGGAGGTTCATTTCAAGTAGATTCATTCAAGGCGTATCGGTTGGGTTTATAATAGAAATAGAAGTTACACAATAGGTGTTTACATAGATTCAGTGAAAGCAACAAGTATTGATTGCTTTTTAAGGATTCATAGGTTAGATTTATAAGTTAGGTTTTGTAGATTAGAATTAGGTGTTTGGTAGCTGTCAGATGTGAAATCCGGCAGCTACTTTTATTCATCAATTATTCATCAATTATTCATCAATTTCAATTGTATATCCTCCTTGGAATATCTCTTCCGGTTGTAAGTGCTGCATCCAGTCCTTATCTTTATATTCACCAGTATAATGTGCGCGGTCGCAACGTCCGTACCAAGGTTCGATGCAGACGAAAGGAGCATTCTTTGCAGGTGGAGACCAGAGTCCAACTACCGGAGCATTAAAATGTAGACTAAGATAAGCCAGTTTCTCTTTATTATATAAGGTAACTTTACGGACCTGTTCATTCTCCAGTATCAAAGCATCTTTATCAAAAGTATGCGTGTCCAGTGGTAATAATCCGTCCGTCAACTCTAAAGAATATTCAGTAGAAGGATCAGCGCATCCTTTTTCTGAAATGAGAATATATTTCAAACCGTTTTCCTTGTCAAATCTGAAGAACCCTCTTTCAGAATTGCTTGCATCGAATTCTGGCCAATAGAAAGCAGGATGTGCACCAATCTGAAAATACATTTCCTTGTCGCCAGTATTCTTTACTTCCCACATAACCTCAATTTTCTTTCCCTGGATGCGATAGCCTATTTCCAGACAGAATGGAAAAGGGTATTTATGCAAAGTTTCTTCATTGCTGACAAGGCGGTAACGTACTTCATCCTCTTTTTCAGAAATAAGAGTAAATTCCATGTCACGGGCAAAACCATGTTGAGTAAGCGTATAAGGAATCCCTTCATTCCGATACTCATTTTCCCATACGCTCCCTACAATCGGGAATAGGACAGGAGAGTGTCGCTTCCAAAAAGCAGGATCGGCTTGCCACAGATATTCTTTTCCATTGGCGACGATGCTGCAGAGTTCAGCTCCGTGGGGAGATACTTGAATCGTGAGTTGTTTGTTGGAAATTGTTTTCATATCGTTTATTTATTGGATTATTTTAGAGTTAATCTTTAAGTTCATCTTGCCATCAACTGCCTGCATTTTCAACTGGTGACAATTTGTCACCGTTTCATTTCCTTCTTCTTTAAGTCTCTGTTTCAGCTTATTCCAATATTTACGTCCATCGGTACTTTCAGTTAAAATGCTAACCACATCTACTATCGAAAAATACCACTTCTCTTGTTCATCATCCCATACCGTACGTACTTTTTTTTCCTCAAAGAGCTTTAATGCTTGTTGTTTAGTCATGAATTCTGTTTTTAGAATCTTTAATTGGTTGTTATCTTAATGAAGAGTCTTCTCTATTTTGGGGCTCATATCACTACACAAAGATACCACTTTCAATCTACATAAGAGAATATGAACCTCATTTTTCTCATAGCAAGAAGAAAACATGTATAAAACCCTATAAAATAGCGTTCTATGCAACAAATGTTATAGCCTTTGAAACATTTTTTTCAGTCGTTTGATATAAATCAACCGTAATTTGCATTATCGATATAGATAAAATTCGTACTTTTAATTTAATAACATCAAACTAATGCATCGTATTATGAAGAACAAAAAACTTCTTTGCAGCGTTTGTTTCCTGTTTACTTTCATGTCAGTCCTTTGGGGGCAAAGCATTACGGTGAAAGGAAACGTTACTTCTAAAACGGACGGACAGCCGGTCATCGGCGCCTCTGTTGTTGAAGCTACAGCTACTGCTAATGGAACAATTACTGATTTAGATGGTAATTTCACCCTTTCGGTTCCGGCTAACTCTACTTTAAAGATTACGTATATTGGTTATAAACCGGTGACCGTAAAATCGGCTGCTATCGTTAATGTATTATTGGAAGAAGACACTCAAATGGTAGATGAAGTGGTTGTAACAGGTTATACCACTCAACGTAAAGCTGACCTGACCGGTGCTGTTTCCGTAGTGAAAGTAGACGAAATCCAGAAGCAAGGGGAGAACAACCCGGTGAAAGCACTTCAAGGCCGCGTGCCCGGTATGAACATTACAGCGGATGGAAATCCGAGCGGATCGGCTACCGTACGTATTCGCGGTATCGGTACGCTGAACAACAACGATCCTCTTTATATTATCGATGGAGTTCCTACCAAAGCTGGTATGCACGAATTGAACGGAAACGACATTGAATCCATTCAAGTACTGAAAGATGCTGCTTCAGCATCCATCTACGGTTCGCGTGCTGCAAATGGCGTTATCGTCATTACTACCAAACAAGGAAAGAAAGGCCAGATTAAAATCAACTTTGATGCTTCGGTTTCAGCTTCCATGTATCAAAGTAAGATGGATGTGTTGAATACGGAACAGTACGGACGTGCCATGTGGCAAGCCTATGTAAACGATGGCGAGAACCCGAATGGTAATGCTTTGGGATATAACTATAATTGGGGCTACAATGCCAACGGAAATCCGGTACTATACGGTATGAGTCTTTCCAAATACCTGGACTCGAAGAATACAATGCCTGTGGCAGATACCGACTGGTTTGATGAAATTACCCGTACAGGTGTCATCCAGCAATACAATCTTTCTGTCAGCAACGGTTCGGAGAAAGGTTCTTCCTTCTTCTCTCTGGGATATTACAAAAACCTGGGTGTAATCAAAGATACAGACTTCGACCGTTTCTCCGCCCGTATGAACAGCGATTATAAATTAATTGATGATATATTGACTATCGGCCAGCATTTCACCTTAAACCGTACTTCGGAAGTACAAGCTCCCGGCGGAATTATTGAAACTGCTTTGGACATTCCTTCCGCTATCCCCGTTTATGCTTCGGATGGTTCATGGGGAGGACCGGTAGGCGGATGGCCGGACCGTCGTAATCCTCGCGCGGTACTCGAATACAACAAAGACAACCGATACACTTACTGGCGTATGTTCGGTGATGCTTATGTGAATCTAAGCCTCTTCAAAGGATTCAATGTTCGTTCTACTTTTGGTCTGGACTACGCAAACAAACAAGCCCGTTACTTCACCTATCCTTATCAGGAAGGAACACAGACCAACAACGGCAAGAGTGCAGTGGAAGCCAAACAGGAACACTGGACCAAATGGATGTGGAATGCCATTGCCACTTACCAGTTGGAAATAGGCAAACATCGTGGAGACGTTATGGCAGGTATGGAGCTGAACCGGGAAGACGACAGTCATTTCTCCGGCTATAAAGAAGATTTCTCTATCCTTACTCCCGACTATATGTGGCCCGATGCAGGTAGCGGCACAGCACAGGCTTACGGTGCCGGTGAGGGTTACTCGCTTGTCTCTTTCTTCGGCAAAATGAACTATTCTTATGCTGACAAATATCTGCTTTCATTGACGCTCCGTCGTGACGGTTCTTCCCGCTTCGGTAAAAACCATCGTTATGCCACTTTCCCTTCCGTTTCTTTGGGATGGCGCATCACACAGGAGAGCTTTATGAAGGAACTGACTTGGTTGGACGATCTGAAACTGCGTGCTTCATGGGGACAGACCGGTAATCAGGAAATCTCCAACCTTGCCCGTTACACTATCTACGCTCCTAATTATGGAACAACAGATTCATTTGGCGGTCAAAGCTACGGTACGGCATACGATATTACAGGTTCTAACGGAGGTGGTACTCTGCCTTCCGGATTCAAACGTAACCAGATTGGTAATGACAATATCAAGTGGGAGACAACCACACAGACAAACGTTGGTATCGACTTCAGCCTGTTCAAGCAATCCCTGTATGGTTCATTGGAATACTATTACAAGAAAACCACCGATATCCTGACTGAAATGGCAGGTGTGGGAGTATTGGGAGAAGGTGGCAACCGTTGGATTAATTCGGGCGCAATGAAAAACCAGGGTTTTGAATTCAACTTGGGCTACCGCAACAAGACTGCCTTCGGACTGACTTACGACCTGAACGGAAACATCTCCACTTACCGGAATGAAATTCTTGAACTGCCGGAGACAGTGGCTGCCAATGGAAAGTTTGGTGGTAATGGAGTAAAAAGTGTAGTCGGTCATACATACAACTCACAAGTGGGCTACATTGCCGACGGTATCTTCAAATCACAAGAAGAAGTGGACAATCACGCTACGCAGGAAGGTGCAGCCGTAGGCCGCATCCGCTACCGCGACATCGACCATAACGGTGTGATTGATGAAAAAGACCAGGAATGGATTTACGATCCGACTCCTGCTTTCAGCTACGGATTGAATATCTACCTGGAATATAAGAACTTCGACCTGACTATGTTCTGGCAAGGCGTTCAAGGAGTAGATATCATTAGTGACGTGAAGAAGAAAAGTGACTTCTGGAGTGCATCCAATGTCGGCTTCCTGAACAAAGGAACCCGCCTGCTCAATGCCTGGTCGCCTACTAATCCGAACTCTACGATTCCGGCATTGACCCGCAGCGATACAAACAATGAACAGCGTGTTTCCACTTACTTTGTTGAAAACGGTTCCTTCCTGAAACTGCGTAATATCCAATTAGGCTATACAGTTCCGGCAGTAATCTCCAAGAAGTTGAGAATGGAACGTTTACGTTTCTATTGCAGCGCACAAAATCTGCTGACGATCAAGAGTAAAGACTTTACGGGAGAAGACCCCGAAAACCCGAACTTCTCTTATCCGATCCCTGTGAATATCACCTTCGGACTTAACATCGGATTTTAATTCACTTCATTTATAAAACGAACTATCATGAAAAAGATACTATACATAGCAACCATCGGATTTACCTTGCTGACAAGCAGTTGCAACGATTTTCTGGATCGTCAGGTTCCGCAGGGTATTGTGACCGGCGATCAGATCGCTTCTCCCGAATACGTGGACAACCTCGTGATTTCAGCCTACGCCATTTGGGCAACAGGTGACGACATCAACTCTTCCTTCTCGCTTTGGAATTATGACGTGCGTTCCGACGATTGTTATAAGGGCGGTTCCGGTACGGAAGACGGCGGTGTGTTCAACGCACTGGAGATTTCTAAAGGTATCAACACTACCGACTGGAACATCAACGATATATGGAAAAGACTGTATCAATGCATCACCCGTGCCAACACGGCCTTGCAATCACTCGACCTGATGGATGAAAAGACTTATCCGTTGAAGAACCAGCGCATTGCTGAAATGAGATTCCTGCGCGGACACGCCCACTTCATGCTGAAGGAACTGTTTAAGAAGATCGTCATAGTGAACGATGAAAACATGGACCCGGATGCTTACAACGAGCTTTCGAATACTACCTATACCAATAACGAACAATGGCAAAAGATAGCAGACGACTTTCAGTTTGCCTACGACAACCTGCTGGAAGTGCAAATAGAAAAAGGACGTCCTACACAGGCTGCGGCTGCTGCTTACCTGGCAAAGACTTACCTGTATAAGGCTTACCGTCAGGATGGAGCGAACAACAATCTTACCGGTATCAACGAAGAAGACTTGAAACAGGTAGTGAAATATACCGATCCTCTCATCATGGCTAAAGCTGGTTACGGATTGGAAAATGATTATAGCATGAACTTCCTGCCTCAATACGAAAATGGCGCGGAGTCTGTATGGGCGATTCAATATTCTATCAACGACGGAACATACAATGGTAACCTGAACTGGGGAATGGGACTGACAACTCCGCAGATACTAGGCTGCTGTGATTTCCACAAACCGAGCCAGAATCTGGTGAACGCTTTCAAAACCGACTCGCAGGGAAAACCGTTGTTCAATACCTACGATAACGAAAACTACGAGGTTACAACAGACAATGTAGACCCCCGTTTATTCCACACGGTAGGTATGCCGGGCTTCCCTTATAAATACAACGAAGGCTACATGATTCAGAAGAATGATGATTGGAGCCGTAGCAAAGGACTTTACGGATATTATGTTTCGCTCAAAGAGAATGTAGATCCGGACTGTGACTGCCTGAAGAAAGGTTCTTATTGGGCAAGTTCCCTGAATCATATCATCATCCGTTATGCAGATGTATTGCTGATGCGTGCCGAGGCCCTGATACAGTTGAACGATGGACGTATTGCCGACGCCATCTCACTCATCAATGATGTACGCAGTCGTGCAGCCGGAAGTACAATGCTGATCTTCAATTACAAAGAAGCGTACGGAGTAAACTTCAAAGTAACCCCTTATGAACTGAAAGCATATACACAGGACGAAGCTATGAAAATGCTGAAATGGGAACGCCGTATAGAATTTGGAATGGAAAGCTCACGCTTTTTTGACCTCGTAAGATGGGGAGAAGCCAAAGACGTTATCAATGCTTATTATGTGACCGAAGCAGCCCGTTGTTCTATTTACAAGAATGCAGGTTTTACGGAAAATAAGAACGAATACCTTCCAATTCCATTCGAACAGATCAGTGCCAGTAACGGAAATTATACACAGAATTTCGGTTGGTAACCATCAATCTTAAAACAAAGAATAAAATGAAATCAATCATAAAACAACTCTATACCATCCTGTTGGTGACTGTAGCATGTCTGACAGTTGCGGGATGTAGCGATGACTTCAAATCCAATCTTCGTCTGGACGGAGATGTATGGGTGAACTCTATCAAACTGGATGAATACGCAGGGACGATCGATTATCAGAATAAGACAATCGTAGTGGGAGTTCCTTACGATTATGACGTTACCCGGATGGCCGTCAGTGAAATCAATCTTTCCGAAGGTGCTACGGCGAGCATCGCTGTCGGTGAAACAATCGACTTTTCTCTTCCCGTATCTTTGACCGTGAAGAATGGCGACGTACAGATGAGCTATACGATTACCGTGAAGAGAGACGAAGCAAAGATACTGACCTTTAAGTTGAATGATACGTATGTCGGAAAAGTAGACCAGCTATCAAAAACAATCTCTGTAGTTGTTCCGCTGACAGTGGATATTACCCAGTTGAAAGGTACATTCACCGGATCAGATGGAGTTACTGTGACTCCGGCATCCGGCAGCATCCAGGACTTTACCAACCCTGTCACTTATACGGCAACTTACCGTTCGGCAGTGACTCCTTATGTAGTAACAGTTACTCAAGGAAATGTAATTCCGACTGCCTTTATCGGCACAGCTTCTTCTGTGAGCCAACTGACAAGTCCTGAAGAAAAAGCCGCTGCCCAGTGGATGATGGATAATATATCCATGTCCGAATACATCTCATTCAAAGATGTAGTAGACGGAAAAGTAGATTTAGGTAAATATACTGCAATCTGGTGGCATTTCCATGCAGACAATGGCGATAATCCTCCTTTGCCGGATGATGCGAAAGCTGCCATAGAGAAATTTAAAGTCTACTATCAAAACGGTGGTAACCTGTTGCTGACCCGCTATGCAACTTTCTATATTAAGGACCTTAGCATTGCAAAAGACGAGCGTGTACCCAACAACAGTTGGGGAAGAAGTGAAGACTCACCCGAAGTCGTTGATGGGGCATGGAGCTTTCCAATTGTCGGCAACGAGTCGCATCCGTTATTTCAGGATTTAAGATGGAAAGATGGTGACAAAACAAGAGTCTATACCTTTGATGCTGGTTACGCGACTACCAATAGTACGGCACAATGGCATATCGGAACAGACTGGGGAGGTTATGAGGATCTGAACGCATGGCGTAGCTTGACAGGAGGAATCGATGTGGCATGCGGAGACGACGGTGCAGTAATCATTGCCGAATTCGAGCCGCGCGCCAACAGCGGACGCACAATTTGTATCGGCTCCGGTTGTTACGACTGGTACGGTAAAGGCGTAGACACTTCTGTCGACTACTACCACTACAACGTAGAGCAAATGACTCTGAATGCAATCAACTACTTATGTAAATAAAAGAATAAGCAATAATTATGAAAAATATGATCTTACATATAGCAATCACCACGCTGTTGGCCTCAATGAGCGCTTGCAGTGATGAGATGGATTCCGTATTGACTCAAAGAGACTGGGACGGTACAGCCACTTACTTCCAATCGGCCGACGAGCATGGCTTCTCGATGTACTATAAACCGCAGGTAGGCTTTGTCGGTGACCCGATGCCATTCTATGATCCGGTTGCCAAAGACTTTAAAGTGATGTACCTGCAAGATTACCGTCCGAACCCCGAAGCTACTTACCACCCCATTTTCGGGGTGGCCACCAAAGATGGTGCTACTTATGAATCTCTCGGCGAACTGATTCCGTGTGGAGGTCGTGACGAACAGGATGCCGCCATCGGTACAGGAGGTACCATCTATAATCCGGTTGATAAACTCTACTACACCTTCTACACCGGCAATAAATTCAAACCTTCTTCCGACCAGAATGCACAGGTAGTCATGGTGGCTACCTCTCCCGACTTTAAAACATGGACCAAGAACCGCACTTTCTATCTGAAAGGAGATACGTACGGCTATGACAAGAATGACTTCCGCGACCCGTTCCTGTTCCAGACCGAAGACGGCGTTTATCACATGCTGATTGCCACCCGTAAAAACGGAAAAGGACACATTGCCGAATTCACCTCTACTGACCTGAAAGAGTGGGCGTCTGCC
>ENA-USYR01000822-USYR01000822.1-human-gut-metagenome-genome-assembly--contig:-NODE-822-length-14788-cov-9.544355_pt1 | contig 14788 bp, 10 predicted proteins | sample MGYA00250064_ERZ773510 | MGnify/ENA primary metagenome ERZ773510 (study PRJEB29103, sample SAMN06112082) | human gut metagenome | biome: human gut; feature: ankylosing spondylitis patient; material... | reverse complement strand
TAAATGCATCAAGAAGGAATCCAAACTTTTCATTAGCGACCTCATCTGTAAGTCCAAGTGCCTTGAACATTCTGCTCTGAACATCAGCCTGATGGATTCTTACTGAACCACCACCGATTTCTGTTCCGTTAAGAACAATATCATAAGCCTTTGCACGAACTGCACCAGGGTTAGTCTCAAGCATGTCAAGATCTTCATCCATAGGCATTGTAAATGGATGATGCATTGCAACGAATCTTTCTTCTTCATCAGACCATTCAAACTGTGGGAACTCTGTTACCCATAAGAACTTATAATCAGACTTATCAAGAAGACCCATCTGGCCTGCAAGTTCAACTCTTAATGCGCCAAGAACATTCCATACTATCTTATTTCTATCAGCAGCGAATAAGAGAAGGTCCCCTGCTTCACCATCCATAGCCTTAACAAGGGCATTCATCTGATCCTCTGTCATAAACTTTGCAAATGATGACTTATATGAACCATCTTCGTGAATTGCAATATAAGCAAGACCTTTTGCACCATATCCTTTAGCAAAATCAACAAGTGCATCAATCTTCTTACGAGGCATGCTTCCCTGTCCCTTTGCGTTGATTCCTCTTACAGAACCGCCATTCTCAAGTGCTCCTGTGAATACTCCGAAGCCGCAGTCCTTTACGATATCTGATACATTCTGTAATTCCATACCAAATCTTAAATCAGGCTTATCAGAACCAAATCTGTCCATAGCTTCCTGCCATGTCATTCTCTGGATTGGAAGCTTTACATCAACATCAAGAACTTCTTTAAAAAGATATGCAAGAAGTCTTTCATTAACATCAATTACATCATCAACATCGACAAATGATAATTCCATATCAATCTGTGTAAATTCAGGCTGTCTGTCTGCTCTTAAATCCTCATCTCTGAAGCATCTTGCAATCTGCATATATCTGTCATAGCCAGAACACATAAGCATCTGCTTAAAGAGCTGTGGTGACTGTGGAAGTGCATAGAACTTACCTGGATGAATACGGCTTGGCACAAGATAATCTCTTGCTCCCTCTGGTGTAGACTTAGTAAGCATAGGTGTTTCAATCTCTAAAAAGCCTTCATTTGCAAGAAATGCTCTTGTAAGAGTTGCAACCTTGCTTCTCATAATAATATTAGACTGGATATCAGGTCTTCTAAGATCAAGACATCTGTACTTAAGTCTGATATCTTCCTTAGTCTGGATATTTTCCTCTATTGGGAATGGAGGTGTCTCTGACTCTGAAAGAATTCTTAATGTCTTAGCAGCAATCTCAATGTCACCTGTCTTTAAATTCTCATTAACAGCACCGCTTCTCTTAATAACTTCACCCTCAACAGCGATTACGAATTCATTACGAAGTGTATATGCCTTGTCGAAGCCTTCCTTGCCAATTATATTTTCATCAAAAAGAATCTGTAGAATTCCACTTCTATCTCTTAAATCAACAAAAATAAGTGAACCAAGATTTCTTCTCTTGGCAACCCACCCCATTACAGTAACCTTCTTACCAATATCAGCCGATGAAACCTCTGTACATCTGTGCGATCTCTTTAAGCCAACCATTGACTCTGCCATCTTACTTTACCTCTTTCCTGTAATTAAATACTAATCTGCGAAGGATAGAATATCTTTAAGACTAAGATTTTCTAAGTCTACCTTACTATTTCTTATTATCTCAAATGTTTCTTCCTCGTGAATCATTCGCTGAAACTCAATAAATACTCTCATATCAAGATTCCTAATCTCTTCAATAAGAATATTCACAGCCGTATCAATGTCAAATGCTTTCCTATACGGCCGGTCAGATATCAGCGCAGCAAATTCATCTGTCACCTTAAGAATTCTTGCACCCAGTGGAATATCTGTTCCTTTAAGATTATCAGGATAACCACTTCCATCGAAACACTCATGGTGATAGAGAACAACTTTCATTATATTATCTGAATAATCATAATTTTTCAATACATCAAAGCTGATTTTAGAGTGCATTCTCATATATTTCATCTCTTCGACTGATAATTCACCCGAATTTCTGCCATATAAGTATTCTGATAATTTAAGTTTTCCAATATCATGCAACATTCCAGCTATTTTTAATTCATGGCACTCACTATCCGTAAGTCTCATTCTCTTAGCAAGCATATATGTAAGATTTGCCACAAGAATCCCATGCTGAACGCCGCTTTTAAAATCTTTTAAAATATATTCAAGCAGTTCTTCATTGTTAATATTATTATGTCCCATAGGTAGACTCCCTGCTGCCCTTATAGTATTTCTGTATAAATTCCTTTGTCGGAAGCGGCTTGTCAAAATAAAAGCCCTGAATAACATCGCAGCCATAAGATACAACTGTATCGAGTTCTTCCTTTGTCTCAACGCCCTCAAATACAAGTTCATATTCTACCATCTTAAGCATCTCAATCAGTGACTTTATAACCTGTCTTCCTTTATTGCTCTTTAATGACCTGCTTGCAAAAACGCGGTCAAACTTAATAACATCAGCAGGAATATTAGCAATCTGATTTAGTGACGAATAACCCGAACCAAAATCATCAACATTTATTCTGAATCCCTGCTTTCTCAATGCATTAATTGCATCTGTCATTGCATCCAGTGCGTCTATAAATGTTGTCTCTAAAATCTCCAGTTCAACAAGTGATGCATCTATATCATATTTTTGCTGAAGCTCCATCACATAACCAAGCAAGCCATCGCTTGTGAACCTCTGTCTTGATATATTGACAGATATAGGAACCGGGCGGATTCCATTATTAATGCATTCACGCTGAAATGCAAATGTTTTATCCAGCATGATATCATCAAGCTTTTCAATCATTCCTGTATGTTCAAGTACCGGAACAAACCTTACAGGTGGAATCAGCTCCCCCTCCTTGTTTCTCATTCTTACGAGAGCTTCAGCACCCACAGCTTTTCCTTCAGACACAGAAATCTTTGGCTGTAAAAATATCTCAATCCTGTTCTCATTATATGCATGCACAAATTCGTTAGACATATCCATATGTTCAAGATATTCATTACAGTTATCTTCAGAATATATGCAGCAATGGATATCAAATCTTCCTTTAGTTGATTTCTTCGCAAGATTTGCCCTGTCTACCGCCATTCTCACATCAAGTCCAGGGTTATTATAAAAATAAAGTCCTACATAAACATGCTGGTATACAAGTGGATATCGTTCTGATAATTCTGCCTCAAACCGCTCATTCTTTTTTGTAATATAACTAACGACATCTTCCTGAGTCATTCCATCCACATTATATGCTCCCCTGAACTGGTCAAATCCAATTCCGTGAGCAGCAAGACACAGTGGTTCATTAATAAAATAATAATCCGCTATGTCCTGCATTACTTTATCACCCTCATCCATACCGTAAAAATCATTAATGTACTTAAAATTACTTATGTCCAGAGCCAGTAGAACAACACTATGTTCATTCTTATGTATAATATCTTTAACCTTATTATTAAACACATTATGCCCTGCCATCCCAAGATAACAGTTTTCCATATGCCCACCTCTTTTCTTAAAATATATCACATGCCTTAAATATGCTAAAATCATAACACATTTATCTCATTAATTCCACATATTAATTGTTAATTCCATGGTGTGACATAGGCGTAGTTGATGTTATAGGAAGGAATGTATATCCCTCTGATAATCCCCACTGTATTATTTCTTCAACTGCATCCACACTGAACTTCTTTATATCATGCTGTAATACTATAGATATATTTCTGCCTTTTATTCCATTAATCACATTACAGATTACCTGTGACGCTGTATTAGCTGAGCCTGCATCACCACTCGATACATTCCAGTCACAATATCTGAAGCCTTTTGCCTCTACAGCACATACAAGCTGGCTCATTATTCCTTCACAATAGCTCCTGCTGACTGTATTAGATGAACCTCCTGGAAATCTGACAATATCAGCATACTTACCAGTCTGGGCCAAAATTATATTATTCATTTCATTCAAATCATCAAAATATGCATCAACGCTCTGATATATTCTTGAATAATCATGACTTGCAGAATGAATCGCAACCGTATGTCCTCTTGATGCTTCCTCTGCTATCAGGTTCTGATAATCAGGTTTTCCATTCGTCACAAAAAATGTTGCCTTCACATTATATCGGTCAAGCACATCAAGAAGTTCCTGTGTATACGGTCCAGGTCCATCATCAAATGTAAGATAAACCACTTTATCCCCCGGATTAACAACATTATCAGTCATGGGTTTATATACCCTTACCGTTCTTACTGCCTCTGCTGTATTACCTGAAGAATCAGACACCTTATATGAAACTGTGTACGAGCCACACTCTCTGGTATTAACATCTCCTGTAACCTGTACCTTGTCTGTTATATCACCATCGCATATATCCTCTGCATAATATCCAGCTTCCATATATTCCGTACCACATTTGACATAACAGGTACTTCCTTGAGTTAAAGTTATCTGTGGAGGTGTAGTATCAACAATATGAACAGTTCTGTTCGCTACAGCCTCATTACCTGATGAATCTTTGACAGAATATGTAATAGTCACATCTTGCTTTGTACATGTGTCTATGTCGTTATTTTTTTCGACTTTTTCTGTTAAATCCCCATCGTAATTATCATCTGCACTAAATCCGGGTTCTTCAAACTGCGTTCCAGCCTCAATTGTCATTTCGATATCACCTGAAAGTTCAATAACAGGAGCTTCCTTATCCGCTACCTCAACAACAATCTTTTTAGATGCTTTTTTATTTCCTTTTCTTACTATAACATCAATATCATAGTCGCCTATTTTTCTTGTATTAACATCTCCTTCAACAGTTATATGTGTTTTATTTTTCTTTTCATGTAAATGTTGATTTTTAATCACCTGCATGTTCGATATATCTATATTATCACCATATGGTACGCAGATTTTGTCAGAAATTGTAAATACAATTTTATTTTCCTGCGATTTCTTATATGTAACCATCCCCAGTACAGCAAACAGCACACATACTGAACCAATTAATAAATACTTCATTATTGCTTTTTTCATTATATATTACCAGCTTTCTCTTTAGAACATTCTATGTTTATTCATTATACTTCTTTCCTAAATAATAAGCCAGTGAAAAGTACTTACAAAATCAGGCAATTTCTATAATTCTTCCCATTTGTGCATTAGCTCTGTGAGATATTGATATAACAGTCCTGTTCCTGCTTACCCTGTTTAATGCATCAAGCACATTTTTCTCAGTATCAGCATCAAGATTAGCTGTTATCTCATCCAGCATAAGCAGTTCAGGCTTTGCTGCTGCAGCCCTTGCAATTGATAATAACTGCCACTGTCCCTGTGAGAAATCTTCCGGCTTGCATATAGTATCATATCCATTGTCAAGTTCCATAATTGCATCATGAATACCTGCTGTCTTAGCTGCTTCAATTACATCTTCATCAGTAATTGATACATCATACAGTGTTATCTGGTCTTTGACAGTTCCAGGAACCATATGAAATGTCTGCTCAACATATCCATATATCTTTCTCTTTCCACTATCCGGAATAGCTGTAACCTTCTGACCTGCAATCAATACGCTTCCATTCTCCGGCTCGTAAAGTCCTAGAAGGAGCTTAAATATTGTACTCTTTCCTGCACCTGTTCTTCCCGACAGAGTAACCTGCTCGCCTTTTTTAATACTAAAACTTAAGTTTTCCACAACATTTTTATCATCATAAGCGAATGTTACATTATTAAAATCAACAAGCACATCACTGTCAGCTTCCATGGCAGTATTCTCTGTGATAGATGAATCCTTTCTAATTAAGAATTCATCCATCTCGAAAAATTCATTAATTCTGTGTACCCCGGCTATTGCTGACTGTATAGTCTGAATCTCCATTCCAAGACTCTCAACAGGAGCAAATATCTGTGATATATAATTAATTACCGCAACTGCTGTACCTGCTGACATGCCAAAAAATGTAAGCACTGACTGATTACCTGATGCTGAAAAAAGCATGACCACAGCAACGACAATTGCATTGAGAATAAGAATTACCGGTGAATATACAGCATCATAAAAATTATTTTTTTCAATTGCTGCGTAACTTTCGCATATATATTCATCGTATCTTTCTGCCATATATTTTTCCTTGCCAAGTGTATGTATTGTTCTTATGTTGTGAAGAGTTTCCGGTACATGTCCTGATGCTCTTCCGACAGCTCTTCTGTTCTCAATCTGTGCTGCCAGCATATTCTTCTGCACAATTCTTGTGAATATGAACAGAAATGGAAGAATAACAAGAAGCACAATGGCAAGTCCTTTATTCTTAAACCATATAACAGCAACTATACTTATTATCTTGCAGGCATCAGCAAACATACTGATAATTCCTGATGTAAACAGATTCTCAACTGTATCAGCATCACCAACGAATCTTGAAACAACAGTTCCCGGTTCCTGACTTGTAAGACCACCTGTTGTAAGACAGCTGTACTTATCCATCAACGCACTTCTTAATGAATGTGTAATCTTCTGTCCGAGTACTGTTAGAAAAGTCTCTCTTGCACTCTCCATAAGACCTGTTATAAGAAGAAATCCGAAATACATGATAATCATATACAATGCCGGCATTGTACCTGATGTAACTGTATCAATAATCCCAGCCAGAATAAGTGGCGGAAACAATGCTGTCACAATTGCACCAGCAACAGTAATTACAATTCCTGCTGTAAGCAGCCACTTTTCTTTTATTGTGTTTAATATAACTCTGCCAACACTTTTATTTTTCATCAGATGCTCCTCCCCTCTGTTCGTTATAAAGAGCCGCATACTGTGGGCATTTATTCATAATCTCATCATGTGTACCGACTACGGCTTTTCCGTTCTCCATCCATATAACCTTATCCATCTTTGGAAACAGATATAATCTGTGTGAAATAAGAATCACAATACAATTCTTAGTGTATTCTTTAACATTAGCAAATACCTTTCTTTCTGTTTCTTTATCAAGAGCTGAAAATGGGTCATCTAATATAAGCAATGGTTTCTTATGGCAGAGCGTTCTTGCCAGTGCAAGCCTCTGTGCCTGTCCTCCTGACAGTCTCACACCTGTATTCCCAACATAAGTGTCCTGTCCGTTTTCCATCTCATTTACTTCTTTGTCAAAACACACTGCCCTAAGAAGCTTAGCCACATCCTCATCATCACCCATCAGAATATTATTCCTAATTGTATCATTAAACAGTTCCGGATCATGTCCCAGATATGCTGCAAGCCCTGCCTTTTTCGAATCATCAAGTTCTGAAAGTTCATTGCCTGAAATCTTAATGCTTCCCTTATATGGATATTCGCATAAAAACACCTTTCCAAGAGTTGATTTACCACATGCAACAGAACCTGTAACACCAATGATGCTGCCTTTTTCTGCTTCAAATGTTATATCTTCAAATATATCAGAACCTCCCGGATAAGCAAATGTAAGTCCTTTTACTTCAAGCGAGTCACACTTTACACTGTTATATGCATTTTCATAATTCTCATGCTTCATAAATGGTTTAATTCTATTCCATGACACCTGTGCCTTATGTACTGCATTAAACAGCTTTGCTGCATGTGAGGACTTCTTAGAAAGCTTTGCAAAGCATGATACATATGTAGCTAAAATAGCAATATTCCATTCTTTCCAGCCTGTTCCCAGAACGTTCCTGCTTCCGAAATATAATATAAATATAACCCCGGTAAGTGCTATAACCTTGTATATCGGCGGGAATGCTGTTCCCCATATATTCGCCATTACTGCCGATTTTTCATAGGCAGCAAGATTATCTTCATAAGCCTGTTTCCGTTCCTGTCCGCAGCCATACACACGGTATGTAACCGCATTTTCTGCTCTGTCAAGCGTTGCCGCACTAAGTCTTCCTGACTGCACCTTATATTCTGCACCTGTCTTTTGTACAACAGCCTTCATCTTCTCTGCAATGATATAAGATATAGGCGGGAATATCATACATATAAGCCCAAGTCTCCAGTCATAGAAAAGAAGCATTCCTGCATATGCTGTCAGTGCAACACCCGTATCAAATATCTCAGTTGTGAACTTTCTCATTCCTTCAGCGCAGTCATCAACATCAAGGATAGCTTTAGTAAGAATATCTCCTACTCCTTCTTCCTGTAACTGTGGCCTGCTCTTATGTACAAGACTGTTATACAAAACCTCTTTCATGTTCTTATTAACATTATTAGCAAATCTTCTTACATAAAATCTCTTGATATACCTTGATATCTGCACTACTGCAATTGCAATTACATAACATAACACAAGAATAAGCATATCTGTAAATGTTGATTTTCCACCAAGTATATTAACAAGACAGCCTGTCATTCGTCCTTCAAACCACGGACCTGCAAGAAGTCCGAGGTTGTATATAAGACCGGATATTGTTATTGTCAGAAGTATATGCCATTGTGATTTAAAATAATATGATACCCTGTCGGTCATAATATTATTCTTTCCTGTGTTACTCATCTTCATTATCCTCTATTCCTATATGTGAAACTCTTTCTGACACATGTACGAATCCTGCTCTTCGTTCCGCCATGGAACGCCAGTACTGCTTATCAGGTAGTCCACAGAAGGTCTGTTTCTCGTTAAATCATGAAAGCTATGGCTCAATAACTATGTATATTCTCTTTACATCTTCGAGTGCTTCCTTAAACAGCACATTATTAAACTGTGTGCTGTCTATATCTTTAATCACCTGTTCTGCCTTGTCCTTCTCCCCATTATTCATATACACTTTATAATTAAAAGCTTTCTTATATGCACTGGCAAATGTATAATAATCTTGCGTATCTTTATCAATATCTTTGCCTATGCCTGTGTTATATTCTGTCTTTTCAAGAAGCCCTTCATAATTATTCTCTATAAAATCATTATAAAGACTGTCTTCTTCATAGCCCGACATTCTTCCCTTTCCCCTGAATACATCACCTGATATATCAGCAATACATGGGATTATAATAATCATCATAATTACACACAGCACATATGCCAGAAGTGATATATTAAATTTCTTCTTTTTTCTCATTCAAAGCTCCTCCTTGTAATGAGTGTAAGTATATCTGCCTGTGACATATCAGGAAGTCCGGCTATGTCCTCATCTGTCAGATTGCAGTATGCCTTTAACAGTTCATGTGATTTTTCATATATATCATTTATATACTTAATACTTTCTTTTCGATACACTATGATACGATAAATTTAAACGTCTGCTGACAATATCTTCCATATCCGCAACAGCCCTTGAAATCGTATTCATATATTCGTCGCCATAATATGATGAATTATTCCTTTCCATCATACTTATTATTCCTTTTCTTATATACACATAATCACCTGCGACATTGTAAAAATCATTCCATGCGTATTTATCATCATTATCCTTTATTGAACAATCTCCCACATAATCCATACTGTACAGAGTTGCATAGTCTCCTGCTTCTAACAGAAGCTTTAGTTTTGTCTGGATTTCATCACTATGGGATGAATAATATTTCTGCTGATTTTTTCTTGCTATATCGTATCCAATCATTGAATTTTTACCAATAATAGCCAGTGTAAGTGCAGTCATTGTTATAACAAGAGCTGTTATTGGTGCAATATATTTCACAAACCATTTGCTGTTACCAATTACTTTGGAACGCGTGCTGTTAAACTTTTTATTATATTGTTCCATATCATCAATATGCTTCTTAAATTCCACATTTGGTGAGCCGCAATTAGGACAGAACTTCTGATTCATCTGTATGGGTGCGCCGCAATTATTACATTTCATCAGTTGTTCCCTCCTTCATTATATTTTTTATAAAATGACTCTTCGTAGCTCTTTCCAAGCTTGTAATCATAATAGCCATTCTGATACAATTCATTAAGCATATCATTAATTTCTTTGTCCGTCGCCTTTGCAACATTCTTAAGATAATTCTGTGCTTCTGCAACCCAGCCGTCCACAGTTTCTTTTTCTTCTGCCGTACATCCCTCATACCTACGGTAATTATATCCGTTTTTATTATTAATGAAATATATCATGTCGAGTGACTCTTCAAAGCCTGTTCCAAACTGATAATCACTCAGTTTTTCGCCTTTTTGAACCATAATGTAGATGTCTGCCACTCTTTTATAATAATAATCATAAATATTAATAAAATTGTAATGACTCCACTTTTCCAAAACACTTGAACTGCCATTATAACTATCTGTCAGTTCTGAAATGCCTGCATAGTCCCGCTTTTCATATAATGAATTAAGTTCACCTATATTATTATTGTACCAATCTAATGACTGGTGTATCTCTTTCCTGTTGTGTGAAGAATTATACATGCTCTTATATGAACCATATCCAAACATACTTCCGGCAAGAACTGCTGCCGCTATTGCCGCACATACTATACCTACACTTTTCATTGTACTTTTTATGATGTATTTTCTGGTATTCTTATCCAGCTTCTCCATTCCTTCATTCAGATTGTACAGGTCTTTCATGTACTTCTGTTCAGAATTCTCATACTGCATAGCACCACAATATGGGCATGCTGTCTCGTTATCTCCTATATCTGCTCCACAATTACTACATATCATAGCTATCCCCTTTTATCAGTTATTGTATTATGCAGAGGCTCCTTTATCCTGCATAATTATCTTTTATAATACTCTGCAATTGTACCAACTACAACATCCATCTGTAAAGGCTTCGACAGATGTGCATTCATTCCGGCTTCAACACATTTTCTGGCATCCTCCTCAAATGCATTGGCTGTCATTGCAATTATCGGAATCTCCACAGCATCAGGTCTTTCCATAGCTCTTATAGCTTTGGTCGCTGCAATTCCGTCAAGCTTTGGCATCATAATATCCATAAGAATCACATCATATGTATGTGGTGCACACCTTGTAAATTCCCTGACAGCCTGCTCACCATCACTGACAACAGTAACATTAGCGCCTTCATCCACCAGAAGAGTCTGTGCAATCTCAGCATTAAGTTCATTATCCTCTGCTAACAGAATCTTAATTCCCGAAATATCATTACTGCTCTTTTCCTTATCGACCTTCGTTTCTTCAACTTTGCTTGCAATCTCGAAAGGAATTCTGATTACAAATGTTGAGCCTTCCCCTTCCTTGCTTGTGACACTAATTGTTCCATTCATTTTGTCAACCAGACTCTTAACAATAGCCATCCCAAGTCCTGTTCCCTGATAAACACTTCTGGCATCAGTCTTTTCCTGTACAAATGGTTCAAATATATGATCAAGAAATTCTTCACTCATGCCGATTCCTGTATCAGTAACAGTCCACTCATATGTAACAATTCCATCCTGTGTTCCAATACATTTAAAATATGTTGAAACCATTCCTCCTGCTTTATTATATTTGATGCAGTTAGCGTATATATTTAGAAATAACTGGCGTAAATGCAGAGGACTTCCGTATACATATGGATACATAACCTTTCCTGCCACCTTGTCATACTTAATATTAACACCTGCATCTGAGGCACGCTGTTCAACTATAGTAATAATATCTTTTGCAAGCCTGTTAAGATCCACAATCTCTCTTGAAAGTTCTATCTGTCCATCCTCTAACTTACTCATCTGGAGGATGTCATTAATAAGTGATAAAAGATGATTAGCAGCTATTGACATCTTCTTTCTGTTAGTATTTATCATATCTGTATCTTCTTTATGAATCTCATCAATTCTTAACAGACCAATTATGCCATTAAGAGGCGTCCTTATATCATGTGTCATTCTTGATAAGAAATCAGTCTTGGCAGCATTAGCCTTTTCCTCCCGGCGTACTGCCTCCTGCAGCTGTTCATTTTTTTCCTGCAGTGTCTTTGCATACTGCTGCTGCATTTCATACTGTTCACGCTCATATCCCTGAACCGTTTTCCAGCGCATCATATTAAGCACAAGTACAGCAAACATATAGGCAACAAATGTATACTGCATATTTCTTGGTGTTGTCTTAAAAACATTTCTTTCCGGCATATAAACATATACATAACAATCTCTGCCACGTTCCATAAGACCATAATTATGCGAGCCCCACCTTCTGTTACTATCAGCATGTACTATTTTTCCACTTGCACCGGTCTCCTTTATCTTCTTAATTACATTATATTTGTCAACATCTTCACCAACCATACTGTCATCATTAGACGCTATTATCTGATTTCCCTTTGTAACAACAATCTTTCCATCTTCCCTGTCATCATAACCTGATAATATATGTGTAAATGAAAGATTGTAATTATTAACATATGCACTATTTCTTTGATGTGTCTGATACGGCACCGCGGCGAAACGCCCTGTACCCGGACCTGTGGCAGATCAATGAATCCCTGAAAGAGCCGGTCAGGTCTATGTTGGCAGAAAACTATGGCGTTCAAAGCGAAAGTTTTGGCCAGCAGCTGGCGGATGTGGCCGGAAAACTGGTGCAGTCCTAGAGTGTGCCCTCCACGTTGATGGGCGTACAGTGTCCGTTCCGCTGTTGAACGAAAAACAGCTCGTGGCACGCAGTACGGCTGAAGCTGCTGGGAAGCGGTGTGATCCATACCGTGACGCTGAAACAGACCGAGTGCCGCAAAAGGAACAAAAAAATAGCCGCCGCTGTCTACCTGTATCAGGCGGACAACGACGGCGAATGGGGTAATCTGCGGTTTGACTTTGAAAGCGGCACAGCGGAGATCGTAAAGCTGGCGGATTGGGATACGGTAAAATCTAACATCTTTGCAAAAACGGCGATCCGGTACATACAGGGATTTCCGGAAGCGAGACTGCTGAAATTTGTAGTCGTGCCGTTTTGGAAAGGCTGGACATAATTATCCACGAAGCATGACCTTTGCGCAGAACAGACCGTCCTGATAGGTAACCGTACTTGCCCCGCCGGATTTTTCTGCGATATGGCGGACGGACTGGATTCCGATGCCGTTTCCCTTGCGCTTGGACGAGCGGAAAACTCCGCTATTTTCGTTGATCTCCCCGTCAAAGGCGTTTTCCGCTTCGATCAGCACGAGCCGCGCGGCATGGACATACGCGGTGACCTCGATCTTCCGCCGGGCGGGAGCGGTGCGAAGGCTGGCTTCGAATGCGTTTTCCAGAAGATTCGACAGCACCAGACACATATCGATCTCGTCCACGGGAAGCGTCTGCGGCAGATCCAGCTTGGCACAGAAGGGGATCCCCTCACGCTTTGCAAGGGCACAGTAATAGCCTACAACACTGTCCGCCGCCCGGTTTTCGCAAAAGCTCATATCCAGCTCCGGGATGCGGGAGACAGTTTTTGCAAGATAAGCCTTCAGACCGTCCAAATCTCCCGCTTCAGCCAGCGCGGAGAGCTGATTCATCTGGTGGCGCATATCGTGCCGTGCCTGCCGGGCTTCCTCGATGGCGGCTTTCAGGCTTTCGTAGCGCTGCTGCTGCATGGAAAGAAACTGGTTCTCCTGCTGCAATCTCGCGTTCCGGTTGATGCTGATCGCCATAAGAAGGAAGATCGCGTTAAAGAAGAGCATCAAAAACAAAAGCGCGATGCTCATAACGATGTAGACCTGCAAGACCCGCCCGGTCTGAAGCGTCGTCGGGTAACGCGGGATCATGAAAAGGTTCAGCAGAATGAACACAAGCGGCAGCACCCAGAACGCATACCATGTCTGCGCAAAGTTATCATCCTCCACCATCATGCGCACTGCGTGGGTGGCGGGATAATACGCTGCGGCAGTGATCAGCCAGCAGACCGCATTATAAAAAATGCAGGCAGCAAAACAGAACCACGGCTTATCCGGCGGCAGCTGCTGCCGCAGTGTGATCGCCGTGCCGATGGCGCGGGATAAGCTGTTCAGGCAGGTGAACACCGCGCAGACCGCCAGCGCAATCGTTCCGGACTTCCAGAGAGAGGTCTGCAATGTTTTGACATACAGAAGGCTCGCCGCAAGTGTGATAACCAGCAGGGGGAGCGCAGTCGGGCTGCTGAAACGATAGCAAAGCAGTCCGCCGCCAAGGCAAAGCCCGAGCAGCAGCGGCACTGCCCATGCCGCAAGCCTTGCGGGCGGCTGCTTCAAATAAGAGCGCGCCTTTGACTATCCCCGATGTAACTGCACCACTGAACCGGAATGCTTCGGAGCAACAGCTTCCGAGTGATGTCTCGTCCTGGCACCTAGTGCCTGGATTAAGCTAATCTACTGTGATTCGATTAAGCAGCAAGAGCGTAATTAGTTTCGCCAGATAAAATTTTGATAACTGATATTTAAGTGGAAATTACCGACCCACTGCATGCTTACCTACCATTTCTGCCCGCTGTCAAATCCAGTCAAGCCCAAATTTTTATTCGTACAGAATAGCGATTGTTTAGAACGCTTTCCAAGAGTGCAAAGATAAGAAATGTTTTCTAATTTACGAGAAGACGTTAGCAAATATTATATCAAAGTACTATCTTTACGGAGCTATTTTATATTTAAGATGAAAAAGCATCATGAAAAATCAACCAATAATAAGCTACTTATGATTAAGACATATCTATCTAAAACATCTATATTCAAAGCATTTGCCGCTGTTTGCATATTCGGAATCAGTATCAGTGGCTGTACTTCTAAAAAAAAGACTCCTATGGAAACAACCGATACAACGGAAAACGAACTAACCATGTTGGTGGGTACTTACACATCAGGAACCAGTAAAGGGATATATAGCTACCGCTTCAACGAA
>ENA-USYR01000816-USYR01000816.1-human-gut-metagenome-genome-assembly--contig:-NODE-816-length-14824-cov-7.909202_pt1 | contig 14824 bp, 9 predicted proteins | sample MGYA00250064_ERZ773510 | MGnify/ENA primary metagenome ERZ773510 (study PRJEB29103, sample SAMN06112082) | human gut metagenome | biome: human gut; feature: ankylosing spondylitis patient; material... | reverse complement strand
TTTTTTTTTTTTTTAATGATACGGCGACCACCGAGATCTACACTCTTTCCCTACACGACGCTCTTCCGATCTATACCCTTCACGTACTTCCAGCAGCACTACACCTGCGTTTTCGGCGAAAAGATCATTTTTGAAGAATTCTTGTGGAGTCATGGTCTTTATAATTTTGATATTTCCTTGCAAATGTACCAAATTTGTCCCTCATTTGGATTATTTAGGTCGGTCTATTCTTGTTGAATGCATTATTTTTGCAATCAGATAATTAATCACTTAACAAAATAATCCGTGTATTATGAAAACAATTCTTAGCGCATTAGGACTATCCCTTCTGATCTTTACGAGTTGCGGTGGACAGAAAAAAGTTGAAGTAGACTTTATCCAGGACAACATCGACAACGCAGTGGCACAAAACACGATTCAAACGGATATTATCGAGAAATCAGGTAAAATCCTAAATCCGAGAACTATCAATAAAGACGGTAGTATATCTTATATACCTATTGACGACTGGTGTTCCGGTTTCTTTCCCGGCAGTATGTGGCTGACTTATAACTTGACCGGAGATCAAAAATGGTTACCGTTGGCTGAAAAGTATACAGAGGCCCTTGATTCTGTGAAGCATCTGAAATGGCACCATGATGTAGGCTTCATGATTGGCTGCAGCTATCTGAACGGATACCGTATGGCAGACAAGAAAGAATATAAAGATGTAATCATTGAAACGGCAAAATCTCTTTCTACCCGTTTCCGCCCGAATGCAGGTGTTATTCAGTCATGGGATGCCGATAGAGGCTGGCAAGGAACGCGCGGTTGGAAATGTCCGGTGATTATCGACAATATGATGAATCTCGAATTACTGTTCGAGGCAACCGCTTTTTCCGGTGACTCTACTTTCTATAATATTGCAGTGAAACATGCGGATACGACCATGGCTCATCACTTCCGTCCGGACAACAGTTGTTATCATGTTGTGGATTATGATCCCGAAACAGGCGAAGTGCGTAAGAGACAAACAGCGCAGGGATATGCGGACGAATCCGCCTGGGCTCGCGGACAGGCCTGGGCCTTGTACGGATATACTACTTGTTACCGCTACACTAAAGATAAGAAGTATCTCGACCAGGCGCAAAAAGTATATAACTTCATCTTTACGAATAAGAACCTGCCGGAAGATCTCGTTCCTTACTGGGATTATGATGCTCCGAACATCCCGAATGAACCGCGTGATGCTTCTGCCGCTGCTTGTACGGCTTCCGCCCTTTACGAACTGGACGGTTATCTGCCGGGCAATCATTACAAGGAAACTGCTGATAAGATCATGGAAAGCTTGGGCTCACCCGCTTATCGTGCTAAAGTTGGAACAAATGGAAACTTTATCCTGATGCACTCGGTAGGCAGTATCCCTCACGGACAGGAGATTGATGTTCCTTTGAATTATGCCGACTATTACTTCTTGGAAGGACTGATGCGCAAAAGAGACTTGGAAAAGAAATAATAAGGTTATCGTTTATTATTTATCATCTTATAACTTAAATATATATGAAACCTATAAATCTTTTGGTGGGAGGCCTGACACTGTTTACGGCACAGGGTTGCAAGGCTCCGAAGCAAGTAGTCGAACAATCGGAGCATCCCAATATTATTTATGTATTTCCGGACCAGTACCGTAATCAGGCAATGGGCTTCTGGAGTCAGGATGGATTCCGGGATAAAGTAAATTTTGAGGGAGATCCCGTACATACCCCCAATCTGGATGCATTTGCACGGGAGTCTATGGTTCTGACCTCCGCGCAAAGCAACTGTCCGTTGAGTAGCCCTCATCGGGGAATGTTGCTGACCGGTATGTATCCGAACCGTAGCGGGGTGCCTTTAAATTGCAACTCTACACGTCCGATCAGTTCTTTGCGTGAGGATGCGGAGTGCATCGGTGATGTATTTAGCAAAGCTGGTTATGATTGTGCTTATTTCGGTAAACTTCATGCAGATTTTCCCACTCCGAATGATCCCGAACATCCGGGACAATATGTAGAATCCAAACGTCCTGTGTGGGATGCCTATACACCGAAAGAGCGTCGTCATGGTTTCAACTACTGGTATTCTTATGGCACGTTTGATGAACATAAGAATCCGCATTACTGGGATACGGACGGTAAAAGGCACGATCCGAAAGAATGGTCACCTCTGCATGAATCTGGAAAAGTTGTATCTTATTTGAAAAACGAAGGTAATGTGCGTGATACAAAGAAGCCTTTTTTTATCATGGTAGGGATGAATCCTCCTCATAGTCCGTATCGTTCATTGGATGATTGCGAAGAGCAGGACTTTGATCTTTATAAAAACCAACCTTTAGACAGTCTGTTGATTCGTCCTAATGTTGACCTGAAAATGAAGAAAGCCGAATCAGCCCGTTATTATTTCGCTTCTGTGACCGGGGTAGACCGTGCTTTCGGACAGATTCTGGAAACACTGAAAGAGATGGGGCTGGATAAGAATACAGTCGTTATTTTTGCCTCCGATCATGGTGAAACGATGTGTAGCCAACGTACGGATGATCCGAAGAATTCGCCTTACTCAGAGTCAATGAATATCCCGTTTCTGGTTCGTTTCCCGGATAAGATTCAGCCGCGGGTAGATGACTTGCTGCTTTCCGCTCCTGACATAATGCCTACTGTGCTCGGACTGTGCGGATTGGGTGATTCAATTCCGGCAGAAGTGCAGGGACGTAACTTTGCCCCTCTTTTCTTCGATGAAAAGGCTGAAATTGTTCGTCCTACCGGTGCTTTGTACATTCAGAATATAGATGGTGAAAAGGACGAAAACGGCTTGGTAAAAACTTATTTTCCTTCATCACGAGGTATTAAGACTGCGGACTATACATTGGCTCTGTACATCGACCGTAAGACAAAACAGTTAAAGAAAAGTCTTTTATTCAATGACGCGAAAGACCCGTATCAGTTGAACAATCTACCTTTGGAAGAAAACAAGGAAATAGTGGCACAACTTTATCGTGAAATGGGTGCTATGTTGAAAGAAATCAACGATCCTTGGTATACGGAGAAGATTTTATCGGACAAAATACCTTATTAAGCAGTAGTTGGTTACTGTTTGACCATTTAATAATGACACAATGAAGAAAGATATTTGTTTTATACTACTGTTTCTGTTTGTAACAGCTTCTTCGGCTTTCGCACAACTCATAGGATTTGAGAGTAGTGAGGTACCCGAAGCATTTAAGACTTCCGGAAAGGGAGAGGCGAAAATTTCTTCTCTTTTCTATAAAGAGGGTAAAAGTAGCTTGGAGTGGGATTTCCAATCCGGTTCAACTTTGAATGTACAGATACCTCCTTTATCATTAAAAGGAAAAACGGAGAGACAGTATGGCATTACCTTGTGGATATATAATGAAAAGCCACAGCAGGATTCTATTCGTTTTGAATTCCTGAATAAGGCGGGAGAGGTGTCTTATTGGTTTGCTTATCATCTGCAAGCAGCAGGGTGGCGGGCTTGCTGGATTTCTTTCGAATATATGCAAGGCGATAAGAAGGACAAAGATATTGTAGCTTACAGGTTAGTTGCCCCCCAACGCAAAGGACGTATTTTTCTTGACCGTCTGATATTCCCGGAAAAGAAGATGAATCTTCGTACCACTCCGGATCAGCAGTTGCCGACTAATAATGGCTTGGCTAACCGTGACCTCTGGCATTGGTGCCTGGTATGGAAGTGGGAGCAACTGTCGTATGATACTCCATTGGCATCCAAGTTGACTGCTCGACAGGCGAAAGACCTGAAAACAATCGAGCAACGTCTGACAGATTTTCTGGAAGTGAAAAAAGCCCCTAAAAAGCAAGTTGATGCCGCTTACGAGACATTTAAAAGAGCGGATATCCGCCCGTCGGCAGCAGGTACGGGATTTACGGGAACACCTATTGTAGCTCCGGACGAACAGAATAAGAAGATAGGAGAGATGTCGTGGAATGATATTGAAACAATGCTTTCCGGTTTTGCGTATGACGTTTATTGCAATCGAAACGAGACATCAAAGAAAAACTACTTCACGGTGTTTGATTATGCTATTGACCAGGGATTTGCCTTTGGTAGCGGTATGGGAACCAATCATCATTATGGTTATCAGATACGTAAGATATATACGACGGCATGGTTGATGCGAGATGAGATCTATAAACATCCCCACAGGGATGCTTATTTGTCGACATTACGTTTCTGGTCTGCTTTGCAGGAGACTCGTCAACCGTGTCCTTTGGAACGGGATGAAATGCTGGATACTTGGCATACGCTTTTAATGGCGAGATTTATCTCTGCTATGATGTTCACGGATGCAAGAGAGCAGGCGCAGGCTTTGGAGGGCCTCTCCCGTTGGGTTTCTTCTTCTTTACACTATTCACCGGGAACAATTGGTGGTATTAAGATAGATGGCACAACTTTTCACCATGGTGGTTTCTATCCGGCATATACGACCGGAGTGCTGGCCGTAATAGGGCAATTCATTGCTTTTACTAACAATACGGATTTTGAACTGACGGAAGAAGCCCGGCAACATATAAAATCCGCATTTATTGCCATGCGCAATTATTGTAATCTTTATGAATGGGGAATTGGTATCAGCGGACGTCATCCTTTCGGTGGAAAAATGGGGAATGATGATGTGGAAGCATTTGCCAATATAGCTTTAGCCGGTGATTTGTCCGGTCGGGGGAATACGTTCGATCATGCTCTGGCAGCAGATTATCTACGGTTAGTACGTGATAGGGATACTCCGAATGCGCGTTTCTTTAAGAAAGAAGGCATCAAGCCTGCACAAGCTCCACAAGGATTTTTTGTTTATAATTACGGTTCGGCAGGTATTTTCCGCCGTGCAGATTGGATGGTGACACTAAAAGGATATACTACTGATGTTTGGGGGGCTGAAATCTATACAAAAGATAATCGTTACGGACGTTATCAGAGTTATGGTTCGGTGCAGATCATGGGAAAAGGAAACCCCGTTTCCCGTACCGGAAGCGGCTTTGTACAGGATGGTTGGGATTGGAACCGCCTGCCGGGTACGACTACTATTCATTTGCCCTTCGAGTTGCTGGATAGTCCGTTAAAGGGTACTACCATGGCTCATTCCAAGGAAAACTTCTCCGGTAGCAGTTCCTTGGAAGGCAAGAATGGCATGTTTGCTATGAAGTTAATGGAGCGTAATTTGGAAAACTTCACTCCTGATTTTGTTGCCCGTAAATCTGTATTCTGCTTCGACAACCGGATGATTTGTCTGGGAACCGGCATAACGAATAGTAATGCCGATTATCCTACGGAAACGACTCTTTTCCAGACGAAATACAACGGCGGAGAACAGAAAGTGGGTAATGACGGCTATTGGTTACATGACGGTTATGACAATTACTATCATGTAGTAGACGGAACAGTTCGTTCGCAGATCGCGGAACAAGAATCACGTCATGAGAAAACCCGTGCGGTCACTAAAGGAAAATTCTCCTCTGCATGGATAGAGCATGGTAAAGCTCCGAAGAACGGAACTTATGAATATATGGTATTGATACAGCCTTCTGCAGCGGACTTGGACGACCTTCAGAAAACTCCTGCGTATGAAGTCCTGCAACGTGATCAAACGGCTCATGTCGTTTATGATAAGAAAACAGGTATTACGGCGTATGCGGTTTTTGAGGCTTATCAGCCGGTAACTGATAAGGTGATTGCTTCTATTCCTGCTGAAACAATGGTGATGTATGCGAAAGAAACCGGTAAAGGAGTTCGTTTGAGTGTTTGTGACCCAAACTTGAATATAAAAGAAAAGGCGTATACGACGAAAGAACCTAGCCGTCCTATTTATAAGAAAATACTACTCAAAGGTCGTTGGACGCTAAAGAATTCAATGGAAAATGTCCGGTTGGAGCGACAAGGAAATGATACACAATTGACGGTAACCTGCCAGCACGGACAACCTGTTGAGGTATTAATGGAAAACAAGTGATTAGATGATAAGATTTGTAGTTTAAGAGGGGTATTAGTTACTATGTTTCTATGAAACAGAAAGACCGGCTCATTACGAACCGGTCTTTTTTATCTGTAGAAGGGATTTATCTCCCTGATGTTTAATATTTATTTATTCAATCTCCACTCAAAACCGTCTTTTGTATCTTTGATTTCGAATCCGAGGGCTGTTAATGTGTTACGGATTTCGTCGGAAGTAGCCCAGTCTTTGTTGGCTTTTGCTTTCATACGCTGTTCCAGCAACATATCCACCACTTTACCATAGGCATTTTCACGACTGTCGGAAGAACCTTTTTCTTCTTTCAATCCCATAATGTCAAAGCAGAACAAGTGGAAAGTTTCTTTCAGCTCTTTCAAGTCTTCAGCGGAGATCGTTGCATTGCCGGCAATGACGTTATTAATGATGCGGGCACCTTCGAAAAGCTGTGCGATGACAATTGGAGTATTCAGGTCGTCATTCATGGCTTCGTAGCATTTGGCACGCAGCTCTTTTACATTGATACCTTCTGAAGTTGCGGATGCAGGGGTAACCTTTCCCAATCCATCGATAGCTTCTATCAGACGTTGCAATCCCTTTTCGGAAGCAATCAGTGCTTCATTGCTGAAATCGACCGTACTGCGGTAGTGGGCTTGCAGGATGAAGAAGCGGATTGTCATTGGAGTATAGGCTTGGGTCAGCAACTTATGTGTGCCATTGAAGAACTCATCCAATGTGATGAAGTTGCCGAGTGATTTACCCATTTTCGTTCCGTTAATGGTAATCATGTTGTTATGCATCCAGTAGTGAACCATATCGTCGCCTTGTGAGGCTACTGATTGTGCTATTTCACACTCATGATGCGGGAAAATCAGGTCCATTCCTCCGCCGTGAATGTCGAAGTGCTCACCCAGATATTTGCGTCCCATAGCGGTACATTCGGCATGCCAGCCGGGGAAACCGTCGCTCCAAGGAGATGGCCAGCGCATGATATGTTCCGGCTGTGCCTTTTTCCAGAGGGCGAAATCGGCGGGATTACGCTTTTCACTTTGTCCGTCAAGGTCGCGGGTGGTGTTCAGTACATCATCCAGATTGCGTCCGGAAAGTTTTCCGTAGTGATGATCCTTGTTATATTTGGCTACATCGAAATAGACGGAGCCTTCACTTTCGTAAGCATATCCGGCGTCCAGAATCTTCTGTACCAGTTGGATTTGTTCGATGATATGGCCCGAAGCATGAGGTTCGATACTTGGAGAGAGCACGTTGAGGGCTTCCATTGCTTTATGGTAGCGGTTCAGATAGTACTGAACGACTTCCATTGGTTCCAGTTCTTCCAGACGGGCTTTCTTGGCAATTTTGTCTTCTCCTTCGTCGGCATCATGTTCCAAATGACCTACGTCAGTGATATTGCGTACATAACGTACTTTATATCCTAGATGAGTGAGATAACGGAAGAGTACGTCGAAAGTAATGGCCGGGCGTGCATGTCCCAGATGCGCATCACCGTAAACAGTCGGTCCGCACACATACATACCTACATGAGGTGCGTGGAGCGGTACGAATAACTCTTTTTTTCTATCTAACGTGTTGTAAATGGTCAGTTGATGTTCCATAACGTTTGCTATTTATTCGATTTAAAACCACAAAATTAGAATAAATCTTTGATATATTACGATAATTCAAGTTGAAATATGTAACTCATAGCCATTGTTCTGTGTTGTGATTGAGATCTCTTTGTCTTTGGACAATACTTCACGCAGCTTTCTTATATAGTTGTAAAGAGTGTGTTCGCTTATTGGTACAGCTTTTCTTGCTGTACGTATCATGAGTATATAGACAGCATACATCTATAATTTGCATCCCCATCCTAGAACGGATTTTTTTAATATTGTTCTCATGATAGTTGGAAATGAAACCATTTGCTTATTTATATGAACCATATTGATAAACGTAAAGTAGGATGACCTTTGGTTATATGTTGCTGGCCCTGTTCTGATAACTTAAGTAGTCGATATTCGCAGATCCTCTTGCTGACATCACTGCGTTATGTAATAAACATCCGCTTCTTTCCACAAGAGTGATGAGGCCTGTGTACTGGAGTGGAAAGATCTCATCACTTTAGTAGAAAGAACTGTTCACTTTAGTGCAACGAGCTATATAATGGTAAGATTGATATACGATAGCTACTCTGCATACTGCTGAAACAGAGTATAAGACATACAGTCAAAGGTTATGAAGGTACGGTTGAAAAAGGAATTGTGAGCATATGATGCTACGTAAATTTATAGTAAAAGTGTTCCAGTGCTTCCGCCACTCCGTCTTCTTCATTGCTCAGAGTGATATAGTCCGCCGCTTTCTTCACCGGTTCCTGTGCGTTGCCCATGGCAATGCCTAGTCCTGCAAACTTTATCATGGACAAGTCATTGTAGCCGTCGCCTATTGCTATCATTTCTTTGCGTTCTACTCCTATTTCTTTTAATAATACGGCAAGAGACAGGGCTTTGTCGATTCCTTGCGGGACTAGTTCGAGAAAGTAAGGTTCTGAACGAAATACGTTGATACGTCCTTGCAACCGAAGACAAAGTTCGGCTTCTAAGGGGATGAGCTTGTCGGCATCTCCCACAATCAAGCATTTAGCTACCGGAAGCGTGATGTCTGTCAGGAAGTCGTTTGTTTCCCGGACTGCCATTTTATTCAGGAAAGCCTCTTTTTGAACATACGGGTCCTGAGAGTTTTCGGTTACGATTTCTGCTCCGTCGTAAGTCAGTATGCTTAACTGGTGGCTGCGGGCGCACTCATAGAGTACGGGGACGACATCGTTCGGCAATACATTCTCATAGATCATTTCCTGTGTTTCCCAATTGATGATTTCCCCTCCGTTGTAGGATAAGATAAATCCGCCGAACTCATTCATGCGCAATTCATTTGCCAACGGCACAATGCCATAAGTCGGACGACCGGAAGCAAGAACCAGACGGACGCCCTGTTCTTGTACACGTATCAATATTTCCCGGTTGCGGGGAGTAATTACTTTTTTAGAGTTGGTGAGTGTGCCGTCAAGGTCGAGCACGATAAGCTTGTATTTCATGCAGTGTCATTTTGCGTGCAAAGATAAAGTAAAAAAGTATTCTTGCAAGACAGTCCATATAAAGATGCAGTTTTTATTTTAGCAAATCCACCCACTGTTCATTGCTCAATGCAGGCAATGTTTCGCTGTCGGTAACAAATGTTTCTGCTAACTTTCGTTTTTCATCTTGCAGATAGAGAATCTTTTCTTCAATACTGTTCTGGGTAATGAAGCGATAGGCGATAACCTGCTTGTCCTGTCCGATGCGGTGGGCACGGGCAATAGCCTGCGATTCGGCGGCGGGATTCCACCACGGATCGATAATAAACACATAGTCGGCTTGCGTCAGATTAAGTCCTACGCCTCCGGCTTTCAGAGAGATAAGGAAGGCTTGTACGTCTTTCTGCTCGGTGAAATGGGCAATTTCGGACGGCCGGTTGTTGGTTGCTCCTGTCAGTAGTGCATATTTCCAGCCCCGTTCGCGAAACGCTTCGGCGAGGACTTCCAGATGTTTGACGAAGGATGAGAAAATCAGTACTTTATGTCCTTCACTCCGTAGTGTGTCGAATATTTCTATTATTTGTATCGCTTTGCCGGATGCACCGTTAAAGTCCGGATAGATGAGTTGCGGATGACAGGCAAGTTGGCGTAGCCGCAGGATGCCGTTCAAGATACTGAAAGAATGAAGTTTATCCATACTTTGAGGATGTTGGAGCAGGATATTCCGCAAACTATTTTTTTCTTGTTCGTAAAGAGTATTTTGTTCTTCGGGCATGTCACAATAGATCGTTTCTTCGGTAAGCGGGGGAAGTTCCGGAGCCACTTCACTTTTGCTTCTGCGAAGAATAAATGGGGATATCAGTTGTTGTAACTGTGCTTCTACACGGGTATTGCCTTGGCGGATCGGAATCATGAATTGTTTTTGAAAAGCGCTCTCAGTTCCCAGTAAGTCCGGTTGGATGAAACGGAATTGTGCCCACAGATCTTTCAGTGAATTTTCGATAGGTGTGCCCGTAAGTACAAGCCGATACTTGCTTTCCAGTTGGAGTGCAGAACGGAAGGTGAGCGATTCGCTGTTCTTAATATTTTGGCTCTCATCGAGTACGATATATTCGAATTTGTAAGAAGAAAGCAGGTCGATGTTGTTGCGCATCATGCCATACGTTGTGAATATCAACTGGAAACGTCCGAAGAACTTCCCGGGATGATTGGGGGGCACGACGATGCTACTGTTATATTCAATCATTGAAAGCGTTGTAAAGCGTTTCGCTTCCCGTCGCCAGTTGTGCAACAGCGACGTAGGAACGACGATGAGAGTGGCTGCTTTCCTTGAGGCGGGCGATTTATATATATGTTGTAACAACGTAAGTGTCTGGAGAGTTTTCCCCAGTCCCATATCGTCTGCCAGACATCCGCCGAATCCTAGTTTATGCAGATGCATCATCCATGAGAATCCTTTCTGCTGGTAAGGACGTAATGTTGCTTTTAGTGCTTTAGGGACGGAAACATTCTTAATCTGATTTTTGCCAGAGAACTTTTTAAGTCCTGTTCCTCCCAAGGCAGCTTGCGCGGCGCCTATAAATGTATGCTTCAATCGTATTCCCTGCTCTGTCTGAACTCCCATTTCCAACAAGTTCGCATACTTACTGAACCATTCCTCGGGTAAAAGGATCATGCGTCCGTCCGGCAGCAGATATTCTCTCTTTTCTTCGAGGATATGCTTGCGGAAGCGTGAGAAAGGAATGCGCAGGTTGCCGACAACAACGGTGATATGTAACTCAAACCAGTCTACTACTTCATCGTCACAACTCTGCTCGATATGTATCTCGTCCAGGCAGTAAGGAGTGTTTCCCATATGGCCGGTCAGTTGAAAGTCCGATTGTAACATCTCCCGATGCTTATTGATCCATTCAACAAGTGTTTTCTCAGAAGAACTGGCTGATAACCTGAAATGGATATCACCGATACGTTGCAGACCGGAGCTTTCTAAAAGCTGAATCGCTTTTTTTTCGGCGACAATATCCCGCCGGAAGAAGGATACCTCACCGGAGTCTTTCCGATAAATGATTTTCTTCATTGCTGCTCCGTTGTCTGATGTAAATAGCTGGTCTCTATAACGAAAACCAAGCTGCAACAACTGTTCGCTATGGGTGATGTCTTCAAGTGACAGTAATGCTTCGCAGGCACATCTTTCTTCAGGGATATCCCACCCTTCGGTTATGATTTCGTGATAGCGTGCAATCGGAATGACAATATTGTCGATATACTTTTCGAGTTGCGCGGCGCTTGCACTAATTGCCTTTTTCTTGGTAAAGGGTAAGAGCCGGACACTATCTATGTATGGAAAGAAGTATAAATTCATCCCTAACAATAGAGTAGCCGGTGAGGCAGTTAATGCGATAACGGGTTTTTGGTCGTCCAATGAAAATGGTTGCTTCTCATAATAACATTGCAGTTGATAGCGGAAAGTACTGCTGTCGACATGAAATGTAAAGCGGACTTCGGCGTCATGTGGATGTACGTGATAAGCATGGTGGGCGTACAACACTTTGCTTCCGGGCTGTTTCTGATAAAAAGATAACCCGTTTTCCCGTATGAGAGTAAGCATCTCGAGTAGTTTGCCTTCAATAAATGGCCGAATGTTATTCTTTACTTTCTCAGGATCTTGAGATAACTTATGCAGGAAGCGTGATACTGTCTTTTCGCGGGAATAGGCTCCCATTAAATATTTCTCTGTATAGTGAGAAGCGATGTCGATGGCTTGTCTTTCTGCTTCATTCATTTGTTCAATAGCTTCGGGAGAAGCGTGAAAAGCCTGTTCAATCAACTGCAACGTGCCATCTTCCAGTCGCTCTGCTATGTAAGGGATCAGTAGTATACCAAACACAGGATGCTCTGTATAAACGATGATGACTTGTCCGTTAGTTGTTATCTCTCTCATTCTCTTTGGGCTTTAACTGACAAAGATACGGGAAAATCCTTAATTTTGCAGCATGATAGAAGAAAACAAACGAGTATTGTTAGGAATGAGTGGCGGTACGGATAGTTCCGTTGCCGCTATGAGACTGCTGGAGGCCGGATATGAGGTGATCGGGGTGACTTTTCGTTTTTATGAATTAAATGGCTCGACCGAATATCTGGAAGATGCCCGTAGTTTGGCGGAGCATTTGGGAATCCGTCATATAACGTACGATGCCCGTGAAGTATTCAATAAGCAGATCATTGAGTATTTCGTGCAGGAATATATGGCGGGGCGTACGCCGGTTCCCTGTACCTTATGCAATAATTATTTGAAATGGCCGTTGTTAGCGGAACTTGCCGACGAAATGGGCATATTCTATATTGCCACAGGGCATTACGTTCGGAAAGTTAAGTTGGAAGATACCTATTATATCACATCTGCGGCTGATTCGGACAAGGATCAGACGTTCTTTTTATGGGGATTGAAACAAGATATTCTCCGTAGAATGTTATTGCCAATGGGAGATATCACGAAAGTGGAAGCCCGTGCATTGGCTGCTGAACGTGGCTTCCGGAAAGTTGCTACTAAAAAGGACAGCTTAGGGGTTTGTTTCTGTCCAATGGATTATCGGAGTTTTTTAAAAAACTGGTTGGATAAAAATGATCAGCTTTTTACCGCACATGGTCAGAAATGGTCAGAAATAGTCAGACGAGGGCGGTTTGTCGATGAAACGGGGCATTTTATTGCTTGGCATGAAGGATATCCTTTTTATACCATCGGACAGAGACGCGGGCTAGGGATACATCTGAATCGTCCTGTTTTTGTGAAAGATATATTTCCGGAAAAGAATGAGATAGTACTTGCCCCTCTTCAATCTCTAGAGAAAACAGAAATGTGGCTGGAGAATTGGAACTTGATAAACGAAAACCGTGTACTCGGTTGTTCTGATATAATCGTGAAGATACGGTACCGCAAACAGGAGAATCACGGTACGGTAACTGTTACTCCGGAACACTTATTGCATATACAGCTTCATGAACCGTTGACTGCTATTGCTCCGGGACAAGCTGCCGCATTCTATAAAGATGATTTGCTGCTGGGGGGAGGGATTATAGTAAAAGCCCGATAACTATCCGACAGCCAGAATAACTTGTGCGAACCCAAGTCTCATCCATGCTGAGACCCGGATTCCGTCTACACGACACCCGGGTCTCAGGCAAGTAATCTTTGCAAAAAAGAAAACCTGTAATAACTATATGATAAGTTTCTCTATATTTGAGGGCTGGAATTCAACGCCAGCATTGTCTCTATGTATTCACGTGTATTGCTGAGTCTGGGGACTTTGTGCTGTCCTCCCAACTTCCCTCTCTGTGCCAGCCAGTCATGGAATAGTCCCGGTCGGGCAACGATTACTTCCAAGGGTTGCAATGCAATATCTTTCCAACGTTTCGCCTCATAGTCGGAGTTTACTTCCTTTAATGTTGCATCCAGTATTGCTGCGAACTTCTCAACGGAATCCGGCATTTTAGCGAACTCTATTAACCATTGGTGGCGGCATTTGGCATGTTCGTCCATAAACACCGGTGCGGCAGAATATTCACTCACTTGCGCCCCTGTTTCCGAACAAGCCTTTGCCAGTCCTTTTTCCGCATTATCTACGATTAGTTCCTCGCCAAAAGCATTGATGAAATGTTTGGTTCGTCCGGTAATGACAAATTTATAAGGGTTCTTGCCGGTAAATTTCACTGTATCCCCAATCATATACCTCCACAAACCGCAAGAGGTCGAAATGACCATTGCGTAATTCTTGTTAAGCTCCACTTCCTCAAGGCAATAGGCACGTGGATTCTCTTTGTCAACTTCTTCCAACGGAACAAATTCGTAGAAGATTCCGTAGTCGATCATCAGCAACATTGCAGGATCTGAAAGATCGTTCTGTGTGCCGAAATAACCCTCGGAAGCATTGTAGGTCTCTACATAATGCATCTTCGGTGAATGAATCACTTGCTTGTATTGCTCACGGTAAGGAGTAAATGCAACTCCTCCGTGGAAGAAAACTTCCAGATTCGGCCATACTTCTTCCAACGTCTGTTTGCCTGTTTTTTCAAGGATCCGTTTGATAAGCACCAACATCCACGACGGTACGCCGGATAAACTTGTGACGTTGACCGGAATAGTACTGTTGGCTATCGCCTCTATCTTGGTTTCCCATTCGCTCATTAGTGCGATTTTCTTGCTGGGCACACGGACAAAATTGATAAGCGGATTGACATTTTGAATCAAAATAGCAGATAAATCTCCTACCAGGCTATGATTAGAATTGAGATTCGGACTATGGCTCCCCCCTAGGATCAATCCTTTTCCTGAAAAGAAATAGCTGTCCGGGTTGATGCGGAAGTAAAGTGCGGCAGCGTCTTTTCCTCCTCTGTAATGAATGTCTTGCAGTGCTTCCTTACTGACAGGGAGGAATTTACTTTTATCATTTGTCGTTCCGGAAGATTTGGCGAACCAACGTATTTCCGACGGCCAAAGCAGATTCTGTTCTCCTGCCCGCAAACGTTCTACATACGGCTTGATTTCCTCATAAGTCTGGATTGGAACACGTTTTCTGAAGTCTTCATAGCTGCGGATCGAGGAATAGTCGTACTTTTTCCCCCATTCTGTCTGAGCAGCCTGATGTACTAAGCGGTTTAGTACACTATGCTGTATCTCACTAGCCTGAGTAGCCACATCGGCTACTACCTGCATCTGTGTCAGGTCGGCAGCAATGGTGAACAGTGTCGGAGTTTCGAATCCGGAAGCA
>ENA-USYR01000806-USYR01000806.1-human-gut-metagenome-genome-assembly--contig:-NODE-806-length-14932-cov-8.861730_pt1 | contig 14932 bp, 10 predicted proteins | sample MGYA00250064_ERZ773510 | MGnify/ENA primary metagenome ERZ773510 (study PRJEB29103, sample SAMN06112082) | human gut metagenome | biome: human gut; feature: ankylosing spondylitis patient; material... | reverse complement strand
GACTTATGAGAGCAAGACAATTAATTTTGAGATAGTAGACCGAGTTGGTGGCGGCGATGCATTTTCATCAGGACTTATCTATGCCCTTATGGACAATATGACTCCTGAAGATACTGTTAACTTTGCTGTTGCTTCTTCAGTAATGAAGCATGCTATCAGAGGTGATACTAATATCACATGTGTTGACCACATTAAGAGACTTATGAAGAATTCGTCTTTCGATGTGCAGAGATAATTTAATATTAAGATTACCTGTTCCGTGTGTGGAACAGGTTTTTTTACGGAGGCTTAAGTTATGAGTATTAATATTTGTCCAATGGTTGCACTGGCAGCCGAGCTGACGAATGTGCCTTTATGGCTTTGTATACCATTTGCATGTCTGCTTTTGTGTATAGCCATAATTCCACTTGTAAAAGGAGAATGGTGGGAAAAGTACAGACCATTTGCTGTAATATTCTGGTCACTGCTTTTTATAATTCCGTTCGCAGTTAAGTATGGTGCTGGAACAGCAGCAGAGACTGTACTTGAATGTCTGGTAAATGATTATCTTACATTCATTGTACTTCTTTTCGGTCTGTTCTGCGTAGCTGGTAACATAACAGTTGAGGGAAGTCTTGTTGGTTCACCAAGAGTAAATGTTATTCTTCTTGGAATAGGAACCATTCTTTCAAGCTGGATTGGAACGACAGGTGCGTCAATGCTTCTTGTAAGACCTGTTATTAAGATGAATTCTTGGAGAAGAAATAAGGCTCACATTATGGTGTTCTTCATTTTCCTTATATCTAATATGGGCGGAAGTCTTACACCTATCGGTGATCCACCACTTCTTATGGGATTTTCAAGAGGTGTTCCTTTCTTCTGGAGCATAAGATTCTTTCCGATACTGCTCATTAACATGATTATTCTTCTTACAGTGCTTTATTTTCTTGACAAGAGAGCATACAGGAAGGATATAGCAGCAGGTTATATGCCGGAGATTAAGGAAAATGAGCCACTTATAAGATTTGAGGGATTACATAATATTATATTCATCGTAATTATTGTTGTAGCAGTTATATTAAGCGGAGTACTTCCGGATGTATCATTTTTCCAGAATGCTGCCGGCGAGGTAATCTCAATTCCTATATTTGGCGAGGTCAAGCTTGCGATTACTTCACTTATAGAAGTAGTTATGATTCTTTTAGCCGCATTTTTATCATTCAAGACAACTAATGCAGAGATAAGAAAGAAGAACCATTTCACATGGGGTGCCATTCAGGAAGTTGCTGTACTTTTCATAGGTATATTTATTACTATGCAGCCAGCTCTTATGATTTTAAAGAGCGCAGGCGCAGAGCTTGGACTTACACATCCATCACAGATGTTCTGGGTAACAGGTGCACTTTCAAGTTTCCTTGATAATACACCAACTTACCTTGTATTCCTCACAACGGCTGGTTCTATGGGATTCGCGTCAGGACTTACGACAGCACTCGGAGTTGTTCCTGCAAAAATGCTTACAGCTATATCATGTGGTGCGGTATTCATGGGTGCTATGACTTATATTGGTAATGCGCCTAACTTTATGGTTAAGTCGATTTCAGATGAGAACGGTGTCAAGATGCCAAGTTTCTTCGGTTACATAGTATGGTCACTGTGCTGCCTTGTTCCGGTATTCCTGATTGACACACTGTTATTCTTTATATAATTAGGAGGTGCGCATTATGGCAGATAATGAAAAGATAATTGAACTTGCGAACAGAATATACGCACTGGACGAGAAAGTATATAAAGCTACAGGTTCTAATCTGGGACGTGTATATCAGGGAAACAAGGAAAAATGTATTAATGATTTAAAGGATTTGATTAAATCCAGTGCAGATTCTTCAGTTCTTAGAAGTGAGCTTGCACTTATAAGTAATATGGCAAGAACCACAAAAAAGAATCCTAAGCTTCATAAAGAAATAATGCATGAATATGGTGAGATATTTGATGAAGCAATGGCTATGCAGGAAGCGAGAGAGGGAAATGATATTATTGACCCAGAGCATGCAGAGCTTAATATGTCCAATCTTGCCAACAGATTTGGAAAGGATGACAATCTTATTATATGTATAGGCCGTTCATATGGCTGTGCCGGAACAGATATCGGTTTCAGGCTTGCTGATAAGTTAAGAATCAGCTATTATGATGTATCTATCATGAACGAGATATTACAGCGTAATGAAGAACATGAAGAAACTGACAGAGCTTTATTCCAGAATAAAACAGCAAGAACACCGGCTCAGTGGTGGAGAGATTTTAAGAAGTACCATGGTCTTTCAAGGTCGGATGTACAGTTCTTTAATACATCTAAGAAGCTGATCGATTTAGCAAAGCAGGAACCATATGTTATCATGGGAAGATATGCAGATAATATTCTTACTAAGAACCACATTCCTCATATAAGCATATTTATCACAGCTCCTAAGAAGCTGCGTATACAGAGAACTTACCATACAAGCAAGGAGAAGCTTACTTATAAGCAGGCTGCGAAGTATGTTTCAAAAGAGGATAGGGCACATCTTAAAAGATATGCGTTCTATACAGGCAAGAAGTGGGGCGAAGCAGATAACTACGACCTCACAATTAACAGTTCAACTTATGGAATTGACGGAAGCGTTGATCTGATAATGAGAATTGTGGCTAAGAATCAGCTTGACAACTAAACATTTATTATATAAAATCTAACTAAATGCGTTGACGAAGACAGTAGGTTGGAGTGAAAAGCATGAGCGAGCCGGGACGGTGAGAGCCGGTGCGAGTACTATCCATCTGAATATCACTTCTGAGCATCTTCGCTGAAATCATTACGAGACTAAGCGGGGACGGTAATCCCATCGTAAGGTTAAAGCCAGGGACGCATATGATAGTATGTCGTAATCATTCAGATTTTAGGATAAGCAAGTTTACCCCTCTGTTGTATTACGACAGAGGGGTTTAATAGTATAAACCAGAAAGGAAGCTGCAATGATTTATCAGAAGGTTTCTGCGGACATGAAGTTCGTAGACAGAGAAAAAGAAGTTGAAAAGTTCTGGAAAGACAATGATATCTTCCAGAAGAGTATTGATAACAGAAAGGAAGGCCCAACTTACACATTCTATGACGGACCTCCAACTGCTAATGGTAAGCCACATATTGGACATGTACTTACAAGAGTTATTAAGGATATGATTCCAAGATACAGAACAATGAAGGGTTACATGGTTCCTCGTAAGGCTGGATGGGACACACACGGACTTCCTGTTGAGCTTGAGGTTGAGAAGATGTTAGGTCTTGATGGCAAGGAACAGATTGAAGAATATGGTATCGAGCCATTTATCAAGCATTGTAAGGAATCTGTATGGAAATACAAGGGTATGTGGGAGGATTTCTCATCTACTGTTGGTTTCTGGGCTGATATGGATAATCCTTATGTAACATATGACAATAACTTTATTGAGTCTGAATGGTGGGCTTTAAAGCAGATATGGGATAAGGGACTTCTCTATAAGGGATTCAAGATTGTTCCTTACTGTCCTCGTTGTGGTACACCTCTTTCTTCACATGAGGTTGCCCAGGGCTACAAGACTCTTAAAGAGCGTACAGCAGTTGTAAGATTCAAGATTGTTGGAGAGGATGCATATTTCCTTGCATGGACAACAACTCCTTGGACACTCTGCTCTAATATTGCTCTTTGTGTTAATCCAGATGAGACTTATGCGAGAGTTAAGGCAGCAGATGGATTCACATACATCATGGCAAAGGCACTTCTTGACAAGGTTCTTGGTGGAATCGAGAGAGAAGAAGGCACACCTGCTTATGAGATTATTGAAGAATACAAGGGTAAAGACCTTGAATATAAGGAATATGAGCCACTTTACCAGTGTGCAAAGGATGCCGCTGACAAGCAGCACAAGAAAGCATTTTTCGTATACTGCGATAATTATGTAACTATGGAAGATGGTACTGGTATCGTTCATATTGCACCTGCATTTGGTGAAGACGATGCAAGAGTTGGTAGAAAATATGACGCTCCATTTGTTCAGATGGTAGATGAGGCTGGTGTTATGAAGCCTGAGACTCCATTTGCAGGAATGCGTGCAAAGCCTACTAAGAAAGAGATGGAAGCCGGCGCTATCAACTGTGATGTTGAGGTTCTTAAGGAACTTGAGGGCAGAGGAATCCTCTTCTCAGCACCTAAGGTAGAGCATGAATATCCTCATTGCTGGAGATGTGATACACCACTTATCTACTATGCAAGAGAGTCATGGTTTATCAAGATGACAGACCCAGAAGTTAAGGCTAACTTAATTGCTAATAATAAGACAATCAACTGGATTCCAGAGACAATCGGTACAGGACGTTTCGGAGCATGGCTTGAAAATGTTCAGGACTGGGGAATTTCACGAAACAGATACTGGGGTACACCTCTTAATATCTGGCAGTGTGAGGACTGCGGTGAGATGATGTCTATCGGAAGTATCGAAGAACTTAAAGAAAAGTCAGACAATTGTCCAGATAATATTGAGCTTCACAGACCATATGTTGATGCAGTTACATGTAAGTGCCCTAAGTGTCAGGGAACAATGAAGAGAGTTCCAGAAGTTATTGACTGCTGGTTCGATTCAGGTTCAATGCCATTTGCACAGCACCACTATCCATTTGAGAATAAAGAATTATTCGAGCAGCAGTTCCCAGCTAAGTTCATATCTGAAGCTGTTGACCAGACAAGAGGATGGTTCTACTCATTACTTGCTATCTCAACACTGCTCTTTAACAAAGCTCCATATGAGAATGTTATCGTTCTCGGACATGTTCAGGATGCAGATGGACAGAAGATGAGTAAGTCAAAAGGTAACGCTGTTGACCCATTTGACGCATTACAGAAGCATGGTGCTGACGCAATCCGTTGGTACTTCTACGAGAATTCAGCTCCTTGGGTTCCTAACAGATTCAAGGATGAGTGGGTTTCAGAAGGTCAGAGAAAGTTCATGGGAACATTCTGGAACACATATGCATTCTTCGTACTGTATGCTAATATTGATGATTTTGATGCTACTAAGTATCAGCTTGAATATGACAAGCTTTCAGTTATGGACAAATGGTTATTATCAAAACTTAATTCTTTAGTTAAATTTGTTGATACTAACCTTGAGAATTACAAGATTACAGAGACTGCAAGAGCTCTTGAGGACTTCACAGATGAGCTTTCTAACTGGTATGTAAGAAGAAGCCGTGAGAGATTCTGGGCTAAGGGAATGGAGCAGGATAAGATAAATGCTTACATGACTCTTTACACAACACTTGTAACTCTTGCTAAGATTTCTGCACCAATGGTACCTTTCATGACAGAAAGCATTTATAGAAATCTTGTATGCAGCATTGATAAAAATGCGCCTATTTCAATACATTTATGCGACTTCCCTAAGGTTAATGAGCAGTTCATTGACAAGAAGCTTGAGGAAACTATGGATGATGTATTAGACGCAGTTGTTATCGGACGTGCATGCCGTAATTCAACTAATATCAAGAACCGTCAGCCAATTGGCAAAATGTTTATTAAAGCAGACTGGAAGCTTGATGAGTTCTATACAGCTATCATTGCTGATGAGCTTAATGTTAAGGATGTTGAATACACAGATGATGTAAGAGCATTTACATCATACTCATTCAAGCCGCAGATGAAGACTCTCGGACCTAAATATGGAAAGCTTCTTAATGCAATCAGGACAGCTCTTACAGAGGTTGACGGTAACGCAACTATGGACAAGCTCAATGAATCAGGAAGCTTTGAGTTAAATGTTGATGGTCAGACAATCGAGCTTTCTAAGGACGATGTTCTTATCGAGATGACTCAGAAGGAAGGCTTTGTAGCAAGCAGTGACAAGGGAATCACTGTCGTACTTGATACTAACTTAACTCCAGAGCTTATCGAGGAAGGTTTCGTAAGAGAGGTTATCTCTAAAGTTCAGACTATGCGTAAGGACGCTGGCTTTGAGGTTATGGATAAGATTAATCTCTATGTATCAGGAAATGAAAGAATCGCTGATATAGTTAATAAGAACGCCGCTCAGGTTAAGACAGTAGTTCTTGCACAGGATATTATCACAGACAAGACTGCCGGATTTGAGAAGGAATGGGATATCAATGGCGAGAAGGTTACACTTGCTGTTGAGAAGCTTGCTTAAGCAGGATAACTAAATAAATGTTAAATAAAGCTGTGTGCTGGTCTTTCGGGGCTGGGGCACAGCTTTTTTGTGTACTGGGATAGATTTTCTTATTTGTATATGTTATATTCTAATCAGATAACAGCGTGAAAAATTATACGAAGGGGATACATCTTTATATTGTTATGACATTAAAGACGAATCCTCATGGCTTATGAATTCTGATATTGGCGTTAATACAGCTGTTACTGACGGAAAATGGTTTTATATTAATACGCCTTTACAGAATGGCATTACATCCTGCTGGGAAATTGTATATGACAAAGACGGAAAACCGTATACATTAAAGCTTATTGATAAGGACATTTTTGCTGATTAACAGTAATGATTATTGCTAATATGTGTTGTCAAGTGCAGAATGTGCCATATATTACCAAATGTGCCATTTTGTATATATTAATCTTAAGATATGGAGATAATTGACATATATTAATATCCATGCTACTATTTAATTAGAAAAAAGTTGGATATGCAGGTGATGCTGCATATGGTTCATCGGGACATTTGCAATATTATATTTGGGCACATGAGAGAAGTAATAATTCACATTGATATTATTGTATAGAAAAGGATAGGCTTTTAATTACACAGATATATTGATATATTTGATGAAAGGGGTGCTTTTTTATGACAACATTCACTCAGATTGGCGCAGTGGGAACAACTGATAATTTTGAGGTCGCACCACACTGGTTAGGCGTGTTAATACTAATTGTATTTGCAGTAGTTGTGATTGCTATATTTATATTTATGGCAAAAGATTTTATCATGCAGGTGTTGTCTAAAAGAATCACAACGACAGCAACTCTTGCATCTAAATTTCAGGAGGAATATGTTAATAAGCGGATGTATGCTGGAGCTGGAGCTATCCAGGAAGGACTTGCAGAGAAAGGAATTGCTTATTATTTTACCATGAATCTTGATACTGGAAAAATAGTTACTTTTCCAGTATCTAAGGATATGTATGATGTCTATGCGGAAGGAACGAAGGGAATACTTACATATAAGTATAAAACATTGATGTCCTTTGAGGCAGAAACAGAAGGAACCAAGGTCAGAAAAGATATAAGCGATTTAGAGGGATATTTTGTATCGATGCAAGATAAGTTATAAAATTGCGAACTATAAACATGTGCTGCTTGAGAATCCTAAATGAGTTTTCTTAAGCAGCATTATTTATTAAGATAAAGGGGGAGATTCTATTGAAAAAGGCAGTATTAGCAATATTGATTGCAGGAATGGCTGTATTAACAGCATGTGGTAATAATAATACGGTTAAGAAAGATGATAACACTTATAAATATTCTGATTATGAATATAAAGATGAGGCTCAATTTTATATGAAGAAAAATGCTGCGGCTGCGGAAAAAGGATATTATTATCTTTCAAATTCTCCAGTTAGCGGTGAGAATTATAAATTTATGTATTACTATGATATGATTAATAACAATAGCGTAGCGTTATGTTCAAAAGTAGATTGTGCGCATGATGATGCAGAGTGCGAGGCATATTTGTCAGATTATGAATGCTTAGGAAGCGCAGTATGGTATTATGATGGAAGAATATACATGATAGAAAAGACAAAGGAGAAGGATATCCTTGTGTCTTATGATAAAACATTAAGAGATAAGAAAACGGAAAAGACATTATCAATAGATGGAATGTCCATATCATCAGCATGGGGTGAAATTAAATATGCGGATGTTGTCAATGGATATATGTATTATCTTCTATATAGTGACTCAGGGATGCTTATGTGTAAGGCGAATCTTGATAATTCATCTGAACCAGAAATAGTAAAGAAATATAATGCACCGTTTAGTGGTGGAACTGATTTCATAGTTACTGACTTGGCATCACTTAATGCAATAGATAATAAAATTTACATTAATCGCAGAATGAGCATATCATTAGAGGCAGAAGAATATATTGTGGAATGTCTTGATACAGATACGGGAAATATTGATTGCTTTATTGATATAACTAGTGATGACGAATTATCTGAGAAAGCAGAATCTAAATATTGGGTTACATCAGAATTATTTTATGACAAAGATGACAACATGTATTTTGCAGGAGTAGATTCAAGTGCATGGTGTCTTTATAGAATGAATCTTAAAACACAGGAAATAAGTGAAGTATTTAAACTGGATAATAAATCAAACAGAAATTATACAAAACTTGCAGGATATGATGGACAGTATTTTTATGTATTTGATAAACCAGACCTTTCTAAAGGGAAAAAGAATATTACAACTGATGATAAAAATATTGTTTATATAGTGGATACAAATGGCGAGATAAAAGATACTTTAGAATTTAATAAGGATCGTACTAATATGATTGCTGATGTAGATATATTGGGAGGAGACAGAAGATATTTGTTAGTGACAACAACAGACACAGATATTCAACAGTTCAAAGCATCATCTGGCTTAATGGACAAATATGAGAAGATGGTAAAAGAACTTGGAAATAAACCTAAAATAATTAAAGTATGTTTAAGTGCAGTGTTGGACAAAGCTGACATTGGAACAGGAAACAAGGAGTGGATACAGATTACTCCGGAATAGGAGCAAAATGGAATTATTGAGAGTTTTACGGAAAAGTGTTGTATTTATTGCTATTTTTCTTGGAATAATAATCTGGTTGAGCATTTTTAAGATTAATAACACGAATGATAAAAAAGTATATGCTTATTATAATCAGTTGATGTATGAATATGCTAATCAAACAGAAATGATTGGATCATTAACATACAGCAGGTATGTACATGATAAAACAGATGACTACGAAGCTGACAGGGAATATATTGAAGAAGCAATAAAACTTTTACAGGAAAAATATAAATATGTCAATGCTTCTGATATGTCAAGGGCAGAGAATAATTACAAGAAAATTATTAGTAGTACATTATTTGCAGAGGAGCAAAGTTACTATGTACTTAATGCGCAAAAATATATGGCAGATTTGGAAAGCAGAGGGGAAATCAATTTCTCTATCACTAATACTACTGCTATAGAAAAACTGGTATCAGACAAGCAGCTTCCGGTTATTTTTTTGGTGATGATGATATTCGTGCTTATAACTTTTATGGAAGAGTTTGAAAATAATATGTTTCTTCAGATTAGAGGCAGTAATAATTCCAGAAAAGTATTACCAGTAAAAAGATGTTTTATTATATTGCTTATATCAATAGTGCTTTCGTTTGTTTTTAATGGTGTCATTCTGGCAATATATAAGAATATTTATGGCTGCAACATGGGAAGTCCGATACAGAATTCTTATATGTTTAATATGTTCCCGTTAAAGACAAATGTAGCTGCATTTTTTATTATATATTGTATAACATTTGCGATAGCTATGAGTGCGTTGTCATGGCTGATATATTTTGTTTTTCTTATTACCGGTAATTACAAATTATCAATAGCAGGAACCGGGTTGTTTTTAGTTTTTGAATATATAATTAATATTAATATATCATCTAAGAGTGCATTTTCATTTTTAAAATACATTAATTTTTCAAATGTATTGTTTCCGGGGCAGTCATATTACATATATGAAAACTGGGGAACGGATAATTTTATTACTGATATTCAGAGTACGACTTGGATTCTGACAATATTACTGGCAATAACAGGATTGATAGGAGTATATATTACATATTCTCATAAATATGCACAGGGCAGGAAGAGTGCCATAACAAAAATAATAGAAAAGTGCTCTCAGTTTATACAGATGTTATTGGGAAAAGTTCCTTTATTTGTATCTGAATTATATAAGACTTTTATATTACAAAAGGGAATAATATTGCTTGCTGCTGCTGTTTATTTATTGATATCATGCAGAATGTACAGAGGTGTTGATTACAGTAATACGGATTTTTCAATGAATAATTTTTATTCTATGTTTAGTGGAAATACCGGAGATAAAGAATGTGAAGCATATATTGAGGAATGTCGTAATGCTGTCGAAGAGTTAGGCAAAAAATCAGAGACAGATGCTAATTATAAATATAAATTCCGTGAAGCAAGTCAGACTCTTGAAAATATGGAGAATTGTCTGAAGTATGTAAGAAAAGTTAATGAGGAAAAAGGGATAGAAGCTAGAATTGTAAATCCCGTTGCTTATGAGGATATATTTGGCTCAAGGAAATATCAGAACACGGAAAGTCAGAATCTTGTATGCATAATATTTCTTATTCTCATAATATCAGGTGAATATGCATATGAAAAAAGATGCCATATGATAGCTTTTCTTAACACTTCAAAAGAGAGAAGCAGGGTAAAGGCTGTTAAATTATTAAAAATACTTATGATAGCATTTCTTATATGGGGACTTTCTGCATTTATTGATATTTTTAATATATGTCAGTTGTACAGATTAGAACAATTGTCAGCACCAATTCAGAGCCTTCAGATTTTTTATGACCTTCCTTTTAATATCAGCATAGCTGGGTATATGGTAATTGGTCAGGCGTTCAGACTGGTTTTATTATTAATAATGTCAATCGGAATATATGGAATTACAAGGGTTTTAGATTATAAAGGCTGCCTTGTAATTACTTTTATGGTGTTTGTTATGCCATATATGTTATTTAAATTAGGTATTAATTCTATGAGGTATTTTTCTGTTGAGATTCTGATGGATTTTGGAAGAATTATAGGAAAATATTGAAAATATGGCTTGAGAACAATTGAATAATAAAGTTTGCATTTGTAAATATTATTATGTATAATTAAAACATCTATTGTGGGGCGGATTATAGTTTTTACAGGGTATATCGGTGTATTGGGGAGCCGTCCATATTCAGAAGGGAGTTTTAAATACATGGCGACAAGTTTAACACAGAATTTCAGTAAGGAAGAATTCAAGAAGAATGTAATCAGTAACTGCAAGTCTCTTTACAGAAAGAATATTGAAGAGGCTAATCAGCAGGAGGTTTTCCAGGCAGTTTCGTATGCTGTTAAGGATATTATCATTGATAAATGGATTGCTACCCATAAGCAGTATGAGAAGGACGATCCTAAGATGGTTTATTATATGTCTATGGAATTCCTTATGGGACGTGCACTTGGTAACAATATGATTAATCTCTGTGCTTATGATGAGATTAAGGAAGCTCTTGACGAACTTGGTCTTGATATTAATGTTATCGAGGATCAGGAGCCGGATGCAGCTTTAGGTAATGGTGGTCTTGGCCGTCTTGCAGCATGTTTCATGGATTCTTTAGCAACTCTTGAATATCCTGCATATGGATGTGGTATCCGTTATAAGTACGGTATGTTCAAGCAGGAGATTAAGGACGGATATCAGGTAGAGGTTCCTGATAACTGGTTAAAGGATGGCAATCCATTTGAAATTAAGAGATCTGAATACAGATATGAGGTTAAATTTGGTGGATATGTACGTTCTTACAGAGATGAGAAGACTGGAAGAGATATGTTCGTTCAGGAAGATTACCGTTCTGTAATTGCTGTTCCATATGATATTCCGGTTCTTGGATATGGCAATAATACTGTTAACTCTCTTAGAATCTGGGACGCAGAGCCTGTTAATACGTTTAACCTTAACTCTTTCGATAAGGGTGATTACCAGAAGGCTATCGAGGAGGAGAACCTTGCAAAGAATATCGTTGAGGTACTTTATCCTAATGATAACCATTATGCAGGTAAGGAATTAAGACTTAAGCAGCAGTATTTCTTCGTATCAGCAAGTGTACAGAGAGCTGTTGACAGATATAAGTCAATGAATAATGGGGATGTTAAGAATCTTTATAAGAAGGTTACTTTCCAGCTTAATGATACACATCCAACTGTAGCAGTTGCAGAGCTTATGCGTATCCTTATGGATGAGAACGGACTTGAATGGGATGAGGCATGGGATGTAACAACTAAGACTGTTGCATATACTAATCATACGATTATGGCTGAAGCACTTGAGAAGTGGCCTATTGAATTATTCTCAAGACTTCTTCCAAGAATTTACCAGATTGTTGAAGAGATTAACCGTCGTTTTGTAGAAGAGATTAAGGCTAAATATCCTGGCGACCAGGAGAAGGTTCGTAAGATGGCTATTATCTATGACGGACAGGTTAAGATGGCTAATCTTGCAATTGTTGCCGGATATTCTGTTAATGGTGTTGCAAAGCTTCATACAGAAATCTTAAAGAAGCAGGAGTTAAGAGATTTCTATGAGATGATGCCAGAGAAGTTTAATAATAAGACTAATGGTATTACACAGAGAAGATTTTTAAAGCATGCTAATCCGCTTCTTTCAGACTGGATTACAGATAAGATTGGAGATGGCTGGGTTACAGATTTAAGCCAGCTTGAGAAGCTTATGCTTTATGTTGATGATCCTAAGGCACATCAGGATTTCATGCAGATTAAGTATAAGAATAAGGTTCGCCTTGCTAAGTATATCAAGGAACATAATGGTATTGATGTTGATCCTAATTCTATCTTTGATGTACAGGTTAAGAGACTTCATGAATATAAGAGACAGCTTCTTAATATCTTACATGTTATGTATCTGTACAATCAGATTAAGAGGAATCCTGATTATGACATGGTTCCAAGAACATTTATCTTTGGAGCCAAGGCAGCAGCAGGATATAAGATTGCTAAGCAGACAATCAAGCTTATCAATAATGTAGCTAACGTTATTAATAATGATGCTTCTATTAAGGGAAAGATTAAGGTTGTATTCATTGAGAATTACAGAGTATCTAATGGTGAGATTATATTTGCGGCAGCAGATGTAAGTGAGCAGATATCTACAGCTTCTAAGGAGGCTTCAGGTACAGGTAACATGAAGTTCATGCTTAACGGTGCAATTACTCTTGGTACTATGGATGGAGCTAATGTCGAAATCGTTAATGAAGTTGGTGCTGAAAATGCACAGATATTTGGTCTCAGCTCTGATGAAGTTATCCGTTTCGAGAATGAGGGCGGATATGATCCTATGGAAATCTTTAACAATGATCAGGAAATAAGAGATGTTCTTATGGAACTTATCAATGGAAAGTATTCTCCAGAGGATACAGAGATGTTCAGAGATATCTACAACTCTCTTCTTAATAATGATGGAGGCAGAAGGGCAGATACTTACTTCATTCTTAAGGATTTCCGCTCATATGCAGAGGCTCAGAGAAAGATTGATGAAAGATACAGAGATACGAACGGCTGGGCTAAGACTGTTATGACTAACACAGCTAAGGCTGGTAAGTTCTCATCAGACAGAACTATTGAAGAGTATGCAACAGAAATCTGGCATCTTACTAAGACACCTGTTGAGATGTAAGTATATGTGGTATATTTCCCCGCACATAATGTGCGGGGTTTTTGCTTTTTAAAAAGTATAAACTTCGCGAATCTGGCAACCATATTAACATCAAAGCTTTGCGAAATGATAGGAGGATGTTAGTATGGCAAATGTAAGAACGCGTGGAACCGACAAGGTTAAGGTTGTGTCAGCGGTTATTACGCTGGCAGTTATTGTTGCGCTTGTGTTTGGGATATTTTCAGTAGCACAGAATGTTAAGAAATCTAAGAACAATAATCTTGTGAATCTGAATGAAACAGAAGGAAATGTGGCTATCAAGACAGATGATGACCCTGATATTCCGGTGGAAGAACCAACTGTTGGTGATGATGATATTATTAATGCCAACGCAAGAGCAAGCATGTCAGATGATGGTGATGGGACAGATAATCAGGTTACAGAGCAGACAAAGGAGTCGCAGAGTGAGGAACAGACGGTAAAGCCTATGACTGAAGCTGAGGTTATGGCAAATGCTATAAGTAAGTATACATTTGACCAGGGAGAGCTTATATACTGGCCTGTCAGTGGTACTGTTACTCTTGGATATAATATGGATTCTACTGTGTATTTTAAGACTCTTGGCATGTACAAATGCAGTCCCGGAATGGTAGTTGCTTCAGATGTCGGAACTAAGGTATGTGCAGCGGCATCAGGTGTAGTTGTTGATGTTGATGAAAACACTGAAACAGGACTTACTGTAAGGGTTGCAGCAGGTAATGGATATGAGATGACAACAGGTATGCTTTCAGATGTGAATGTTAAGATTGGAGATACAGTTACAGCCGGTCAGCTTCTTGGTACCGTGGCCGAGCCAACAGCATACTATAAAGAAGAGGGACCGGGAATATATTTTGCAATGACAAAGGACGGTATTCCTGTTAATCCGATGGATTTCCTCGGTGAATAAATGTTGACAATACGCGTAAAACAGGCACCTGTTTATGATTTTACAAGCAATGTGTTCGGAGAAACAGCCGGCAGTCTCCATTATATAAGTGGGATAACGCCTGAAAGGGCAAAGCAGGTGCTTAATATAGATAAAGGCGGCGGGAATCCGCCGCTTACATATTTTATGGGATATGGATTATTACATAACAGCAACAAAGTTGTACATCAGTATGAAGTGGCAGAGGCTTCCAGCCATAACAAATACATGAAAGATTTCATGCGTTCCGAAATTTGGATGATTTGCATTAAATGCAGGCATCTTAATTGCATATATTACGCCGCCAACAGTGTAGAAGATTCCGCCGGCGAGAAGCCAGAAGAAAGCGGCTCCGGCAAGTGCTGAATATATCTGAGGAATTAGGAGCACCAAATTTTTTCCATTCTGGAACCGGCCCTTCCAGAATGCGTGTACCATACTCATAACCTTTCA
>ENA-USYR01000749-USYR01000749.1-human-gut-metagenome-genome-assembly--contig:-NODE-749-length-15910-cov-42.936083_pt1 | contig 15910 bp, 17 predicted proteins | sample MGYA00250064_ERZ773510 | MGnify/ENA primary metagenome ERZ773510 (study PRJEB29103, sample SAMN06112082) | human gut metagenome | biome: human gut; feature: ankylosing spondylitis patient; material... | reverse complement strand
CGCCGTAGCTTCGTGGTCGTGGGCCGGGGCGGTATTCGCCTGGTGGACGTTCGCCAACCTCGCGCCCCGTGCGGCATCGCTCTACAAGCGTTACGCCCAAGAGTTCGGGAAGGAATTCACGGCGCTGAAACGAAAAAAGATCATACCTTTCATCTATTAACCTACCGGAAAATGTCATCACTGTTCACCCCTTATAAATTAGGCCCCGTGACACTGCGCAACCGCACGGTACGTTCGGCGGCGTTCGAGTCGATGGGGCGTCATTTCGGCCCCACGGAGCAGCTCAAGGAGTACCACGTTTCGGTGGCGCGCGGCGGCGTGGGGATGACCACGCTGGCCTACGCCGCGGTATGCCGCAGCGGGCTGTCGTTCGACAAGCAGTTGTGGCTGCGCCCAGAGATCGTGCCCGGGCTGCGCGGGATAACCGACGCCGTACACCGCGAAGGCGCGGCGGCCGGCATCCAGATCGGGCACTGCGGCAACATGACCCATTTGACGACCGCCGGGCAGATCCCGATCGGCGCGTCGACGGGGTTCAACCTCTATGCCTACACCCCCGTGCGGGGTATGCGCAAGGACGAGATCGCGCAGGTGGCACGGGATTTCGGGAAGGCCGTCCACACCGCGCACGACGCGGGGTTCGACTCGGTGGAGGTACATGCCGGGCACGGCTACCTGATCTCGCAGTTCCTCTCGCCCTACACCAATCACCGGAAGGACGAGTACGGCGGGACTTTGGAAAACAGGATGCGCTTCATGCGGATGTGCCTCACAGAAGTGATGGAGGCCGCGGCGAAAACGGGGACGGCCGTATTGGTGAAGCACAACATGTACGACGGGTTCAAGGGCGGCATCGAGATTCCCGAAAGCATCGCCATAGCCCGCGAGATCGAACGCTTCGGTGTCGACGGCATCGTGCTTTCGGGCGGGTTCGTGTCCAAGGCCCCGATGGCCGTGATGCGGGGGCTGATCCCGATCTACACGATGAGCTACTACTCGCCCCTGTGGCTGCGCTATTTCATCCGCTGGTGCGGGCCCTTCATGATCCGGCAGTTTCCCTTCGAGGAGTGCTATTTCCTGGAAGACGCCAAGAAATTCCGCGCCGAGCTGAAATGCCCGCTGGTATATGTCGGCGGGCTGGTGAGCCGCGAAGGGATCGACAAGGCGCTGGACGCAGGGTTCGAACTGGTGCAGATGGCCCGGGCGCTGGTCAACGACCCGGCGTTCGTAAACAAGCTCCGCGAGGGCGACGCCTCGACACGCAGCGGCTGCGACCACCGCAACTACTGCATCGCGCGGATGTACTCGGTGGACATGAAATGCTGCAAGCATTGCGACGGGCTGCCACGCAGGATACAGGAAGAACTGGCCAAACTGCCGTAAGCATGGAACACATGGAGAAACGTAAACGGAACAGCGAAACGGCCGGGGCCGCGGCACAAGGCGGGACGCCGGCCGGGAGCCGGAAGCACGCAGCCGAGCCGCAAGGCCGCCGGATGGAACGCGGCGCAGTGGCGCCGGGCAGCGCATGGGCGCTGGTGACGGGCGCCGGGTCGGGCATCGGGCGCTGCTACGCCCTGCGGCTGGCAGCGCTGGGCTACCGGCTGGTGATCGCGGGCGACAACCGCGCACCGCTCGAAGCCGTGGCGGAAGAGATACGGAATGCCCGGCCGGCCGGGCGAAAAGCAGCCGCGAAAGAGCCGGAAGCCGCGGAAGGATCGGAAGTTGCCAAAAAATCGAAAGTTGCGGAAGGACTGGGAGTTGCAGCATCCGCAGACGGAAGCGGGGCGCCGGGACGCGAACCGGCGGCGGCGATTGCCGAAGCTACGGGGGAACCCGGGGCTGAAACGGACGGGAACGGGGCGCTCGCAGCCGGTAGTGCGCAGCAAGGCGTCGGCAGCGGAAAGGAGTGCGGCAACAGGGCAACGGCGGCCGTGACGCCCGACGTGCGGGTGATTGCGATAGATCTGGCGCGGGTCGGGGCGGCACAGGAGTTATACGACCGCATGACAGCCGAGGGGATCGTGGTCGACGTGGTGATCAACAACGCCGGGATATTCTCGTTCTGCGACATCCTCGCCACGCCGGCGGAGCGCATCGAGCGCATCATCCTGCTGCACGACCTGACCGTCACGCAGCTATGCCGCCTCTTCGCCGCGGACATGGTACGCCGCGGCGTGCGGGGGCACATCCTCAACATGTCGTCCTACTCGCTGTGGATGCCGTTCCCGGGGCTGGCGCTATACAGCGCCTCGAAAGCCTACATGCGCTCGTTCTCCGTGGCTTTCGCCAAGGAGGTGCGCGAACGGGGCATCCGCGTCACGGCGGTTTGCCCGGCGGGCGTAGCGACAGACCTCTACGGGCTGACGCCCTACTGGCAGCGCATCGGCCGCAAACTGGGCGTGCTCATCACCCCCGACAGTTGTGCGCGCCGAGGGCTGAAGGCGTTGTGGAAAGGCCGCCGCTGCATCGTACCCGACTGGTGGAACCGCGCCTGGATCCCCTTTTGCAAGGTATTGCCGATGTGGGTGCTGCGGCCGGTGCGGCGTTTCACGATGAAGTTCCAAAAATAAGGCGGAACGACGCAGGCAGCCACCGCAGGAAGCGGGCTGTCCTGCCGGGCAGCACACGGCACAGACACGGGCTGCGTCGCCGGGGAGAAGCAGGAAGCAGTACGGCGGAGCCAAACTCCGCGGACGCGGCGCACGGACAAGACATTAGATGACTATGAAAGATATTAAAAATGTAATTTTCGACCTCGGGGGCGTCCTCGTAGACCTCGACATAGAGCGCTGTACAGCGGCATTCAGGGAGCTCGGCATGAACCGGGTCGCCGGACTGATAAACCCCTGCTACCCCGCCGAGATGATCGGACGGCTGGAGCGGGGCGACCTGTCGTTCCACGAGGCATGCGACGCGATGCGGAAGCTCGACGGGCGGTACGATGTCACCGACGCCCAGATCGCAGGGGCATACGGCGCGTTCCTGGCGGGGGTTCCGGTCTGGAAACTGCGCCAGGTGGAACGGCTGCGCGGGGCGGGGATTCGCACCTACGTGTTGTCGAACAACAACCCGGCGTCGATGGAGGTCATCCGCGGCGAATTCACGGCCGACGGGCACACGATGGACGACTATTTCGACAAGGTATACCTCTCCTACGAACTGCGCGAGCTGAAACCCTCGGAGGCGATCTTCCGCAAGGTGATCGCCGACAGCGGCATCGTCCCCGCGCAAACACTCTTCATCGACGACGGGCAGAAGAATGTGGACGCGGCGCAGGCGCTGGGGTTCGCGGTGTACAAGCCCGCACCGGGTGAGGATTTCGGACACCTGTTGGAAGAGATAACCGCAACGAAATAGCAGCGCCGTCCGGAATGCCCGGAGGCAGGGCCGCAACCGGGCAAATACGGAGGCCACAGGGCTCCAGCCGAAAGGCAACGCATACGGATCGCGGCAAAGTCATATCCGGGAAAGCCGCCTGTTTCTGGAAAACAGGGCGGCAAAAAAACCGTCCGGCAAGCAAACAGACAGCCCCGCCCAACAGGAATCCGGCACGCAGCCGGGAAAGGCGGATTTCGGGGTAAAAGTTTGCCGGAACGAAAAAAAGCGGTTATCTTTGCAACCCGGAACCCGGAAGGTTCCCCCGGTCGGAATGCCCGGGATTGACACACAACAGCCTCGCGGGGTTGCACAAGGCCAATCACGGGGTCAAGGTCGGGAACGACGGGGTGTAGCGCAGTCCGGTTAGCGCACCTGCTTTGGGAGCAGGGGGTCGTGGGTTCGAATCCCGCTACCCCGACACGAGAAAAAAGCCTTTCAGACAGCTCTGGAAGGCTTTTTTGTGTTTGTCGCAAAGCATCCTATTTTGCCGGTTTTTGCTCGGTTAACACGTTTTTCGACTAGTTGTGTAAACCGATGTGCAGCGGCGGGTATAGTGACCTGCGGAAATTATCCGCCCCGCAGACCGTCCGCGACCATGTATCGCAGCCACCCGGCAGCAGCAGTTCGAAAGCACGGGGCTTGCAGGCGGGAGACGGAACGGGGAAACAGGGTGAGACAATGGAAGGGACGACGGAAAGGACGATTGGAAAGGTGCCGAAAGGGATGATGGAAGGGGCAACAGAGAAAGGCAACGGGGATAGGCAACAGAAGGGGTACTGCAAGCGCTGACGGAAGAGGCGGCAGCCGAAATATAACCGGGAAGGCGTTTTTTGCAGAAATTATTTTGACTTTTCGGATTTTCGACTTATCTTTGTGCGCTCTTAAAACGATAAGAGCCCCAAATGTTCGGGGTGTAGCGCAGTCCGGTTAGCGCGCCAGCTTCGGGAGTTGGAGGTCGCTGGTTCGAATCCAGTCTCCCCGACAAGAAAAAAGAGGATATTCGATATCCTCTTTTTTCGTATTGACCCTAACCTATCCCACGATGAAACTACTCCACATCTGTTTTTGCGTGCTGATCGGCACCGCGCTATCCGGTTGTGAAATACCGATGACCGCCCAAGACCGGATCGCCGTGACACGAATTTGCGAGGTGCTGGAGCTGAAAGCCCAGGTTGCCGCAGCCGTCTGGCCGGGATTCGACGATCCGCAATTCGAAGTGCCGCTGGTCTACTTCACCGACTCGCTTTGCTATGCCGTAAATCCCGAAGCGCGGTTTCTGGCGCAATATCCGGCAACGCTGCGTTACAGGGACGGTGAGTTGAAAATCTATACGACGCCCACGATCGACTCGCTCGAATTCCACATGCAGGGAACGATTTCCTTAGACCCGGCCGATGCCGGTTCGGCATACGACTACCGTTCGGCATACCTGCTGTGCAGTTCGCCCGAGATTACGGCCCGCTGCATACCCGGCACGGAAGAGGTAGCCATATGGCGGACGATGGTGCTGCATGAATATTTCCACGGATTCCAATTCCGGCATCCGGCGTATCTCGCGCAATTCGAAGCTTCGGGAGCGGGCCTCATCCCTTCGTCGGAGCTGGTAGGACACTATCAAAGATACGGCTGGTACAAAGAATCCGTAGACCGGGAAAACGCCTTCCTGCTGGATGCACTCGGGCAAACCGATGCAGAGATTATCCGCAGGGACATCGACGGGTTTAGGAAACTGCGCGCGGAGCGCCATGCAAGAATGCGGCGCGAACTGGCCCCGGAAGCAGTCGGAGCGGAACGGGTTTACGAAACGATGGAGGGCACGGCGCGTTACATCGAGTTCCATGCCTGTCCGGGCGGCTACGACCTTGACGCGAACGACTGGCTCTACCGGACGGACATATCCCAGTATATGTATGCCACAGGGTTCAATATCGTCCGGCTGCTCGACAAGCTGGGGGTCGATTACAAGACGAGGCTGTTTGACGAGGGGCTCGCATTGGACGGGCTTCTGCCCGAATAAACGGACACGGGCACAGGTGCCCCGGCAATGCCGCGGGTAAAAGCCGCCGAGGAAAGAACATCCGAGGATGAGCAGTCGAGATCGGAACAGCTAAGATCGGAGCCGACAAGGGAAGAACTGCCGAGCCCCGAGGAAGAGCCGACAAGGGAAGGGCATCCGAGGATGAGCAGTCGAGATCGGAACAACTGAGATCGGAACCGCCGAGGTAAGAGCCGACAAGGAAAGGGACAACCGAGAAAAAAAACAGCCGCCGACGGACGGCGGCCCCTTTTTCAGGAAGGGATATGCGTCAAAGCCGGTGATAGTGGCAATAGAGCAACCCGCCGTCGTCGCCGTGCAGGTGCATACCGCCGCCGAGGCAGTAGCGGAACATCTTGCAGGAGGCGCATTCGCCGCGCCGCGCCCACTCGCGGTTGCGAAAGGGTTCGAAGCGGTTTTGCCACACGTCCCAGAATTTGTCGCGGTAGATATTGCCCTGGTTGAAATTGGCACGGATCGACGTGCAGCCCGAAATGGCGCCGTCGACGCGGATCGAGGCGACGGAAACGCCCGCGGCGCACTGGTAGAAATGGTCGCGCACCTCGGTTTCATACCCGCCGAGGAAGCCTTCGCAGGCATAGCTGACGTCGATGCGCCCCTCACGCCGGGTCTGCCGGATAAACTCCAGCATCGCACGGAACTGTTCGTCGGTCGTGCGCAGCGACGGGTCGTCCTTGGCACGGCCCATGGGGAAGATCGAGAAGAGCCGCCAGTGTTTCAGGCCCTCGGCGACGAGCATCCCGCAAAAATCGCCGAGCCTGGGCACCATCGCCCCCGTGACGCAGGTCACCACGTCGCAGGCGAGCGACGGCTCGCGGACGATCATGCGCAGGGCGCCGAGCGCCCGTTCGTAACTGAGGGGATTACAGCGGATATAGTTGTGCTCGCGTTCGAAGCCGTCGAGGCTCACCGAGACCGTACGCAGCCCCGCATCGAGCAGGCTGCGGAAACAGGATTCGGTCAGCCCCAGCCCGTTGGTCACCATGCCCCACGCATAGCCGCGGCGGGTGACCTCCGCCCCGGCGCGTTCGAGGTCGGGGCGTACCAGCACCTCGCCGCCCGAAAAGATGACGAGCACCTGCGCAGGGTCGACATGGGGCGTAACCTCCTCGTCGAGCACCTTCAGAAAATCTTCGATCGGCATGTCCCGCACACCGGGATCCACGCGGCAATCGCTGCCGCAGTGGCGGCACGAGAGGTTGCAGCGCAACGTACATTCCCAGAAGAGCGTATCGAGCCTGTGCTCGGCGACAGTCGAGGAGTAAAGGTCGGAAAAAATATTGAGGGCCAGACGCTTGCGCAGCCCCAGGCGGCGACGGGACATGGGTTACTTCCCCCCTTCGGGAGCCTTCTTGCCCTTCGTGTCCATATAGGGCGTGTCGTCGGCGGGTTTCTCGGCTACGGGGTCGAGCTGCTCGTCTTCGGCAGGGCCGACCGCCGACTCCTTGAGAGGCACGCCGATCGTTTTCTGTCCGGGAGGGCGAACCCCGTACATCACCATCACGCGCGGGGGTGCAACCGAATCCCTGACTTCGGGCGCACCGGCTTCCTGTTGCTGTTCGCCCTCGCCCTTGGCGGGCGCATTCTTGACCGTGGAACAGGCTGCCGAGAATCCCAGCAGGGTCGCAAGTGCGAGTTTCAGTTTTTTGTTCATATTGCGTCGACGTTAAAAACAATCTTCAGGACAAAGATAAAAATTTTCTGCCAAAGATGAAAAAACATGCCAAAAAGTTTTGAAAGCCAATGTTTTTTATTTTACTTTGCCAAGTACAAACTTTTTAATTTACATTTTTATGACAGGCAAGGTTAAATGGTTCGATAGCAAAAAAGGCTACGGATTCATTACGGGAGAGAACGGCAAGGAAATCTTCGTTCATTTCTCGGGTATCGTGACGGACGGTTTCAAGTCGCTCAACGAAGGGCAGGCAGTCGAATTCGAAGTCGGCAGCGGTGCCAAAGGCGAGCAGGCTGTGAACGTAACCGTGGTTGAATAACCCGGCGTCCTCCAAATTCAGGGAATAAGAGCTGTATTTACTCAATATATCCAAGCACTGAATTTTATGTAATTTACGGTGTCCGGAATTCCGGACACCGTTTTTCTTTGCGGGGCGCAGCCTGTGCGACGGGCGGCCGCAGGCCCATCACTCCCCTGCCGGAAGGATATGCCCGGTGAAATTGAGGTAATGGCTGCGCCTATTGAGATCTTTATTGATCCGGACAAAGCACTTGTTCGAACCCTTATACAGCGTCACGATCACCTCCCGGTCCTGCGCGTTTTGGGGGCCGACGATCAAGAGCCGGTACTGCAGGTCGCCGTTGCGCTTGCGTTTGAGCAACGTCATTTCGGCAGCATCGTCCTCGATGTTCAGGGTGCGCCACGTACTGCGGGGAAAGAGGTTGGGCGACAGCCGGATGACGGCATGCGTCCCCTGCATGGAAATGTAACTGTCCGGAGATTGTTTCACCGGGATTTTATCGCCCGGCAGGTAAAATTCATCCCCTTTGATCACGAACATGCGGGCATCGAGCGCCCGGAGCGCCTGCTCGTGCAGGGCGGCCGAGGCGGCGTCCCCGTCAACGGATCGGGGTTCGGGGGCAGAGGCGGATTTGGTTGCCGCACAGCCAGCCAGCACCAGCACCAGCACCAGGGTGGCGGAATACGAAAATTTCGATAAGGTTCTCATGGCTATACAATCACGGTATTTACATTGTGGTATTTCGGGAAAAGGACAGTCGCCAGGGGATTTCTGTTGGAATTAAGATTTCAAAACAGGAACTTTTTCATGACAACATTTTTTTTAGTGAGACATGTTTATTATAAAGCCTGCGCTTTATTTTATTCACAATATAATAAATAAAATTGCATTCTGCAAGAGGGCAGGCATTTTTTTGCCCGTTTGAAAAATAAATCGTAATTTTGGGCGGCAATTTAGGTTAATTCAGGTTCAAACATAAAAACCCAATCACAATCATGAAAGAAGCAATCGCAATTCTGACTGGCGGCGGCCCCGCACCCGGTATGAACACCGTGGTAGGCAGCGTCGCAAAGACTTTCCTCCGCAAAGGTTACCGCGTAATCGGCCTGCACGAGGGCTACACGGGGCTCTTCAACCCGTCGCCCCGCATGGTGGACATCGACTACCCCATGGCCGACGGCATCTTCAACCAGGGAGGTTCGTTCCTGCAGATGAGCCGTTTCAAGCCCAAGGATTCGGATTTCGAAAACAACTTCAACCTCAAGTTCTTCACCGACAACAACGTCAAGCTGCTCGTGACGGTCGGCGGCGACGACACGGCATCGACCGCGAACCGCATCGCCAAGTTCCTGGAGGCCAAGAAATACCCCATCGCAAACATCCACGTGCCCAAGACCATCGACAACGACCTGCCGCTGCCCAAAGGCACGCCGACGTTCGGTTACGAGTCGGCCAAGGACAAGGGTGCCGTCATCGCACGCGCCGTCTACGTGGACGCCCGCACGAGCGGCAACTGGTTCGTACTGGCTGCCATGGGCCGCAGCGCCGGCCACCTGGCATTCGGCATCGGCGAGGCCTGCCACTACCCGATGATCGTCATCCCCGAGATGTTCGACAAGACGGAAATCACGGTCGAAAAGATCGTGAACCTCGTCATCTCGTCGATCATCAAGCGTAAGATCATGGGCATGGACTACGGCGCCGCCGTCATCTCGGAAGGCGTATTCCACGCGCTGAGCGACGAGGAGATCCGCAAGAGCGGCATCCATTTCACCTATGACGAGCACGGGCACCCCGAGCTGGGCAAGGTGTCGAAAGCGCACATCTTCAACGAGATGATCGAGAAAAAGCTCAAGGAGATCGGCCTCAAAGTCAAGAGCCGCCCCGTGGAGCTGGGTTACGAGATCCGCTGCCAGACCCCGATCGCATACGACCTGACGTACTGCTCGGAACTGGGTATCGGCGTACACAAGCTCTTTGCCGAGGGCAAGACCGGATGCATGGTATACGTAGATTCGGAAGGCAACGTCAACCCGCTCTACCTGAAAGACCTGCAGGATCCGACGACGGGCAAAATACCGCCCCGTCTGGTGGACATCAAGTCGGACAAGTTCTCGTCGGTGGTGGACAACATCATCAATGCCATCACGCCTGCGGACTACGAGGCTGCGAAGCAGTATGTCTCAAACCCCGAGGAATACGATTTCCACAAGATTCTGAACTGGAAATAATCCCGCGCAGGGACATTTTGAAAATCCCCGGAGGCTATCGCCTCCGGGGATTTTGCTTTGCAGCAGGCAGCGGGGAGCGGCTGCGGGAAGCGGGAGGAGAAGCGGCAGCGGAAACTGGCAGCGGAAACCGGCAGCGGAAACCGGCAGCGGAAACCGGCAGCGGAAACCGGCAGGCTATTTATCGGTTCCGATCCAAGTCCATTTATGCCAGATATATTCCAACGGCCCCTGTTTGTGCCTCCCCAGCCACCATTTGCAGAACCGCACCTGCAGCAGGAACACCAGAATCCCGACCAACAGGCTGGCCGTATATCCGCACCGAGGGGCAAGGTAGAGGCCGAACGGGAAATAGACGAAGGCCCCGATGACGGATTGGGAGAGGTAGTTCGTAAGGCTCATCCTGCCGTAGAAGCGCAGGCCGGCAACGGCGGCACTGAACTTCCTGCGCTGGTAAAGCAGGATGAACGAAGCGACCAAGACCAGCGTAAAAGCCAGCTTCTGCCACATGTCGAGCGCCGTTCCGGCTGTCTGCCCGACGACTGCACCGTTGTCCATGACAAGCTCCCTGAGCGTATACAAAGGGGCGAAGGCAATGGCGGAGACGATCAGCGTTTTCACCCAGAAGCGGAGGTTCTTTTCGGTGGCGACGAACAACTGTTTCCTGCCGATATAGAAACCCAGGAGGAACAACCCGGCAGTCTGGACGAAACGCCCGGCGTTTACCGCCCACAACAGGCTGGCCTTCTGCCCCAAGGTGACATTGCCCAGGATGAAATCCCCAAAATTCCCGGCTTTCGTGTATTCGGCCACTCGGGCATACATTTCACCGACCCCCAGATCGGGCAACCGGTGGGCCGGATTCAGCAGGCCGGCTATGCAGTGGTACCATTCGACAGGCTGCAACAGGAAAACGACGGCGGCGGCGAGGATAGCCCCGTCGCCCCAGTTGCGCGTAAAAAACAGGACGAGCCCCGCGATGACGAACAGCAGCAGAACATCCCCGGCCGGGAAAAAAGCCGCGTTCAGGGTTGCGAACCCGGCCAGCAGCACCAGCCGCCACAGGAAACGATAACCGAAGTCCCCGCCCCGCCGCTTCAGGTTGTCGCTTTGAATGTAGAACGTGAATCCGAACAGGAGGGCGAAAATCGCGTAGGCCTTTCCGGCAAACAGGGTAAAGACGACGTTGAAGACCCCCTGATCCAATGCATTCAGCCAGCCCGGGGAATCGGCAGGATAGACCGGGAAGATAAAATGTTCCAGGTTGTGAACCAGGAGAATAGCCATAACGGCAAAACCCCGTAAAGCATCCACGGCCTCTATGCGCGGATTCTTGCCGATGAGTTGTTCCGATGAATTATTCATATATTATTTACAATTTATCCGAGCCTTTTGTGCCGCAGGAGGAACCGCGTCAGAAAAGCGTCGGTTCGGTCAGCGCGACTCCGGCACGCTGCGGGTGGAGGTTCACGAATTCCAGGCCCCGGCGCAGGGCGCGGAAAACCGTATGGCGCGTGCCGCCGGGCGAACCGTCGTACCAGGCGACGAGCAGCGAGGCATGGTCGACGAGGTAGTTGTTGCGCACGGCATAGCACCCCGCATGGTAGACCGGCGACAGGACGACGGCATCGTCGGCCGAGGCCATCGCAGCGCGGTAACGTACGCGGTCGGCATGGGAGAAGCGCGCCTCCTGCCCGCCGAAGGGCACTACGGCGACGAGCCGCAGCCCGGGGAGGGAATCGCGCAGTTCGAGTACCGCCTCGGCGGCCGCCAGGTCGAAGCCTACGGCCATGCCGCAGAGGAACGTCCTGAAGCCATGGGCATGAAGTCCGCGGATCGCGGCGGCAAGTGCCGCGGAAGCCTCGCCGCAATAGGTACGGTGGCCCGTGAAAGCCACGGTTGTACAGGGATCGGGAATCATGTTCCCAAAGGTAACAATTTGGCGCGGACTTTGCAACTCGAAGGGCTGAATCAAATAAACACCAATAACTATGAAAAACACAGGAATCGTCATCGTATCGCTCGTGGGCGGCTTGATTATCGGATCGGCCCTCACGATGCTCTTCACGCCCCAGTCGGGTGCAGAACTCCGCAAACAAATCAAAGACCTGATCGGCGACGAAGTCGACAAGGTACGCGAAAAGGTGGACGAAGTGCGCGGCAAAGTCGAGGAGGCCCGCTGCAAATGCGACGAAAAGTAAACTTCGCCCGGGCGACGCCTCATGGGAACGGATAACAGAAAAACTTCGGGCGGCTCATTCGTCGCGGCGCTGGTCTTCTTCGTGATGACGGCATCGATCGCCATCTTCCTGCTGCTTACGGCGCTGGTTGAGTGGCTGTCTGTGGTGACGGGCTCCTTCATCCTTTCGTCGCTCATCGTCGGGGGATTCTTCGCCGTGCTCGCAGCGGTGATCTACCTGCTCGCGATACGCGAGGGCGTGGAGCGCATCCGCGACCAGGTCGAAACGGTCTACGACGTGGCACGTGCCGCCAAGGAGGGGTACGAGTGGCTCACAGACAAGTTTTTACTGCTTATGAAGCTGCGCGAAATGCGTAAATGAAAAGGGCGGCACGTGAATGCCGCCCTTTTCGCATATATTGCAATACCTAATACTATTTGCCGAAATAACGCTTGTAAAGGCCTTCGAAACCTTTGCCGTGGCGGGCTTCGTCCTTGGCCATTTCATGTACGGTGTCGTGCACGGCGTCGAGGTTCTGCTCCTTGGCCATGCGTGCCAGGCGCATCTTGTCCTCGCAGGCGCCGCTCTCGGCGTTCATGCGCTTGTAGAGGTTGGTCTTGGTGTCCCAGACCACCTCGCCGATCAGTTCGGCGAACTTCGAGGCGTGCTCGGCCTCTTCCCATGCGTAACGCTTGTATGCCTCGGCGATCTCGGGATACCCTTCGCGGTCGGCCTGGCGGCTCATCGCAAGGTACATGCCCACCTCGGTGCACTCGCCCATAAAGTGGTTCTGGAGACCTTCCCAAAGCTCCTTGCTGGCGCCCTTGCCATCACCAATGACATGCTCGGTCACAAATTCGAGGTTGCCCTCCTGCTCCATGACCTCGACGAATTTCTCCTTGCCAACTTTACACATCGGGCACTGGTCGGGTGCCTCGGGGCCTTCGTGAATGTAACCGCATACGGTACAACGCCATTTCTTTGCCATAATCGTAATAATGTTTGAGTGTTAGTTTTTCTGTTTGTGCAGTGCAAAGGTAACGATTAGGCACAAAATCCGGATAAAATCCCGATTGTCTTTTTTTATAGGGCGATAAGCAACGCTTATAGCGGATGCGATATTCCCGCACGCGCAGAAGCGGGGACGGCGGGGAGGAACGGCAGAGGAAGGACAGCAGAAAAAGAAACAGCAGCGAAAAGAAAGCAGGAAGAGAGGATATGGCGGGACGGGAACGACAAAGAGGGGAAATGATGGGGAAGGACGGCGGAGAGGGCAGGACGCCCTACCCTCTCCGGTCGATAACCTCTTCGATATAGGGCACGTCGGTGGAATCCTTCACCAGCACGCGCTTGTCGCTGTCCAGCAGGTAGAGCGACGGAATGGCCGTCAGGTCGTAGGTGCCGTTTTCGCGGACGAGGCAGCCGGCATCGTAGGCGTTGATCCAGCTCGCGGGGATATGGTCGCGGTAGTTCCGCCACTCGGTGAGGTCTTCGTCGGGATAAAGCGCCAGTATTTTGAGGCGGCCGCGCTCGATCATCTCCGAAAGCATGGGCGAGCCGGAGATCTGCTCGCGCAGCTGCTTGCACATCCCACAGCCGGGGTTGTTGATGAACAGCAGCGTATATTCGGCCTTCACGCCGTAGAGCGTACCCGTGGCGCCTGAGGCGAGCGTATAGCGGAAATCGTTGGCACGCTGCCCGAGGCGGTTCTGCGACGCCATAGCGAGGTCGTAGGCCGGCCCGATGCGTTCGTATTCGTCGTAGTAGGGGCTCGCCAGCACGGCCTGCATCACAGGGATATAGAATTCGTCGTTGCGCAGCGGGGAATTGGGGTCGTGGATCACCTGTTGGGCGAGCATCGTGAAGTAGTCGAGCATCGGGCGCGAGGCGGAGGCGCGGCGCATGAGCGAATCCATCGGCGCGGCGTCGGCCGGACGGTCGGAGATCAGGGCCACCCACCGGGCATAGGCCTCGACCATTTGCGCGGTATCGGCCTCGCGGACGAACAGGGTATCGGCGAAATCGAAGCGATCCCAATAGTGCCAGCGCAGGTAGTCGCGCTGCTCCTGGGGCGAGAGGCGCGCCGGCGCGATCGCCGGGAGGAACACACGGGGCTGCGACACGCAGGCCGTCTGCTGCGGCCGAGAACGGCGTCCGCCGCAGGAAGCGGCGAAGAGGGCCAGGGCCAGGATTAGCGCGATACGGTACATAGGCGTAAAGTTTATGTGCAAATATAGTTTTTTTCGGCAATACGGCCGCTATCGCCCGGGCAAAAAGAGCCTGTACGGCAGATTTGCACGGTAGTTGCAACCTCAATGAGCGTTAAAACCAATTTCAATCAAACCGAATTATGGATGTAAAGAAAACTACCACAAGCACAGGGTTCAAACTGAGTGTCATGACACTCGCGATTATGAACGTGACTGCCGTAGTAAGTCTGCGCGGCCTCCCCGCCGAGGCCGTCTACGGACTTTCATCGGCATTCTACTATCTGTTTGCCGCCATCGTCTTTCTCATCCCGACGGCCATGGTCGCCGCGGAGCTGGCCGCGATGTTCTCCACCAAACAGGGCGGTGTATTCCGCTGGGTCGGCGAGGCGTACGGCGCCCGCACGGGGTTCCTGGCCATCTGGCTGCAATGGATCGAGTCGACGATCTGGTACCCCACCGTACTGACGTTCGGTGCCGTGTCGATCGCCTTCATCGGCATGAACGACGCGCACGACGCGACGCTGGCCTCGAACAAGGTCTTCACGCTCTGCATGGTGCTGGCAATCTACTGGATCGCCACCTTCATCGCACTCAAGGGCCTGGGATGGGTCGGCAAGATCAGCAAATGGGGCGGTATGATCGGTACGATCATTCCCGCAGGCCTGCTGATCCTGCTGGGCATCATCTACATTTCGACCGGCGGACACAACCACATGGACATGTCGCAGGGTTTCTTCCCCGACCTGTCGAAATTCGACAACCTGGTGCTGGCCAGCAGTATCTTCCTGTTCTATGCGGGTATGGAGATGATGGGTATACACGTCATGGACGTGAAGAACCCGTCGCGGAACTACCCCAAGGCCATCATCATCGGTTCGCTCGTAACGGTCTGCATCTTCGTGCTGGGTACTTTCTCGCTGGGCTTCATCATCCCGGCCAAGGACATCAGCCTCACGCAGTCGCTGCTGGTGGGCTTCGACAACTATTTCCACTACCTGCACATGTCGTGGGCGGGCCCGATCATCGCCATCGCCCTGATGTTCGGTGTGCTAGCCGGCGTGCTGACCTGGGTGGCCGGCCCCTCGAAGGGTATCTTCGCCGTGGGTAAGGCGGGTTACCTGCCCCCGTTCTTCCAGAAGACCAACAAGAACGGCGTACAGAAGAATATCCTGCTCATTCAGGGCTGCGTCGTGACGCTGCTGGCGCTGCTGTTCGTGGTGATGCCCTCGGTGCAGTCGTTCTACCAGATACTTTCGCAGCTGACCGTACTGCTGTACCTGATCATGTACATGCTGATGTTCTCGGCGGCGATCGTGCTGCGCTACAAGATGAAGAACACCGACCGCCCGTTCCGCCTGGGCAAGGGCAACGGCCTGATGTGGTTCCTGGGCTGTCTGGGTTTCTGCGGAGCCCTGCTGGCCTTCGTCCTGAGCTTCGTACCGCCCAGCCAGATCTCGACCGGCAGCAACACCGTTTGGTTCTCGGTGCTCATCATCGGTTGCGTGGTAGTCGTGGGCGCCCCGTTCGTGATCTACGCCATGCGCAAACCGTCGTGGAAAGACCCCGAGGCCGCGGCCGACTTCGCCCCGTTCCACTGGGAGCAGCAGCCCGTCGTAGCGGCTCCGGTACATACCAACGCTCCCGAACCGATGGCGAAACCTTCGGATACGGAACTTCACAACAAATAAATCGGTAAATACATCAGACAATGATCCAGAAAATCGACAACGCAACGGTTCGCGAGGCCGTACAGCAGGCCTACGAGCGCTGCAAGAACGAAACGGGCGGCAAGAACGCCGACTATATACGTCCAAAGTCCGTCAACTAACTGGTTTTCCCAAGTGTGGCTACCTTGAGCAATAGGCTTGTTTTCCTGGTC
>ENA-USYR01000732-USYR01000732.1-human-gut-metagenome-genome-assembly--contig:-NODE-732-length-16192-cov-7.142290_pt1 | contig 16192 bp, 6 predicted proteins | sample MGYA00250064_ERZ773510 | MGnify/ENA primary metagenome ERZ773510 (study PRJEB29103, sample SAMN06112082) | human gut metagenome | biome: human gut; feature: ankylosing spondylitis patient; material... | reverse complement strand
TGCGGCAACGGTTTCGCCTATAATGAAACAAACATTCTTTCCGTGGTAGACCGTGCCATCCTGATCCTCAAAGTCCCCAGATAGAATATCTGTACGACTCTTCATTAATTGATTTTGTAACTCAAGATACTTCTTTTTTCGACGTTTATCAATCCAAAGAGAAATCGCTCCTCCAATAATAAATAACAGCAAAAGTGATAAGACCTCAATTTTATATCTTCCCGCAATTTTTTGCTGATAAAATTCGATTTCATATTGATCAGCCAAACGAGTTATCTCAGCTGCCTTTGTTGTATCATAAATTGAATCTAGATAATAAATAAAAGAATCAGCTGCCGCTATAGCTGCTGGATAATTTTTCTCTTCTTTCTCCAATTTATATAATTCTCCATAACTTCCTCCACGGTTAAATATATAAGGAGAAGATTTACTCAAATTCAAATAATACCGTGCAGAGTCCATTTGATGGATATTACGTAAGATACAACCTTTTCGAAGATATTCAGAAAATAAATTAGTACCAGTTGGTGCAGAAGATATAGATGCAGAAAGATATTGGTTAGCCTTTTGAAATTCCCCTTTTTCATTATGCAAAATTCCCAATTCACTCAATATTATAGATTTATAATAATCTTCCCCTATATTCTCTGCAACATCCAATGCTTTTTGATAATAGACCAAAGCACTATCCAATTGATGTTGAAGCATAAAAACATACCCTATCCCTCTAACAGCATAAAATAGACCATCATCTTTCTTTTGCTTAATATAAATTTCATGCGCTTTATGATGGGCGTGCATAGCATCCTTATAAAGATTTTGTTCCGCATAACATCCCGCCAGATTCTCATAAATGGCCCCCAAATAAAGATACTCGCTCTCTTTAGGAATTACCTTTAATGCTTGCAAGAAATCTTTTACCGCCAAATCCATACACCGCATGTCTCGATACACACAACCCCGATAATAATAGGCTTGCATCTTACGCTCATTATTCCAACTTCTTTTATAATAATCTACTGCAAACCGAATCAATGAATCACTTGACTCATGAACATACAACTTAGTCCTTGCCCGTGTCAAAAATATAGCATAATCAGCTCTTTCAGAGCCGGATAACTTTTCAGGATGAGAAATGGATTCGAGGAGAGACAGGGCACTATCGGGGAACTCTTGCATCAGTGAGTCTGCCTGATGTAAAAGAGTAGTTGCATTACCTCCATCATGACAAGCAGAGAGAGACAAAATCAGGAACAACCCTATAATATAAGAAAGAAGTAGCTTCATAGTTCGTTTCGTTTTACAAATGTAAATAGAATAAAACAAACAAGCAACAAAAAGACAAATAATTTTTTCACACATCATAATTACAATGTTAAAATTGCCCTTTCTCTCTCTTTCCCTAATCTTTTTTGCCTTTCATTTGTTCACTTTGTTACTTTCGCCGGAAGACGGCAGAATAAACTTCAACCTAAATAGTAACGAATGGAAAAATTTAATGCAATGAGGACTAGACTTTTACAAGATCTTCAGAAGAAAACCATCAGGTTTAAGAGCATAGTGGCGCTCACTTGCTTGTTGCTGACCTCCGTATCCGCCTTTGCACAAACAAAGACAGTGACCGGTACGGTAACAGATGCCGCCAATGAACCGCTGATCGGTGCATCGGTGCTCGTACAAGGAACTTCCACCGGAACCATCACCGATATGGACGGTAAGTATTCAATCTCTGTCACCCCAGAAGACGTACTGGTATTCTCCTATGTAGGAATGACTACACAGAGTGTCAAGGTAGGAGCACAGAATGTGATCAACGTCACCCTGAAAGAAGATTCGCAGGTACTAGCCGAGACAGTCGTTATCGGATACGGTAGCGCGAAGAAAAGAGACTTGACAGGTTCTATTACCAACGTCAAAGGAGAAGAAATTGCCAACAAACCTGCAACGAACCCATTATCTTCCTTACAAGGAAAAGTGGCAGGTGTACAAATCGTAAACTCCGGACGTGCCGGTGCCGACCCCGAAATCCGTATCCGTGGTACAAACTCCATCAATGGCTACAAACCGTTGTACGTGGTAGACGGACTATTCAATGACAATATCAACTTCCTTAATCCGGAGGACATCGAATCTATGGAGATCCTGAAAGACCCGTCATCACTGGCTATCTTCGGTGTTCGCGGTGCGAATGGTGTCATCATCATCACCACCAAGAAAGCCAAAGAAGGACAGACACTGGTTAACATTAATACCTCTTTCGGTTTCAAGAAAGTAGTAGATAAGGTTGATTTGGTCAACGGTCCGCAATTTCAGGAGCTATACAGCGAACAGCTTGCCAATCAGAAGGACACTCCGTTCGACTTCAGCGGCTGGAACGCGAACACCAACTGGCAGGATGAGATTTTCCAGACTGCATTCATCACCAACAATAATATCAGTATTACCGGAGCTTCGCCGAAACACAGTTTCTATCTGGGCGTAGGTTACTCTCACGAACAGGGAAACATCAAGCATGAGAAGTTCAGTAAAGTGACCATCAATGCAAGTAATGACTATAAGATCACGGACTTTCTGAAAGTCGGTTTCCAGTTCAACGGAGCACGCACGCTTCCGGCAGACTCCAAACAGGTGCTCGGCGCTCTTCGTGCTGCCCCTATCGCACCGGTATACAATAAGGAATATGGCCTGTACAGCGTTCTGCCCGAATTTCAGAAAGCACAGATCAACAATCCGATGGTAGACGTCGATCTGAAAGCCAATACGACCAAAGCCGAAAACTATCGGGCATCGGGTAATATCTATGGCGAAGTGGACTTCCTGAAACATTTCAACTTCAAAGCGATGTTCTCTATGGACTATGCTTCCAATAACGGACGGACATACCAGCCTATCGTCAAAGTGTACGACCCCACTGTCAGCGGGAATATAGCCACCTTGGGAACAGGCAAAACCGAGGTCAGCCAGTTCAAGGAAAATGAAACGAAAGTACAGAGTGACTATGTGTTGACATATACGAACAGCTTCGACAATGGCAACCATAACCTGACTGCTACTGCAGGTTTCACGACTTATTACAATTCCCTGAGCCGCCTGGACGGAGCACGCAAACAAGGTGTAGGTCTGGTGATTCCCAACGATCCGGACAAATGGTTCGTGAGTATCGGTGATGCAGCTACTGCCACTAATGGAAGCACGCAGTGGGAACGCAGCACACTGTCCATGCTTGCACGTGTTATCTACAACTATAAAGGCAAATACCTGTTCAACGGTTCGTTCCGTCGCGACGGTTCTTCCGCTTTCTCTTATACGGGCAACGAATGGCAGAACTTCTTCTCTCTGGGAGGCGGCTGGCTGATGTCCGAAGAAGAATTCATGAAAGATATCAAATGGCTCGATATGTTGAAAATCAAGGCTTCTTACGGTACGCTGGGTAATCAAAACCTAGATAAAGCCTACCCTGCCGAGCCGTTACTGAGCAACGCTTATTCCGCCGTATTCGGCAAACCGTCTATCATCTATCCGGGCTATCAGCTTGCCTATCTGCCCAATCCGAATCTCCGTTGGGAAAAAGTGGAAGCTTGGGAAGCCGGATTTGAAACGAATCTTCTCCGCAACCGACTGCATTTTGAAGGTGTTTATTATATGAAGAATACGAAAGACCTGCTGGCCGAAGTTCCCGGTATTTCCGGAACAATTCCGGGGATAGGTAACTTGGGACAGATTCAGAATAAAGGAGTAGAAATGGCTGTGACCTGGCGCGACCAGATCGGCGAATGGGGATATTCTGTCAGTGCCAACCTGACCACCATCAAAAATGAAGTGAAGAGTCTGGTTCAGGAAGGATACTCTATCATCGCCGGAGACAAGCAGCAAAGTTATACAATGGCAGGCTATCCGATCGGTTACTTCTACGGTTATAAGGTAGAAGGCGTTTATCAGTCGCAAGCCGACATAGACGCATCGCCCAAGAACACGCTCGCCACCGTCACCCCCGGTGACTTGAAATTCGCAGATGTTGACGGAAACGGAGAAATTACTCCGGAAGACCGTACCATGATAGGTAATCCTACCCCGAAAGTAACTTACGGTTTCTCCCTCGGAGTGAACTACAAGAACTGGTCGTTGGGGATCGACATGATGGGACAAGGCGGTAACAAGATATTCCGCACGTGGGATAACTACAACTTCGCCCAGTTCAACTACCTCGAACAACGGCTGGACCGTTGGCACGGGGAAGGTACTTCCAATACCCAACCGTTGCTGAACTCCAAGCACTCTATCAACTACCTGAATTCGGATTATTACATCGAAAGCGGCAACTTCTTCCGTATCCGTAACGTACAACTTGCCTATGCATTCGACAAGAGCCTGCTTGCCAAAATCCGCCTGCAAGCCCTGAAAGTGTATGTCAACATACAAAACTTGAAAACATGGAAGCATAACACCGGATATACTCCGGAACTGGGAGGAACCGCCACCGCATTCGGCGTAGACAACGGAAGCTATCCCGTACCGGCAGTCTATACGTTCGGTATCAACCTGACATTCTAATGGCAAGATAGTAGCGTAGGGGCGAAAGAGGAGAAACCATGCAGGCCCCTTGCGAAACTTCAGCAACTTTAATCTTTAAAACTATAATTGTATGAAACTAGATAAATATATATTTTCAACCTTTATTGCTGCGGCCGCACTCGCTTTGGGCAGTTGCAGTGACTTTCTGGACCGCAGTCCGCAAGGACAGTTTACAGAAGACGATAATCCCAATGCGCTGGTCAACGGTAAAATCTACAATGTCTACACGATGATGCGTAGCTACGATATCACCGCAGGCACTACCGCCCTCGCTATCCACTGTCTCCGTTCCGAAGACGAAGAAAAGGGAAGTATTGCCAGTGACGGGTCGGATGTAGCCGAGATGTATGACGACTTCAAATACACGGCCTCCAATGGTCTGCTAGGTGCTTATTGGGGAAAGAACTACGCCGTTATCTATCAGTGTAACGACATCCTCGACGCCATTGCCGAGAAAGAAACTGCCGGACAGACCGAAGCCGAAGACATCATCAACAAAGGTGAAGCCTCTTTCTTCCGTGCCTATTGCTACTTCAACCTGGTAAGGGCATTCGGCGAAGTCCCTCTGGTGACTTACAAGATCAACGACGCTTCGGAAGCCAACATTCCGAAAACCACCGTCGATAAAATCTACGAGCAGATTGATGCCGACCTGAAAACCGCCGAGGAGTCACTGCCGGAAACATGGAGTACCGAGTACCTGGGACGACTGACATGGGGAGCCGCCCGTTCTTTGCACGCACGTACATATATGATGCGTAACGACTGGAACAATATGTACACTGCCTCCACCGACGTCATCAAGAAAGGGCTCTACAACCTGAGAACTCCGTATAATGAAATCTTCACCGATGATGGCGAAAATAGCGGCGGTTCTATCTTCGAACTGCAATGTACCGCTACTGCCGCCCTTCCTCAAAGCGATATTATCGGCAGCCAATTCTGCGAAGTGCAAGGTGTGCGCGGAGCGGATCAATGGGACTTGGGCTGGGGTTGGCACATGGCAACCGAACTTATGGCGCAAGCCTACGAACCGGGCGACCCGCGCAAGAACGCCACCCTGCTTTACTTCCGCAGATCGGACAGCGAACCGATTACTCCGGAAAATACCAACGAGCCTTACGGCGAATCTCCCGTCTCTCCGGCAATAGGTGCTTACTTCAACAAGAAAGCCTATACCGACCCTGCCCTGCGTAAAGAATATACCAATAAAGGATATTGGGTGAACATCCGCCTGATCCGTTATGCAGATGTCTTGCTCATGGGAGCCGAATCCGCCAACGAGAAGGGTATCTCCGGTGAGGCAATCGACTACCTGGAACAAGTACGTGCACGTGCCAGAGGCACCAACACCAACATTCTTCCCAAAGTGACCACTACCGACCAGGGAGAACTGCGTGAAGCTATCCGCCACGAACGCCGTGTGGAACTGGGACTTGAGTTCGACCGTTTCTACGACCTCGTCCGCTGGGGCATTGCAAAAGAAGTATTGCAAGCTGCCGGCAAGAATTATCAGGACAAGAACGCTTTACTTCCATTGCCTCAGACTGAAATAGACAAGTCCAAAGGGGTACTGGTGCAAAATCCCGATTACCAATAAAACAAAATAGAATATAATAATATGATATACAAGAAACTAAGTTTATTAATCCTGTTCTTTGCGACAGGACTCCTGACCGCATCCGCTCAGAAGTCGCCACAAGACATGGATCGTTTCATCGACGCATTGATGAAAAAAATGACCACCGAAGAAAAGATCGGTCAGTTGAACCTTCCCGTCACGGGAGAGATTACTACCGGACAAGCCAAGAGCAGCGACATCGCCGGCAAAATCAAGAAAGGCGAAGTGGGAGGACTGTTCAACCTGAAAGGGGTGGAGAAAATACGTGAGGTACAGAAACAGGCTGTGGAAGAGTCACGCCTCGGCATTCCGTTGTTGTTCGGCATGGACGTGATCCATGGATACGAAACGATGTTCCCTATCCCTCTCGGACTTTCCTGTACATGGGATATGGCGGCTATCGAAGAATCCGCCCGCATTGCAGCCGTAGAAGCCAGCGCCGACGGTATCTCATGGACGTTCAGCCCAATGGTGGATATTTCGCGCGACCCGCGTTGGGGACGTGTATCCGAAGGTAACGGTGAAGACCCGTTTCTGGGAGCTATGATTGCCGAAGCCATGGTGCGCGGCTATCAGGGCAAAGATATGAAACGCAATGACGAAATCATGGCTTGCGTAAAGCACTTCGCCCTGTACGGAGCAAGTGAAGCCGGACGTGACTACAATACGGTGGACATGAGCCGCCAACGGATGTTCAACGACTATATGCTGCCTTACGAAGCCGCCGTTGAAGCAGGCGTAGGCAGTGTCATGGCATCATTCAACGAGGTGGACGGCATTCCGGCCACTGCCAACAAATGGTTAATGACGGACATCCTGCGCGGTCAGTGGGGATTCAACGGATTTGTAGTCACCGACTATACCGGTATTTCCGAAATGATAGACCACGGTATCGGCGACCTCCAGACGGTAACGGCACGTGCCATCAACGCCGGAGTGGATATGGATATGGTCAGCGAAGGTTTTGTAGGTACTCTGAAAAAATCCATTCAGGAAGGCAAGGTTTCTATGGAAACATTGAACACCGCCTGCCGCCGCATCCTGGTAGCGAAATACAAACTGGGGTTGTTCGACAACCCGTATAAATATTGCGACCCGAAACGTCCGGCACGTGACATCTTTACGAAGGCACACCGCGACGCTGCCCGCAGAATTGCGGCAGAAAGTTTCGTCCTGCTCAAAAACGACAGCCCCGACGGAAATCCGAACGGCAACCCTCTGCTGCCTTTTAATCCTAAAGGCAACATCGCCGTGATAGGCCCGCTAGCCAACAGCCGTGCCAATATGCCCGGAACATGGAGCGTAGCCGCCGTGCTCGACCGTTGCCCATCACTGGTGGAAGGCTTGAAAGAGATGACTGCCGGAAAAGCGAATATCATGTATGCCAAAGGCAGCAACCTGATTAGTGACGCCGCCTACGAAGAACGCGCCACCATGTTCGCCCGTTCACTGAACCGCGACAACCGGACCGACCAGCAATTGCTGGACGAAGCCTTGAATGTAGCCCGCCGCTCGGACATCATCATCGCAGCCTTGGGCGAATCGTCAGAAATGAGCGGGGAAAGCAGCAGCCGCACCAACCTGGACCTCCCCGACGTACAACAAAACCTGTTGAAAGAATTACTGAAAACCGGAAAGCCGGTAGTACTGGTGTTATTCACCGGTCGTCCGCTTACGCTAAACTGGGAACAGGAACACGTGCCCGCTATTCTGAATGTATGGTTCGGAGGCAGCGAAGCGGCCTACGCTATCGGCGACGCCCTCTTCGGTTATGTCAACCCGGGCGGCAAACTGACGATGACTTTCCCGAAGAACGTCGGACAGATCCCTCTTTATTATGCACATAAGAACACCGGACGCCCGTTGGGACAGGGTAAATGGTTCGAGAAGTTCCGCAGCAACTATCTCGATGTGGATAACGAGCCACTCTATCCGTTCGGTTACGGACTTTCTTATACCACTTTCTCTTACAGCGATATCGACTTGAGCCATTCCAGCATGGACATGAACGGCTCGCTGACCGCAGCAGTAACAGTCACCAACACGGGCACATGGCCCGGTTCGGAGGTAGTGCAGCTTTATATCCGCGACGTCGTCGGTAGCAGTACCCGTCCGGTGAAAGAGCTGAAAGGTTTTCAGAAGATATTTCTCGAACCGGGTGAAATGAAGATTGTCCGTTTCAAGATTGCTCCGGAAATGTTGCGATATTACAATTATGACCTGCAACTGGTAGCGGAGCCGGGAGATTTCGAAGTGATGATCGGTACCAACAGCCGGGATGTGAAAACAGCAAGATTCACTTTGAACTAAAGTAACCGTGAAAAGTCGGTAGTAACTCAATTCTCCTCCTTCGGGAAGGAGGAGTACCCGTAGGGGGAGGTGGTAGGTGAATGCGTAAGTCTATTATTATCAGCATTGTGCATCCACCTACCACCCGGCTTTCAGCCACCCCTCCTTCCCCGAAGGAGGGGAATGAAGATACAACCGCCTCTTGCCCCTTTTACAAACCAAACTTACCTTTTACAAACCAAACTTAATAGTATCAGTTATGAAAAATAAACATCATAGAAGAATCACAACAGGAAGCCTACTCCCTCTCATGCTACTGTTTCTATCCACCCTTACCCTGACCTTCCAAAGTTGTAAGGGAAAAAGCAGCAGCAACCTCACCGCCGCCACCGACTCACTATCGGATGACGCCTTAATGGATACCGTTCAGCGAAGGACTTTCCTTTATTTCTGGGAAGGTGCAGAACCCAACAGCGGTCTTGCCCCCGAACGTTATCACGTAGACGGCGTATATCCGCAGAATGACGCCAACGTGGTCACCTCCGGCGGCAGCGGCTTCGGCATCATGGCTATCCTTGCCGGTATAGACCGCGGCTACGTCACCCGCGAAGAAGGATTGGCACGCATGGAACGTATCGTCTCCTTCCTCGAAAAGGCCGACCGTTTTCACGGAGCTTACCCACACTGGTGGTATGGTGATACCGGAAAAGTGAAGCCGTTCGGTCAGAAAGACAACGGCGGCGACCTCGTAGAAACCGCCTTCCTGATGCAGGGTCTTCTAGCCGTGCACCAATACTACGCAAACGGTAATGACAAAGAAAAGGCCATAGCCCAACGTATCGACCGCCTCTGGCGGGAGGTAGACTGGGACTGGTATCGCAAAGGCGGACAAAACGTTCTTTATTGGCATTGGAGTCCTACTTACGGCTGGGAAATGGATTTCCCCATACATGGCTACAACGAATGCATGATTATGTATATCCTTGCCGCCGCTTCACCGACGCACGGAGTACCTGCCGCTGTCTATCATGACGGTTGGGCACAGAACGGAGCGATTGTTTCCCCGCACAAGGTGGAAGGTATAGAATTACATCTCCGCTACCAGGGCACGGAAGCCGGACCGCTTTTCTGGGCACAATATTCTTTCCTCGGCCTCGACCCCGTCGGACTGAAAGACGAATACTGTCCCAGCTACTTCCACGAAATGCGTAACCTGACGCTAGTCAACCGCGCCTACTGTATCCGCAACCCCAAACACTATAAAGGTTTCGGGCCGGACTGCTGGGGGCTGACCGCCAGTTACTCCGTCGACGGATACGCCGCCCACTCGCCGAACGAGCAGGACGACAAAGGGGTCACCTCCCCCACCGCCGCACTTTCGTCTATCGTCTACACCCCAGAATATTCTCTGCAAGTGATGCGCCATCTATATAATATGGGAGACAAAGTATTCGGTCCTTTCGGATTCTACGACGCTTTCAGCGAAACGGACAACTGGTATCCGCAACGCTATCTGGCTATCGACCAAGGACCTATCGCCGTCATGATCGAGAATTACCGGACAGGCCTGTTATGGAAACTCTTTATGAGCCACCCCGACGTACAAGCCGGATTGACGAAACTCGGTTTTAATACCAACAAACAGGATGTGAGACAACAATAAGGAATCACGGTCGGTGGAAGTGGTCTTACTGACCACCTCCGCCACCGGCGTTTCCTCCGCCTCCGCCGCCTTTCACATCATCATTGCTAATGCTTCGGGCAGCTTTCTTCACGCTGGCTTTCAGTTCTCCGATCCGGTAGCTGACACTGACTCCAAAGCTACGGCTCGGCCATTTGCTGCTGCTCTTTGACACGAAGTTGGCTCCTTCCGTATGGTTGTTGTAGCTCCTGTATTTTTCAAAGATGTTATTACAATATAAGTTCACAGACAAACGGTCCTCTTTCAGGAACGAGCGGTTCAGGCTAAGACCATAATATTGATAACCGGACCCCTTTCCTTGCAGACTGATATACGGCGTACTTCCACCGCCATTCAGGCTCAACCGCAACTTCAAAGGAAGCGTGTGCTGGATACCCCCGTAGAAAGAACCATTCCATCCATAGTTGTGCAATCCCTGCGCCTCACTTTTCATATCTGTATAACTTCCGCGTCCGTTCACATAAATACGTGTTTTCGGAGAAGCATTCCAGTTCAGATAAAGGGAAAGACCGGTATTCCGGTTCTTGCCTATATTATCATAGGTGCTGTATAAAGCCCCTTGCGGTGCTATATGACCTCCGCCAAAGTCTTCCCCGTCCTCGGCAGTAATCAAACGGCTGATTCTCTCGATTCCATTATTATTAAAGGAGTGACGCAACGAGACATTCACGTTAAACTTAGCACTGAAACTGCTGTAAGCCACATCGAACGCATGACTTTTCTCACTCTTCAAATCCGGATTACCCTGACTGATAAACATCGGGTTCTGATCGTCAAAATAAGGGTTCAGGTTCCAGATACCCGGACGCCAGATACGCATATTATAACCGGCACGTATGTTCTGCGTTTTGCCGATCTTCATCCCCAAAGAGACGGAAGGCACCAAGTCACTGAAATTGGTATGGAAATTCTCTCCCGGACCGACAATATATTTCACCCGTTGTATGGTCTGTTCGTAGCGGAGTCCCGGTTTGAAAGTAAAGTCCTTATATCTCAACGTATATCCGGCATAGGCGGACAAGATATGGTTCAAATGACGGTAATCGCTGCTGCGGTCCTCGTTGTATGCATAATCATTGCTGCCTCCTGCTGCCTCGTAAAACTTATTATCACTGGAGTTCCGCCGGAAGATATACTTCACGCCGGTTTCAATCGTATGCAATTTGCCGATCGGTGTCGTATAATCCACCTGAAAGGTCTGTTCCATAGTATTCGTCTTACCGTCCGAATGGTAATTGTACAACTTCAGATTTTCTATCAGTTCATCTTTTCTTTCATCCGGAAGAATATCGAGATAAGTGCTATAAGAATCACTCGTCTGAGGTTGTGTGTTCACCTTATAAGAAAGCGTAATCATCCGTTGCTTGTTCTTCTTGGAAGTACGCTGATAATCAACGTTTCCATTTATGGAGAACCACGAACTTTTTCCATGATTGTCCGTCCGGTAGCTATAAGCAACATCCTCGTAATTTGCTCCGTACATCACGGTACTACCGTCGCTGTTACTCTTATTACTGCTGCCATACATCCCGAAAGCCACCGTCAGCAACCGTAACGTATCAATCTCGTAACTCGCCTCAAGATTCCCGTACTGGAAATTCCCCTTTGACTTGGAACTGCTGCCGGACTCAAGATATTTCTCCGTATCCGACTCAAAGTTCTCACGATAACTGTCCGAATAGCCACGCGGGCTGTTATTATAATTAAAGTTATAATTGGCGGAAAGAGTTAGTTTCCCCTGTTTCACCATTGCATAAGCACCGGTACCTGCCCCGTTATTGTTCGCGCTTCCACGGAAAGTAGCCGTATATCCTTCAAATCCGCTGCCCACTGTCACGATATTCAGGATACCGCCCACTCCTTCCGCATCATATTTAGCTCCCGGTGAAGTGATAACCTCAATATATTTAATCGAATTGGCAGGCATACTTTTCAACACTTCCTTCGGGTTATTGCTCATCATGTTATTGGGTTTTCCGTTCACGTGTACCTTGAAACTGCTGCTTCCGTTCACCTGTATATTATCTTCCCCGTCCACCGTCACCAAAGGAACTTTACGCAACATTTCCAATATACTGTTGGACTTGGAATCGGGGTCATCCTCAATATTATACTCTATCTTATCGACATCTACCTTTACCAGAGGCTTTTGTGCCACGACTTCCACCCCTTTCAGCTCATTGTTGGCTTCCGCCGAGAGCATTGTTCCCAAATCGACCACTTTAGTTGACGATTTCAACGTAAATTCCTTCACCACAGGCGCTTTACCTATCGAAGAAATACTGATTACATAATCTCCTGCCGGCACATTCAGCTTCTCCTGAAATTTACCGTTCGCACCGGTCACCGCCATTTTCAGCGCTTTCTCCGGAGCATTTTTCTTTGTAATTCTGATTGTAGCATACGGTTCCCCTTCCTGCGTCAAAGAATCCAGAAGCACACCTTTGATTGTATAAGAAGGAGCCACGGATTTTTGCGCCCACCCCGCCACAGATGTAGTGAACACGAATAGTAATAGTAGCAACAGTCTGTGTTTCATAACTAGAATGATTTAGTTCTTATTTTATTAGACGTGCAACATTTCGGAATGTTGCAAATTTGGGGGATAAAAGTAGGTGGTTTCCCAACAGTTACGAAACATTCGGAGTTAAGAAAGTAAAAAGAATAGATAAAAAATATTATACGCTCTATTTATTTCAGCCTCGTCCAATGCTTCACGCCTGACAACAACTGCTTCAAATTGTTCCATAATCTATCTACCCAACTGATATGAAAAAGCTTTTCGTATTTCGTAAGCACCTTCGCACAGTCCTGCATCCGTTCGCCTTGTCTTTTCATGGCTATCTGTATCTCATTCATTCGAGCGATTTTTTCCCTCTGCAACAGCAGTTCCTTATCCTGAGCACCTATAATTTCGGCAAGTAGAAATATGGAAATAAATACAAGAAATTCCGTATATTCCAACTACTCTCTACAAAGGGAAAAATGCAAATTCTCTTTCAATTCTGAAACCCTTTACAGATCGTACTTACAGAACGGTGATAGGTTGTCAGTAACCTATCACCTTACCTATCACCTATCACCGCCCAATTTGATAAATGCCTCTTGTAAACAAGAGTACCACTCAGAGGTAACTTCCGTTTCATGCCTTGTTACAATTTGTTTCAAGGCGAAGAAACTTTAGTTTCAAGCTGCCGGAACTAAAGTTTCAAGCTATTGAAACCAGAGTTTCAAGGTGCAGAAACTAGAGTTTCTCACCGATGAAACCGATCGTTTCCCCGTATGGAACAGGCAGCAAAAAGGCATATAAAACTTAACCAAGTTTTAGTGATAAATAAATACGAAAGAGTTTGCCCGACCGGATTATAAAGCCTACCTTTATCAGCCTTTAATAAAAAAGGAATAAATAATAAACACACTTGATATGAAACTTACTTTGATGCGGGACAACGGCGGGACATTAACCATGCGAACGCTAGATATTACCCTACAAATAGAAGCGATGAAGCATGAAACGAAAGCCCGCCCGATCAGTAATCTACGGACAAGCATACGTCACGCATCACCGGACTGCAAACTAGAAGAAGCGCAAAAACTGACGAAAGTCATCCCTGCCGCCAACTTCCGCAAAACAACCAACGGGACGCAAATGACCGCATACAACGGCATCGTGCAAATAGAAGTAAACCACCTGGCAAACAGGACGGAAGTAAACCGCGTGAAACAGGAAGCGGCAGAACTTACCCAAACCCTCGCAGCCTTCATGGGTTCCAGCGGACACTCCGTAAAAATATGGCTGCGTTTCACACGCCCGGACAAATCACTACCCAAAAGCCGGGAAGAAGCGGAAATATTCCAAGCTCACGCTTACAGAAAAGCCGTCGGCTTGTGTCAACCGGCACTCTCCTATGCCATCGAACTTAAAAAACCGACATTGGATCAATTCTGCCGGCAAACCTACGATCCGGAACTTTATTACAATCCCGACTCTACCGTCATTTATATGCGCCAACCATTAGAAATGCCGTCGGACACCACCTACAAAGAAACCGTGCAAGCGGAAAACTCCCCATTCAAACGGCTGATTCCGGGATACGACAGTTTCGACACCTTATCCGCCCTCTTCGAGGTCGCCCTGAATAAGGCTTATCGTTCATTAAGCGAACTTCATCCCAACGTACATCTCCATTCGGACGATGACCTCAAGCCTCTCTTAGTACAACTTGCGGAAAACTGCTTTCAGTCAGGCATACCGGAAGAGGAAACCGCCCGTTGGGCCATTGCACACTTCTACACCCAAAAGAAGGAATTCCTGATCCGCCAAACCGTACAAAATGTATACCTGAACGCCAAAGGTTTCGGAAAAAAATCCCCCTTATCAGCCGAACAGGAACTGGAACTCCGGACAGAAGAATTTATGCAACGCCGATACGAGTTTCGTTACAACACGATGACAACCATCACCGAATATCGCGAACGAAACACGTTCTGTTTTTGCTTCCGCCCGGTCACCAACCGCACGCGCAACAGCATCGCCATGAACGCACGACTCGAAGGACTCAACCTTTGGGACAGGGATGTTGCCCGTTATCTGGACTCCGACCGTATTCCGGTTTTCAACCCTATCGAAGATTTCCTTTTCGGCGTGGATATCCGTTGGGACGGTCGCGACCGCATCCGCGAGCTTGCTTCCCGTGTTCCTTGCAACAACATCCACTGGCCTGATCTGTTTTATCGCTGGTTCCTGAATATGGTGGCTCATTGGCGCCACACTGACCGCAACTACGCAAATTGCACGGTACCGTTGTTAGTCGGTCCGCAAGCTTACCGGAAATCCACTTTCTGCCGGAATCTGCTACCGACCGAATTGCAACCCTACTACACCGACCGCATTGACTTCAGCAACAAAAGGGATGCCGAACTATCTCTCAACCGTTTCGCACTCATCAACATGGACGAGTTCGACCAAAACAGGGAGAGTCAACAGGCTTTCCTGAAACATATCATTCAAAAACCGGTAGTCAACACCCGCCGTCCTCACGGTGTAGCGACACAGGAGTTGCGCCGCTATGCCTCATTCATCGGCACGAGCAATCACAAGGATTTACTGACCGACACTTCCGGCAGCCGACGTTATATCGTCATCGCCGTAACCGGTCCGATCGATTGTTCTCCTATCGACTATGAACAACTTTACGCGCAAGCCATACACGATATTTACAAAGGAGAACGTTATTGGTTCGATGCCGAAGATGAAAAGGTTATGACCGAAAGCAATCAGGAGTTTCAAGTGATCCCCATTGCAGAGCAATTATTCCACCAATATTTCCGAGCTGCCCGGGAAGATGAGGAAGAATACGAGTTACTTCTCGCCATCGAGATACTGGAACAGGTGCAACATGATAGTAGAATCCGCGTTTCCAATTGCAACATTATCCAGTTTGGAAGAATATTGCAGAGGAATCAAGTGCCTTCCATACACGCCAAGCGCGGCAATGTCTATAAAGTTGTCCGAATCAAGCCGAAAAGAGCATAAATATACAATTATCGGTACGGTGACAGGTGAAGGATACGGTGATAGGTTAACGACAACCTATCACCGTTCTGTAAGTACGATCTGTAAAGGGTTTCAGAAGGGTGGTGATAGGTTGAAAGAGGAATTGGAAAAATCAATAGGAATTGCGAACAGTGCCCAATAGTCACTATTCTTCAGCAATGACCCAGTCTCCGATAGTTCTTGTCGTACTGTCGAAGTTGACTCCTATCTTTACAACACTTCGATGATCCGGCTGATAAGGTATAGCATATCCTTTACTGTTTATTTGTTCCAACGCTTCTTCCGGTGTACCATCTACCTTGAACTCAAAGACATAAATAGCATCATGTAATTTTACAACTACGTCAGCCCGTCCGATAGCACTTTTTACTTCCACATCCAGATCGGAAGAGCACACGTCTGAACTCCAGTCACGCCAATATCTCGTATGCCGTCTTCTGCTTGAAAAAAA
>ENA-USYR01000725-USYR01000725.1-human-gut-metagenome-genome-assembly--contig:-NODE-725-length-16345-cov-47.183735_pt1 | contig 16345 bp, 8 predicted proteins | sample MGYA00250064_ERZ773510 | MGnify/ENA primary metagenome ERZ773510 (study PRJEB29103, sample SAMN06112082) | human gut metagenome | biome: human gut; feature: ankylosing spondylitis patient; material... | reverse complement strand
GTGATGACAAGAAGATCAAACGTATCTCCAAGACGGATATCGATCGGAACAACTTTTTTCTTGTTGATCAGCGGGTGGCGGGCTTTTTTCAGTGCAAAGCGGCAGCTATCGTTCACCTGCGGCATAAAGGCGTTCTGCTCCACCGCAAGGCGGGCTTTGGCCAGCAGCAGGTCAATTTGCAGCATAGCGTCATAGCTGTAGCTGAACTGCGGCTCCAGCGATGCCACCTGGCCGGAGAACGCCGTCAGAATGCGGGTGATTTCCTCCTGCTCTTGGGCGTGCAGCTGCATAATGCGGGCGTTGGCTTCCACCACAGCGGTGGGCTCCACAAACACGGTGGAGCCAGTGGAGGAAACATCGTGGATGACGCCGCCGACTTCGCCGCGGTACTCGGCACGAACCGGCACAACATAGCGGCCGTTGCGGATGGAAACCACAGCATCCTGCAAAAATTTGTTGGTGGTAGAGTTTTTGATGATAGCATCCAGCTTGGTGCGGATGCTGTCCTCCGTCGCGCGGATCTTGCGGCGCAGGTCGCGCAGGGTGACGGAGGCGGTATCGGCCATTTCTTCCGGCGAAATGATGCACTCGCCGATCTGCTTTTCCAGCACCGGCTGAGGAGCCAGGGCAAAGAACAGGTCATCGGTGGGCAGCATATCGTGGTCGGTCAGGCCGTACCACTGGGCCAGGCCGGAAAAATTGCGCAGCGCTGCAGCAATTTCCAGCAGCTCGCCCATTGAAAGAATGCCGCCCTTGGCCGCATGGGCCACCACGCGGCGCACTTCATGCACAGCGCCAAAGCGCGGGCTGCCGTTTTTCAGCAGCAGGGCATTAATGGCGTTGGTCTGGGTCAGGGCGTAGCGCTCCTCCTCCGTTGTGGCAAACGGCTCAATGGCGCGCATCATCTCTTTGGTTTCCGCACAGGTGCACAACTGCACCGCACGGGCAATAATTTTATCCAGTTCCAGGGTTGTACGGTAGGAAACGTCCATAGATAAATTGGTTACTCCTGTTGGGTCAGATGGGTCAAAATCTTGTTTTATCGTATCATCTATCGTGCACGGTTATTCCAGCACACCGTGCAAAAATTCAAGGCTTTTGGGCTGATAGTCCAGGTGAGCCGCCACATACTGTTCACACACACGGCCCAGGCGGCGCTGGCTTTGGTCTGTCAGGGTAAAGTTGAACAGTTTGGCATCTTCTGCCAAACAGATATGCCGCAGCGCATACAGTGCACCGGGGTCCAGGTTGGGGGCGCGGTGCTCTTTGGCGGCGCAGTCGGCGCACAGCAGACGGCCCGCTACCGGATCCAGGTAAAAATCACAGCCGTCATACCGGGCGCATACATCGCAGGCCAGCACCCCCGGCATGTATCCCGCCTGGGTCATGGTGCGCATTTCATAAATAGCTTTCAGCTGGCGCAGCGGGCGTTTTTGCTCAGCGGTCATGTACAGGGTGTTCAGCAGCAGGCGCAGGCAGTCCGCCGATTCCGGCGGCTCCGGCGCCAGCGTGATGGTCAGCTCCGAAAGATAGGCTGCCAGGGCGGTGCCTTCCACGGTTTTGCTTAACCCGTGGAACACCTTGCTGACAGCGGCGCTGTCAATAAAATTGGTTTTGCGGCCCAGTGTAATGGCAAATTCTGAATAACAGAAAAGCCCGCAGGCACTGAACAGCTTGTTTTTCAGCCGCAGGCTGCCGCGGGCGGATGCTGACAGCACCCCGTTACCCGGTGTCAGCACTGTCAGGATCTGGTCGGCTTCGCCCACCCGGACCGCACGCAGGACAAGCCCCATTGTGTTGATCTGCATTGTTTTCCCCCGTGGTTATGCCCTGCGGCGCAGTGCTGCCAATAACCTGCAATCAGATTTTCACCCGGTTTCAAAGAAGCTACTACTTCTTCCGACAGTTTCACCCGCTCGTTCTTTTTACAAGCATTGCCTGTATCCACTACCTTGATGCCGTTGATATAGATAATAGCATCATCGTCATGAGAGAATTCAAGATATACATTCTTTCCTGTCAAGTCCTCCTGAATATCAGCTACCCGGCGTACCCAGATAAATTCTTCACCCCATTGGGTTTTAGCTGTATGTTCATTTTCCATCGTTCCGAAGGCAGCTTCGCCTTCTTTCCATGCTTTATCATTGAATCCGGCATTCTGCCATCCGTCAGCAGGCTGTTGAGTGGTATACCTTCCTGTCCAGCTACCTTGTTCGGATGTCTTTACCAAAGGACGTAGTTCCAGTTCTTCCGTTCCCATGAAACGGTAGGTTTGTCCGTCTACTTTCGCAACGCCAAGCAAAGGAAAGTCCTTGCCTGTCCAATGTTTCACAGGACTGTCATACAGATTGTCCGTAGTGGACCATGCACTGGTATAAGGATCGATCGTCACCAGCGGGTATGCCGGAGCACGTAATTCATTCTTCTCGTGCTGTTCTATCTGGGTCTCACAGCTACAAAGTACAGAAGCTGTTCCCAGCAACAGCATCATCAGTTGTTGTTTCATAATTTAATTCACCTGTTTATTTAATCTATTTTACCATTCTATCGATACATTCACTCCGGCGGGATCATTCTCGAAACTCAATAAAAGAGTTTTGGAAGATTCATCCCATTCCGGCTGTTCCGCCTTTCCGTTTACCAAGACCTTTCCAGGTTTACGCGGCAAAAGGACTCTTGATACATTCGTTGTATGTAACGGGCTTTTAGCTACAAACGAGTAGCTCTGCTTCCCTACTTTTTCATCATAAATGCGAGAGGCTCCACAAAGTACCTTTGCTTTCACTTTACCCAATACTTTATTCAAATCGTACAAATACCCCTGTTCACCGGGATTAATCTGCTTGACTGTCAATACCGGCAAGTCTTTGTCGAACAAATCGATATACAATCCCGACAGTTTCAAAGGCTCTTTAGAAGAACTCTCATCCATTACTGCCGCAATCGTATAAGGACCACGTTCCACCATAAAATTGTTTTTGATTTCTATCTTCTTACCAGTTTTGCTCTCATAAGCGGATACAATCGTTTCAAAGTATTTCCGGTCGTTTCCGCCTTTTAATACAAAATGTTTCGGATCTTCGCGCATGACAATCACGGTGCCTTTCCCAAACCGATAGGTTCCGTCACCGGGATTACGGGACAAACCCATCGCCTCAAACAGATGTTCCGAAGGAGCTTTGTATGCGTTTCCTGCCGTATTCCACCATTCTAAAACTGTTTGATAAGGATCGACATCTTCTCCACAGTACACCAACGTACCTCCTTTTTTAACCCAGTCTGCCAGATAGTTATGGTATTCCGATTTCATCGGTTTCATGTTCGAGTAGGACATTACAAGTACCTGAAGTCCGTTGAAAGTATCTTTAAACGGAGTATTCTCCATGTGTACCAGTTCCACCGGAATTCCCCTTTTTAATAAAGGCAAGGTTTGTCCATAGAAACTGGAGAATTGCGGATCGTCATATCCGTTATGATCCGGGAAACGCTGGAACATCAACGAATTTGCCATCAATACACCAATGCCGTGCGTACCGCTGATTTGTTTGTCAGAAGTGCGAATGTCATTCAATGTGTTAATCATCACCTGCATTTGCGTAGAATACGAACGGGGAATACGTTCTTTCTGATCCGTTCCTGCTATCCGGTATAATCCCTGATAAATACGGTCCGGCCATGGCATCACTTCATAAGTATCTACCATCGGGTACATTAACTGTGCGGCAAAAGTGGCCTGATAATTGATTTTATAATCCAACCAGTCTTTGGCACGGTCTTCAATCGGGTCGGTCAGGAAATACATTTTACGATTCAAAGGGGCAGTCATGGATTTCATGCAGCCGTATTCGAGAAAAGCATTCTCAAATACACGCTCTTTCTTTACGCCGTTATAGAAGTTCGGTTCACGGGCAGTACCTGTCCACACCTGTGCGATGTAACCATCTACGCAATCCAATGAAGCCAGACTGGCCTCCGGACTTACAATTTGCCAGGAAGTGTAGTTAATCAAAGAGTGAGTAGGCACATAGCATTTCACATCCAGCCCTTTCGATTTACCATATTCTTTCGCATAAGTGAATATCTTATCCAATGCGTTATAGTAGAGATGATATTTCAATTTATTGGAGAGATAAGTATTTTCGGGAGATTCATGTTGAGGTCTCCAGGGAAAATTATAATATTTCTGCCATTCGGACATGAAGGCTTCACTATATCCGCCACGCATCCAGAACTCCGGTTCTTCCAGATAGATGGAAGTAATGCCGGCATCAATCACCCGCTTTATCTGCGTTTCCTGCATATAACGGATAAAACTTTCGGTAGGTACAATGTAGGGTATCAAGTGTCCGTGGGCTATCTCGTTTCCGTTACGATCCCGCTGCCCCTCTTTCAGGTGACCGTCTATTCCATCCCATTTGCCGAGAAAATAGTCTTTATAGTCTCCCCATGCCACTCCGGTCATAAATTGTGTCTGATACCCCTTGTCTCTCCACGACTGAACACGCTGTTCAAAAGAAACACCCTTTTTATCCAGCGTGCCATACACCATCGTGGCATCAGCACGCACATCCGTTTCGGGTTTCCAGGGTTCGGCTGTTTGAAAAGTTGTTTTTGCTTCCTTGTCTTTGGCCGTTTGAGTTTGAGCAAAAGAAGCATAATTGCCGGTTAATAACAGGCTGAATATAATCAGTAGTTGTTTATTATTCATTTTTACGTGGTTCTGTGTCGTTTTCTATTTATTTCTTAGCCGGAAACAAAAGCATCAATGCCGGTATACCGGAAGCAGAATAACTGTCGATTTCCGCACCTTCCGGCAACTTTTTATAGTATTCGCCTCCACATACGTTCCGTGTCTTATCTCTGTTTGCCCAACCCGTTTTGATGGTACGTTTCAAGAACGGGAGATATTGGGTTTGTCCGCAATCATACACCAACCATGCCATGTATTCCGCAAAGATGGCAGTATAGATACCCTGTTCAATACCACCTTCGAAAGGTAGCACTTTATGTTCTGCAGACATATCTTTCACTGTATAGTCTGCTGCCAGAATAGCATTGTCCAGATAACGTTTCTCTCCGGTCGCCTTATAAAGCAGTATGGAAGCTCCGATAAAGGTTGCCTGGTTGTATACATGTGCTTTCCATGCAGGATTGCCATTTCCATGACGGCTATCGGCAATCTTTCCTGTTGCTTTATCCAAGAGATTTTCCACTCCCCATTCATAGATTTCTTTACCTTTGGCAAGATATTGAGCTTTCGTCTGATAATCCGGCCGTTTGTCGGTCGATTCTTTTCTATTTTCAGGCACGTTATTGTAGAGGGTTAATGCTGCAACAACTGTCGGAAAGTTGATACATGCCATCTTTCCATCACCGAATTTATTCGGTTTCGGATTTTGAATGGGTTGCCATTGCCAGAACATACCTCCGCTTTCTTTGTCATACGAACCTGTATCACCCACTTTTTCCGAGCCATACCATACCCGTTTGAAACTGGCTTCCGAGAGTTTCAGATATTCATCCACTCCAAAAAGTTCGTAGCCACGTGCCAGGCTGATAGTCCACCACATGATGTCATCGTAGATGAACCAGCCGGTATTTTCATTGTTATCATCAAAATCAAACTGACAATATTGCGCTTTGTTCCCTGCGAATATTTTCTCGCAGAGTGTTTTATAATAACTTGTCTTCTTTCTGTCTTTCTGTGCCTTTGCCAGTTTATAGGCATTCATTGCCATATCCCAATAAATAGGCTGACACCAGATAGCCGCTGCTCCATTGCCACGGTCAACAGCACTTGGATAGGACGAATTTGTCTTGTAAATATATTTATTGGAGTCTAGTAGTGTATTATTAAATCCTTCATAAGCTGCCCATACATCTTCGTTCGTATATGCGTGCTTCTTCTGGTTTGCTTTTCCTGAATTGCCGACTGCCCATATAGTAGTTGATGCTCCCAATAGTAGTGTCAGAGCCAAAAGAATTTTGCTTTTCATGATAGTTTATAAGTTTATAGTATTTTTCCTGTTACAAAGATTGCAGAAATAGCTGAAAAAAAACGATAATATTTATTCAATAAAGAACAAATACAGACCAAAACACTTTTCTACAATAAAAATAAAGGATTAATAAAGGGTTATTGGAGAATAATTCCCCCTCACTCTGTCCTTATGACAGAGATAAGGGGAATATTTAATCTACCTATTGAAAACTCATCCCGGTAAACAATTATTTGTTATCTGTAATGTCTGTGGATTCAATCCATTGCCAGTTATCACCAACCAATGTTGCCGTATGGCCTTTCAAACCTGTTATTGTGCTGGTAGCACTTTGAGTAGGCTGATCACCTTTCACTTCAAAATCCCAGGCTTCTACCAAATTCGGATTATCGGCACTTACACCTTCTTCATTCCCCATATAAGAAGCATATACCTGATTTTCTGTCCGGTTTGTTTTCCAGATACGGATCTTCTTTATGTAACCGGAGAACCATTCGTTACGATTTCCATTATTGTCCATCATACAGAATCCGGTCATGTGGACCTTATTAGCTATAGATTGTTCATTAATATACGTTCTCCAGGACTCACCCACACGAATGATTTCACCTTGTCTCGTACCGTCAATCATGGAATAACACTTCACATCTGTCGGAGTATCAAATCCCGGCAATCCCTTATCCCTGAACAGGAATGCATAATGCGTCCAACGATCTTTGGTCCAGTTGTCCGACTTTTTCCATCCCGGTTCCCATTCTAGAGGATTTGTATGATTATCATCTTCCCAGTGAGCAACCATTGTCCTCAATAATCCTTTCGTACGATCCTGGGCACGCCATCCGCTCCAATAAGGATCGTTTGTCATGGTAGAAAGGAAAGTACAGTTATCTTCTCCCTGCTTATTGCAATATTCTTTGATATTTACCCAAAGTTCAATCGTGAACGCCTGATTGTCATCCTCTCCAAACTTCACATAATCCTCACTATAACCAAAGTCTATATAGGAACCGGCATTTCCATCTACAAACAGATTCCAGGTAATCTGACTGTTATCCGGCCATGCAGAATCTTCTACCTCTTCTACTTTCTTATCGGCAGCAGCAATAGCCTCATCATAAATCTCCTGCGTCATATCTGTGATGGAACCGGATTTGATTCTTTCAGCCAGACTTTCCAAGTCTTTAGCTGCACTCTCCAAAACCGACTTATTTTCTACCGGATATTGTCCCTGATGATTTCCCCACCTCGTTTCATCATTAACGATTGCAAGTATTTCATCTGCCTTAGTCAGTAAATTATTGATATATTGCTGTGCTTCCGGAGACAGATTATAATATTTTGAATTTTTAAACTCGTCAATCGCTTGATTTACCTTTGCTACAGCAGCTTCCAAAGTTGTTTCATCCAGTTCCTCACCAGCTTCTACCCGTGTTATCAGTGCATCCAACTCGGTAATAGCGGCATTTAATATATCCTTTCCGGTTTCAGGATATGTCCCGGGAGCAGTTCCGTAGGTTGAATTCTTCAATAAATAGTTCAATGACGCACGATTTTCCTGCAAGATACTCAACTGTGTATCTGTTATATACTCGTCTTCAATATCGTCACAAGCGGTAAATATCCCTGCCAGACAAGAAATCAGGAGGAAAGAGAGGAGCATTGCTCCCTCTCTCCATTTATTAGTTAAACATTTCATGTTTTTCATCGTTTTTACATTATTATTCAACAATACGTTGCCACTCGTAAGTACCGATAATCTTAGCAGTATGACGGCCTGTCAGGTCTATTACTTCATTACCCGAGCCGGAAGGTTTGGTCATGAAATCCCATGCTGCCGCCAAATCTGCTTCTTTACCCGTCACTTCAGCCGTTCCATTATAAGAATTCTGAACATATTCGTTATCCTTTGCGCTCTTCCAGATACGGATTTTCTTCATATAACCGGCAAAGCCTTCTTCAAACAGATTATCACTGGTACGCATATAACGTCCGAAAGCAGTCATCGGGGCATTATAGTTGGCATAGTTGCTCGAATTATAGAATCTGCTACCCACGCTTCCCTCGGTTGTTTTCACTTCTCCGTTCACATACAATTTCGCACGAAGCTCCGGACTGCCCGGCAAGCCTTTATCACTGTACACAAACAAGAAATGTTGCCATTCTCCATCTTCCGGTGCCTTTAGTGACGGTTCACAGATATTTCCTCCTGTTTCGCCCCAAGTTGCACGATAAATACCACCGTCCGCATTACGCCAGTACATCATCCAGCCGTTACGCCATCCGTCACCGCCCATGTAAGTTGACAGGAACACATTCTGGTCTTTTCCACCACCTTTGGTTACTTTCACCCAAAACTCAACAGTAAAGGCTTGATTTCCTTCGGTTCCGAAATTGACATATTCTTCGCTACGTCCGAAATCGATATAAGAACCACCATCACCACGTCCGTCCACAAACAGTTCAGCCGGTGTTGTTTCAGCATCCTCTGTACGGATCGTACTCTTGAACTGTTCTATAGACGCCTTGGCTTCTGCCACATAGCGTTGTTTCTCACTTTCCGACGGAGAGGGTTGCTGATATTTGATTAAAAGTACCGCACGATTGGCATCATCTATCGCATCTGTCAGAATTGCCCGGCTTTCGGTGGGGTACTGTCCTTTCTTATCTCCGTAGTCTGAATTTTGCTGCAAATCGGTCATTTCAGCAATCAATGCATCCAGTTGGTCGATATAGGTATCTTCTATTTCAGGAGCCGCAGTATACTCGTCATGCGTTTCTTCAGAACAAGCCGCCAATTGAAGTGTCAGTACCATGCATAACACATAATACCACATTTTCCAATTTGAATATTTCGTATTCATTATTCTTCTTTTTTATGGGTTACAATTATTTATCTGCCGGAAACAACAACATCAATGCCGGTATTCCGGATGCACTATAGCTGTCAATAGTAGCGCCTTCTATCTGTGCCTTATGATATTCGCCACCACACAAATTACGTGTCTGGTCGCGATTAGCCCAGCCGTAATTAATGTTACGTTTCAAGAACGGTACGTACTGGGTCTGGCCACAATCATTTACCAGCATGGCCATGTATTCCGCAAAGATAGCGGTATAAATACCCTGTTCCACGCCACTCTCGAACGGCAGTAAATCATACGTTCCGGACATGGTATTCATTGTATAGTCAGCTCCCAAAATTGCATTGTCCAAATATGTTTTCTCACCGGTAGCTTTATAAAGCAATAACGAAGCTCCGATAAAAGTGGCCTGATTGTATACATGGTCCGACCATGCCGGATTGCCTTCACCATGCTTGCTGTCGGCAACTTCTCCGGTATTGCTGTCTACCAAATTCTTCACAGCCCATTCATAGATTTCTTTTCCTTTTGCCAGATAAGCTTCCTTCGTTTCATAATGCGGACGGGTAAAATCACCGTACTTATTACTCCAGCTTTCCGGATTCGGATCAGCCACACGATCGGCAGGAACATTGTTATAAAGGGTCAATGCAGCTACCACAGTCGGGAAATTGATACAAGCCATCTTACCATCACCGGCAGCATTTTCATTCGGATTGCCGATAGGCTGCCATTGCCAGAACATACCTCCACCCAAATTCTTTTCAGGATCTGCATAAGAACCCGTATCACCTACGCGGGGAGAACCGTACCATACACGTGCAAAACTTGCTTCTGCCAGACTGCGAAACTCTTCCACTTTAAATAATTCGTAAGCACGTGCCAAAGTAATGGTCCACCACTGTATATCATCATAGATAAACCAGCCGGTATTCTCATTATTATCGTCGAAATCAAAGTTTACATAATGTGCTTTATTTCCGGCAAACAAATCATCACACAACTGCTTGTATTTGTTTTCTCTTTCCGTATCTCCTTCCGCTTTTGCACGTTTATATGCGTTCATAGCCATATCCCAATAGATCGGCTGGCACCAGATAGCGGCAGCTCCGTTATTACGGTCGGTAGCAGCAGTATAAGCGGTACTTGTTTTATAAATATTCTTATCGGGGTCCAGTAAGTTATCATTAAATGCTTCATAGGCAGTCCAGGTATCCGCATTGGTATACTCCGGTACAATCTCGTAATCTGGGGTATATGGCTTTGCCTGTTTATCCTCATTGCAAGAGGACATACAAAGGGCACCGGACATGAGACAAACTGCAGAGAAAATATATTGTTTCATCATAATTTCTATTTTATAATCAGTATTTAGAATCCTGTATTCTGAACCAAGTTTTTATCAATATCAATTTCGCCCTGTGGTATGGGGAAGAAGTACTGACGGTCAAAAATACGCTTCACAATCTCCGTACGTTTGAAGAATTCATTTCCGTCATAATTGACATTCATACCGTGAATTGCTTTGTTGAAATACTCATTTACCAATCCCCAGCGACGTACATCAAAATAACGGCAGTTTTCGAAACTCAACTCAATGCGTTTCTCCTTACGAATCAGCTCCATGACTTCTTCCGTTGTAGTCGGTTTAGGCAGATTGACTGTTTCACCGTATCCCGGAATACCCGCACGCTTACGGATCATGTTCATATACGTCCAGATGTCTTCATGAGTCGGGCTGACATGTGCAAGCGCCTCGATATAGTCAAAATAAATATTAGTCAGACGCAAGAGCACACAAACCAAGTTCTGGTTACGGTCGCCGGAATCCATTCCTTTGCGCACCAAATAACCTGTACTTGTATAGTCATTGCTACCTTGTTCTTTACCACAACTTCCGCTATAAGTGAAATCTACTATATAATTGCCTTCTGTTCCATCAAACCATTTTGAATTACTAAAGGTAATGTCTACGTAAAAACGAGGTTCACGATTAACATACATCATTCTGGTTCCTGTCGGTGCATATAAGGTACCGTCTGTTCCTTTGTATTCTGTTGTAGAAACTCCCTCTTCTACATAATCGGATTTTTCGTTGATAATCGGAGTGACTCCGTCAGCACTATAACCGGAAATAGGAGATTCTCCGTTTGACATGAAATAGGCATCTACCATTTCTTGGGTTGCTCCCAACAAGCTACCACCTCTATAGTTGGTCGTATTACCGGATCTATTCGGCATACGGTCGTACTGCATGGTTCCGGCAGCATTATCCAAACGATAGAAAATCATTTCTTTATTGTTACCCATTTCAGAAAACAGGGTTCTTACTGCACGGCGATAAGATTCCGTCGGGCTGAAGCCTTCCGAGTCCGGACCGGAAACAGAAACACCGTCCTTATTGGTATACATCAAATGATAACGACTTCCGTAATTAGAGAAGAAAGTGTTACATTCATTAATCACTTTCTGCCAATTGGCACGTTTGGTAGCTTCGTCCGGTTTGTTAGGGAACAGTTTTGTTCCGTCCGTATTAGCCAAGTCTGAATAGTAATTGCACTCTCCATTAAACAACCAGCTGGCACGATAAGTCAATGCCTCGATAATAAACGCCTGTGCAATCGCCTTATCAATACGGCCATATCCGGACACTTTGTCGGTAGAAGCATCGTCCAGTAAACCATCGTTTTGCGCACCTTTCAACTCTGATACGATAAAATCGAAACACTCGTCTACCGTATTACGCGGGAGTTGCAACTCATCGCTCGGAGTATCCATCGGGAAGTCCTTTTCAAGCAAAGGAACCGGACCATAAGTACGTACTAAATAAAAATAGTAGATCGCCCGCAAAGCTCTTGCTTCCGCTTTCCATTGATTTCTTTCTGTAACAGTCAGCGGTGCCTGATCTACATTTTCTGTAAATACTGCCGCTTCATGAATACCTGAAAACCAGCTCTTCCAGCGATACAATACCATCGTTCCTTCGGTAGCATCGATTGAGTTGTTATTTATCAATTTCCCTTTATTGTCATTTGTCCACTCTGCTTCGTCGCTGGAGCCTGTCCAGGGACCGGGAGTACGGTACAGACTTGTTTCATGCACCTGACGTTGGTTAAATTCATCCGGTAAGAATGTGTATACGTTCGAAAGATACCGCAAGGCTCCATCTCTGGTTGTGAAAATCTCCTTGAGTGATAAACGGTCATCAGGCACCTGGTCAAAATAGTCATTACAAGATGTCGTCAAGAGACACGCCAGCAAACTAACGATTATATAATTATATTTTTTCATTATCTTTTTGTTTAGAATGTGAAATTAATACCAACTGAATAAGAAGTCGTATTCGGATAAGAAGCACCATTATCGGTATTCAACTCCGGATCCCACAATTTGAAACGACTCAAAGTGAACAGGTTAGTTCCCATTACATATACAGCCGCATTCTTCAGATGAACTTTATTCACCCAGGGTTTAGGCAGATTATAAGAGATCTGCAATGTCTTCAAACGCAGGAAGTTCATGTTACGCACCCACCAGGTACTTTTCTGGAAGTTATTAATATTACTGGTTGTTTCGCTTCCATAAGACAAACGCGGATAAAAGGCATTCTGATCCGGATTTTCCTCTGTCCAACGGTCGCCAATGTTAGAGTAAAGGTTACCACTACCGCCACCGCCATTAAACGGATTAACACTGCTACCGTTCAAAACACGTTCAGCTCCTGCTACGCCCTGGAACATCATACCCACAGACAAGTCTTTCCAACCTACTGTAAATCCGAAACCATAGACAGTTGTCGGCACATCACCACGAGAAATGTAAGTCTGGTCGTATGCGTCTATCTGACCGTCATTGTTTAAATCCTTGTATTTGATATCTCCGGCTTTCACTGTTCCAAACTGTGATGCAAACGGTTTGGGAGTAATGGCTTTATTGGCATCCGACAAAGATTCCCAGCGTGCCATATCATCTATTTCAGCTTGAGTGAACAACCCCTCGGCAACATATCCTTTCACTCCATTGATGTTGTGCCCATATTGGTTCATCCATTCGTATTTCTGTTCCGGCAATTCTCCCTGAATCCATTTATCCTTATTAAAGGTGACATTACCACGAAGCGCAATTACCCAGTCTTTATTGATACGCTTGTTATACTCGATCGTTCCGTCAAATCCTTTATTTTCTATGATACCGATGTTTCCGTAAGGAGCAGATGTGTTGTATCCCAAGAATGAAGGTATAGAATGTTCACGCTTCAACAAGATGTTTTCACGACGTTCTTTAAACAAGTCGAATACAATAGACAGATCGTCATTAAATAGCTTCAGGTCAATACCCAGGTCTTGTTTGCGAGATTCTTCCCAAATCAGGTCGACAGCCATATTCACTGTTTCATAACCGGACCACTTAGTTCCATTCGGTCCGAATTTATAACCATAGTCTCCATTTTCTTTCATCTGATCCAGATACATGAAACGACGGTCGGAAACTTCGCTATTACCCACTTTACCATCTGTATAACGTATCTTCAAGAAAGAAACTGCCTTCGACAAAGGTTGCCAGAATTTCTCATTTGAAACAACCCATCCTACACCAAATGCAGGGAAAGTTCCGAAACGATGTTTAGGCGAAAAGTTCTCGGCACCGTTATAACCGATGTTGAACTCTGCGAAGTAACGGTCTTTCCATGAATAAGTGGCACGACCGGCAATACCCATCATACGATACGGAATCGCATCTTCTAATGTCCCTTTCGGATATAATAGTTTGGATTGCTGATTGAACAGGAATAACGCACTAACACGATGATCGTCGTTAAATGTCCGGTCATAGTTCAAGGAAGCCTCCAAATAGGTCTTTTTGTTACCACTCGTTTCCTGTGTATAGCTTAACACGTTACTTCCTTCATAAATACGTTGCAGAATAGGCTGCCCATTCATATCGTAAGGAACACTAGTGTCCAGGAAGTTGTAGGTAGACTCCGCACGGTCCTGATGTACATGTATCTCATTGTATACGTCGAATGCATACATAGCAGTCAGTTTCAGTCCTTTCGTGAGCATATCCAAATCCTGTGTGACGCGCAAATTAGAGTAAATCTGATTTTTCGTCAGGTTGTCATAGCCACGACGTGTAGCCTGTGAATAAGGGTTATTAAAGTTATTATTGGTTGAAGTTCCCGGCACAAAGGCTTCTCCGTTAACAAAGAACATCTTTGGATATTCAACCGGTGAGATAGACATTGCCGCATTATACAAATCGGCAGAAGAGATGGCCGGATAATTTCCTTCTCCCAGATAACCTTGCGCACCGATCTCGACCTTAGTAGTAGGAGTTACGTCGATATTCAAATTGGTAGTAAAGTTATAACGGCTATATTTCATTTTAGAATCATAGGTGTCGATATTCTTATCAGTCACCGTCATACCTGTCTCATTAAAATAGCTGACTGATGCATAATAAGCGACTTTCTCGCTACCACCGCGTACATTTACATTCACACGGCGATTATGTCCCCAATCATTAAAGATTTCTTTCAACCAATCCACATTCGGATATAGATAAGGATCCTTACCGGCAATCGTGTTACGTATCTGATCTTCTGTATATTTCGTAGCAATACCGTCATTACGCATTGCCTCGTTGGCTGCATTCATATAAGTGATACCATCTGCCAAATCGACCATCTTCGTGAAACGGGTAAACGATTCATAATAATCCGCGCTCACTGTCGGTTTTCCTACCTTTCCCGGTTTGGTTTTAATCAAAATTACGCCATTGGCACCACGTACACCATACACAGCTGTTGCTGATGCATCTTTCAACGTTGTCAACGATTCAATATCTTCCGGATCGATGTCATTGAACGAACGTTCCACTCCATCCACCAATACCAGCGGAGAAGAAGTGTTGGGAGTGGAAATACCACGAATCCAGATATCAGCAGCATCTTTTCCCGGTTCTCCTGTACGTTGTACGGCCACAACACCCGCCAAACGACCTGCCAATGTAGTTGTTAAACTGGCAGAAGGCGTCTTAATATCTTCCATCTTCATGGAAGACTGTGCACCGATATTACTTATTTTACGCTGGGTACCATACCCCACAATAACAGTCTCTTCCAATTCGTTCACCTGTTCTTCCAAGGTGACATCATAAATGTTGGTCGAAGCATTGGTTCGTATTTCAGAAGTTTTAAACCCGATATAGGTAAATTTAAGCACTACACTCTTCTTGGTTACGAATATCTCATACAAACCATCCATGTTCGTAATCGAACCGTTTGCATCTCCATCCACAGTAACGTTCACCCCAATAAGCGGTTCTCCTTTTATATCAGTGACACGTCCGGATATTTTCCGCTTATTCTGTTGCTGTTCGGTTGAAGCAGGGGCTTTTCCGGAAATAAATATTTGCCTGTCAGAGATCCGATAAGTACACGAAGTACCTTCGAAAAGTTCAGAAAGAATTTCTTCTATATTCTTATTCTTACTGTCGATAGATACCTTACGTTCTAAGTTGACAGCGTCATCTAAATAGAAGAAAACAAATTGACTACTTTTCTCTATTGTTTTAAGCACTTCTCTCAACGTCGAGTTACTCATGCTGACCGAAAGAGTCTTAAATTGAGAATAATTGTTGTAACTTGCGAAAGAGTAGTCTATTCCGAGAAGTAAAAAGCACAGGAATAGCCCGAGAACCTTACTCTTTCGTTCTCTAATTGCATTTTTCATATTAAACATGTTAAAAATTTCTCATAATATTATTTTCTGTATCTAAACATTTATAGGCACACAAGTCCCATCTGGATGATAGTTCGTATCATCCACTCTCTTCAATAATTACCATAAAATACGGGAGTTAGATTAGTTTATTATCTTATTTTTTTATATCTATTTCTTTACTACTCGATACGTTTTATATTGTTCATCATAGGCATAAGAAATTGGTGCAACAAAGGTTAATCCATTAATAACTGTTTCAAAGTTGTCTTTCAAATCGATTTTTCCGGAACATTTTATTTTACTTAGCGCTGGGTCAAATTCTACATTCACACCATAATAGGTAGACAGGCGTTGCAAGACTATTCCCAAATCGGCACTTTGGAAACAATAGAGTCCATTTATCCACGATATTGCCTGTTCTACATCTACTTGTGATATATTTTCCTTTCCATCGGCGGAACTGAACATCTGATTAGGAGCCAAAATCGCTTTCGGAGTCCGGGCTGTCTCTACCTGAACACATCCTTGCGCCAGCACTACACTTCTAATTGCTTCCGACTCATACGCCGTTACATTAAATTTAGTACCAAGCACCCTGACATTCATATCTTTGGTCCGCACATAGAAAGGGCGGTTTTCATCTCTGGCTACTTCTATGTAGATTTCTCCGTCCACATAGATTTCACGTTTATCTTTTTCAAACTCTACCGGATAAATCACTCTCGTGCCGGCATTCACCCAGACTTTAGTTCCATCGGCA
>ENA-USYR01000712-USYR01000712.1-human-gut-metagenome-genome-assembly--contig:-NODE-712-length-16479-cov-46.941775_pt1 | contig 16479 bp, 8 predicted proteins | sample MGYA00250064_ERZ773510 | MGnify/ENA primary metagenome ERZ773510 (study PRJEB29103, sample SAMN06112082) | human gut metagenome | biome: human gut; feature: ankylosing spondylitis patient; material... | reverse complement strand
CCGATACCAATAGCATTTGGTATTATGTTTCTCCGCGACAGCAAACGGATGTAACTTCCGTAAAGCAGACCTGGTGGCATAAATTCATCAAAGAGAATAACTACCGCCTTTGTGTCAACAACTCTTTTTCCGGTGCAACGATTTGTAATACCGGTTATAATCAGGCTGATTATTCGGATCGTTCTTTTATTACCCGTATGGATAAGCTGGGATGTCCGGATATCATCTTTATTTTCGGTGCAACGAATGATTGTTGGGCCGGCTCACCGCTTGGGGATTACAAGTATGAAGGGTGGACCAAGGAAGATTTATATACATTCCGTCCGGCTATGGCATATCTGCTTGACCACATGATTGATCGTTATCCTAATGTTGAAATCTACTTTCTGCTGAACTCTGGTTTAAAGGAAGAGTTTAATGAATCAGTCAGAGCTATCTGCAATCACTATAACATTGATTGTATTGAACTGCATGATATTGACAAAAAGAGCGGTCATCCTTCGATAAAGGGGATGGAGCAGATTAGTGAACAGATTAAGATGTTTATGAGGAAGACGAAGTGAAAAACAACGGAAATATAAGAAATAATATTGCCACTTGCTACTCTTTGATTAGGAATACTATTTCAAAGAGTGCCAAGTGGCAATAAGTTTAGTTGTTTATCTTAATATCCCGGATTCTGCATTGCTTTCTTTTCTTCATTGCTTAGTGCAGAACCATTTGAATTGGTGATACCGTCCAAGAAGGCTTGGGGGATCGGACGATAGTAATGTTTCTCCGATTTGAATTCGCCAAGACCTCTGCTGGCACCGTCGTTGAATTTATGCCAGCGGGCGTCTAACGTCTTGGTACGTGCCAGATCTTCCCAGCGTTGCAATTCGCCACAAAGCTCACGGGTACGTTCATTTAATAGGAAGCACATCATTTTGTCAGCATTGGATGTACATCCCAGTTCGTTGTAGATAGGAGTGTCGACTGTAGAGTTATAAACGTCTGCCACACTATTTAATTTCATCGTAGTTTTGGTAGAAGCAGTAGTCTCCTGTTCGATATTGTTTGACTCATAATAGGTGTTTTCTTCCCAGTAAATAGCACCTTCGGAGGAGTGACCGCCTCCTTTCCCGGAACAATAAGGATTATTCTTATAAGCTTGTCCACCATCTACGTTCTTACTACGGTCTTCACCAGTTTTATAACCGGCACGTTCACGTAGTTTGTTCATCCATTCGACAGCTTTGTCATAATTGGCTTCACCTTTACGAATATATGCTTCGGCAACCATTAGTACATCATCTGCCGAACGGGCGATGATAGCATCGCGAGTACCGAATTGAGATGCGATGGAAACACGATAACCATCACGGAATTTAGATAAAGCTACTGAACGCTTGTGAGGTATGATATCGTAATAATTACCTGTTTTCTCATTTATATTCCAGCTGTGTTCCTGTCCTTTGAAATAGCGTACATATGTATACGTGTTACACATTTTTCCATCTTTCAAAACAGTATATGCCGGAGCGTTGGGATATTTCTCATAGCGATTGTCTCCCGGGTCATTCACGATGTATTTCATACCGAGTTCACCTCCACTGAAACGTTTGTCACCTTCTTTTACACCTGCCGGAGCGTATGGCATATCTTCTGCTGTCCAGGTGGGAGCACTTTTGGTTTCGTTGGCTCCATAACAGGTGATGAATGATTTCCAGAAACGAGAGTCATTGACACGGTCAAATACCTGCATGGTATACTCTGTAGCACTTACGTATGAGAATTCACGTCCTCCGGAGATGTCACGTTTACATCCACCTATATCATTACCTTGGTATACGGCCGGATAATAAAGATGCATCTGGTTTCCATAACGTCCCCATGTTGATTCATCATTAGAGAATTGAGCTGCTAGAATCACTTCACTTACTTTTTCATTGGCTCCGTTCGGCTGTTCATAGTCCCAAAGTTCTACATAATCATTACACAACGGATGTGCGTCTACAACTTCCGAACCATATTGAATAACAGCATCGAGGTCGGATGCTATATAATTACTATTCCAATCGCTGTACAATTCGGAGGCACGGAATAAATGTGCTTTTGCAAGGAAATGGGCAGCAGCATATTTGTTAATTCGTCCGATTGATTCACCTTTATCCGGAAGTAGTCTGTAGGCTTCTCCAAAATCAGATATAACCTGTGTGTATATTTCTTCAGCAGAATTCCGTGTAAAATATGTTTCCGCGCTTGTAGACGGAACTAATTTCAACGGCACACCACCAAATTGCTTCACTAATTCGAAATAAGCATAGGCTCTTAGAAAGTGTGCTTCTCCCAAGCGTGTGTTGTATGTAGGTGAACTTTGGTTATAATATTGAGGTATGTTTTGGATCAATATGTTTGCGGGTTCAACCAGTCCGTAGTAATTGTCCCAGATAGGTTGGTTAGCGGCATTTTCAGATGAATTTAAATCTTGACTATAGTGATTCCATGCTGGAATAACATTATTAGCATCAGTAAATTCATCTACTCCCATGTTGTAGCACTGAATCCCCCATATATAGTTGAATTTGAATTTCAGTTTCTGATAGGCTCCAGTCACTAATTCATCAAGACCTTCTTGTGTCTTAAAGCGGTCGGTACTATATTGAGTTGTTAAATTCTCATCAAGGAAAGATTCACTGCACGAAGTGATCGAGCTTCCTGTTATGCTGGCTATTAAAGCAGCAAATAATATTCTATTTAATTTCATAATGTCTTTACTTTAATTTGTTTATTAGAATCCGATGTTGACACCTATTACAAAACTCTTCAAAGTGGTAGGTGAACCAAATGTTTTGGTATTATTGTCATAATTTACCAAGTCTGTATCCAAAAAGTCACATGCTTTATAGATATTGAATGGGTTCATGGCTTGAACATATAGCTTCAAATTATTGATACCCAAGTTCTTTAATTGTTGTGGGGTAAAGTTATAACCCAATGAGATATTACGAACTTTGATGTATGAGCCATCCTGATAGTTCATTGCGCTGTTAAAGGCATCGGCTCCTTCACCGTTGGAACCGGGTGAATAGTATTTTGCATTCTCATTTGTACCGGCTACCCAATAGTCTATTTTACGCTGCATATAGCGACCGTCAAGAGTAACAGCTCCCTGTGGAACAGTAAATCCCCAACGTGATAAAATAAAGAAGGATAGCTCAAAATTCTTATAGCTGAAAGTGTTACTCCATCCACCTGTCCAGCGTGGACGTGTGTGACCTACAATTTTTTTATCGTCATTGGCATCTATTGTATCATCATTATTTAAATCTTTCACTTTGATTTGTCCCGGTTTACGTCCGTATTTGGCAGCTTCTTCGGCTTCTTCTGTTTTCCAGATGCCATCATATACCCAGTCGTAATAAACACCGATTTCCTCACCGACAAACCATTTATTGTTCACATCTTCTGTTCTACCATTAGACAATTCGTCGATTCTGTTTCTATCCATTGACCATGTTAAAGTAGTGCTCCACGAAAAATCTTTTGTTTGTATAGGTATTGCATTTACTTGTAGGTCAATACCATATCCGGATGTTTTACCTACATTGGCATAAGTAGAAACATAACCCGTTAGTGAAGGAATTGACATTTCTAGTAACAAATCATCAGTTTTCGTTTTGTATGCATCGATACTACCAGTAAGTCGGTTATTAAAGAAACCATAGTCAACACCGACATTGTATTGTGTAGTTCTTTCCCAGCCTAGAGTTGGATTAGCCATTTTGGCGGGTTCCTTCTGTGAAGGATCTGAAGGTACATAGCCCAAGGATGACTCATTCTGTCCCCAGTTATAGTATAAGCCTGTGATAGCGCCTTTAGTTGCATATGCTTTGATTGCCGCATTACCTGTAACACCCATACCTATACGAAGTTTCAACTGATTCAGCCAACTGATGTCTTTCAGGAAATCTTCCTGATCCATTCTCCATGCGATAGCAGCAGAAGGGAAACTTGCCCATTTGTGCCCTTCGGCTAATTGAGAGGCGCCGTCCCAACGCATAGATGCTGTCAATAAGTACTTATCTTTATAACCATAGTTTAGACGAATCATATAAGATGCCATTTGAGTCTCGGTCAGACCTGTGCCAAAAGAGTTTAGTGTACCGGCAGATCCTATATTATACCAGAGCTCATCTGATGAGGCTACATTAGTAGCTCTCATATCTCCCATCTCGTAATGGTAGGCAGAAGCGGATTGCATCAATGTCATGCCTAAATTATGTTGACCCAGGGCTTTGTTATAATAGATCAGGTTATCCAATGTCCATGCACGTTTTTGTTCGTTCTTGTATTGTGCGCCATTGTTACCATCTCCATTAATACCATCTGCTGCATTAGCGACTCCTAAAGTGTAGAATTGGAATTCAGGACCAAACTGAAGACGATAAGATAAGCCTTCCAGTGGTTTCCAGATTTTACCGAAATCAATTTGCGAATACAAACTGGCAGAAGCACGGAAAGTGCGGCGTTGGTTGGTGTTGTAGTCTAATTCACGAATAGGGTTGATGATATTTACATCCCCACTCGGATAACGGACATATTCACCGTTTTCGTCATAAGGTACTGTCCACGGAATCATACTTCTTAATGCGCTATAGAAATCACCCGAACCGGTTACAGACTTGGAGAAACTATATCCATAGTCTTGAGTGGAATAAGATGCATTAATTGAAGATCCCATTTTGAACCAATTGACAGGAGTCACATCAAATGAGGTTTTTAACGTATAACGTTCATATGCTTGCCCTGGTTGTGTACCTTTCTGATCCAAATAACCGAATGAGGCATAGCCTTGGAATTTGTCAGACCCTCCGGATGCACTTAAGGTATGTTCGTGAGTGATCCCCGTCTGTTTACCGTGCGAAGCCCAGTCATATGATCCTACTAAAGATGGATCGTAGACTCCATTTACCCATGCTTTTTCGATGTTTTTCCATGAAGCAGTTACGCTACCAAATGCAGCTTTATCGGCTTCATAAGTTGGAGTGGCAGAAGCATAAGAACCTGCATTGTATTTGGCTAAGCGGGCATAATCCAACCATTCGGCGGCAGACATCATTTCTGTAACATCGTGTAGCGTTTCAAAAGTGACAGTACCGGAATAGTTTAGGGTCACTTTACCTTCTTTTCCTTTTTTGGTAGTTACAAGAATCACACCGTTGGCACCACGTGAGCCATAAATAGCTGTGGCTGAAGCATCTTTTAAAATGTCAATAGCTTCAATGTCGGAAGGATTGATATTTTCAATGCCTCCATTTTGAATTACCATACCGTCTACCACATACAGTGGACCCTGTTCCGCATTAATAGAGCGTTGTCCACGGATATTAATGTTGCCCACTTCTCCGGGACGCTGACTGGATGTAATATCTACACCGGCTGTTTTACCTTGCATCCCTTCTAGCGCATTTCTTACAGGCATTGCTTTCAGTTCTTTTTCACCTACGCGAGCCATAGCACCGGTTACGTCACTTTTTTTCTGTACTCCATAGCCTACAACTACTACTTCGTCTAAGGTCTCGGTATCTTCTTGAAGAGTAATTTTAAAGTTGGTATTTCCTGCTACGGATACTTCTTGTTTTTTATATCCTATATAAGTGATAGTGATTGTACCTTTTATTGGCACATTGGAAAGAGAAAACTTGCCATTTAAATCAGTAATTGTACCATTAGTAGTACCATTAACCAATACACTGGCACCAATAACCGGTTCTCCGGTGAAATCTGTAACTGTGCCCGAAATTGTCTTATTCTGGGCATAAGATTCTACTATTAAAAAAGAAAACAAAGTGAGGAGAAATAGCCGTCGGATAGTATCCTTATAGGCGTACAGGTGATTACCTTTTTTGTTGCTTTTCATACTTTAATTATTAAGTTATAAAATATTGGTTTATAGATCTTTTATTGTTGATTTTTCTTCTATTGAAGATTTTTTGTTTTTCTTTATATAGATATTTCTTATAACGTATTATTCTATAGATGTTTAGTAGTATAATATATTATATGATATTAATATATTTACATCTTGTTTTTATTATAGAGTTAAACAAAAGTTAGATTTATATTTTGGAGTGAAAACATTGTATATCAATAGCTTATTAAATGACAGAAATTACCTTTAGACAATAATAGGGCAACCGTTGAGGATTATTCAACGGTCAAGAGGAATATGGAAACAGAAGAAGTATCTCACGATGATGGGGCACAAAGAAAGCAATGCTTTATAATAGCTGATCTAATATTTCTCTAAATACTTTATCAGCATGTTCCTGCATAATTTTAATATAATTGAATATAGGACGATTGTTTTTCATACTGTGCCCTATACAATACTCTATCTTTTCAATCTGGATTCCTAAATTGTATCCATGTTGTGCAAATGTTTTTCGAGCGGAATAGTAAGTCACCTTTTTATTTATCTCGGAAAGTCTCGTTACTTTATCTATATGTCGGAAGATTAAACTGTATATCTGTCTATAAGACGAATATTTCCCAAATTTCAAATATCCATCCCTAGCCAGATATTTATTTATGATAGCTTTTGCTTCGGATTGCAAGGTAAACACAATCTCATTCTCTCCTTTTTTACTATTACGTGTTTTATGACGCACGTACCGCATATAGTTTTTATCTTTGAAATTATATGCCAACAAGTCCCTTAGATTAATGCCACCTAAATAATAAGTAAGCATAAAAACATCCCTTACTATTGACAGAGTAGGCTTAAAAAGACGGACATCCCGTATTCTCTTTAATTCTTCGACGGATAAGTCAAGTTCTCGTACATTACTAACAGGCATTTTAAAAAAAATAAAAGGATGGATAGAGTAATTTACATAATTCATTTTTCCCGCATAATTCAATATTACTTTTAGTAGGGTCAAATAAATCCTGATAGTTGTATCTGTCAGATTCTCTTCGTGAAGAACTTTTGCGAATTCCTGTATATGGAGAGGGGTTAACTGGATTAAGGGAAAATCCCCTTTCATATACTTAATGAATCTTTCTGAAGCTATCTTATAAAGTTTGTAAGATTTCTCTCGTTCTTCTCCTTTCATGAAATCCATATATTCCTTCGCAACAGTTTGAAAAGTGATTCCTTTTTTTTTCTGTTCATAAGCTATAATATGGATTAGCTCAGTGCATGAGATTGCTGGCAAATAACTAATTGATGTAACAATCTCCTCATATTCATTTATTAGTTTTCGAAGGCATGCATTCATGTTTGTAGCATTTTCATGTCTTACTACTCTACCATTTTTTAACTGAGTAGCAGATTCTAAAATAAACTGCGTAGATATATATCTGGTTTTCGAATGATGTGCAACTGCTATCCTTATCCGATGCCTGCCATTTGATAGTTTTTTAGTTGGAACAATTACAATTGAAAAATTTGCCATATCTTTTTAGGTTTATAAATTACTATTTCTCATACAATAAAATAGAAACAAAAAGGTTCATAGCTATTGGTGGCTAATTAAAAAACGAACCCATAACATGGAATATCGTGCAAAAGACGGTATTTTCCATACATTTGTACGATTCTGCATTGCTATATTTTGATTTAGTCGTTATGTTTGCAACACTTTTTCACAGATAGAGTATGAAAAACTTCTTTAAAAAGAGAATCTAACTTTTGTTTAACTTAATATTTTGAAGTATGATAAACTATGGAAAACACTGTCTCTTATTTACTGCTATCGGGAAGGATGAATTCCGAGAGCTATTCCCTATAACATATAGAGAATTTAATAATGAAAATATATTTGTTTAACTTTAAAAAACATGGTATGAAAATAAACTATGTAACGGCTGCTTTGGCTTTGCTACTCATGGCAGGGTGCAGTAATGACGTGAAAGAATCTGATATCAAGTTTGCAGGAGAGTCGGGTGCGAAGGTTTCCTTCAGTGCAGTGATTAATAACCAAGAGGCAAGTGAACTTGTAACTAGAGCTACGGAAACGAGCTGGGAAATGGGTGACTTAGTGGGAATTACATGCGGTTCCAGACAAGTAAATATTGAATATGAATACACTGGTGGTGAAAATAGTCTGTTTTCGGCAAAAAGTGGATATGCAGAGAATATTTGGGTTCTGGGAACTCAAGAGTATGACGTAACGGCTTATTATCCTTTTACAGGAACTTCCGGAGAAGAACCGATAGCTGTCGAGGTGTCTACTAATAGTGAAAATCAAGCAACAGCGGCTGCACGTGAGCAAATTGATTTCCTTTATGCAGCTGGAAAAGCAACTGCCGAAACTCCGAATGTAAAACTAGCATTCAACCATGTAATGAGCCGTATTAAACTAACCTTTACAGCAGGTGAGAATGTGACTTTATCGGATATTACATGTTATCTTATTAATTTAAGGACAAAAGGAACGTTTAATCCGAACACAGGAGAAACAACAGTTACCGGGGAACCTGCTACAGTGGACGATGATATAGTATGGACAAAAGTGGGGTCAGCTGATAATTACACGATACAGGCAATTCTACTTCCTCAAACGGTAGGCAATGAGGTCTACATACAGGCAGGAATGAATGGTTATTACTATGAAGTTCACTTTCCTAATTTGAAAGAATTAAAACCGGGAGTTTCTTATAATTATACGATTCAAGCAAACGAGTATAAAGATAATCCGTTTGTGCTGACTATTACTGAAGAAACGCAGATTGTCGGATGGCAGAATGAGGATGGAGGAACTATTGAATCCGATCCAAGTGTAGCCGGAACTGATGCGGAGACTACTAATCCTTCTTGGAATATAACGGAAGAGGAAATAATTCCTACACCTGTTGGGAATTAATTTTATCCTATATCGAAAAAAACAAATGAAATACTAACGAAAAATATAATCTGATTTATGAAAGTATATAATTACATATCAATGCTTCTCCTGGTCGGTACAGCCATTTTTGTGTCTTGTTCGCAGGATGAAGAAATGAGCGGAGAAAATATGGACTCTTTACAGAGCTTCCAAATCAGCGTGCTCGATGGTGGTTTCCAGGATATGGATGCAAACAAGACACGTGCAACTGAAAGTGATTACTCTACAAAGTTTGTTGAAGGAGATGCAATAGGGGTCTTTGCAGTGAGAAATGAGGCAATAGTAGGAGAAATCAACAACCGTAAATTCACCATGCAGGATGGTATTTGGACATTGGATGACGGTGGTGATGAGATTGAATACAAAGGTTCTGAATTTCAGAGAATGAATTTCTATGCTTATTATCCTTATGACCCGAATGTTACTTTTGAACCGGCTAAGACAAACCCGTTCGAGACGTATGTGAACAATTGGAAAGTCGGAGCAGATCAGAGTGAAGGGGAATATACGAAGTATGATCTGATGACGAGTATCGGGGCTGTAGATGGTGACCGCCTGAAAGGTAAAATAGCTTTCACTATGAAGCACCAGATGGCACTTGCCGTTATACAAATGCCGGAAATCGTTTATGATTTTACCAATGCGAATATAGATGACTATACATTACCCGCAGGTGTAGGTTCGTTTACATTGAATGATGTTGATGCAACCCCTTATTATCAGGAAAGTACGGATACTTACCGTTTCCTTGTAAATCCGAATAAGCCTTTCTCTATCAAAGGTACTTATGAAGGCGTAAGGAACATGGAATATACTGCCGATGGTTCTTTAGAAAATGGAACAGCGAAAAAGTATACGATTAATGATCCTAATAAGATAGACTTCACATTGGCAGTTGGTGATTATTATTGTGCTGATGGAAGAATTGTAAGTAAAGATGCGGTAACCGTCCCCGATAATGTAATTGGTATTGTGTGCTATGTGGGGAATCCTCAACCGTCAGCACTTCCTGCCGATCCTTCTTATACAGAGGATAATGATGCGTTACGTCGGGATTATCCGAATTGTAAACATGGACTGGTGATTGCTTTGAATAATGCGGATGTTAATGGAACAAAGGTTGCTCCGTTTGCCAATTCAAGAGATTTCTTTTATGGTAGTTGGTTTACAACTGATGAAGATTGGATGGGTAAATTTATCAGTTCAGAAACAAGAGACCCGCTTCCGGGGATACTGGGTTATAACAATGCGGTATTGATGGAAAACTCTCCTAATAAAACGTTAGCATGTGATGGCGCATTGAATTATATAAATGCTTATCGCACTGCTGTTCCTGTGCCTGCCAGTGCTTGTGAGTGGTTTCTTCCTTCACTAAGAGAATTAGCAGACTTGGTAGATGTCGTATCTACTGTCAATACAAAGATAGCTGCTGCAGGTGGTGAGGAGCTCATAGAGAATGGTGGTAATGGTTCCCGTTATTGGAGTTCAAATGAGCGTCCGGGAAATTCGTATGTCGTATATCAACACAATCTTGTTTCCGGTGGAATATCTACTCCTTATCGTAGTGCTGGAAGTACTGCAGGAGTATTCCGTATGATGCTTGCTTTCTAAGAACATTATGATGACTTATATGAGATAAATATGAATAAGAAAAACTATATAAAAAGGACTGCTTTGCCTGTTGCCCTGTTTTTCTCCATGGTTACTTTAGTGCCGGCATTGGGATTTCAGCCGGCTTCTGCTGCCATTGACAAGGTGCAGCAACAAAGCGCCATTAAAGGAATAGTGGTAGACGAGAAAGGAGAACCGATTATCGGGGCAAATGTAGTTGCCGAAGGCACTACTACCGGTACAATTACTGATATTGACGGTGTATTCAGACTCAATGTGTCTGCCGGTACGAAATTGAAAATATCCTTTATAGGATTTGAAGCAAAGACTGTTGTTGCCAAAAATGATATGCGTGTCATATTGGTGGAAGATGCGACCACTCTTCAGGAAGTAGAAATTGTAGCCTATGGCGTACAAAAAAAGGTGACGATGACAGGTGCTATTGCTAGTGTGAAAAGTGAAGACTTGACACGTACATCAGTAGGTTCTGTTGCTAATATCCTAGGTGGTCAGATGACGGGTCTCACCACTGTGCAATATTCCGGTGAACCGGGTTCGGATGCTGCTGATATCTTTATCCGCGGTAAGGCTACGTGGTCGGATGCTGCTCCATTGATTCAGGTGGACGGTGTCGAACGTGGCATGAACGATATTGACCCGAATGAAATAGAGAGTATAACCATTTTGAAGGATGCTTCGGCTACAGCCGTATTTGGTGTGCGTGGTGCCAATGGGGTAATATTGATTACTACCAAGAGAGGGAAGGAAGGAAAAGCCAGGATATCATTCACTACTTCTGCAAGTATTCTAGCACCGACAAAATTGGTAGAGCAAGCTAATTCTTATGAATATGCTACATTCTACAATGCGATGAACAGGAACGACGGAGCCTCTCCTGTATTTAGTGATGCAGTGATTCAGAAATTCCAGGATGGTACGGATCCTATTCGTTTCCCAAGTATCAAATGGACAGATTATATTATGGGAGATGCTACGCTTCAAAGCCAACATAATGTCAACATATCAGGAGGAACGGATAAGGTGCGTTACTTTATATCAGCAGGTGCTTATACTCAAGGAGGACTTTTCAATGAGTTCAATTTGCCGTATAATATCAGTTACCAGTACCGGCGCTTTAATTATCGTAGCAATTTGGATATGGATGTAACTAAAACAACTACTATCTCCTTTAATGTTGCCGGTAATGTGAATACTTCAGATAAGCCGCGCACCAGTCAAGGATCTTCGGGAATGGTTAAGAATATCTATTATTCTACTCCGTTCAGAAGTGCCGGATTTGTAGACAATAAATTGGTTTACAGTACTGCCGATACTCATGATGATGGTCTGAAACTCCCGTTCGTGGGCGATATCGATCCATTTACGTATTATGGAAGTGGTGCTACTCAAACCAATAATAACTCGCTGAATGCCGACTTGATCCTGAATCAGAATCTTGATTTCCTGACCAAAGGGCTATCATTCAGGCTGAAGGGCTCATATAACAGTTCATTTACTGTCTACAAATATATGTCAGGTGGTACTGAAATGACCTATAATCCCGTATTGGTTGATGAAGGAAATGTCGGACTTCGTCCTGTTGATAATAGTAAGTACACAGATGTCAGCTACACCAGTGGTACAGGGAAATCCCGTGATTGGTATATGGAAGCCGGCTTCAATTATAATCGTTCTTTCGGTGGGCATACGGTAGGTGGCTTATTGCTTTATAATCAGTCTAAATCATATTATCCATCCACTTATTCTGATATTCCCAAAGGATATGTAGGTTTAGTAGGGCGTATAACTTATGACTGGATGAACCGTTACATGGCAGAGTTCAATGTTGGTTATAATGGTTCTGAAAATTTTGCGCCGGATAAGCGTTTCTCTGCTTTTCCTGCGGGGTCTGTAGGATGGCTGATGAGTGAGGAAAAGTTTTTCCAACCTTTGAAATCGGTAGTCAGCTTTTTGAAGTTGCGTGCTAGTTTTGGACTTGTAGGCAATGATAAACCTGACAGGAATGCTGCTCGTTTTATGTATTTGGCAGATCCGTATAGTGTAAATCTGGATAAAGTAATTGACCGTATTTATGCCAGTGGTGAAGCTGCCGATGCTTGGGGCTATTTGTTCGGTATTACCAGTAATACTGTTACAAATGGGGCGCGTGAAGTCTCGAAAAATAATCCGGATGTAACTTGGGAAAAGGCTTTCAAGCGTAATTACGGTATTGATATCAATTTTTTTGATGACCGTTTGAGTGCCACTGCAGAGTATTACCGTGAACATCGTTGGGACATCTTGTTGCGAGATGGTACGGCTCCGGGTATGTTGGGCTTCTTAACTCCATATGCCAATCTTGGTGAAGTGAATAGCTGGGGATGGGAACTTTCTTTGAAGTGGAACGATAAGATAGGTAAAAACTTCCGTTATTGGGCGACAATGAATCTTTCTTATAACCAGAATAAAATCATAGAACGGAAGGAAGCGCCACAGGACAATGATTATCAGTATGGAAAGAATCATCGTATCGGTTCTCGGAGCCAATATGTATTCTGGCGGTATTATGATGAAAGTACGCCTGAACTGTATGAGAAGACTTTCAACCGTCCTTTTCCAACTCATTCTGTAGTACTGGAAAATGGAGATGCTGTATACGTCGATTTGAACGGTGACCGTAAGATAGACGCAAACGATATGAGTTATGATTATGGTTTTACGGATGATCCGGAATACATGATTGGTTTGAACTTGGGATTTAGCTGGAAGAACTGGGAAGTGAATACACAATGGACGGGAGCATGGAATGTGAGCCGTATGATATCAGATGTTTTCCGTCAACCGTTCGTTTCTTCTGCTGGTAGTAATGCCGGAGGCTTGCTGTCCTATCATTTGGATCATACCTGGACACCGGAGAATCCATCGCAAAGTGCAGAATATCCTCGGGCTACCCAGGTGAATGCTTCCAATAACTATGCGACTTCTACTCTATTTGAGAAAGACGCGAAATATTTGCGCTTGAAAACTCTTCAGGTGGCATACAATTTCCAGTTTCCATTGATGAAAAAATTGGGATTAACTACTTGTCAGCTAGCATTTAGTGGGTATAATCTGTTGACGTTCTCTCCTTATTTGTGGGGTGACCCGGAAGCGACTGCAAGTAATGCGCCTACTTACCCGTTGACTAAAACTTATACATTGAGCTTGAAACTAGGATTCTAATATAGGAAAGGAAAATACAATGAGATTACAAAATAAATGGCTTGTCGGTGCGATAATGGGAGCAGTAGTTTGCGTAGCTTCTACTTCCTGCGTGGACGAGATAAAATTCGGTAACAGCTTTCTGGAGAAAGCTCCGGGAGGGTCTGCTACCATTGATACGGTTTTTAACAGTGCCGAGTATACGCGCCAGTTCCTGACCGCTTGTTACAGTAGACAATATTATGGATTACCCTATATAAACAAGAATCAAGAAGATGGTGTTCCTGAAACATCAAATCCTTATTTGGGGAAGTTTGAGGCATTGACAGATTGTTGGCAACTACACTATTCGAGTACTACTATTTATAATCGTTATTATAATGGTTCACATACGGCTAATTATGGGCAACGTGGTGACAAGTTCGGATATACTCGTGAGATGGTATGGGAAGTAGTGCGCTGGTGCTGGATATTAATGGAAAATATAGAACGGGTACCCGGAATGGATGAAACGGAAAAGAAGAGGCTGGTTGCGGAAGCCAAGTGTCTGATTGCTGCCCGTTATTTTGATTTGTTCCGTCATTATGGAGGATTACCGTTGATTTACGCATCATTTTCCGGAACTGAATCCAGTTATAGTATGCCCTTCCATCAAACCCTTCCACAGTACTGATTCCTATCGTTTTGTTACCAGTAATTACACCTCCCTGTATCAGTAATCGGCCACCCTTTTTTACATAAAAGGCCGCTCCACCGGAAACATTTCTGTTGTTATACACGCTCCCTGCTTTCATAATGCAAACACCTCCGCTGCCAATCTCAACCGCTCCACCTCCGTTGACCGCAAGCGTTTCATTCACATTATCCCGCAGAAAGCATCCTTTCCCAATCACCAATGTTCCCTGTCTAACTTCGATTAACCTTCCAAATATCTTAGATTTTGTATTTCCCCCTGCACTGCCGGAAACCGTCACACGGCTCCATTCACATTTTTTACCCTGCACTAAAAACAGACATCCACCATAAACTTTCCCATGCAAAGCACTCCGAACCAGATTATGTCCTCTGCCATGAATTATTTTCTCTCCTCGTATCACTACAGGTTCATCCACGATTATATCCGAAGTCAGCTCGATAGTTTCCTTCGTATCCGATTCACATAACTGCTTAAACTCCGAAAAATCAGATACCATCCTTTTTGCTAAAACCGGCCGTACACTCACACAGAGCGAAAGAGCGAAAAAAAGTGCAATTCTTTTTCTCATTTTCTTCATGCTACATCTTCATCTCTTCTTTCGTATAACCGTTTTCTGTGAACACGTCGATCTGCGGTATGAGGTTGAAAGCCAATTGATATGCAAACTTTTCTACTGTAACAGGTTCATTTGCCAATACTTGGCGATATTGCTCGTACAATTCGTCCATAGCGGCAGCACCGGCACCGCTGGCTGCCTGATAGGTAGATACGTGCACGGTTTTTATATGAGAAAGCTGTTCGATGGCTTTCAGTGCGACAACCATTTGGATTGTTGTACAGTTGGGGTTGGCAATGACACCGCGTGGACGCTCCAATGCGTCTTCGGCATTTACTTCAGGCACTACCAAAGGTACATCCGCATCCATACGGAAAGCGCTGGAGTTGTCGATCATCACAGCACCATACTTGGTAATTGTTTTCTCGAACTCCTTAGATGTTCCTGCACCGGCAGAAGTGAAAGCAATGTCTACCCCTTTAAAGTCATCGTTGTGTTGTAAGAGTTTCACCTCGATCTGTTTACCGCGGAAAGTATAAGTTGTTCCGGCACTACGTTTAGAACCGAACAAAACTAACTCGTCCAACGGGAAGTTTCTCTCATCGAGCACGCGCAGGAATTCCTGTCCCACGGCTCCGCTTACGCCAACAATAGCTACTTTCATCTTTTTCTTTTGTTAAATGTGAATACTGTATTTCCCTTTCTATACTGTCTAATAGGAAAGATTAGACTGCAAAATTATAACAATTTGCCATATAAACCGCATTTTTGTCGAAAAAATATTATTTGAATCTATCTACTTATGAATTGGAGGTATGCGAACTTTTTTGTTCCTTTGTAGTTGAATTCCTAAAACCACAGTCTATGAACCTGTTTGATCTCAATTTAACGTTGCCAATTTCTGATCCGACTTGGGTGTTTTTTTTGGTACTGATTATTATTCTTTTTGCTCCGATGATTCTCGGACGGCTTCATATACCTCATATTATAGGCATGATTCTGGCGGGCGTACTGATTGGAGAGCATGGCTTTCATGTGCTCGACCGTGATAGCAGTTTCGAACTGTTCGGTAAAGTCGGGCTTTATTATATTATGTTTCTCGCCGGTCTTGAGATGGATATGGAGGATTTTAAGAAGAACCGGACGAAAAGCTTTGTGTTTGGCTGGCTCACCTTTCTGATTCCTATGGGGTTGGGTATATGGAGCAGTATGAGTCTGTTGGGCTATGGTTTTCTCACTGCCGTACTGTTGGCAAGTATGTACGCTTCCCATACGTTGATTGCTTATCCTATTATCAGTCGTTACGGATTGTCACGTCTGCGCAGTGTCAATATAACTATTGGCGGTACTGCTGTTACCGTTACCCTTGCTTTGATTATTCTAGCTGTTGTAGGTGGAATGTTTAAGGGAACTGTGGATGGTTGGTTTTGGGCGTTCCTGGTTGCTAAAGTCGCTTTTCTCGGATTTTTGATTGTTTTCTTCTTCAGATCGGAAGAGCACACGTCTGAACTCCAGTCACGCCAATATCTCGTATGCCGTCT
>ENA-USYR01000704-USYR01000704.1-human-gut-metagenome-genome-assembly--contig:-NODE-704-length-16589-cov-12.171936_pt1 | contig 16589 bp, 16 predicted proteins | sample MGYA00250064_ERZ773510 | MGnify/ENA primary metagenome ERZ773510 (study PRJEB29103, sample SAMN06112082) | human gut metagenome | biome: human gut; feature: ankylosing spondylitis patient; material... | reverse complement strand
TAAGGGGAAGAAAAATTTCTTTTAGGTACTTGCTTTCCTAAAACTGATGTGATACAATGATTTAATCCAGAAAAGGAGTAAAAAATATGCGGCAAGGTATTCTTAAATAAAACTATAATCAAATAGTGGGAACAAAGGATTATGATAGCTCCTTTTGTAGGGGCTTAGTTTTTTGTACCCAATTTAAGAATACTTTTGCCTTATCAATTTTGACATATCCCCAAAAACAGCAATCACAAACAGGTGTATGCTGTATATGTGTATGTCCGCAACTTATAATCCCCAGTGGTAAAAGTATTTTACTGCTGGGGATTTTTATGCCCTTTGGGGCTGTAAAGGGAGGACAATCACATGAAAATAATCAATATTGGAATTCTTGCCCATGTAGACGCTGGAAAGACGACCTTGACGGAGAGCCTGCTATATGCCAGCGGAGCCATTTCAGAACCGGGGAGCGTCGAAAAAGGGACAACGAGGACGGACACCATGTTTTTGGAGCGGCAGCGTGGGATTACCATTCAAGCGGCAGTCACTTCCTTCCAGTGGCACAGATGTAAAGTTAACATTGTGGATACGCCCGGCCACATGGATTTTTTGGCGGAGGTGTACCGCTCTTTGGCTGTTTTAGATGGGGCCATCTTGGTGATCTCCGCTAAAGATGGCGTGCAGGCCCAGACCCGTATTCTGTTCCATGCCCTGCGGAAAATGAACATTCCCACCGTTATCTTTATCAACAAGATCGACCAGGCTGGCGTTGATTTGCAGAGCGTGGTTCAGTCTGTTCGGGATAAGCTCTCCGCCGATATTATCATCAAGCAGACGGTGTCGCTGTCCCCGGAAATAGTCCTGGAGGAAAATACCGACATAGAAGCATGGGATGCGGTCATCGAAAATAACGATGAATTATTGGAAAAGTATATCGCAGGAGAACCAATCAGCCGGGAAAAACTTGCGCGGGAGGAACAGCAGCGGGTTCAAGACGCCTCCCTGTTCCCAGTCTATCATGGCAGCGCCAAAAATGGCCTTGGCATTCAACCGTTGATGGATGCGGTGACAGGGCTGTTCCAACCGATTGGGGAACAGGGGGGCGCCGCCCTATGCGGCAGCGTTTTCAAGGTTGAGTACACCGATTGCGGCCAGCGGCGTGTCTATCTACGGTTATACAGCGGAACGCTGCGCCTGCGGGATACGGTGGCCCTGGCCGGGAGAGAAAAGCTGAAAATCACAGAGATGCGTATTCCATCCAAAGGGGAAATTGTTCGGACAGACACCGCTTATCAGGGTGAAATTGTTATCCTTCCCAGCGACAGCGTGAGGTTAAACGATGTATTAGGGGACCAAACCCGGCTCCCTCGTAAAAGGTGGCGCGAGGACCCCCTCCCCATGCTGCGGACGACGATTGCGCCGAAAACGGCAGCGCAAAGAGAACGGCTGCTGGACGCTCTTACGCAACTTGCGGATACTGACCCGCTTTTGCGTTGCGAAGTGGATTCCATCACCCATGAGATCATTCTTTCTTTTTTGGGCCGGGTGCAGTTGGAGGTTGTTTCCGCTTTGCTGTCGGAAAAATACAAGCTTGAAACAGTGGTAAAGGAACCCTCCGTCATTTATATGGAGCGGCCGCTCAAAGCAGCCAGCCACACCATCCATATCGAGGTGCCGCCCAACCCGTTTTGGGCATCCATAGGACTGTCTGTTACACCACTCTCGCTTGGCTCCGGTGTACAATACGAGAGCCGGGTTTCGCTGGGATACTTGAACCAGAGTTTTCAAAACGCTGTCAGGGATGGTATCCGTTACGGGCTGGAGCAGGGCTTGTTCGGCTGGAACGTAACGGACTGTAAGATTTGCTTTGAATACGGGCTTTATTACAGTCCGGTCAGCACGCCGGCGGACTTCCGCTCATTGGCCCCGATTGTATTGGAACAGGCATTGAAGGAATCGGGGACGCAGCTGCTGGAACCTTATCTCTCCTTCATCCTCTATGCGCCCCAGGAATACCTTTCCAGGGCTTATCATGATGCACCGAAATACTGTGCCACCATCGAAACGGCCCAGGTAAAAAAGGATGAAGTTGTCTTTACTGGCGAGATTCCCGCCCGCTGTATACAGGCATACCGTACTGATCTGGCCTTTTACACCAACGGGCGGAGCGTATGCCTTACAGAGCTGAAAGGATATCAGGCCGCTGTCGGTCAGCCGGTCATCCAGCCCCGCCGTCCAAACAGCCGCCTGGACAAGGTGCGCCATATGTTTCAGAAGGTAATGTAAAGATACATAATCGTCAAGACGGCAACAATCAGAAGTTATGGAGGGTAACAATGGAATATAGTAAGGAAGATTTAATGGAAGCAAAAAAGCAAATTTGGGGAGTGGGAGAGAACATGGGAACAGAGGAAAGTAAAAAAATCTGGGAGGAGAACGCACAATTTTGGGATAATGCAATGGGTGACGAATCTAATGAATTTCACAGAGAGGTAGTGCGTCCCAAAGTAACGGAACTTCTATCTCCTAATCCTGCGGATTACATTTTGGATATTGCGTGTGGCAATGGAAATTATTCTTCGTATCTTGCACAAAGAGGCGCTTCGGTTGTCGCTTTTGATTACAGCAAAAAAATGATAGAATTGGCTAAAAGACGGCAATCACAATATGCAAAACAAATTGAATTTTGTGTGGCGGATGCGACCGATAGAAAAAGTATATTAGAATTAAAAAGAAATCGAGCCTTTACGAAAGCAGTTTCTAATATGGCAATTATGGATATTACGGATATTGAACCACTTCTTATGGCTGTTTATGAACTGTTGCAGGAAAGCGGAATTTTTGTCTTTGCAACGCAACACCCTTGTTTTGTCACGTTGACTGAAAAATATATGACACCGCACAGTTACTATGATATAGCGATTGAAGGGCAACCGAAAGAGCAGATTTATTATCATCGTTCCATACAAGATATTTTTAACCTTTGTTTTAGAGCTGGATTTGTCATTGATGGATTTTATGAAGAATGTTTTAAAACCAACAAAGAAATTCCTATGGTAATGATAGTAAGGCTTAAGAAGGTAAAACGTGATAGCTTAAAATAAATTCAAGTTTGTCGGGTAAATAGCAAACCCAGCCGAGCCAGTCAACGGTCAAGATGAACGGCGCATATGCGCAGCCGTTGACAGCCCCGCCCGCCTTTGCTGGTAGGCAATCAAGGGGCGACAGCAAGAAGTGCCACCGCCCCGCACTATTATTCAGAAAGGGGAATTTCCATGACCGACCAGATAGCCTATCAAGAATATATCCAGCGCAGGTACAACGCCTTTTGCAAGACTGTTATCCGCTGTGCCGCCTTGGACAAGATTTTGAAGCTTAAACGGCAATGGGAACGGCAAGTTTCCCTTGACTATCTGATGAACGAGAAGTTTGTCCAGTTTGCCGCGTCGGAGCCGGACGAGGAATACCCATTTACCGTCTGCGGTCAGACCGTCCTGCTCTGCAACGCCGCCCTTGCCGACGCGATCTCTGTTTTGCCGGAGCAGACGCGGGAAGAAATCCTGCGCTATTACTTTCTGCGCCAGCCGCAGCGCGTGATCGGCGCGTGTATTGGCCGGTCACGCAGCACAGCGGGGCGGCATATCCAGCTTGCCTTGCAGCGGCTACGCGAAGAAATGGGGGTGAGCCGGTATGAGTAGACTTCTCCCCTATGAAACAATCCTCAAAGCCCGTGAGGGCGACCCAGAAGCCGTGAACGCTGTCCTGCTCCACTACGCCGGATATATCCGCTATTTCTCAAAAGTGAACGGGCAGGTCAACGCCGAGGTGGAGGACTATGTAAAGCAGCGGTTAATTGACTGTCAATTCAAGTTCCGGCTTGACGAACCACCGGACAAGTCATAAAAACTGAATACCAGCCGCCACCGACGCGGCCAGCGAAAGCAGTAAGTCTTGAAAAAGATTTACTGCTTTTTTTGTTGTCCGGCTCCGCTCCCGGCCATTTTGCCCCCTGCCGGTTGTAGTAGTAAGCGAGGAGGGAATTTTTCTGCCCTGGTGTTTGGCATTTGGAGCATTTACCCGTAGTAGAGGGCAAAGAGAAAGGATTTCTCCAACACCGGGTAGAAACCACTGCGTCCGGTGTCATTTTAGCGAAAGCGGGCAGGAATGCCCTTTATACTCCTTGCGCAGCGCGGCGAGATCGGGCAGCTTCTTTATCTGCATTTCCTTTAATGCCCTTGCCGCAGCTTCAAACAGGATAATTTCGCTTTCATGCCCCCGCAGATACTTTTCCTTGTCCGGCGATTTTCGGTATTCATCGTAAATCGGTTTTAACTGTCGGTATGTGGTGGTGTGCTTGATAAGCAGCGACAAATCAGACATACGCTGTTCCACTTCCTTAACCGCCTTTGCCGCCGCGTCATGAGCGGTCATAATATCGGCTATCTTGCTTTCAAGTTCGCTATAATACTCAATCTTGTTTTCGGTTAGGAAGTTCATGCTTTTAGCAGCCTGTTTCAGATTATGGATTTTTGCCCACCGTTCATAGCCCGCCGACTGTTGGGCTTTGATACTGTTTTCAAGATCGACGACAAGCCGGATTTTCTTATCTTCCCGCAGCGTTTTTGTTTTGGCAACATACACGCCCTTGATACGCTCCTTTATCGCTTCTTCCGTATAGGCCGCGCCGAGCGTCTTTGTGCGGGTAAACCGTTCCTGTCCGGCAGCGCGAAAGGAAATGTATTTGCCCTGTTTGATTTCATACCCCATTTCCTGCAAGCGGCGCAGCAGTTCGTCAAAATCTTTCACTTGGGGAATGAGAGTATCTATCGCCGTTTTCAGCTTTGCTTTGTAGCTTGTCCCTTGCTTTTCGGCGGTGTATTCTGCATAGCTTTTTCCCTTGTCCTGTCCCGGTACGACGACGGATAGCCCACCAGTTCTCGCATACGGTTCATGTAGAGACAGTGGCGCTTCTTTTGAAGGAACATCCGGCAATTGATTAGTGGTAAATATAATAGAGTAAGAGAAGAAGACATTCCAAACCAGTAATTTTTAATAGAAAAAAATTTGATGATATTCGACAGGAATCAGATGGTATCGAGTATTGGTATGCAAGAGAATTAATGAAGTTATTGGACTATGTTCAATGGAGAAATTTTGATAATGCTGTAAATAAAGCAATGCTTTCTTGTGAAAATAATGGTAATTTAAATAGGAAACCATTTTTCAAAAATTAACAGTACCATTGCGGTTGGAAATGGAGCACGTCGTGAAGTAGAAGAAAAAGACTTACAGGGTGAGACGGCTATTACTGTTGAGCATGTTGAAAATAATACGTCAGTCAGGGATATGCTGGGACAGAGAGGGATTAAGCCGGAGAATTTGCCTGCATCTGAAGATATCAAAAAATTAGAACGTAGAATAAAGAGAGAAGAAAAGAAGTTAGCTGAGCAGTCGTGGAAATTGATAAATGAATAAATTGAGAGGTTAGGCTCAGGAAATATGCTGGATATCAGGATATGAAGATTGTAGGAGAATATTCCGATGAAAGGTATTCCGGTAAAAATGCCAGATTGTGATATGTGAAAGAAGCAGCAAATGAAGGTTGGAGTGTCAGAACTTTAGATAGAAATATCAGCACAAATATTAAATGTAAAGAGGACAGAAAAGAGATGGGATATCATCTTTTTTCTGCCTTTTAATGTTATATTCATTTTTCTGCCTTACGCTTCATTTTTCTGTATGCGATATTCATTATTATTGCAAGTACAACGCCAAGTGAAGCATAAGATATTAAATCTGTATTGGCATATGTCAGGTTAAGACTGGCTGTTCTTCCAAGAAACCTGTTACTTAGTAACATTGCTGCGCGGTTTAAAAGTACATTAAATGCAACATATTCCAGTCCGCCATATATAATAAATAGTGCCGGCAGATAAATTCTGCTTACTGATAATGGTAAAGAAAATAATATTAATAATATAAGTGATAATGCAAGCAATAAAATCATCATTACATAAAATGTTTTTGATGTAACTGTCTGGTATATTCCGGCAAGACTAGAAGTGCGATACTGCATTTCATCATATATCCCGGAAGCATAGTTATTAATAGCTTTCTGTGCAGATTCTTTATCCAGCACAAGTGCAAGTGTAATTATATCTTTCTGTGTGTCTGAGTAGTCCTTTGATTCTGTGATACCATTATATGCAATGGCTGCCAGCGTTGTAAGTTCTTCATCTATATCAATGTTTATTTCATCAAATGTTTTGCCATCACGAAGTCCTTTGGTGAGTGCATCTGTATATTTTTTGGCAATGCTGTCTATGGCAGATGAGTTCTGAATAGCATTTTGTATATCTGAAAGCATGTTATTATATTCTGAAACCTCCATGCCGGCCTGCTCGCTTGATGGCAGAGTATCAATAACAGTGTCCATGTATCTGTCAGAGACAGCAGAAGAAAGTCCGGCGTCTTTTATTAAGTCAGATGCATAAAAAGGTGCATTTTTATTAATGTTTAAACCAGACATAGATAGTAAGAATAATATGGTTGCAACAATTAAAAGAGGTTTTCTGCTTTGCTTATAAAGCTTTGCATCATAGCGGATTCTGTAAACCTCATCAGGAGAATCGCCGGTGAAATCTATATTGTTTACAGACAGAAAATCCTTCATTTTCTGTAATTTTTCCCTATCAGCCTTTACACATCTTATTAACATACCGTCTTTTTTCTCAAAGAAAAAAAGGTTTCCGGCAGAAACACATTTTTTTATGTCTGCAGGCGACAGAAAAAGCTTTCCATCTACATATATTCCATCATTGGTAATTGTAGTTTTTCGGTTCTTCTTCGTCTGGGAATTAAAGAATGCTTTAGCTCTTTTTTCTTTAAAATTACTGGTACGGTTAGGATACAGCAGGTTTATATAGCTCTGGCTGTCCTCAAGCGTCCAGTCAGATGTATTATTATTTTCAGTACTCATGTAAGAAACCTCCTTTAATAATTCACAGGGGTAATTATAGTGTGTACAAATGTATTTTACAATATCAGAACAGATTTCGCAGAATATAAAAACAGCCACTGGAAGTTGAAATTTCCAGTGACTGTTCTAAGAGAATAAGACGGGTAACTTCCGGCTCACATCTCGTTTATTTTATTATAGAACATTCACACCAAGGTATAAGGAGTGTAGATGTGAATTATTTCATTATATTCTGCCACCGCCGAAGCCGCCGTTGTTTGAAGCTCCCATTGTTCCTGATTCCTGAGTCCAGTCTGCAATGGAATCAGAACCTCTGTAGAGTGTGTAGCTTGTGCTGGTTGTAAGAGTGTCAGAGCATATCCAGCCGTTACTGAATGAACCATCAACAGTAAAGCTTATTACTTCATTGCCAGAAGCATCTTTAAGTGAATAGCTTCCGGAACTGAAAGATACTGAACTTAATACATAAGCGTTAACAGAGTTTACAGGTGTTTCGCAGACACCGCCGAGGGCAACGCATGTTCCACCAGTTATTGTGACTGTTCCATCTACATCAATTGATCCTGACACATTTCCTGAAGAACTGCCCCCCTTGACTAATACAAATCCACCAGTCTGTACATAGTTTCCGTTAGAGTCAATACCATCAGTATCACCAGACGCAGTTGTTACATCTATATATCCGCCATTTACATTGATGATAGGAGTTGTCTTGCCATCACCTGTGCAGGCATTGATGCCGTCATCAGTAGCATAAACATATACTTTGCCGCCATTTAAGTTGATAGTCATAGCCTCAAGTCCTTCATATGAAGTTACTACATTAATGTAACCGTCATTGACATCAAGCTGTTTGTCAGCGTGCATTCCATCATCACCTGAAGAAATTGTAATTGTACCACCATTGATAACAATAGTTCCTTTGCCGTCCTCGCCGGTTTCAAGTACGCCTGAATCAGAGTTTGCATGGATACCGTCATCTGTTGAGTTTATGTTAATCGTAAAGCGTGAAATATTTATTTCGCTGTCAGCCTTAATACCCTTAGTTGAGTAAGACTTTTTAGAAGAATTACCGGACTGGTTATTGCCGCCAGGCATTCCTGAACCGTTATTGCCACCCATGCCGCCACCGGAGCTGCCATTCATGTCAGGTGCGTTACCGTTACTCATGTCGGGAGCATTACCACCGTTCATATCAGGAGGAGTGCCGCCACCCATGTTGCCGCCTGGTGCATTGCTGATATTGTCAGAGGCTGCCACATAAGAAACAGTATTGGCAGAAGCAGTTTTATTAGTAGAGCTGTTTGAACTGGACGAACTGCCAGATGTTGTAACTTCTTCGCTATATTCAGAATAAGTATCTGTATAAATGTTTAGGTTACCGTCACCTGATATATCCACTCCGTAAGCTGCGCCTATACCGTCACAGGCTGCATAAACATCAATATTTCCGCCAGTGATTGTAACGATTCCCTTCCGGTTGCCTTTATTAGAAAGACTGCTGTTAGAAGTCTTAATGCCATCCCCCTTAGTAGAGATTGCAATTATGTCTCCTGATTCAATATCAACGGCATCGTTGCCTTTGATGGCATTGTTTACAGCAGTAACTTTAACAATCACATTTTTAATAGAAAGGTCATCCTTGCTCTGGATACCATTATTGTAATTACCAGTTACAACTAAGGCTCCTTTGCCGACGAGTTTTAAGTCGCATGTTGCATAGATTGCTGCGTTACCGGCGTCGTCAGAAGAATCGTCAGTTGCTTCAGCACGTTTGTCAATTACCTCGTTAAATGTGTTCTCTTCTGATTTAATCTTGACTTCGGAAGCATTTTTAACGTATATAGGTGAACTACTTGAGCATGTTATAGATGTTCCGTTCAATACGATAGTAACTTCGTCCTCATCACCTGCGTCAACGATAAGCTGCCCTTCTGATAAAAGACCTGCAACTGTATATTCACCAGCCTTTGTGATTGTGTATACAGAACCTGACTGTTTAATTCCGTCTGATGTATCAGATGTTATGGTGAAATCACCAGTAATGGCTACTCTGTAATTCTCAGCATCATCTGCGTGTGTTACATCTGTGTCTTCTTTAGTAATGCCTGAAGTGATGGTAGTCTGGCTGCCTGATGCAGTAGTAGTTGAAGTTGAATTTCTGGCACAGCCTGCAGTCATAAGACACATTGTAAGAATAACTGCAGCCACGCAATTCCTTTTGATTTTATTTAATTTAATCATAGTCACCTCTCCATTTCTTGAGTGTATGTTAATTGATTATCTATAGTTTATTGGAGAAATTTGACTAAAATATGGTACGAGTGCGAATATTCTGTGTTCTGATTAATCATGCGGAATATCGTTAAATCTGCCGTCAAGCTCTTCGGTTTTTACCACATTTATAAATGCATGCTTGTCAATTGAGCGTATCAATGTGATAAGCCCATGTTTCGCTTCGGAGTTGATTACGGAGTATATGAGCGTGCGCTCTTTTTCCTCGTAGCAGCCGATTCCCTTGAAAAGCGTGGCGTCGTGGTTGGTTGTGTTCTTGATGGCGTGGTAGATTTCTTCGGATTTGTCAGAAATGATGAATAATGTCATCTTCTGGTAGCGTTTGTACATGAACTGGATTACCTGAGTGCTGCAGAACTGGTATATTATTGAGTAGAGCGCGATTGACCAGCCAAACAGTCCGCCTGCGATGAGCAGAATCACAACATTACCAAGAAGAATATAGTTCCATGCGTCTATTCCTTTAACATGAGAAAAATAAATGCTTATGAAATCAGTTCCGCCTGTGGTAGTGCCGACATTGAGGCACAGGCTTATTGCAAATCCGTTGATAATTCCGCCAAATACGCTTATAAGCAGGATATCTTCTGTAAAAATGTATGGAGGAAGGATATCAACAAGCACACTGGAAAGTATAATTACCACGATTGAGTAGATGGTAAACTTCTTGCCGATGTAGCGGTATGCAATGTAGGCGGGGAAAATGTTAAGTGCCACATTGAATATTGTAAATGGGATGTTGATATAAAAAAAACGTAGTCCGATTGCCTGAAATAACAGGGAGACTCCTGAAAAGCCTCCTGGCAGCAGATCTGCGACTTTGGCAAAGCATCTTAAATTCCATGCATACAGCACGGAAGCAATTATAACTATAATGAATCTGAATACCTGATAAAACTTAGGATATTTAACTTCTAAAGATTTGAACATATATTAGCCTCCATATTCTGTGTTAAATATAATAAGCAGTTAATAACTATTTGTGCGAGTTGTCGTAGGCAGCCTGAATGTCAGCTGGGAGCTTGTCTGGAAGCATTGAATGTATTCCGTCCTCGTTGCCATCCTTGATAGCCTGCTCGTAATAGAAACACTTGAAAGTAAGCATATCAAGAGTTTCCTGCATTTTTTCCATCTCTTTTTCAACAGCGGCTTTCTGTCTCTCAAAAAGCTGTTTTCTGAGTCCGTAAGTTCTGCTGCCTTCCTGACACCATTCCATAAACTGCTTGATGTCGCGGATTTCAAGACCTGATTTTTTGAGACATTCAATAAGCTTAAGAGCAGCAATTTCAGTGTCAGAGAACTGTCTTATTCCAGAAGCACGCTGCATAAAAGGGAATAATCCTTCTTTATCATAATATCTTAATGTTGAAACGGGAAGATTAAACATTTCTGAAACCTGTCCTATTGTGTACATAATACACCTGCTTTCTGTAAGCTATGCTTACCTGATATTAGTTTTTTACAAATGTGATAATAAAATTCACAAAATGTTCACTGTTATTGGGTTGACCTAAAGTTAGGTTTACCTCTTATGCTTAAATAGTAGCACAGAGAGACTTAAAATACAATTTAAAGTTGATTTAAAGTGAATATGATAGTGTTTTTAATAAAGAGGTGATCATATGTATGTAATGCTAATGTATTTTTGTATTACTTTTTTTGGATTGATAATTATTATGATGGCAGTGGAAGGATGACATATTCTATGGAGGATAAATGTATGGAATGGAGACAGGAAAAAGACATGCCGGTATTTATGTATATTTTTCTTAATAAAATAGAGGATGCCGAGGAAGTAAGATGGACAGAGAAAGAGAAAAATGAGGGGTATAAGACATATAAAAAGTTGATAGAACTTACAGAGGGTGATTCATCCGATGTAATTAAAAAATGTCTCAGGATAATTAAAGAAACAAGGCATATTGTAGAGTATGAGCTTTGGAATAAGATTGTATATTTTATGACTGATTATATTAATGGTGAGACTGTGTGGGGATGAGTGAAAAGTTGTCTGATAATTTTATAATATTTGAAAAGAAAAAGAATATACTTGTAATGTATGATGGCATGTGCTACAATGTCATTGGATACAAGTAGTGCATTCAAGCAATCTACGAAAACCCCACGAGTTAGGGCTCGTGGGGTTTTCTATTCCGTTCTGGCAGGGTGGCTTAGTCCCCAGGCTGGCTACCGTCTGTTATCTCTGTCCAGCCATTTGCAGATATAGTAAGAAGCTATATTTGCCAAGATAGAGATAATCAAGGACACTAGTGCATCCAAGCAATCCACCTCCTTTCTCTACCATGTGTAGGAGGGGTAGCACTAAGGATTATATCATAACAATATATAATAGACAAGTATATAAAGAATACGAATAATAACTATTGCTATGATTTATGATTTTATAACTAACATGTATTTTACAGGAATGGCACATGGGGGTATGATACCTTTATCAAGGGCAAAGGAGCCGGAAGTCTTTAGGGGATTCTGGCTCTTTTTTTGCATTAGCAAGTATTTGAAGGAGGAAATATATATGGAATACGAGATTTCTAATCGTTTATCAGGTGTTCATGGTTCGATGATACGAGAACTTTTTAAGTTAGGAGCAAGCAAGGATATTATATCTTTTGGTGGTGGCAATCCGTCAGCAGAGACATTTCCATGCAGGGAGATAGAAGAGATAGCAGCAAAGGGTCTTGGCGAGAATCCTGTTTCTTTATTACAGTATGGACTGAGCGAAGGTTATACACCTCTGCGTGATACTATGAAGAAATATCTTGAGAAGAAGGAAGGCTTTGATTTCGAGAATAATGAGCTTTTCATAGTGTCAGGCGGACAGCAGTGTGCGGACCTTACAACTAAGGCACTTGTTAATGAAGGAGACGTTGTGCTTACTGAAGAGCCTGCATTTGTAGGCTGCCTTAATACATTCCGTTCTTACGGTGCGAAGCTTGTAGGAATCCCAATGGAGCAGGACGGAATGAATATAAATGCGCTTGAGGAGGCTTTAAAGGCTAATCCTGATGCAAAGCTTTTATATACAATTCCATCTTTCCAGAATCCTACAGGAATTACAACTTCTCCTGAGAAGAGAAAAAAAGTATATGAGCTTTGCTGCAAATATGATATCGCAATATTAGAGGATAATCCTTACGGCGAATTAAGATTTGCAGGTGAAAATGTGCCAACTATCAAATCAATGGATACAGAGGGCAGGGTTATATATGCAGGAAGCTTCTCAAAGGTAATGGCACCTGCATTCCGTCTTGGTTTTCTTGTGTTTAACAAGTCGCTCACAGGACCGCTTACAGTTGCAAAACAGTGCACAGATGTACATTCAACTGTCCTTTTCCAGTACATTTGTAATGAATATATTAATAACTATGATTTCGACAAACATCTTGAGGATTCAAGAAAGGTGTATGAGCACAAATGTAATCTCATGATGGAGTGCATGAAGAAGGAATTCCATCCTTCAGTAACCTTCGGCCACCCTGAGGGCGGACTTTTCGTAATGGCATTCCTGCCAGAGGGAATGGATTCTGCACCATTTGTAAGGGAGGCTATTAACAGAGGTGTTCTCTCAGTTCCGGGAGCAGCGTTCTTAGCAGATGAGAGCCAGAAGTCTAATGGATTCAGACTTAATTATTCGACACCTTCTGATGAGCAGATTGTTAAGGGAATCGAAATTCTTGGAAAACTTACATATGAGTGGATTAAGTAGGAGGAGTGAAAAGTTATGAAGATAGCAGCATTCAGTGTTCGTCAAGATGAAAAACAGTATTTTGATACATTTGCAAATGTATACAAGGTGGAATTACAGATTAATAGGAGCGGATTTACAGCAGATGATATAGAAAGTGTCAAAGGCTGTGAGGCTATGTCGGTGTGCGATGGCATGTGTGACTTGTCAGCACCTGTTCTTGAAAAGCTTGCAGCAGAGGGTGTAAAGTACATCGGTTTCAGGACAATCGGATATAACAGTGTTGACCTTGAGGCAGCAAAGCGCCTTGGAATCCGTGTTGCACACAGCGGATATTCGCCATATTCAGTTGCCAATTATACAGTAATGCTTATGCTTATGTGTATCCGCAAGGCTTTGTATGTAATGATGCGTTCACACACAGCAGATTATTCACTTGGTCCTATATGTGGACGTGAAATGCAGAATATGACAGTAGGTATTATCGGAACAGGAAGAATTGGAAAGGCAGTAATTAAGAATCTTTCAGGATTTGGATGTAAGATTATTGCGTATGACCCATACCCTGCAAAAGACCTTGAAAATGTTGAGTATGTAACTCTTGATGAATTGTATGCCAGAGCAGATATTATCTCGCTTCATACTTTCTTAAGTGATGAGACATATCATATGATTAATAAAGATTCAATTGCAAAGATGAAGGATGGCGTTATCCTTATAAATGCTGCAAGGGGAGCGCTTGTTGATACAAAGGATCTGATTGAGGCTGTTGAGAGTGGAAAGATTGGTTCAGTTGGAACTGACTGCTGTGAGGGTGAGGATGAATTTATCCGTACAGACCGTAAGTATGATGACCTTGTTGTTAATCACGATTACATCATACTTAAGTCTTTCCAGAATACTATTGTCACACCTCATGTTGCATTTTTCACAGATCAGGCTGTGTCTGACATGGTTGAGTCTTCAGTTAAGAGTGTTGTGCAGTTTGCAGCCGGTGAAGACACACCATTAGAGGTGCATTAAAATATACAGGTACATTAATTATTCAAATTTTTGAAATATTCTTCAAGCTGGTGTTCGAAGATTCGCTGATTTTCTGAGCAGAATGAGCCAAGCGGCTGATAATAAATGCTTCTGAAATGTGGACAGTCATCTATATGCAGCAGGCTTATGTTTTCAGGAAGGCTGCTGCTTGTCCATGTTACAGAGGCAACAAATGATACTCCAAGACCGAGACTTATGAGTTTGCCCTGTAATATGTAATCATTGCATGAGTAGGCTATCTGAGGAATTTTCTTACATTTACTGAATATTGAATTGAACACTCCAGCGTAAGAAGGAGTATCTGCAAGGTCAATGAATTTCTCCTGCATCACCAAGACTTTCACTGGCAGCACGGGTCATATTCTTGTGTCTGGCGGCAGCCTGAAACTGCCTGAGCTGATATAATTCCATCTTGGAACCTCTCTTGTAAGTAGTATTTTATAAAAAATTACAATTAATATAGAAATCAGGATATTTACAATTATGATAACACAAATATTATTAACGTAGACATTTATAATGTTTATTCTTATGATTTTGGGACTGATTCTGTCTAAAACAGGTCTGCTTACAGAACATGGCAGTAAGGATATAGACAATATTCTGCTGTATGCGGTCATTCCGTGTGTAATTATAAGAAGCTATATAACAGATTTCACGATGGAGAAGCTGTATGGACTTCTTATCTCAGCAGTTCTGGCTGTAGCCGCATTTGCAGCAGTTAATACGCCTGCAGCCATGATTGTACTGGGATATTATCTGTCATGTGTCAGGATTCTTGACTTACTGCTTAATCCGTCCCTGTATCTTGCATCATTTGTCAGGCTTATAATAATTCCGCTGCTTACACTGCTTATATTATACCGGCGGGACACGGTCAGATTGGAATGATAACACTGATTGCTGCGGCAACACCGATTGGAACGAGTACAGCAATATTTGCACAGAAATTCGGGCAGGATTATGAGAGGGCAGTATGTATGGTCTGTCTGTCGACGCTGTTTTCAATTATTACGATGCCGGGAGTGATGTATCTGGCACAGATGTGGATTATGTAGGAGATATTCTAAAGAATTACACATGAATCAGACTGTTTAAATGGCATAATTAAATAAAAAGAGAATATACTTGTAATATACAATGGGGTGTGATATAATTCCATTGTAAAGACAAACATGTTCATATAATGAACGAAAACCCCACGAGCTGCTTTCTCGTGGGGTTTTCTATTCCGTTGTGGAAGGGTGGCTTAAGCCCCAGGCTGGCTACCTGTGATTATCACTATCCAGCCATTTGCAGATATAGTATGAAACTATCTCAGCCATAATAGTGACAATTAAAGACATAAACATGTCCATATAATGCACCTCCTCTCTCTACCAGGCATAGGAGGGGTAGTACTGAAAATTATATCACAATGATATATATTAAACAAGTATATAAATGATATAATAAATAATCATTGCTTCTGGTTATGTGTTCTGTTTGCCGGCATGAGTTCACTTGTTAATCTGTATGAAGCTCCGGTTGCTACTATTCAGGAGAAGCTTAACCGTGTTGCATCTGTTGGAATTATTGCAGCAGCCGGCTGCGTTGTGTCACTTGTAATACAGGGGATTGTATCAGGCTGGATGGACGCTGGAGTGGTGGGAGGCCAGTAAATAGACGTGTTGAAGTCCAGCCAAGACATTTGAAAAAGAATATTCATAAATCTCTCAAAAACCATTGACCTAAAGTTAACTTCAAGTTGTACTATATCGGTAACGATGTATTTACATTTTATGAAAGAAGAGGTGTTGTTATCATGAAATTTATGAATAAGGATGATTTTGAGAAGCAGAATGTTTTCGGAACAGGTCAGGCAAATACTGCATATGCGAAGTATTTTATTGGTGATTCTTTCCTGAATCCGCTGACTGATCCTAAGTGCGGGCTTTTTCTTGCAAATGTGACTTTTGAGCCGGGATGCCGCAACAACTGGCATATCCATCACGCTACAAAGGGCGGCGGACAGATGCTTATATGTACTGCCGGAGAGGGCTGGTATCAGGAAGAAGGCAAGGAGCCTGTAAGTCTTGTGCCGGGTACAGTAATAACAATTCCACCAGAAGTTAAGCACTGGCATGGAGCTAAGAAGGACAGCTGGTTTTCACATATTGCTGCAGAGATTCCGGGTGAGAACACAAGCAATGAATGGTGTGATCCTGTAACTGATGAGGAATATAACAGATTAGGATAATGTCTTATATGGCAGGATTGGAGGATTACAATGGCTAAGATTGTACAGACAGCAGGAAAAAATGCGTTGGGAGAATTTGCACCGGAGTTTGCATATTTTAACGATGATGTGCTTTTCGGGGAGAACTGGAACAACGAAGATATTGATTTAAAGACAAGATGCATAATCACAGTAGTTGCGCTGATGTCATCAGGAGTGACAGATTCATCACTTAAGTATCATCTTGAAAATGCTAAGAATAACGGAGTTACAGCAAAGGAGATTGCTGCTGTTATCACTCATGTAGCATTTTATGCGGGATGGCCAAAGGCATGGGCTGTATTCAACATGGCTAAGGAAAT
>ENA-USYR01000700-USYR01000700.1-human-gut-metagenome-genome-assembly--contig:-NODE-700-length-16604-cov-47.712894_pt1 | contig 16604 bp, 9 predicted proteins | sample MGYA00250064_ERZ773510 | MGnify/ENA primary metagenome ERZ773510 (study PRJEB29103, sample SAMN06112082) | human gut metagenome | biome: human gut; feature: ankylosing spondylitis patient; material... | reverse complement strand
TTTTTTTTTTTTTAATGATACGGCGACCACCGAGATCTACACTCTTTCCCTACACGACGCTCTTCCGATCTGATATTTTTCTCCTGTGCCTTCATAACAAGCGCTATCTTTGCTGTGACCGTATCGACCGCGTCAACTATATAATCATACTCATCAAATGGAAATTCATCAGCATTTTCCGGCAAAAAGAAGCACCTGTGTGTCACGACACTCACATCCGGATTAATCTCATGAATTCTCTCTTCCATCACATCTGTCTTGTATTTTCCGACTGTCTTTCGGGTTGCGATAATCTGTCTGTTCAGGTTTGTAAGACACACCTTATCATCATCGATAAGGTCAATCGCTCCCACGCCGCTTCTGACTAGTGCCTCGCAGACATATCCGCCCACTCCTCCTATTCCAAATACTGCGACTCTTGCGCCCTTTAGCCTATCCATCGCCTCTTTTCCCAGCAAAAGCTGTGTTCTTGAAAACTGATTTAACATTTATTTCTCCTTTTCGTCTCTGACCACACCGACACCGGCAGAAATCAGGAGTCTTACTGTATTCTTAAGCAAGCTCCAGTCATCCTTGGACAGCTCATCGGCAGCCTTTATCATCTCAATAAGCTGCTTAAATGACATCTGGTCAAGGTTCTCAAAATTGGAGTCCGATGCTATTGAAAAAAGCACATTTACAAACTGCCTGCGCTGCGCCTCATCCATACTGCCTATCCAGTTTCTGAGTGTCTTGTCAAGGCGCACACTGTTTTTGTCAAGCCCATCCGCCTTTATAATACTTCCGCCCATTATCTCCCATGAAAAAGCATCATGCTGCAGCGGCCCCGAATTACGGCTTCTTACCACCTCATAATCGTCCACATGCTCAAGCAATAAGCCAACAATAGACGACTGCGGCAGAAATGTCTCTATTCTGTCAAAAATTCTTTTGTAGCCTGTGTCTGTGCGCCTTCGGCTCGAAGGTCAAGGTCTTCTCCGACAATTTCGACCGGCCCGAAAGGTTCGCGCGCTACTGGAACCATAACGCCGGGGAGGTGCCCGGCACGGTCGAATACCTGCCCGAAGGCGGTGCCGACGGCAGCGGATGCGTGAAGATCGCCAGCGCCGAAAAGACCGCCCTGGCCATCAAACACAAACTTACGGGGCTGCATCCCGGCAAGCTCTACCGCCTGAGTGCGCTGATGAAGTGCGACAGCGTGCAGGACGGCCGCGGCGCCGTGCTCTACCTCGACCCCGAGGGACTGGAACAGTCGTGGAATGCCTCGGAGTTCGCCTACGGCACCAACGACTGGACGGAAGTGTATCTGGATTTCGTGCCCGACCGGCAGGGCGAAGCCGTCGTCTGCTGCGGCCTGGGATTCCCCTGGGGCACCTACAACGGAGGCAAGGCCTCGGGGACGGTATGGTACGACAACGTGAAGGTCACGCCGGCGCCCGAGGAGGCCCTCTATACCCGCGAGGGCGAACACATCGTGCTGAAACTCGACCGCGACAAGGTGACCGTCTCCGATGCCGACATCGACGCCTGGCTCTCGAAGCTCGACCGCACGTACGAGGCTTACCGCGACCTGGTGGGCGACGTGCCCTTCGACGGGCGCAAAATCATGATCCTCAACACGCCGGGCATCGAACCCGGTTACTGGGCGCTGGCCGGCAACCCGATCCTGTGGAACAGCCACGTCGCCGTGTCGAAGCTGCTCGACCGCACGGTCGAGTTCGGCGACTGGGGCTTCGGCATCATCCACGAGATCGGCCATGTCTTCTCGCAGGGAAACATTTCGGGTACGGGACGCTGGAACTGGAACGACGAGATTTTCGCCAATTTCCGCATGTCCTATGCCCTCGAAGCGTGCGACGGTACGATGTCGCAGCGCGACATCTGCTACCGGGGTGCCGATGTAATCAACTACTACAAGATTTTCTACGACGAAACCATCGGCGCCGGCATCCCCAAGAACAACGGCGATGCCCTGCATTACACCTTCCTGCGCATCAAGGAGCGTTACGGGTGGGACGTCTACAAAAAGGCGTTCCGCGAACTCTACGCGCTCGGCGACTCGGGGCAGGAAGGGCTCGAGACGCCCTACGACAAATTCCTCTTCTTCCTCTCCTACGTTTCGAAGGCCGCGGGCGAAGATGTCGTGGCGGCGACCTATACGCCCGGGGAACTGGCCCTGATCGAGGAATCGCTTAGAAACTGATGCCGATGAATACCTTGCGAACAGCCCTCCTGGCCCTGGTCGTGGCCGCCGCGTTCCGCGCTGCCGCACAACCGGTCTATACCTTCCGCGTCAAGGTCGGTATCGACCGCGAATCGGTCGATTCGCTGGGCGGGCGCGACCGGGTCGTGCAACTGACCGAAGATATGTTCCGGCGCGTCAACCGTGCTTTCAACTACGGGGCGCAGTTGCATGCGGTCTACGATTTCGTGGTGGATTGGGACGCCTTCTACATCTACGACGGCGTGTCGGCCGACCAGATCCGCAAGCCCCATCCCGACCACGATTATCTGGTGGTGATGGACGGTTACAAATCCGATCCCCGCGAGACGGGCGGCGGCTGGTACGGCGACGGGATTCAGGCCATCTACCATTCGCGCACGCACAACGACCGTTTCAACAGCCCGTTCGAAAAGAACGCCATCGACGGCATCATCCACGAGTTCGGCCATGCGCGGGGCGTCCCCGACATCTATGCCATGAAGGTCGACGCGGATAAGAACCCCGTCAACGGACAGGCGTTTTCCGGCGTGCGGTGCATCATGAATTATCCCTATGGCGAGGAGCTCTGGAGCGACTATGCCGTCCGCATGATCGACCATGCCGCCGACCGCAATGTCGACATCGACGACCTGGTGGCGGGCGTGTTGCCCGACCGTATCCGGGTCGAGGTGGCGGATGCCGACGCAAGCCCGGCCAAAGGGGCTGTCGTGCGGTTCTATCCCGTGCGGTGGTACACCTATACGGTGACCGCCGAGCCGCAGGCCGGGGCCGCGACCGACCGCCGCGGACGCTGTACGGTTCCCGTTGCGCGAATTTTCGAACCCGAGGAGGAGTTCGGCGTGCGCTATTGCAACTGCCTGGTCGAGGCGGAATACGACGGCGTGAAAGCCTATGGCTGGCTGCCGCTCTACGAGTTGCAGAACGCCCGTTTTGCCGGGCAGCGGGAGCATACGCTCCGGTTGCGGCTCAAACGCGGCTGCGGACTGGTGCGCACCGTAGGAATTGACGAATAATTGCTATCTTTAGGGCTCTCAATCACTAAACACCGAACTATGACCCGAAGAACCTTACTGACTTGCATTTTCATGCTGTCCGCAGTTGCCGTATGCGGACAACGCTGGCAGATCGCCCCCGACGGGCGGGGCATCGTATGGAAGGTCGGCAGCGACATCCCGCACGACGACCACATCGAGATGAGCGGCGAGCGGATGGCCTTCGTGCTCCGCTGGGGCGTCGACTCGCGCGGGGCGTTCCGCCAGGAACGTTCGCTCGTCTTCCCCCTGCTGCGCACCCTGCCCAACAACACCCACGCCAGCCTGATGTACCGCATGGCCGCGGACATCCCTTCGCTGCTGGGCGTCAACGGCCTGGCCTTGCAGGACGAACGGGTCGGGCAGGTGGCCATCGACGGTGCGCTGGAGGTACGGAGCCTCTGGGGCGTGGGCAAGATGAACGTCGGTTCGGCGCGGGACATGAAACCCGAGCCCGTCGTTGAAATGACGCGTACGATCTTCCCTTCGCGCACGCTGCCGCTCATGTGCGAGCGCTATATGCTGCGTAACGTCGGGGCGAAGCCGCTGACGGTTTCCGTACCAGAATTCTCGCAGGTCATAACGACCGACCCGGCCAAGGGCGTCACGGGCAGCTATGTTGTGCGGGGCGACATCGCGGGCAGCGGCACCTTTACGCTTGCCGCGGGGGACTCGCTTGCGTTCGACGCCGTGTTCCAGGCCTACCCGGGCGGCGGAGAGCCCCTGCACCCCGACGTGGCGGCCGAGTTCGCCGCCCGGATGGCGTTCGTCAGGGAGTGCATCGACGCGAACCTCGTGCTCGAAACCCCCGACCCGGTGATCGACACCCAATTCCGCTATGCCAAGCTGCGGGCCGCCGAGAGCATCGTTGCGACCAAGGGCGGCTACATGCACGCCCCCGGCGGCGAATCCTACTATGCGGCCATCTGGGCCAACGACCAGGCCGAATACGTCAACCCCTTCTTCCCCTTTCTGGGCTATGGGGTGGGCAATGCCTCGGCGCTCAATTCGTTCCGCCATTTCGCCCGCTTCATGAACCCCGCATACGAACCGCTGCCCAGCTCGGTCATCGCCGAGGGCGACGACATCTGGAACGGCGCGGGCGACCGCGGCGACGCCGCGATGATCGCCTGCGGGGCGGCACGCTACGCCCTTGCGCGCGGTGACCGTGCCGAGGCCGCCGAGCTGTGGCCGCTCGTCGAGTGGTGCCTCGAATACTGCCGCCGCCAGCTTACGGCGGACGGCGTCGTGGCTTCCGACACCGACGAACTGGAGGGGCGTTTCCCCACCGGCGATGCCAACCTCTGCACCTCGACGCTCTATTACGATGCACTGCTGTCGGCCGTGTCGCTCGGCCGCGAGCTGGGTGTGGAATCCGCCCAGACCGCCCGCTATGCCGCACAGGCCAGGGCGCTCGCCCGAGCTATCGACGCGCACTTCGGCGGCGAGGTCGGCGGGTACGACACCTACCGCTACTATGCGGGCAATACGCTGCTGCGCTCGTGGATCTGCATGCCGCTGATCGTGGGGCTGAAGGAGCGCAGCGAAGGCACCGTCCGGGCGTTGCTCGGCCCCGAGCTGATGACCGACGACGGCCTGCTGACCCAGCAGGGCAGCTCGACGTTCTGGGATCGCTCGACGCTCTACGCCCTGCGCGGGATCTACAACGTGGGGCAGGCCGACCGTGCGACCGAACTGCTGCACCGCTATTCGCAGCGGCGCCTGCTGGGCGACCATGTGCCTTATCCCATCGAGGCGTGGCCCGAAGGCTCGCAGCGCCACCTTTCGGCCGAGAGCGGGCTCTACTGCCGCATCATCACCGAGGGCCTGTTCGGCATCCGCCCCACGGGGCTGCGGTCGTTCGACCTCACGCCTTCCATGCCCGCTGCCTGGGAGAGCATGTCCCTGCGCCATATCCGGGCGTTCGGCTCCGATTTCGACATCACGGTCGCGCGCGTGGCGGACGGCAGGCTCCGCATTACGGTGGCCCGGCCCGGCGCAAAACCGAAAATATACCGCGCGGCACCCGGCGCGACGATACGGGTGAAACTAACCGATTAACAATCCGATTTACCTATGAACCTTTTCCGCTGCTTTGCCATTTCGTTTGCATTGTCCTTCGCGGCCGCCTGCTCGTCCGGCCCCGGGACTGATTTCAAAGTCGCCTCGCCCGACGGGACGCTCTGCGTCGGGATCCGTGCGGCCGACTCGCTGACCTATACCGTGACCCGCCACGGTACGCCCGTGCTGCTGCCTTCGGCCATCGGGCTGCACTTCGCCGACGGTACGGTGCTGGGACGCGGTGCGAAGGTGACCGATGCGCGGCGCGAAACGGTGGAACGGGTCGTCGAGGCTCCCTTCTACCGGCAGGCACGCTTCACGGAGCATTACAACCAGCTGAGGCTTACCTTCGAAGGCGGTTATGCCGTGACTTTCCGGGTCTTCGACCAGGGTTGCGCCTACCGTATCGAAACGCATCTGCCGGGCGAACGAACCGTGGCCGGTGAAGTGGCCGAGTTCAATTTCGCGGGCGACCCCGGGTTGTTCGCCGCCTATTCCGACGGCCTGTGCAACGCCTACCAGAGCCAGTATGAGAAGTGCCGCCTGAACGCGCTGGGGACGGAAAAACCCGTCCTGCTGCCGCTGGCCGCCGACTGCGGCGCCGCCGGCCGCGTGTTGGTCTGCGAAGCCGATCTGGAAGCCTATCCCGGCATGTTCCTGACGCCCTCGGCGGGCGGCCTGCGGGGGCTGTTTGCCGCCGTGCCCGACAGTTGCTACCTTCACGAGCGCCGCTGCCAGGAGAAGGTCGCCACGCGCCACGACTATATCGCCCGCGTCGAGGGCACGCGGACATATCCGTGGCGTATCCTCGCCGTGGCCGACGAAGACCGCGAACTCCCGACCAACGACTTGGTCTATGCCCTCGCCGCAGAGAACCGTATCGGCGACTGCTCGTGGGTGAAGCCCGGCAAGGTGGCCTGGGAGTGGTGGAACGACTGGGGGCTGACGGGCGTGGACTTCGAGCCGGGTATCAACACGCGAACCTATAAGGCCTATATCGACTTCGCGGCCGACTACGGGCTCGAATACGTCGTGTTGGACGAAGGGTGGTCGGATCCGAAGGCCGGCGACGTGATGTCCGTGGTCGAGCAGATCGACCTGCCCGAACTGGTGCGTTATGCCGACGCCAAAGGTGTCGGGCTGATGCTGTGGGTCGTGGGCAACGTGCTCGACGCCAAGCTCGAAGAGGCGTGCAGCTACTATGCCGGATTAGGTATCCGCGGCTTCAAGGTCGACTTTATCGACCGCGACGACCAGAAGGCCGTCGAGCTGGTCTACCGCCTTGCCCGGGTCGCCGCCGCGCACCGCCTGGTGCTCGATATCCACGGCGTTTACAAACCCACGGGTCAGAACCGCACCTATCCCAATATCATCAATTTCGAAAGCGTCTTCGGGCTGGAGGAACTCAAGTGGAGCAATCCCGACATGCCGCTCTACGACGTGACCTTCCCCTTCATCCGCATGGTGCAGGGCCCGGTGGACTACACCCCCGGCGCCTACCGCAATGCCACACGCGAAGGCTTCCGGATAGACTACCGCAACCCGATGAGCCAGGGCACGCGGGCGCACCAGGTGGCGGCTTACGTGGTTTTCGACGCACCGCTGGTGATGCTCTGTGACTCCCCGACGCGCTACATGGCCGACGAGGCCTGCACGCGCTTCATCGCTTCGCTGCCCGTCGTGTTCGATACGACGCGGGTGCTCGCGGGCGAGATCGGCGAATATATCGTCACGGCACGCAAACGGCAGGATTGCTGGTATGTGGGCGGGCTTACCGGCTGGACGCCGCGCACGCTCGATGTCGACCTGTCGCTGCTCGACCCCGGGCGGGAGTATACGGCCACGCTGCTCGCCGACGACGGCCGCTCGGCTGCGGAGCCCGCCCGCTATGTGCTCTCCACGCAACGGGTGACCTCCGCGACACGGCTGCAAATACCCGTGGCGCCCGGCGGCGGCTTCGCGCTGAAGATCGAACCGGCTGATAACAAATAACCCTATCCGAAAAATACGACCCTTATGAACCGAACCCTGAGAAAATGCTGCGCCGCCCTGCTGGCCATCCTGGCCGTATATGCGGCACCTGCGGCGGAAAAAACCGTCTACCTGAAAGATTTCCTTGCGCCCGGCGCTGCCGGGACGGATGCCGTGCCCGCCGTGCGGGCCGCGCTGGAACACTGTGCCGAGGTCGGCGCCTCGCGGCTCGTGCTGCCCGGCGGCCAGCTCCGCATGCGCCCCGACCGGGCGGTCGAAAAGTACCAGTTCATCAGCAACAACGACGAGAGCCTCAAGCGCATCGCGTTCGACCTGGTGGGTATGCGCGACTTCGAGATCGACGGCAACGGCACCGAACTGCTCTTCACGGGCTTCATCTCGCCGTTCAGCCTCGAAGACTGTGAGAACATTACGGTGCGCGACCTGACGATCGACTTCACCCGTACGTTCAATTCCGAGGGCACCGTTGTGGCGAAGGGCGACGGTTGGCTGGAAATCGAGTTCCCCGAAGATTACCTCTGCGACATCGTCAACGGCTGCCTGCGTTTCCGCGATGCCGAGGGTACGGTGTACCCCTTCTCCAACCTGCTGGAGTTCGACGCCGTGCGGCGCGAACCGGCGTTCCGTGCCACGGACTACTGGCTGTCGAACCGGACGATCCCGGCCGAAAAATGCGCCAACGGCAACATCCGCATTCTGCGCAAAGACCTGACCGCCACGGTCGGCAACGTGATGGTATTCGGCGCGGCTGCGCGTTACAACCCCGGTTTCACGCTCGCCGACTGCCGGGGCGTTGCCATCCGCGACGTCAACCTCTACCACTGCGGCGGCATGGGTGTGATCGCGCAGCGCAGCCGCGACATCGAGCTTCGCAAGCTGGTGATCGTCCCCTCGCCCGGCAAGGGACGCATGATCAGCATTACGGCCGACGCCACGCACTACGTCAACTGCGGCGGCTACATCCGCATGATCGACTGCACGTTCGAGAACCAGAAAGACGACGCGACGAATATCCACGGGCTGTACATGGCCGTCGAAAAGGTCGGGGGCCCCGACAAACTGCTGCTCCGCTGGCGCAACTCGGGGCAGTACGGCGTGGATTTCATCGTGCCGGGGATGCCCCTCGAACTGGTCGACAACAACAACGTGGAGACCTATGCCCGCCGGACGGTGAAGTCCGTCAGGCGCCTCAACAAGGTTTACACCGAAGTCACCTTCACCGAGCCGCTCCCCGACGGGGTCGAGCCCATGCATGTCGTGGCGGCCGACGACGAATATCCCGAGGTGCTCATCAAGGGCTGCCGCATGCGCGGCAACCGGGCGCGCGGACTGCTGCTGGGCTCGCGCAACCGCATGGTCATCGAGGATAACTACTTCCACATCGCCGGGGCGGCCATCCTGATCGAAGGCGACGCCAACTACTGGTACGAGCAGTCGGGCGTGCGCGACGTGGTGATCCGCCGCAACCTCTTCGAGAACGGCAACTACGGCAGTCCCGGTTGGGGCTCGGCATGTATTGCCGTGGGCAGCGGCATCCCCGACCGCGAGACCAGCCGCTACCACCGCAACATCCGGGTCGAGGGCAACACCTTCCGCGTGTTCGACCCGCGTATCGTCAACCTCTACTGTGTCGACGGGTTCGTGTTCACGCAGGACAATGTAATCGAATATACCGATGATTATCCCGTTTTATCCGGGGAAAAACGTAACTTTATCACCCGGAACTGCGATAATATTGTCATTGAAAAAGAGCAAACCGACAAATAATCCCAAACTATGAAACGATTTTTTTTAGCCGCAGTGGTCTTGTTGCTGGCTGTGCAGGCGGAAGCCGAAGTGAAACTTCCGGCTCTGCTCGGAAGCAATATGGTGCTGCAACGCAATACGGAAGTGAATTTCTGGGGCGAGGCATCGCCCCGCAGCCGGGTGCTGCTCACCGCCTCGTGGGACGGTCGCACGTACGACGCCAAGGCCGACGCTGAGGGCAGGTGGGCGATGAAAATCGCCACGGGCGAAGCCGGAGGCCCCTATACCGTGACCGTCAGCGACGGCAAGGAGGTCGTGCTTGACAACGTGATGCTGGGCGAAGTGTGGGTCTGCTCGGGACAGTCCAACATGGAGATGCCTGTGAGCGGATTCATGTTCCAACCCGTCGAGGGGGCGGTCGATGCCATCGCCGATGCGGGCATGTACCCCGGCATTCGGATGTTCACCGTCCCCAGGGTCTCGTCCAAGACGCCCCTGGACGATTGCGATGCGGCCTGGCAGACCGCGACGCCCGCCTCCGTCGGCCAGTTCAGCGCCGTGGGCTATTTTTTCGGGCGTATGCTCTACAAGGCGCTGGGCATTCCGGTCGGGCTCATCACCTCCAACTGGGGCGGTTCGACCATCGAGGCGTGGATGACCGTCGACGCCATCGACGCGACGCCGGGCATCGACCACGCCGTTGCCAAGTCGGGAACCTACGACAACAGCATTCCCCAGCGGCTCTACAACGGAATGATCCTGCCCGTCTGCCGCTATACGGCCAAAGGGTTCATCTGGTACCAGGGCGAGTCGAACCGCAAGAACTGGTACGATTACAAGGCGTTGCAGGTCTCGCTCGTCAAACTCTGGCGGGAAACCTGGGGCGACGGGAAGATGCCGTTCTACTATACGCAGCTGGCGCCTTACCGCTACGAGGGCGACACACTGCGTTCGCTGCCGCTGGTGATCGAGGCGCAGTACCGGGCGCTGGCCGAAATCCCGCACTCGGGGATCGCTGCCACGACCGACTTGGGCAACCCGACCTGCATCCATCCGGCGCGCAAGCGCGAAGTGGGGGAGCGGCTGGCGTTCCTCGCCCTGGCGAACGATTACGGGGTGACGGGGCTGCCCGCCCCGGCGCCGGTATACAAGTCGATGGAGCGCGACGGCAATAAACTGGTGCTGACTTTCGACAACCTGCCCGTCCGGGCCCAAAACGGCGTCGACAGCTTCGTGGCCTTCGGCCCTGAAGGTTATTGCCGTCCGGGCGGCTTCGAGATTGCGGGCGAAGACCGGGTTTTCCACCCTGCCGTTGCGAATTTCAAATATTGGGACAACCGGATCGAAGTGAGCTCCGACCGGGTGCCCGACCCGGTGGCGGTGCGCTACGCCTTCCGCAATTACTGCCCCGAAGCCAATGTCATGACGACGATGGGGCAGCCCCTTGTCCCGTTCCGCACCGACGACTGGCCGCTGGACGACATCGGTCGGATCAGGTAAACATCCGGCGGCCATGCATCCCGAATTCCCCCCCCCTCCCGGCTGATTTCCGGGTACTCCCCGTTGTTTGCGGGGATAGCGCCCCTTATCCTGCGCCTGCATTGCGGACGGCATCGGCCGTCCGCCCGGGGGCGTCATGTCTTCGGGGCGGGGCAGCGGACTGCGGCGCGTAAGGGCGGTGCCCCGACGGATAATGCCTTCCGCTTCGGAGCCGGACGGCGCATTTCTGCTGCCCGAAATAGGTATAATGGCGCCTTGTATTTGTATATATTAAGGAAAGAAAGTATTTTTCCCATCGGATGCTTCCGCCCCGGGAAAGGTTGCGTCGGTTTTGCGGGATGGAATGATAAAGATTATAAAGTTCTCTAAAGGGTCGGCGCTATGGAATTGAGGGTGAAATGTGCGGTATGTGCGGTCGCGATGTGTCTGGTGTTGCGTGCCGGGAGCGGTATGGAGCACAAATTCAGGTATTATACCGACAACAGCGGGTTGTCGTCGAACACCATCCAGTGCCTCTATCAGGATGACAAGGGGTATGTCTGGGTCGGCACGGCCGACGGCCTCGACCGGTTCAACTCCTACGATTTCACCAACTACCGCTCCGATTACCGCCGCCGCAATACGCTCGAAAACAACTGCATTTACAGCCTTTGCGGCGAAGGGTTCCCCAACGGCGACCGCATATGGGTCGGAACCAGCGACGGGGTCTATATCTTCGACTCGAAGGACGAGTCGTTCGTCCACCTGCCCATCCTGGGCAGCGATGGCCGGGAGCGCCGCAACCTGCTGGTCTATTCGCTTGCGGCGGACGTCGCGGGCAACATGTGGATCGGGACGCTCGGCGACGGCCTCTACCGTTACAGCCTCAAGAGCGGCACGTTCGAACACTATAACGCCGCGAAATACCCCGAGGCCTTCTCGTCCGACGTCATCGTGAAGATCCTGCTCGACCACGACAACAACATCTGGGTGGCTTCGGGCGGCGGTTCGCTGCTGAGCCGCTACAACCCCGAGAACAACCGTTTTTCGACCTTCCGGGTCGAGGACACGCTCACGCGCGAGCCGATCTCGCGTATCAGTACCATGTGCCAGGATTCCTTCGGCGACATCTGGATCGCGGGGTATGCCTGCGAGCTCTACAAGTTCGAACTTTCGCGGCTGACGTTCACCTGCAACCGCCCGGAGGACGGCGAGGCGTATGGCCGCGTGCGGAGCATGATCGAATACACCCCGGGGATAATCATGCTCGGGACGGATCACGGCCTGGTGAATTTCAATACCAAGAACCGCAGTTTCGAGCATGTCGACAACGGCACGACCAACCGGAACGGACGGCTCAACGACAAATTCATCCACTCCATCCTCAAGGATCGTGACGGCGGCGTGTGGATCGGAACCTATTTCGGCGGCATCAACTACCTCTCGCCGCTCAGTTCGCTCTTCACGCTCATCGAAGCCGGCGAGGGGTGCGGGCATATCATCAGCAAATTCTGCGAGGATCCCGAGGGGAATATCTGGATCGGCAGCGACGACGGGGGGCTGAGCCTTTACAATCCGCGTACGGGCAGCTATACGCCCGTGGCGGTCGACCCGCGTGACCGGGCGCTCAACATCCATGCGCTCACCATCGACGGCGGATGGCTGTGGGTCGGGACGTATGGCGACGGGCTTTACCGCATCGACCTGCGCACGCGGCAGATGAAGCACTTCACGCAGGCCGGCACGGGACTCGACAATCTCGACGTCTATTCGGTTTTCCGCGATTCGCGGGGGCAGTTGTGGATCGGCACCAAAATGGGCATCTGCCGTTACGACGACGTTTCGCAGACCATCACGTGCGCATTCGGCCTGGGACATAACAGCGACGTGGTGGACATCTGCGAGGATGCCCGCGGGCACCTGTGGTTCGCGTCGCTGGGCAAGGGGTTGATCCGCTACGGGTTCGACGACGGCCGGTTCGCCCTCTGTTCGCACGATTCCGGGGGCGGGCTTTCCGATTTCGTGAGCTGCCTGGCCGTCGAGGGGGACAACCTGTGGATCGGCACCCACGGCTGCGGGCTTTGCCGTTACGACATCGCGGCCGACACGCTCTCCAGGGAGTTCGACATGCTGCCCTACGGCAACTGCGCCGTGTTCCAGATCGTGCAGAACGGCGGCGAACTGTGGCTCACGACCAACCGCGGGCTGCTGAAATACAGCCCCGGGAACGGCCCGCAGTCGATCTACAAGTTCACCTCCGACGACGGACTGCTGGCCAATATCTTCAACGCCAATTCGGGCATCAAGTCCTCGACCGGGCATATCTACATCGGCTGCAACAACGGCATCAACAAGTTCTATCCCTATGATTTCACGCGCCGCGAGAATTCGGCCAAGCTCAGCGTCGTCTTCCCCGATTTCAAGCTCTTCAACCGCAGCGTGCCCGTGGACGGACGACTGTTGTCCAATACCATCGACTGCCAGCGCTCGGTGCGCCTGCGCGGACGGAAGATGTCGTTCAGCCTTGATTTCATTGCGCTCAACTTCTCCTCGCCGCTGAGGACGGTCTACCGTTACCGGCTGGAGAACTTCGACGACAAATGGATCACCACCGGCCTGGACGAAGGGGCCGGGGTGCAGCATGTCTCCTACACCAACCTGCCGCCGAACCGTTACCGCTTCGTCGTGAGCGCCTCGACCGGCGGCGAGCAGTTCGGCGAGGAGGCCGTGGTCGAGATCCTCGTGCTGCCGCCGTGGTGGATGGCTCGCGCCATGGTCGTGGCCTACGGCGTGCTGGCTCTGCTGGCCGTGGCGGGCGGCGGCCTGTGGCTGCGCCGCAGGATTGGCCGCGCGCACCGCGAGCAGATCGCCTCGATCACCCGCAAGAACAAGCTCGACCTGCTCGAAGCCAAGGTCAGCCTCTTCACGGAGGTGGCCAACGAAATACGTACGCCCGTCGCGCTGATTGCCGCGCCCGTCGAAGAGATCGCCAAGCGCGCCGGGGATTTGCCCGGGCTCCGTGACGACGTGGACATCATCCGCAAGAACTGCGAGCGGCTGCGGACGCTGGTCGACCAGATCCTGAACCTGAAAAGCGCGGAGGAGGGCGAGCATGCCGCCTCCTGCGTTCCGGAGCGCGTCGACGTACGGGAAGTATTGCGGACGGTGGTCGCGGCGGTGGGGGATGCCGTCCCGCGGCGGGGTATCGCGGTGCACCTCGGGCTGCCCGGCGAAGCCCTCACGGCCGAGATGTGCTGCGACCACTTCTCGAAGATCGTGGGCCAGATACTCGGTAATGCCTACCAGTTCGCCGAGAGCCGCATCGACGTGACGCTCGAAGGCCCCGGCGGGGAGGTGCCCGGCGATGTGTTCCGGGTGCGTGTCCGCGACGACGGCGCGGGGATAGACCGGGCGGAGAAGGCACGGATATTCGAACCTTTCTATACGTCGGACAAGTGTGTCTCCGGCAGCGGGCTGGGGCTGGGGCTCGCCGTGGCGAAGAGCCTGGCGACCCGGATGGGCGCCGTGCTCGGGGTCGAAAGTGCCGTGGGACAGTGGACGGAGTTTACGGTGACGGTTCCGCTCGGTGCACCCCGTCCCGTCCCCGGGACGGATGGCGATTCCGGAGTGCCTGCCGGGCAGCCGGCCGTGGCGGCCGTGCAGCCCGAGGTGCAGAAGCGGCTGCCCGACATCCTGCTGGCCGAGGATAATGCCGACTTCGCGGACTTTTTCGTGCGGCATCTCTCCGGCAGCTATACGATCCATTGTGCGACGGACGGACGGCAGGCGCTCGACCTGCTCCGAAGCCGGAGCATCGCGGCCGTCGTGAGCGACGTGGCGATGAAAGGGATGGACGGCGTGGCGCTCTGCGCGGCGATCCGCAACGATCCGGCGCTGGATCACCTCCCCGTGGTGCTGGTTTCGGTGGACTCCTCTTCGGCGGCGAAGGTGCGTGCGCTGGAGGCGGGTGCCGACGCCTACCTCGAAAAGCCGTTGTCGGTGGACTACCTCGACTGCCAGATACGGGCGCTTATCGGCATCCGCGGCCGGCTGCGCCTGAAATTCTCGAAGATGCCCTACCTGGTCATGGATGGGGATGCGGCGAGCCCTTCGGGCAACCGTTTCATGGCGCAGGTGAACCAGTATGTCATGGATAACATCTCCAATTCGAATCTTTCGGTCGAGGACATCGCCGCAGCCGTGAATGTCAGCCGTACGCTCTTTTTCTCGCGCATCAAGTCGCTGACGGGCACTACGCCCAACGAGTTCCTGCGCTCCACGCGCCTCAGGGTGGCCGCCGAGCTGCTTTCCAAGTCCAACGACCTGCGCGTCACGGAGATATGCTATATGGTGGGCTTCACTTCGACCTCCTATTTCGCCAAGTGCTTCCATGCGCAGTTCGGGATGCTGCCCACCGAATTCATGGAGAAATACCGCCGGGAGTGATCCTGATGTTACGGTTGTTTGCGCGGGGCGCAGTGCGTACGACCGGGGCAGGCGCCTGCCGCCTGCAAGGGTTCGGGGCGTGAAACGGTAATCCCGGCCTGCATCTATTCAAATGCGGGCCGGGATTGTTCACGTTCTCCATTTACCGCCTCATCCCGTAGCCGATGCGCAGCAGTACGAGCAGGAGCAGTGTTACGGCCAGTTCGGCCGCCGGTACCGCGAGCCAGATCCCCGCGACGCCCGCCAGCCGCGGCAGCACGAGGAAGCAGAAAGCCATCAGCACGATGCCCCGAAGCACGGTGAGCCCCGTCGCCAGCCGTCCGCGCTCGATGCTCTGGTAGTAGCCGATCGTGACGACGTTGATTCCGAAAAAGGGATACCCGGCGGCGAAGAGCGGCAGGCCGCGCACGGCGATTGCATAGGCCGGGGCGTCGGGCGTCAGGAACAGCCCCACGATCCACGGGCTGAACAGCCACGTGAACCCGAATACCGCCAGCCCGCAGACGAACGCTGTGCCGAGTGCCATCGCGAACGCATCCCTGCCGCGCCGCATCAGCCCTGCGCCGTAGTTGTAGCTGATGATCGGCTGTGCCGACTGGATGATGCCGTTGTAGACCATGAAGATGATCGGGAAGATGTAGCAGGCGATGCTGTACGCCGCCACGCCGTCCTTGCCGGTGTAGCGGATGAACGTGTAGTTACCCACGACCATCAGGCACGAAATGGCCAGCTCGCTCAGCAGCGCCGGGAACCCGATGTAGGTCATGTAGCCCAGATTGCGGGCTGTGAGGCGCAGGCTCTTGTAACTGGTTTTGAACTTCACGAAGTGCAGCGTCCGGCTGTGGCGCAGCATGTACCGCAGCATCACGCCCGAGCCTACTATGTAGCCGACTCCCGTTGCGATGGCCGCGCCCGCGAGCCCCCACCCGAATTCGAAGATGAAAAGATAGTCGAGCACGATGTTGATCGAGGCCGCCATGATGTTGCACGCCATGGCGAACCGTGGTGCGCCGTCGAGCCGCACGATAAACATCAGGATGTTGAATACGGCCAGCGGCGTGAGGAAGAGCGTGAACCACACGAGGTATTCGCGCGCGGGAACCATCAGTTCGGGCGGCGTGCCCAACAGCAGCAGCAACGGTTTGTGGCAAAGGATCAGCAGGGCGCTGAGCAGCACGATCAGCAGTGCCGGTACGAAGAGCGACTGCGTGATGTTGATCTGGGCCACGCGGCGTTTGCCCTGCGCCAGGTTCACCGATGCCACCACCGAGCCGCCCATGCCGAACATCAGCCCGAGCCCCGTGCCGAGCGTGAAGAGCGGGGCGGTGAGGTTGACTGCCGCCAGTGCGTCGCTGCCGATGCCCCGGCCTACGAATATCCCGTCGGTGATGACGAACACCGCCGAGAAGACCATCCCCATGACCGTGGGAAAAAGAAAGCGGCGGAAGAGTTTGCCGACTGCCGTGCCTTTGTAATCGATACTGTCGCGTAACATAATTGCACCTCTTTTTATTGAGGTGGTGCAAAAGTAAGGCATTCTGCGCCGGGAAAAGTTAACTTATGGTAATTTCCGTATTATTTGACCCCGGCGCGGATGCGGCTCAGGCTTTGGGGCGTGAGGAAGA
>ENA-USYR01000697-USYR01000697.1-human-gut-metagenome-genome-assembly--contig:-NODE-697-length-16677-cov-12.333012_pt1 | contig 16677 bp, 14 predicted proteins | sample MGYA00250064_ERZ773510 | MGnify/ENA primary metagenome ERZ773510 (study PRJEB29103, sample SAMN06112082) | human gut metagenome | biome: human gut; feature: ankylosing spondylitis patient; material... | reverse complement strand
CCAGAAAGTGGAAGACAAGGAGCTGATGCTGGACTACATGCTGCAACACACCAATCCCGAATATGTATTCTTCCAGAGTCAATGCCCTGCGGTTCTTCGTCTTCAACGACAAGATAAAGCTCGAACTGCTTGCCGTTCCCACTTTCGAAGGATACAAGCTGCCCACCGATGCCGCCAATCCGTGGAGCGTGTTGCCTAAAGAAACACCCCGGTCCCTTGTCTGGGACGCGGAGGGAAGCCGCCCCGAGCTACGCCTCTCCAACGTAGAATACGGGGGCAGGCTCTCTTTCGCCCTGCCGGGGGTAGACTTCTCGCTTGCCGCGCTGCATACGTGGAACAAGATGCCCGTCATCGAGTACAAACCATCGGGCTCCCAACTTACGGTTTCGCCCCGATACTACCGCATGGGATTCGTCGGAGGCGATGTCTCAAAGCCCTTGGGACAGTTCGTGCTGCGCGGCGAAGCGGCCTTCAACCTCGGGAAGCATTTCAGCTACATACAGCAAGCCGCCTCCACCCCTCAAAAAGGATTCAACACCATCAATTGGTTGGTGGGGGCCGACTGGTATGCCCCTCATGAATGGACAGTGATGGCTCAGTTCTCTTCCGAGAGTATTTTCAAGTACGAAAGCTACGTCGCACAGCCCCGCCATAATTCGCTCCTTACGCTCTGCGTGTCGAAGAAGTTACTGGACAGCAACTTACAGCTTTCCGACTTCACCTATTTCGACCTCAACCACAAGGGCTGGTTCAGCCGTTTCACGGCTGACTATGCCCTGAACGACCACATCCACCTCTTGGCAGGCTACGACTGGTTCGGAGGAAGCGAGGGTATGTTCGGCCCGTATAAGCACAATTCGGAAGTATGGGCAAAGGCTAAATACTGCTTTTGAGATCCACACCATTTTAATAACCATAAACAAAATTTGAAAAGATTATGAAGAAGACATACGACAGCAGTTAAAGAGAATGCGGACTTAAGCAATCGGAATCGTTTAAGTTAAACGGTGAAAGACGTTCCAATGGAGCGATCAAAGCCGTTTACTGAAGCTGTTTAAGTAGAACAGCAAAATTATTCAAAGTATAACCATCAAAAACATCAAAAGTCATGTTACTATACAACGTAAAAAAAGAAGAGATGCGCATCGGTAAACACAAGGGCAAAACCATGTATTACGCCTCTCCCATTGCACAAGACAAGATTACCACCAAGCAGCTAGAGGATCGGATTGTCAATGCCACAGCCCTGAGCCGTGCCGACGTGCGGTCAGCCATCACCGCCTTGGCGAAAATCGTACGTGAAGAGATGCTCAGCGGCAGAACCGTTGACCTGGCCAACCTCGGGTCATTTAAGGTTGTATCCAACGGGAAACGCGTGGAAACGGAAAAAGCCGTTACCGCCGAAACTCTCAAAACACCACGCATTCAGTTTTTTCCCAAACTCGAAATGCGCAATCAGGCAAAAAACGTACAGCATGTGGTGATACGTGAAAGCGAGGCCGGATCGGCTAAACCGAGTCCGAATCCCGGAGATTTGCCCGAAGCACCCGATTCTGCTCTTTAATATTCATAACAAGAAACAATGAAGCAGCAAGTATTATTTTTCTTTTTCACGCTGATGCTCACAGGTATCAGCGTGTCCGCCCAAACAGGTGGAGGACGGATTGCAGGCGTGGTCATCGACAATGCAGGCGAAGAACCACTGCCCGGCGCAACCATCTTCATCGAAGAGCTGAAAAAGGGCATTGTGACAGACGGGCATGGCGAGTTCTTACTTTCCGATGTTCCCGCAGCCACTTATACGCTTACTGTAAGGTTTATAGGCTACCACACGCAAACCCGCAAGCTCACGGTGGGTAAAGAGAGAGGGAAAAAAATCATCATCCGCCTGAAAGCCGAAGCAAAATCGTTGGACGAGGTGGTAGTGATGGGTAAGAGCGAAGCCCGTAAGTTACGGGAGCAGGCCATGCCCATATCCGTTATCAGCATGAACCAGATACAAGGAACGGTTAACAATGTACAAGACATTCTGGCAAAAACTGCCGGAATCACCGTGCGTGCCACGGGTGGAACGGGCAGTACCTCTCGCATATCGGTGCGCGGACTGGAAGGCAAACGCATCGGGCTTTTCATTGACGGGAATCCGATGAACGACAATTCCGATTTTATCGACATCAATGATATTCCGGTCGAAATGATCGACCGCATCGAGATATACAAAGGAGTTGTCCCTGCCAAGTTCGGAGGTTCTGCCGTAGGTGGTGCGGTCAATATTGTCATCAAAGAGTATCCGCCTAAATATTTGGACGTGAACTATTCTTACGGCAGTTTCAATACGCACAATGCATCCGTTGTGAGCAAGATGAACATTGCCCCAAAAGGAATCGAGTTCGGGCTGGGAGGTTTTTATACCTATGCCGACAACGACTACAAGATGAAGTCTCCTTTTCAAGAGGGGCTTACTATAACCCGCGATCACGACAAGTTTAAAAAAACAGTCATCGGCGGTAGCTTTAAGGCACGGAAGTGGTGGTTTGACTTGGTGGAGTTTGAACCCGTTTTCATACATACTTACAAAGATATACAGGGGATAGAATCGAACATCCGGCATGCACACAGCCATTCCAACGCCTTTATTTTCGCCAATAAGATGGAGAAAGAAAACTTCCTCTTAGACGGCCTGGACTTGGACTGGCAGCTGGGGTATATCTATACCGACTATCATTTTGCCGATACCGCCTCGCACCGCACACATTGGGATGGAACGCATTATCCGGCAGTTTCCGAATTCGGCGGCGAAATCGGCAAATGGGCTTCATTATTGACGAATGAAAAGCATCAATTGCAGCACAAATTGAATCTCAACTATCTTGTCAATGAGAACCATTCGGTAAACTTCAACTCTTTGCTGAAATACGCTCATGCCAACCCTCGTGATGGGATGAAGGACAAGGTCATAGGTTATCGTACCGACTTTCCAAGCAATATGTTCAGTTGGGTGGCAGGCTTGAATTACGACTATCGCACCTCGAACGATAAGTTCCTTAACTCTTTCAACGTCAAGTATTACTACTACTCGATGAAAACGCGGATGGCAAGTGTCCTGGTAAAGACAGCAGAGGATATAGACACACACAAGAATGATTTCGGCATCAGCAATGCACTTCGCTACCGCATCACACCCAGTCTGATGGCAAAAGCTTCGTTCGGATATGATGTAAGGCTTCCATCGGAAGAGGAACTGTTGGGTGATGGATACGTGATAGCTCCTGCCGGCAATCTCACTCCCGAACGCAATATAAGTGTCAACATAGGAATGTTATTCGATTTAACTGGAAAAGCCTCCTCTAACTTACAGATTGAACTGAACGGATACTATATGCATCTCAAAGACATGATTCGCTTTACGGGCGGATTCTTGCAGTCGCAGTATCAGAACTTCGGCGAGATGCGGACTCTTGGTATGGAAGCAGAGGTGAAAGCCGACATGACACGGTGGCTCTATGGCTATGTGAACGCCACTTACCAAGATCTGCGAGATGTGCGTAAGTATGAACAAAATACAACTGTTGCCAACCCTACCAAAGGTAGCCGTATGCCCAATATACCCTATCTGATGGCAAACGCAGGATTGGAGTTTCACAAAGAAAATCTGTTCGGAGGCAGCGGGATGAATACGCGCATATTCACCGATGCTTCATTTGTGGAAGAATATCTGTACGACTTCGAACAAAGCCAATTCCAGCAGCATCGCATACCTCGAGCCCTCTCGTGCAATATAGGCTTTGAGCAAAGCTTTGGCAATGGGCGCTACTTCATTATGGGAAAAATAAACAACCTGACCGATACAAAAATGATCAGCGAGTTTAACCGTCCTTTACCCGGACGTAGCTTCACTATCAGATTCAGATACGTATTTAAGTAACAAATTAACAATCATTAAACAAAAAAAGAAATGAAAAAGAATGTATTTTTTGTAGCAGCGATATTCGCTGCATTGTGCCTTAACTCATGTGACAAGAATGATCCGGACAATCCTATTGCAGGAGGTTCGGGAAAGATTCTCCTAACAACAGCCCTACCCAATGCAACAGGTATGGATGGAACGGTTTATATGCAACTCATTGATGAGCCTGTATTAGGCAAGACGATGGCTACCAATAACAACAATGGTATAAATGTTCCCTTTGGCAGTTCTTATCCTATGATAATAGGTCAGGAAGTCTATGTCTTCCCAAGCTATCATTTGACAATGGACAAAAACGAACTGATTAAATACCGTCGCACGAATGGAATTTTACAAAGAGAGGGAAGCTTGCAATTGCCTGCCAATAACAGTGCCAACAATCTTGTCAAACTATCTTCCACAAAAGCCTATCTATCGCTTGCCGGACTAGGACTGATTTACATATTTAATCCCGAAACGATGCAGAAGACAGGAGAGATCAACCTGACCTCTTTGGGTATTCAAGATAATAATCCGGACATCGGAATCATGATTGAGCGTGACGGATATGTGTTTGCTGGTCTAAGCCAGATGGTGGGAGGTTGGACAAGCCCTGAGAATTACAAACAAGCAGATGTAGCCGTCATTGACACCAAGACGGACAAGTTGGTCAAGATGATTTCAGAGAAAACCAGTGGTTTTTCTCAAGCCACACGTCCGATCGACCCCAAGTCTTTATTCATGGATGAAAAAGGCGATATATACATTTCTTGTCTCGGGAACTTCGGAATGGTGGCAGGTCATAAGGCCGGCATACTTCGGATTAAGAAAGGAGAAACAGACTTTGATCCAACATACCATTGGACGATAACCGGAGCTTCTATCGAAGGAGAAGAGAAAGTAGCTGGTTTTGCCGCTTCAATTTGTTATGCAGCCAATGGCAAAGCCTACGGATACATTGATATTCCCGGTTATTACAAACCAGGAGAAACGGGACATGGCGCTATAGCGAGCCGAGCTGTAGTCTTTGATTTATACAATCAGAAGATGAAGAAAATAGAAGGATTGGATTTGTCCAATGGCTATGGCGTGTTAGTGTCTAAATATAAAGACGGTTTGGCAATCGCCAATGCTTCAACGACAACAAAAGGCATCTATTATCTCAATCCTCAGACAGATAAGATTAATCCTATTCCTATGATAACCACCATAGGAAATCCCATGGCTATAGAGTGGTTCGGCAACTAAACTTATAACGCGAGTTCGGGATAGCCTCCTTCCAAAAATAAAGAGGGTGTCCGACTGATGAAGTGACCCCAAAAATTTGGACTGGTTAAACACTATCCAGTTATAGAAAGAGTTCGGTATTGTACTGGACTCTTTCCTTTTAACCGGGACTTAATTCTTTTATTATTATAATAATCTATATATCCTTCCAAAGCCTTTGTGAAGTCTTCCGGAGACTCGAACTTTTCAGCGTATAGAAGTTCAGATTTCATAATTCTGAAAAAATTCTCCATCATAGAGTTGTCCAGACAGTTTCCCTTTCTCGACATACTTTGAATTATATGATGCTCTTCAAGCCTTTTCCGATATCCGAAGTGTTGGTATTGCTAACCTTGATCAGAATGAAGTACGAGTCCGTCAAGGTTATCACACTTATCAAATGCTTTATCGAGCATGTCATATACTTGTTCAAGATGAAGTGCACCCTCTTACATTTTATTTTTTTAGGAATATCCCCAAATAACTTGATGTCTGCTTTAACGATAGAACCTGTTAGGTGTTTGCAGCGGACATCACCATAACCCATTGCCATTACCACTACTTCTTGCAGTTGTTGTGAGCCCTCTCTTAAGTTGATGAAAAACTTCCGCTAATTGTTTACCGGAACTTCTTGTGTTTGATAACCAATGAATGAAATGACCAAGGTTTCTTCGGAAGATACATTGGCTAATGCAGTCGGTGATACAACCGTTGCTGGTACCTTTTACGAAGACTGACGCACCGGTAACCAGACCGAAATCATCATTCACGGTACCGGAAATGCTTAGCTAGAAATAGCTTGTGAGCTGATTCTATTTTAAAATATAAATGTTAGTTTTATGTTAGATAATTCCGGATACTTTAATCTTAAGAATTTGATTATAATACATATATAAATTTATTTGTTAGATTTAAAGTTTTTTTTTATAACTGTAAAATACAGATTTAGCCTTATATTTACAATATGATATTATTGATTTTATCTAGTAAAAAAGCTTTTGCATTATAAGGACATTCAATTCTTCTTCCAGAATTGTAGTATATGTTTTATAATCATACCAATAAGATAAAAAAGATAATGGTCAAAATAAAGCTCTCAAAACAAAATACTTGTTGTTCAATTATCTTATAATAGTAAAAATGAATTTGTTGATTCCGCAAAAGAGTTTGTATCAGATGTTGAGGTTTCAACAATATTAAATATTACTTTTATTTATAGTAACTAATTTGCATTAATATGAGAAAGGTATTTATTCTTTTGTTTATTTCTTTAGCATTGTTATCCTGTCAAAAAGAGGAAAACAATAGAAAAACAGAGTATCAAGTATTAACAAGTAAGGACGCATCCAAACCGTTTAGCTGTCTTGGAGAGAAACGTATTATTACGATTACGATTATAAAAAAAACATTAATAGATGATGTTTTAAGTTCAGAGGTTCCGATTATTCCCAGGGATGTTTCGGTAGAATTTGATAAAACTCTTTTTTCTGATATAGAAACAAAAGTGGAGGGCGATCAGGTAGTATTAAATATAACCTCAAATATTAATAAAGAAGATAAAATTTTGAATGCTGATTTACAGATTTCTTACTCTACTATTAATGGCATAAAAGTAGAAAAAATTCCACTAATTATAGATAAAGGAAAGTTGACATTTGTGTATAAAATCCATTCGGAACAGAATCCTTTTATTCTACCAGCTGAAGGTGGTAGATTTGAGTCACCTTTTACTTGTAAAAAACAGACATATTTGAATGGCCAGTTTATAGAGGAAACTTATTCATCATTAAACGGATTGAGATTTAAAACGATAAGTAGTGGTAATGTCTGGTTCCTTACAGTCAGAAAAGACGGAGAAAAAATTGGTTTTTACAAATTTTCTTTTGTGGGAGAAGGACCATATAACCAAAAAACAGATCCAGAGTGCTATTTTAACATATATACCCATGATGCAGATTTAATTACAGATAATCCTACAGAAATATTCAGACAAGATTTTATACAACCCCAGACCCCGGGTGAGGATTATTATAAACCTTCCCGGTCCTCTTATAAACATGGCACTTTTGACTTTTAACGTATTCAGTATTAACCTTAATTATATTAATTATAAAACAGTATACACGTTTGTTGATTTTGACAATTATGTTTTTAACTTCATATTTCGATGACAGAGAAGTAATGAAACAAGAATCTTCGCCACCATCTTTAGTAAAAAAAACTCGGCTTATCGTAACTAGTGTATATTCACTACTTTCTATATACTAATGCACTTCTTAATGTAGGTTATGTAGTAATTCATTATTTGAAAGCTGATAAAATATTTTTTTTTGAATATTTTATCAGCTTTGTATATTGCATAATATGATATAAATGAGATTTATTTTTGCTGCCTCTTGGCACGCAGCATTTCTGCCGCCTTCATTTCCGTCCAACGCTCGAAGTCCTCCACCTCTTTCCTTATTTTCCGTATCAGTTTCCTGTCCCTGTTCCACTCGAAGCAGTTCTCCAGTATGTCAAGCACCTTAGCGTCCATTCCCCCGTCACAGACAGCTTCCCCAACAAAACCCGTTAAATCATTGTGTTAATATATATTTCATGTATCTTTGCGGCATAGATATCTGTTGTGAAACAGGAATCTGCTTATATTATTCTTGCTTGTGACAAGCCGGAATCTTATAACTTAGTACAAAATAAAAAAATAAAAGAGGAGAGCTTCCGTTCTATGGAGCTCCTCTCACTTTTTATCTCTAGTGCCCGACTGCCTTTTATCTTTCTACTTTCCCAAAAGGAGTATCCTTCCCGCCAGCATACAGCACAGCGAAAACAGTATAGCCACTAAATTCTTCTCATTTGTGCAACCCCTTCTGTATTCATCTTCCAACCTTGTATATCGCTACCGAGATAGAAAATGGACAGATGCACAGCTGGTACGTCAATTATCAATACCAATATATACCAGTTCATACGTTCTCCCCAATAAAAAGATCCCCTAATTTATTTCTAGTTCACAGTCCAAATTTATACTTTCCTGTAAAATACAGGATATAGTCAAGTCTTCAAAGTTTTTCCCCTAAAGACACAGAAATATTACAAAAATCAATTATCACATTATATCTTATTTCTGATGATACAAAAGGAGATGGCAATCTATTTTTTAATTCTTTAGATGACATAAAGAATGCCTTTAAAATTAATTATTCAGAATCTAATTTGGGACTTCCTATTTTTTGTAAGGGATATTACAAAAAACAATTCCGTTTTTACTTTAACTATAAGTTCTGGTAGGGACCATCCAAACATGTTACCAGACCAACAAGACCAAGGGGAAGAGTTTAGAAGGATGTATTACAGCTACTAAAGATGATAAATGCCAAAACCAAATTCATTGCAATTGGAATTGGGGTAACAGTTATTTTTTATTTTTAGTTCAATCAAGCCGGGAAGAATGATTAATAATAAAAGAATCAAGTCTTTAAAGGAAGATATCAATAAATAACTCTTGCAACATGCAGTTTCTTTCTGGCTGAATTTGCGACTCTGGAGCTATATTCTGAGGAACGGTTTGGCGGCGGAATATGCCGTTAAACCGTCCGGTTTTCGTTAAACGAAAACACAACTTGCTGTCCCCTCTACGGGGACAACGTTTTTAAGTAGAACTGTAGATTGCCCCGACTGGTGCCTCCCTCCCGATGGCAACCTCTCCCGATTTCGGTCTGCTTCTTCAGGAAAGTTGGCGTTTTTTACCAATATTCCGGAGGCGGAATAGGCTGTAGCTTCCTGTAATAGTAGAGCATTCTACGATTATCCGACACATCAGATGGCTTCTTTTTCGTGATAATTGAATATTCAGAGAACTGAATATTTTGATAATCGGATAATCCGAATACTATTATATCTGTAGTCTCTTGGAATGTTACACAGTGACAACTGAATAATTGGCGTTTTGGATATTGCTATATTTGTATAATGGATAAGCAATTATAAAAGGCTACAATTATAATAGGCTGTTATTATACATTCCCCATCAGAGAGAAAGTTCCTTGAGCCTGCTGCCGTCCAGCCGGTGAACGGATACCGTACCGTCACAGTAAATAGCGAATGTTGGCATGTTCCCGTCCTTCGGGAAAGTGATGGAGCCGGTATTGCAGACCGCTGTATGCTCAGTCCGTTCAAGTTTCCACCGGTGGGTGTGACCATAAAAAAGACAATCGAACCTTCCCTTCGGCAGTCTGTCCTCATTGTAGATATGTCCGTGGGTGAGAAAGAAACGTTTTCCATTATCCACCAACAGGGTGTAATCGGACAGGATGGGAAAGTCCAGCAGCATCTGGTCCACCTCCGAATCACAGTTTCCACGGATGGCGACAATCTCACCGGCCATCGCATTGAGACGTTCTGCGATCCCTTTCGGGTCAAGTCCTTGAGGTATCCCGTTCCGGGGACCATAATTCAGGATATCTCCCAAAATACAAAGCATTCCGCATTGCTGCTCCCTGTAAAATGCCAGCACTTGTTCCAGTGCCGGTAACGAGCCATGTATGTCGGACACAATCAGGTATTTCATCATAATCTATTCGTTACGGGTTAAGTTTTCAATGCACAAAAATAAGCATAATTATCTAATCTCCCTAACCGGGGAAACGATGAGAAAAAAAGACAGGTTCCCTGAACTGTAGATTGCTGTATTGCTGTCCTTGTAGATTGCTGCAATGTTATAATCGGATACATAAAATAAGGGTATTTAGCCTTAGCTAAACTAAGCTAACAGTCTGACAATAAGGCTTCTAATACTATGACATGTGGGTTTATTATGCTACCTTAGTGGTATAATAATAAAGGATAAAAAGCTATGAACGAACAAGTTAGAAATATCTTAGAACAGAGTACCACCAAGACGAGCAAGATTGAGCAGCTGCTCCGTCTGGGCCTGATGCGCAGGGAAATTGCCGATTTGGTGACACGTGGCAACTATGGTTTTGTATATAATGTTGAGAAGAAAATGCTTGAAAGAGAAGGTGGAGTCTTGCTGAACAGGGCAGCAACCACCCTGATGGATTACACCTTCACCCACAAGTTCGGTATTGAGATTGAAGCCTATAACTGTAATATGGAAAGACTGGCACGCGAATTGAGGGAGGCCGGTATCCATGTTGCCGTTGAGGGTTATAACCACACGACCAAGGATCATTGGAAGCTGGTGACGGACAGCAGCCTGCAGGGAAATACCTCCTTCTTTTCAAGAACTACAACCGGACGATTGGAAGCATTGCAAAGATACATCTTCCCCTTACCTGCTTTCTTATATCCTTTCACTTGTGCAAGAGCACTCAATACATTCTTCTCGGTAGTCATATCCGGACACATCATCCGAGTACTGGCCATAGCACCTAACTCAAGGCTTCCCGGTTTCGCATTTACATCGAATGTGCCCATCATACGGTTACATCCGCTATTACCGGACACACGACCGGTAGCCGTATCAAATGCAATAAACGGAAGGGTTCTACTTTCGCCCGGAGCAACTTTCGAGCCATTGACTTCTATAATATTCCACTCACCATTGATAGATGACACAGGAACTGCCTTCTCAACCGAACGGCATGAAGACATTGCAAGTGCTGCACCTGCAACGCAAATTGAAACAAAAACTTTCTTCATATTGTTATAACGTTTAAGTTAAATCGTGGACAAAGATACCAAAAAGATTGGGAAATAACACCCAATACAATATAAAATATATACATTTGCCATTGAATATACAACAAATGAACAATTTACATAGTTCACTTAAAGAAATAAATATGAGAACAATCGTCCTATCCGTGATTTTATTCTGTTGTGGTATGTCTCATGTTACCGCCCAAAGTGATTACATTGTCACTACCCCCTCCGCCCAAGAAATTCCTACAAGTGAAGAAGAACAGTTTATCATAAAACACTTTCCTCTAAAACCTTTATGTAAATGGACTCCCGGAATGAAATTCATGTTTGCTCCTTCCGCACGGGAAATGTTTCTTCCTACCCTTTTAATATACAACACCGAAAAAGGAGTGGATAATAGCCTGATGAGACACAAAATACTCACTTTCACCGGAACCGAAGAGAAGGTTCAAAAAATAGCAGATGAAACAAACTACACCACCCGCTTCGTTTTCGAAGATGAAGGGGAAAAATATTATTATGACATAAAGAATATGCGGCTGGACGAGATATGCGAAAGAATGCCCCGTGCCTGCATCAACGGATTAGTTTACCTGCAAGATGTAGATACGGCAAAAGATCTGCTGATAGGAAAGACAATATACATACAATCCGAAACTGTCCGTGTGGATGATGCCAACAGCTATTCCGGCTATCGGGATATACCTATTTCCGTCAATACGGAAGCAACTGTCACGGCCGTCGGAGTGGGCAGCCAGGCGTATCCCGTGAAAATCATATTCAAAGACACACAGGGACATTCCTATTATCTGGAAGTCGCCCTCTCACGGACAAACTCCGGTATGGACATGAGTGATTTTCAAGGTGAAAAGAGAATGAAATACTTTTCAAATTCGATCAGTTTTACGAATAAGAAGCTGGATAATATCGAAAGCCTGAAAAACAGGTACTTGGGGGCAACCGTTTATCCTAAAAAAACATTGTCTGCCAAAAGAGCTGTCTCTCTTGAAAACAAACAAATGGAGTCCCGCGTTCATCTTCCCCGGTACACTATCCTGACAATAAAAGAAGTTCGGATGCCCTCTCCCGGCAGTCTGGCTATTTTGACATTAAAAGACAAGAATGGAATTAGTTACGAAATGAAGGTTGACTTGAAGTATGACGTAATCACCAGAAACAACAATTATATTGAAGACCTTTTCGGGTTTGAAGATATACATAAAAAATATCCGGGCATTACCGAGAAACGTTGGCAAATCATTTCGCGGGGCGACCTCGAAGTAGGCATGAGTACGGATGAATGCCGGCTGTCTATCGGCGACCCGATAGAAATAGTACTGAAAAAGGATAACCGTTTTGAGAACTGGTTCTATAATGGCAAAACATTGGAATTCGAGAGTGGCACCTTGCAACGTTTCAAATAAAAAGGAGTATCGGCGAATGATTATCTGAAAATAATCACGTATATTTGCCAAGCTAACAATTCTAATATTCTTAATATTTAATTCGCAATTAACGAAATGGGTAGAGTTCTTATTATCGGTGCAGGCGGTGTTGGTACTGTCGTTGCACACAAAGTGGCACAAAATGCCGATGTATTTACAGATATCATGATTGCCAGCCGTACGAAAGAGAAATGCGACAAAATCGTCGAGGCAATAGGTAACCCTAATATAAAAACAGCAAAAGTAGACGCAGATAATGTGGACGAGTTGGTAGCCTTATTCAACAATTTCAAACCTGAAATGGTGATTAACGTTGCCCTCCCTTATCAGGACCTGACCATTATGGAAGCATGTCTGAAAGCCGGAGTTAACTATCTGGACACTGCCAACTACGAACCCAAAGATGAAGCTCATTTTGAATACAGTTGGCAATGGGCTTATCATGAACGTTTCAAAGAAGCTGGTCTGACAGCTATCCTCGGCTGTGGATTCGATCCGGGAGTGAGCGGTATCTATACCGCCTACGCCGCCAAGCATTATTTCGACGAAATCCAATATCTGGACATCGTAGACTGTAATGCCGGCAATCACCACAAAGCATTTGCAACCAACTTCAATCCGGAAATCAATATCCGCGAAATTACCCAGAACGGACGTTATTATGAAAACGGCCAATGGGTAACTACCGGCCCGCTGGAAATCCACAAAGACCTGACTTATCCGAATATCGGTCCCCGCGATTCATATCTCCTTTATCACGAAGAACTGGAATCATTGGTGAAACACTTCCCGACAATTAAACGCGCACGTTTCTGGATGACCTTCGGACAGGAATATCTGACCCACCTGCGTGTTATCCAGAACATCGGTATGGCTCGTATTGACGAAGTAGATTACAACGGAGTGAAGATCGTACCTCTGCAATTCTTGAAAGCCGTTCTGCCTAATCCACAGGATTTGGGCGAGAACTACGAAGGAGAAACCTCTATCGGTTGTCGCATCCGTGGTCTGAAAGATGGAAAAGAACGTACGTATTATGTTTACAATAATTGCAGCCATCAGGAAGCCTATAAAGAAACAGGTATGCAAGGAGTAAGCTACACTACCGGAGTTCCGGCCATGATTGGCGCCATGATGTTCTTCAAAGGAGAATGGAAACGTCCGGGCGTAAACAATGTAGAAGAATTTAATCCGGATCCGTTCATGGAACAACTGAACAAGCAAGGTTTGCCTTGGCACGAAGTGTTCGATAAAGATCTGGAGTTGTAGGAGATCAGTCGTATATTAAAAAGAAAGTTATGATTAACGTAGGAGATAAAGCACCGGAAGTATTAGGCATCAATGAGAAAGGTGAAGAAATCCGTCTGAGTGCTTACAAGGGAAAAAAGATTGTGTTGTATTTCTATCCGAAAGACAGCACATCCGGTTGTACGGCACAAGCATGTAATCTGCGCGACAACTATTCAGAATTACGTAAAGCCGGTTACGAAGTAATCGGTGTCAGCGTGGACAATGAAAAGTCGCACCAGAAGTTTATCGAAAAGAACAATCTTCCTTTTACGCTGATAGCCGACACTGACAAAAAGTTAGTGGAAGAATTCGGCGTATGGGGAGAAAAGAAACTGTACGGACGTGCTTATATGGGTACTTTCCGCACCACTTTCCTTATTAACGAAGAAGGAATTGTGGAACGGATTATCACTCCGAAAGAAGTAAAGACTAAAGAGCATGCCTCACAGATTTTAAATCAATAATTCCATTAATTATAAGGTATGGCAAAGAAAGACGAACTTAATTTTGAAACAGATAATAAAATGGCATCAAGCGAAAAACTAAAAGCCTTACAGGCTGCCATGGAAAAGATAGAAAAGAGCTTCGGTAAAGGTTCTATCATGAAAATGGGAGATGATAGTGTTGAACAAGTAGAAGTGATCCCGACAGGCTCTATTGCCTTGAACGTGGCACTTGGTGTTGGAGGTTACCCTAGAGGTAGAATCATCGAAATCTATGGCCCGGAATCATCCGGTAAAACAACATTGGCTATTCATGCCATTGCTGAAGCGCAAAAAGCTGGCGGTATCGCTGCTTTTATTGATGCCGAACACGCTTTCGACCGTTTCTATGCATCTAAACTGGGAGTGAACATTGATGATCTTTATATCTCTCAACCGGACAACGGAGAACAGGCTTTGGAAATTGCAGAACAACTGATCCGTTCTTCTGCTATCGACATCATCGTTATCGACTCTGTAGCCGCACTGACCCCTAAAGCGGAAATCGAAGGTGACATGGGTGACAACAAGGTAGGTCTTCAGGCACGTTTGATGTCTCAGGCACTCCGTAAGTTGACAGCTGCTGTGAGCAAGACACGTACGACTTGTATTTTCATCAACCAGCTGCGTGAGAAGATCGGCGTTATGTTCGGTAACCCGGAAACAACGACTGGTGGTAACGCATTGAAATTCTATGCTTCTGTACGTCTGGATATCCGTGGTAGTCAACCTATCAAAGATGGTGAAGAGATTCTTGGTAAACTGACCAAAGTGAAAGTAGTGAAGAACAAAGTAGCGCCTCCTTTCCGCAGAGCTGAATTTGACATCATGTTCGGTGAAGGTATCTCCCACTCCGGAGAAATCATCGACTTGGGTGCTGACTTGGGAATCATCAAAAAGAGCGGTTCATGGTATAGCTACAACGATACTAAGTTAGGACAAGGGCGTGATGCTGCTAAACAATGCATTATGGATAATCCTGAATTGGCAGAAGAACTGGAAGGACTGATTTTTGAAGAATTGAAGAAGAAATAAATAGCTTTAGATCTGTTTATCCGTAGGCTGAAAGCTAAGTAAACAAAGGTGGGAGAAAGTCGTTTACGATCATTCTCCCACCTTTTTCTTTTTTATATCATTCTCTCTTTTATCCCTTATACAAAATAAATGTATGCCAATGTACTCAAGCTGATAATTATCCAAAGCAATATTCCTTGAATCAGAGGTTTAATTCCAACGGCTTTCAAAACATCAATAGAAAGAGAAGCACCATAAGTATATTTGTACTGAATAAACTATTATGCAGCAATGAAGAATCTTTTTCAAGACTTAAAACGCAAAGATCATAAACGCTATTTGGGCGGACTGGATGTTTTCAAATATATTGGTCCGGGACTTCTGGTGACTGTCGGATTTATAGATCCCGGAAACTGGGCTTCTAATTTTGCCGCCGGATCCGAATTCGGCTATTCATTACTGTGGGTGGTTACCTTGTCCACGATTATGCTGATCATCCTCCAACATAATGTTGCTCACTTGGGGATTGTCACCGGACTTTGCCTTTCGGAAGCTGCCACCAAATATACTCCCAAATGGGTATCCCGTCCTATTCTTGGTACGGCGGTGCTGGCTTCCATCTCTACTTCGCTGGCAGAGATTCTGGGTGGAGCCATCGCATTGGAAATGCTGTTCGATATTCCTATTGTATGGGGAGCTGTGCTGACTACGCTTTTTGTGTCCATCATGCTTTTCACCAATTCCTATAAAAAAATAGAACGTTCCATCATTGCGTTTGTGTCTGTCATCGGACTTTCGTTTATTTATGAACTTTTCTTGGTGCAGATAGACTGGCCGGCTGCAACAGCGGGGTGGGTGACTCCTTCGTTTCCCGAAGGAAGTATGTTGATAATCATGAGCGTGCTGGGAGCGGTGGTAATGCCTCATAACCTGTTTTTGCATTCGGAAGTGATACAGAGTCACGAGTATAACAAGAAAGATGATGCATCTATCAAGAAAGTACTGAAATATGAGTTGTTCGATACGCTGTTCTCAATGGTTATCGGTTGGGCGATTAACAGTGCCATGATTCTGCTGGCTGCCGCGACTTTCTTTAAAAGCGGCATTCAAGTGGAGGAACTGCAACAGGCCAAGTCCTTGCTGGAACCGTTGCTGGGCAGCAACGCTGCCATTGTATTTGCTTTGGCATTGCTGATGGCGGGCATTTCGTCCACCATTACAAGCGGGATGGCGGCAGGTTCCATCTTTGCCGGTATTTTCGGTGAGTCTTATCACATCAAAGACAGTCACTCGCAAGTGGCCTTCGTCGATATCATGCTGCACAGGCTCAAGAAAGGCTCTCACTTGGCGATCGGTGGGAGGCTGGAGAGCGATTGTTTACTACCACAGAGGGCCGCCCTCTGCATCCGAGTGCTCCCTATCGGTGGTTAGAGAAATTTTGTGCCGAGACAGGACAACGCTTTCTAGGAATCCACTCTTTCAGGCATTTAAATGCGTCTTTGATGATTGGAAGTGGAACAGATGTGCGTACCGTTTCGGCAATGCTAGGACATAGCCAAGCATCGACTAC
>ENA-USYR01000682-USYR01000682.1-human-gut-metagenome-genome-assembly--contig:-NODE-682-length-16931-cov-44.731814_pt1 | contig 16931 bp, 12 predicted proteins | sample MGYA00250064_ERZ773510 | MGnify/ENA primary metagenome ERZ773510 (study PRJEB29103, sample SAMN06112082) | human gut metagenome | biome: human gut; feature: ankylosing spondylitis patient; material... | reverse complement strand
CAGCCTATGGTTCACGTTCGTCAAATGGTGTTATTGCTATCACTACTAAACGTGGAACAGACCCATCGCTTGTACGAAGTGCTGCAAGCCCATGGGGTGCAGGCAGAGATAAAGGACTACGCCAAGGCGGAGTATAACCAGTCGCTGCCCCATGTGTTCAGCGTGTTACAGCCCTTTGAACCGGCAGGCACGGCAGCCATTGATAAAGCGCTTGCTTTTTATCAACAGGCCATGACCGCCAAAGCGGCGCAATAACAGGATAACAACAGCACCTGTGTATCACTGGATACACAGGTGTTTTTGCTTTTATGCAGCACGCGGCGCTTTTTTTTGCGCGACAAAAGCGGCAAATTGCTTTTTATGCAACAAAAGAGCCACAAAGGGTCGGTTGCCTTTTGGTTGTCGGTTCGGTATAATGAGAGTATCAAAACAAATGAGGGGGAGCCTTATGCGAACGGTATTTCAAAATTGTACGCTGCTGGACGGTACGGAGCAGATGTCGCCCCGCCCCGGCACGGATGTGGCAATAGAAAATGACAGAATTGCACAGATTGGCAAGATCACACCCAATAAGGGGGACCGGGTGGTGGATCTGACCGGCAAGTATTTGATGCCCGGTCTGATCAATCTACATGTGCACTTGCCTGCGGGGGGCAAGCCCCAAAACAAGCCCATGAACACCAATCGACTAACCAAAATCGCCTTGTCCTCCGGTTTGTCCCGGGCGCTGGTGCTGCGCATGTGCCACGCCTATGCCATGCAGGGCCTGCTGTCCGGTGTGACCACGGTGCGCGCGGTGGGCGGTCTGGATGATTTGGACACCCGGCTGCGGGATCGGATCCATGCCGGCAAGCTGGACGGTCCGCGGATCTTAGCAGCCAACTATGCCATCGGTGTGCCCCACGGCCATATGGTAGGCTCCGTGACCCGCCCGGCAGAGACGGTGGAGGACGCAGTGCGTATGGTGGACCAGCTTCACGGCCAAAATGTGGATCTGATTAAGTTGATGATCACCGGCGGCGTGATGGACGCCAAGGTGAAAGGCGAGCCGGGTCGGCTGATGATGCAGGCGGATATGATCAAGGCTTGCTGCGATCGCGCCCACAGCTATGGTCTGAAGGTGGCTGCCCATGTGCAAAGCCCGGATGGGGTACGCACAGCAGTGCTCAACGGTGTGGACTCCATTGAGCAGGGCTCTACTTTGTCAGAGACGGAGTTGGCTGCCTTCCATAAAAGCGGCGCGGTGTTGGTGTGTACCCTGTCTCCGGCGCTGCCCATGGCCAAGTTCCAAAGAGAGACGCTGGGCATTACCGTGGCGGTGCAGTACAATTCCAACTTGGTGTATAACAATATGATCCTGGGCGCCAAGGCGGCGCTGGCAGACGGCGTGCCGGTAGGTATGGGCACAGATACCGGTTGTCCGTACACCACCCATTACAATATGTGGCGGGAGCTGCATTATTTCCAAAAGGAAGTGGGCGTTACACCGGAGTTTGCGCTCTATACCGCCACGTTAAACAACGCTCGTATTCTGGGGCTTGGGGATGTGATCGGCAGCGTAGAGGTGGGCAAGTGCGCCGACTTGCTCATCGCAAACAGCGACCCGCTGGCAGACTTCCGTGCCCTGGAGCAGCCATATATGGTGGTGGCTCGCGGCAAGGTCTACGATCATCCGCAAATCAAAAAGTACCCTGCCTGCGATGCGGAACTGGACAAGTATTATGATTGATTGAAACACCTAATATGTGCAAAGCGCTTTGCAAATGATTTGTTTCTTTCCATGATAATTTTATATCAGCCATTTGTCTTTTCATATTCTGCCATATTCTGCATGAACGACAGGGGATAAAGAAAAAACAGAGAGACACATAGCAAGCAACTTAAGAAGAGCATTCTTCCTTCTGTTGTTTTGCGGTGGTTGATTTGGAAATTGTGATTATCGGTCTGCCGGCCGATAGGGCGGGCAGGTGTAGATCCGGCGGGTGCGGCTTTTTTTGCCATAGGCGATGGCTGCCTTGGGGCAATAGCTGATGCAGGCCATGCAGTGGGTGCAGTGGCCGTTCCACCGAGGCTTGCCGCCTTGCAGTTCAATGTTGTTCATGGGGCACAGGCTGGCACACTTGCCGCAGCCGATGCAGCTGTCGTCCACCGTAAACGCCCGGTCATGGACGCAGGTGGCGTAAAAAATCGGGTTGACGATATATCTTCGCGGATCTCTCGGACGATTTCCAAAATCTCATCGAGTCGTTCCATAATCGGGTTGCAGTAGGTTTTCGCCGCAAAGATGCAACGACCGAATGATGAGTTTATACAAGTATGTAAATACATAATATATTTATATACTTTATCGCAAAATGTCTACACGGAGAATTTCATTGCCAGTTTCTCCCGGAGCATGGTAACCTCACGGTCGATCATCGGCGGGGTGACTTTCGCATAGATTTGGGTCGTGGTAATCTGTTTATGTCCCAGCATCTTCGAAAGCGTCTCCAGACTCACACCGTTCGACAGGCAGATCGTCGTGGCGTACGTGTGCCGGGCAAGGTGGAATGAGAGTTGTTTGTCGATGCCGCACTCCCGGGCGATGTTTTTCAGGCTGTCGTCGATCGAATCGAGTGTAGACATGGCAAAAACACGTCCGTCGCCGGTCAGACCCCGGTACTTGTTCAGGATGAACAACGCATACGGCAGAAGTTTGACAACGTATCTGGTTTCGGTCTTCTGGCGGTTCCCGCTGATCCACCACTCGCCCTGCGCATCCTGCTCGATCCGGTCATAGGTCAGCGAGGCCATATCCGCATAGCAGATGCCCGTGAAGCAGGAGAAAAGGAACATATCGCGGTTATAGTCCTGACGCTTATACCGCAGCTCGGTAGTCATCATACGCCGGAGTTCATCTTCCGTTAAAAAACTACGTTCCGGATTCGGAGCCGTATATTGATAGAGGGAAAAGGGGTTGCGAGGCATCCAGCCGTTGTTGAACGCGATTTTGACAACGTATTTCAGGCATTTGAGATAACCGCTGACGGTCGTAGGCTTGAGCCCCAGATCGGATTTAAGGTAGACGTGGTATTGCTCGATGAACGACTGTTCCAACTCCGCCAACGGCATATCGCTCACGTTATACTCCTTACGCATGAAAGTCCGCAGATGGTCGATGGATTTATAGTAGCGGTTCCATGTACCGTGGCAGCGGTCGATGCCGACACGTTTCTTGAGGTCGCCGGTGAATTTCTCGAACGCTTCGAGAAGCAGCCGGTATTTCTCGCCGAAGCCGAGATAGGCATTCTTGACCTTTTCGGCCGTAACGTATGACTCCCGGTCGCAGATATCCTGATAGTGCTTGCCGATCTGGGTGCGGATGTTGTCCAGATGACGGTTGATGCGATCCGCTTCGAGACTACGGCCTTTGGCGCGGCCACCGCTGACCTCCCAAAGCGTTTCCGGAACGGAGAGCTTCGCGCTGAATTGGGCGATGCTACCGTTGACCGTGATGCGACCCATGACAGGGACGACTTTCTGATCTTTGTCTTTGTTCCTTTTAAGGTAGAACAGAACCTTGAACGTGCTGCGCATAAACGCTGCTTTTTAGGGTTGCAAAAATAATTTCAGCAGAGTCGTATGTCAAGATGAATAGAGATGCAAGAAACTGAAAATCACGTTTCTATGAATAATAGAGCAAAAGAAACGAGGTAACGATTTGGAAACCGAAACCTCGTTTAACATTACCTTATTCTACTTTTTTTCTAAAACAAAGGTACTGAAGAAAAGTGCATAATTATTTGATTATCTTTTGCTTTTCACTTTTTTACACCTCTGTTTTTTATCCCCGGAACTCCATAGGAACAGGGGCTTTTTTATGCGTATTTTTAAATTATTTTGCTATTTTTGCCCTCGGTACCACCCAATATTCACGCTCAAAATCAAAACCATGACACTCAACGAATACCAGCAGCACGCACTCGAAACGGCAATCTATCCCGAAAATCGTCGCATCATCTACCCCACGCTCGGGCTTACGGGCGAGGCGGGCGAAGTGGCCGACAAGGTCAAAAAGGTCATCCGCGACGCCCACGAGGAGTTCTCGGACGAAAAGCGGCTGGAGATCGTCAAGGAGATCGGCGACGTATTGTGGTACTGCGCGACGCTCGCCCGCGACCTGGGGTACGAACTGGACGACGTGGCGCAGATGAACGTCGACAAACTCCGCTCGCGCATGCAACGCCACATCATCTCGGGCAGCGGCGACAACCGCTAAGGACATGGAAGATTATATCTTACGGGAGATCAACAGGATCGGGGAGCTGATCGCCGCCCTGATGGCCAAAATCGGGCTGATGAGACAATCGGCCTCCCCGGAGCAGATACGGACGACGGCCAAGACGGAGCTGGCCGAGAAACTGGACATCGACATCGACACGTTGCTGGATGAGCCGGATTTCATCGGCCGGCTTACGGACGAATACGGGTTCGGCGACCAGGAACTGGACAAGTTCGCCGAACTGCTCTTCGACATGGTTGCCGCATCGGAGCAGCACGCGGAACGGCTGCGCCTCGCGGCTGCCGTCGGCGCGATATACAGTTATCTCGACGCAAAGAAAGCCCCGGCGTCGCTGAACCGCTACTACATTCTCAAAGACCTGGAGAAGTACATCAAAGAATCTCAATAAATGGAACAGGAAAAACAACTTACGTCATTGCCCGAGAACGCTTACCGGGAACTCAAACCGGGCGAAGAGTACACGCCCATCATGCCCGCCTCATCGTCGCCCAGGGAGGTGACGCCCTACTCGGTCACGATGGGTATCGTCATGGCCATCGTCTTCTCGGCCGCCGCGGCCTTCCTCGGCCTGAAGGTCGGACAGGTATTCGAAGCGGCGATCCCGATCGCCATCATCGCCGTCGGCATGGGCAACGTGATGGGTAAGAGGAACATGCTGGGACAGAACGTCATCATCCAGTCGATCGGCGCTTCGTCGGGCGTGATCGTCGCGGGTGCCATCTTCACCCTCCCGGCGCTCTACATCCTCGGGCTCGACGCGGCATTTTACCAGGTGTTCCTCTCGTCGCTCTTCGGCGGGCTGCTGGGAATCGTGCTGCTGATCCCGTTCCGCAAATATTTCGTCAAGGAGATGCACGGGAAATACCCCTTCCCCGAGGCTACGGCCACGACCGAGGTGCTGATCTCGGGCGAGAAGGGCGGCAACCAGGCCAAACTGCTGGCCGTGGCAGGTCTCATAGGCGGCCTCTACGACTTCGCGGTAGGCACGTTCGGCATGTGGACGGAGTCGGTATCGACGCGCATCTGCGCGTGGGGACAGGTGGCAGCCGACAAGTTCAAGGTGGTATTCTCGCTCAACACGTCGGCCGCCGTATTGGGCCTGGGCTACATCATCGGATTGAAATACGCCATGATCATCACGGCGGGTTCGTGCCTGGTGTGGTTCCTCGTCGTACCGCTCGTCGGGTCGCTGGCCGACACGATCGACCCGGCGGCCATGGCCTCGCTGCTGGGCGTGACGCGCGCCGACATCCTCGCCGACCCCGCCAGCATCTTCACGGCAGAAAACCTCTTCGCCTTCATCGGCAAACCGCTCGGCATCGGAGGCATCGCCATGGCGGGCATCATCGGCATCGTCAAGCAGTCGAAGATCATCCGCCAGGCCGTAGGGCTGGCCGTATCGGAACTGGGGGGGGGCAACAAAACCGCCCCGGCTGCGGTAGAACGCACGCAGCGCGACTTGACGATGAAGCGGATCCTCACGATCCTGATCGCCACGCTCATCTCGGTCTTCATATTCTTCCACTTCGGGCTGCTGGACGGCTGGGTACAATCCGTCACGGCCATCCTGATCGTCTTCGTCATCGCGTTCCTCTTCACGACCGTGGCGGCCAACGCCATCGCCATCGTCGGCACGAACCCCGTGTCGGGCATGACGCTGATGACGCTGATCCTCTCGTCACTGGTATTGGTGAGCGTCGGGCTGAGCGGCACGACGGGCATGACGGCGGCGCTGATCATCGGCGGCGTGGTCTGCACGGCGCTCTCGATGGCCGGAGGGTTCATCACCGACCTGAAGATCGGTTACTGGCTCGGCACGACGCCCCGCAAGCAGGAGGCCTGGAAATTCCTCGGCACGTTCGTTGCTGCGGCGACCGTGGCGGGCGTGATGATCATCCTCAACAAATCGTACGGGTTCGTGGGCGAAGGCGCCCTCGTGGCCCCGCAGGCCAACGCCATGGCCGCCGTGATACAGCCCCTGATGACGGGCGGGCAGACCCCGTGGATGCTCTACTTCTGCGGCGCGGCACTGGCGCTGGTGCTGACCTCGATCGGTGTTCCGGCCCTCGCATTCGCGCTGGGCATGTTCATCCCGATGGAGCTGAACGCACCGCTGGTCGTGGGCGGCCTGGTGGCATGGTTCGTATCGAACCGTTCGAAGGACGAGGGGCTCAACAAGGCGCGTTTCGACCGCGGAACGCTCATCGCCTCGGGCTTCATCGCCGGCGGCGCGCTGATGGGTGTGGTGAGCGCCCTCTTGAAATTCGCCGAGGTGGACTGGTTCCTGAGCGGCTGGGCGGCCTCGAACGCCGCCGAGTGGACGGGGCTGGCAATGTACCTCGTACTGATCGGCTATTTCGCATGGCACACGCTCCGGGCAAAAAAAGAGGAATAAACCATAAACAGATATTGTCATGGATTTAAAAGAAAGATTCCTGAAATACGTCTCCTACGACACCCAGTCGTCGGAGGAGAGCACGACGTTCCCTTCGACCGAAAAACAGAAAGTCCTGCTGGCCGCCCTGCGCGACGAAATGGAGGCATTGGGCATGACCGAGGTCTCGATGGATCAGTACGGTTACGTGATGGGCACCGTCCCTGCGACGCCGGGTTGCGAGAATGCCCCGGTGATCGGGTTCATCGCCCATGTGGACACCTCGCCCGACATGAGCGGCAAGGATGTCAAACCCCACGTCATCGAGGAGTACGACGGCTGCGACATCGCACTGAACGGCCAGCTGACGATGCGGGTCACGGATTTCCCCGAGCTGGAGTTCTTCAAGGGGCACACGCTGATCCATACCGACGGCACGACGCTGCTGGGTGCCGACGACAAGGCGGGCGTGGCGGAAATCATGACCGCCGCCGAGTACCTGCTCGCACACCCCGAGATCAAACACGGCAAGATACGTATCGGCTTCACGCCCGACGAGGAGGTGGGCCGCGGGGTCGATTTCTTCGACGTCAGGGCCTTCGGCGCCGACTTCGCCTACACGGTCGACGGCGGCATGGAGGGTGAGCTGGAATACGAGAACTTCAACGCCGCAAGCGCCAAAATCGACATTCAGGGACGCAACGTCCACCCGGGATACGCCAAGAACAAGATGGTCAATGCGCTCGACGTGGCGTGCGAACTGCAAGGGCTGCTGCCGGCCGCCGAACGTCCGCAGTACACCGAAGGATACGAAGGGTTCTACCACTGCGTAGGGCTGAACGGCACGGTCGAGAAAGCCTCGGTCAGCTATATCATCCGCGACCACGATGCGGAGAAATTCGAGCAGAAAAAGGTATTCATGTGGGCCTGCGTCGACCTTTTGAAGAAGAAATACGGCGACGGGGTGCTGACCCTGACGCTCAAAGACCAGTATTTCAACATGCGCAAGATGGTCGAACCGCACCCGCAGGTGATCGACAAGGCGCTCAAAGCCATGGAAATGGCCGGCGTGAACCCGATCGTACGCCCCATACGCGGCGGTACGGACGGCGCACGCCTGTCGTTCATGGGGCTGCCCTGCCCCAACCTCTTCACGGGAGGCATGAACTTCCACGGCAAATTCGAATATTGCTCGCTCACCACGATGCACAAGACAGAGCAGGTGATCCTGAACCTGGCGCAGTTGTGGGCGGAATAACATAACGTATATATGGATAGCTTCGGTTTTCTGAAAGTGGCGGCGGCCGTGCCGCACGTACGGGTCGGCGACTGCGATTTCAATGCGGAGCGCATGGCCGCTATGGCCGACGAAGCGGCACAGCGGGGCGTGGAGATCGTCGCGTTCCCCGAGTTGGCCCTGACGGCCTACACCTGCGGCGACCTGCTGCTGCAACCCGCACTGCTCGACGCGGCCGACGAGGCGTTAGCAAGGCTGGTACGCGACACGCGCAAGTTGCCGCTGACGATGATCGCGGGGGCCCCGTTGCGCCACGGACAAACGCTCTACAACTGCGCCGTGGTCTTCACGCAGGGGCGCATACTGGGCGTCGTCCCCAAAACCTATATCCCCGACTATACGGAATTCTACGAGAACCGCTGGTTCGCATCGGGCGCAGGCATCTCCGAAGAGACGATCCCCGTCGCGGGGCAGGCTGCGGATTTCGGCGCAGGCCTCACGTTCGAGGTCAACGGCACGGAGTTCGGCGTGGAGCTGTGCGAAGACCTCTGGACGGTAGTGCCGCCCTCGTCGCACATGGCACTCAGCGGCGCGAAGGTGATCTTCAACCTCTCGGCATCGCCCGAGGCCGTCGGCAAGCACGCCTACCTGCGGCAGCTCGTAGCGCAACAGTCGGCACGCACGATCGGGGGTTATGTCTACTGCTCGGCCGGCTTCGGCGAATCATCGACCGACCTGGTATTCGCCGGGAACGGCATCATCGCCGAAAACGGGAAGATCCTGCGCGAAGCGAAGCGTTTCGTGCTCGAAGAGCAGTTGGTCGTGGCCGACCTCGACATCGAACGGCTGGAATTCGAACGCCTCAGGAACACCTCGTTCCGCGTGAATGAAGGCGCGGCGGAGAACACCGTGATCGAAATGGAAATCCCCGAAGGGCTGCGCGCGGCGGCGCTCGACCGCGATATCGACCCGATGCCGTTCGTGCCGCAGGACGAAGCGCACCGCAGCCAGCGCTGCGAGGAGATCTTCCAGATACAGTCGCACGGGCTGGCCAAGCGGCTGGTACACACGCGCTGCGAGAAGGCCGTGGTCGGCATCTCGGGCGGGCTCGACTCGACGCTGGCGCTGCTCGTGGCGGTACGCACGTTCGACAAGCTGCAACTCGACCGCACGGGAATCATCGGCATCACGATGCCCGGGTTCGGCACCACGGATCGCACTTACAACAATGCGCTGGAACTGATGCGCAGCCTGGGCGTCACCGTGCGCGAAATCCCGATCCGCGACGCCTGCCTGCAACACTTCAGGGACATCGGGCTCGACCCCGAAGACCGCTCGGCGGCCTACGAGAACAGCCAGGCACGCGAACGCACGCAGATACTGATGGACGTCGCCAACATGGAGGGCGGGCTGGTAGTCGGCACGGGCGACCTGAGCGAACTGGCCCTGGGATGGGCGACTTACAACGGCGACCAGATGTCGATGTACGGCGTGAACGCCTCGGTGCCCAAGACGCTGGTGCACCATCTGGTAAAATGGGTGGCCGACACCGAATCGGATGCGGGGGCCCGCGCCACGCTGCTCGACATCATCGACACGCCGGTCAGCCCGGAATTGCTGCCGGCGGACAAGGACGGCAGGATCAGCCAGAAGACCGAAGACCTGGTAGGCCCTTACGAACTGCACGATTTCTTCCTCTACAACTTCATCCGCGGAGGTTACCGCCCGGCAAAGATCCTGTTCCTGGCCGAACAGGCATTCCGCGGCAGCTACGACCACGCTACGATCCGGAAATGGCTGGAGGTATTCTTCCGCCGCTTCTTCTCGCAGCAGTTCAAGCGCTCGGCAATGCCCGACGGCCCGAAGGTCGGTTCGGTGGCTCTGTCGCCCCGGGGCGACTGGCGTATGCCTTCGGACGCCTCGGCAGCCGTATGGCTCAAGGAACTCGAAACACTGTAAACCGTAAATACGAATAAATAAAAATGAAGAAAACCCTTTTGTCCATCGCCGCGTCACTGCTGCTCGCAGGCGGCACCGCGTCGGCACAGGACTGGCAGGAAGCACTGAAAAAGGCCGCGACGGAGGCCGCAGACAAGGCGACAGACGGCAAACTGACCCAATATGCGCTGGTCGGGACATGGAACTACTCCGCTCCGGGCGTAAAATTCGAAGGCAACGACCTGCTGAGCCAGCTCGGGGGATCGGCGCTCGAAGGTACCGTCAAAAGCCAGCTCGACAAGGTCTACCAAACGGTGGGCATCAAGTCCGGCGCAGGTTCGGTCACATTCGGCAAAGACGGCGCATTCAGTACCCAAATGGGCAATTACAAATTGTCGGGCACCTATACGTTCGACCCTTCGACCCATGTGGCCGCGATGAAATTCGCCAAGGAGAAACTCGGCAAGGAAAAGCTCGACTTGGGCGAGGTTCCGGGACACGTATCCCTCAGCGGGACGAAAATGATACTGGTCTTCCCGGTCAGCAAGCTCATCGAGATCATCAAATCCTACGGCAGCAAAATCTCGTCGATGGAGACTATCGTCGCCCTGCTCGAACAGTACAAGAACGTATACATCGGATTCGAATTCAGCAAGGAAACGGGAGAAAATGCGAAATAGTTGAAAAAAATTCATATTTTTTTCAAAATGACAGATTCACGGCGGATCTGTCATTTTTTATTACGGATATTTACCGATCGCTCCCCGCACTCCCCCGGACAGTAAGCAGATGGGGTGCAGAAGTCGCAAACGGCATAAGTAAAATATTTTAGCAATTTCTTAAAGAACTTGCAAAACTCGAACAGATACATTATTTTTACCACCGAACAGATTCCACAAACCCTTAAACACAGATTGACTATGAACGAGCAAGCACATCAGTACGTCGAAGATTTCATGGCGCAACTAATCCTCCGCAATCCCAATGAGCCGGAATTCCACCAGGCCGTCCGCGAGGTCGCCGAATCGCTGGCTCCCCACATCGTGGCGAGCCCCGTATTGCAGAAAATGAAAGTTCTGGAACGCATCGCGGAACCCGAGCGCGTCATCATTTTCCGTGTGCCCTGGCTCAATGACAAAGGCGAGATCGAGATCAACCGCGGCTACCGCGTGCAGATGAACAGCGCCATCGGCCCCTACAAGGGCGGCATCCGCTTCCACCCTTCGGTCAACCTGTCGATTCTGAAGTTCCTCGCCTTCGAACAGACCTTCAAGAACAGCCTCACAACGCTGCCGATGGGCGGCGGCAAGGGCGGTTCGGATTTCAACCCCAAGGGCCGCTCAGACAACGAGGTGATGAAGTTCTGCCAGTCGTTCATGACCGAATTGCAGCGCCACATCGGACAGGACACCGACGTCCCGGCAGGCGACATCGGCGTCGGCGGCCGTGAGATAGGCTTCATGTTCGGACAGTACAAGCGCCTGCGCGACGAATTTACGGGAACGCTCACCGGCAAGGGACGCGACTGGGGCGGCAGCCCGCTGCGCCCCGAAGCGACGGGCTACGGCACCTGCTACTTCGCACAGGAGATGCTCGCCACGCGCAAGGAGTCGTTCAAAGGCAAGACCGTCTGCATCTCGGGATCGGGCAACGTGGCACAGTATGCCTGCCAGAAGGCGACGCAACTCGGTGCGAAGGTCGTGACGCTCTCCGATTCGTCGGGTTACATCCACGACCCCGAAGGCATCGACGAGGCAAAACTGGAATATGTAATGGAATTGAAAAATATCTTCCGCGGACGTATCAAGGAGTACGCCGACCGCTATCCGTCGGCCAAGTACTACCCCGGCGAGCGCCCGTGGGGCGTGAAGTGCGACATCGCCATGCCGTGCGCCACGCAGAACGAGCTGAACGGAGACCAGGCGCAGGCGCTCGTGGACAACGGCTGCATCTGCGTAGCCGAAGGGGCGAACATGCCCTCAACCCCCGATGCCATCCGCATCTTCCAGCAGCACAAGCTGCTCTTCGCCCCGGGCAAGGCTGCCAATGCCGGCGGCGTGGCGACGTCGGGGCTCGAAATGACGCAGAACTCGATGCGTATCACCTGGTCGCCTGAAGAGGTCGACGCAAAACTCCACTCGATCATGGTGAACATCCACTCGGTATGCGTGCAGTACGGCACCCAGCCCGACGGCTACATCAACTACGTCGTCGGAGCCAACATCGGAGGCTTCATGAAAGTCGCCAACGCCATGCTGGCGCAGGGTTGCGTATAACCGGCAGCCAAGTATCAAGTATTGGAAAATCCCGGGCTTCCTTGCCAGAAGCCCGGGATTTTTTATTGTCCGTGCGCGAAGGGTATCGTGCCGAGGAGGAATTCGTGCGGAGACCCGCACCGGAAGCATATCCGGCCCGAAAACGGATTACAGGAACAGCACAGCCAGCGTCGCGACGGCAAAGCCGCCGCAGAAACCCGCAAGCACCTGCTGTCCGTTATGGCAGCCCAGGTAAAGGCGTGCGGAGGCCAGTGCACCCGCACAGAGAATGGCGACCATCAGCGGCACCATCATGTTGCCTACGCCCGCAACGTTCATCACCACCAGCAGCGCCACGGCAGCGCCCATGGCCGTAAGGTGCAGGCTGATCTTCCAGTAGAACGACACGACGAAGCAGAGCACTTCGCAGCACGCCGCTGCGATCATGAACTTGCGCAGGAAGATCGCCGACGGGATCTTGGCGATGGTGATGGCGCAAAGCACGTAGCAGACGGCCCCGACCAGCAGCGGCAGCAACCGCTCGCGCCGGTTGTCCACCTTAAAGTCGGAAATGCGTCCCAATGAGCGCAGCACGCCCAACGCCAGCAGGGGGATGATCATCGCATAGAGCACGACAACCCACAGCAGGTAGAACTTCACATTGGCGGGATAATGCGCGAAAACGGTGAGCGTCAGCAACACGACGATCAGGTAGAGGGGCAGCAGGAACGGGTGCAGCACCCACGATATTCCGTTCGAAAGTTTCTTATACATCATTCAAATTTATCACGGCCTCCCGCCCCGCAGCTGTCCGGCAATTGTCCATCCGGCGGGAAGGCATATTTCCGGCAGCACGGCCGTCCGGTAAAAGGGCGTACGCGAAGCCGCCGGGGCAAAACTTCGCTATATCTGTTTGCGGAGCCGGGCAACGGGAATGCCCAGCATCTCGCGGTATTTGGCCACCGTGCGCCGGGCGATGCGGTAACCCTTGCCGTTGAGGATGTCCATCAGCGTCTCGTCCGTCAGCGGATGGCGCTTGTCCTCGTCGTCGATACACTCCTGCAGGATATTCTTGATCTCGTAACTCGACACCTCCTCACCGCTGTCGGTCTGCATCGCCTCCGAGAAGAGCGACTTCAGAAGTATGATGCCGAACTGCGTCTGCACGTACTTGCTGTTCACCACGCGCGAGATGGTCGACACATCCAGCCCCGTGCGGTCGGCGATGTCCTTGAGGATCATCGGCCGCAGTTTCGACTTGTCGCCGTCCTTGAAATATTCCTGCTGGTAGTCCAGAATGGTCTGCATCGTACGCATAAGCGTATCGTGGCGCTGCTTGATGGCCGAAATGAACCACTTGGCCGAGTCGATCTTGTTCTTCACGAACTGGATCGCCTCCTTGTCCTTCTCGCGGACAAGGCCGTCGGCACCTACCATTTCGCGGATCATGTCCATATAGCGGCGGTTGACGCGCACCTCGGGGACATTATACGAATTGAGCGACAGCTGGAAATGCCCGTCCTGATAGTCGAGGATGAAGTCGGGGATGATGTAGGGCGTCGTGTCGGTTCCGCCCTCGGCATAGAGGTTGCCGGGCTTGGGCGACAGGTGCCTGATCTCGGCGATGGCCTCGCGGAAATCGTCCTCGGAAACCTGCAGGCGCGACATCAGTTTTTCGTAATGCTTCTTGACGAACTCGTCGAAATAGGCAGTCAGTATCTTGCGCGCCAGCCGGCGGGGCCGCGAATTGATAGGGATCTGCGCCATTTGCAGCAACAGGCACTCCTGGAGATTGCGGGCGCCTATGCCGGCGGGTTCCAGTTCATGGATGATGCCGAGCAGTTTCTCCAGCTCCTCGGCCGAGGTCTCGATCCCGACCGTGAAGGCGATGTCGTCGGCCACGGACTCCAGGTCGCGGCGCAGGTAACCGTCCTCGTCGATGCTCCCGACCAGGTATACGGCCAGTTTCATCTCGCGCTCGGAAAGGTTGCGGAACCCCAGTTGTTCGATCAGGTACTCCTGCAACGAACGGCCCTCGGTCAGGAATACCGGGCGCTGCTTGTCGTCCTTCGAGTAGTTATTGATACGGCTTTTATAGGAAGGGGTGTCGTCTTCACGCAAATATTCGTCGACCGAAATCTGCTGGGGCTGTTCCTCGTCCTCGGCAGCACGATCCTCTTCCTCCAGCACGATATTGTCTTCGATCTCCTGTTTGATACGCTGTTCGAGCTGCACGGTGGGCAGCTCCAGCAACTTGATCATCTGAATCTGCTGGGGCGAAAGCTTCTGCTGAAGCGACAGTACCTGTTTCTGATTAATAGCCATACTTTTTCCAAATTAAGAATTAAAGGATTCCGAATTTGGTTTCTTCTTGGGGGTTAGTATACAACACAAACGGCCGCAGCCGGAAAATCGTATGGAAAAGCGGGATTTCGGGACTTGCGCCGCACAGCCCGGACAGGAAAATGCTCGAGTTCGGGTTATGCAGCCGGTACGAAACAGCCTTCCCAGGTGGTTTTAAAACTCGGCGTTCTTCGGCGTGCGCGGGAAAGGCTGCACGTCACGGATATTGGTCATGCCCGTCACGAAAAGCAGCAACCGGTCGAAGCCCAGGCCGAAGCCGGAGTGCGGGGCCGAACCCCAGCGGCGGGTATCCAAATACCACCAGAGTTCCTTTTCGTTCATACCGAGCTCCTGCACCCTTGCATGAAGCTTGCCATAATCGGCCTCGCGCTCCGAACCGCCGATGATTTCGCCGATTCCGGGGAATAATACGTCCATAGCGCGTACCGTCTTGCCGTCGTCGTTCTGCTTCATGTAGAAGGCCTTGATATCCTTGGGGTAGTTGATCAGGATGACCGGGCGCTTGAAATGCTCCTCCACGAGGTAACGCTCGTGCTCGGACTGCAGGTCGCACCCCCAGTCGCAGGGGAATTCGAACTTGCGGCCCGAAGCCTTCAGTATCTCGACGCCCTCGGTGTAGTCGAGGCGCTTGAAATCGTTGTGCAGCACGAAGTTCAGACGTTCCAGCAAACCCTTGTCCCACATCTTGTTCATGAACTCGAGGTCTTCGGCACAGTTATCCAGCGCATACCGGATCAGGTACTTGAGGAAATCCTCGGCCAGTTCCATGTTGTCTTCCAGTTCGTAGAAGGCAGCCTCGGGCTCGATCATCCAGAACTCCGACGCATGGCGCGGGGTGTTCGAGTTCTCGGCGCGGAACGTGGGGCCGAACGTATAGATACGTCCCAGCGACAGGGCCCCCAGTTCGCCTTCGAGCTGGCCCGAGACGGTCAGGTTGCACGACTTGCCGAAGAAATCCTGCGCATAGTCGACCTTGCCCTCATCGGTCTTGGGGACATCGTTCAGGTCGAGGGTCGTCACCTGGAACATGGCGCCCGCGCCCTCGCAGTCCGAAGCCGTGATGAGCGGCGTATGGAAATAATAGAAGCCCTGTTTGTTGAAATACTCGTGGATGGCATACGCCATGGCGTGGCGGATGCGCAACACGGCACCGAAGGTATTGGTTCTCGGACGCAGGTAGGCGATTTCGCGCAGGAACTCCAGCGAGTGCCCCTTCTTCTGGAGGGGATAGGTTTCGGGGTCGGCCGTGCCGTACACCTCGATCTTCGCGGCCTGCACCTCGACCCGCTGCCCTGACCCGAGCGACTCCACGAGCCGTCCGTCGACGCGGATGCAGGCACCCGTAGTGATGGGTTTGAGCTCTTCTTCGCCGAATTTCGAAAGATCGACGACCACCTGTATGTTCGCAACGCACGATCCGTCGTTCAGGGCGATGAACGCCACATTCTTGTTCCCGCGCTTGGTGCGCACCCATCCCTTGACGACAATGTCGGTGTCCACGACGCCCGACTTCAGAATTTCTACGATTCTCTGCGTTTTCATATGATCAATTTTATCTATGCCTTTAACGGCTCTTTTTCGAACTTACAAAGATATCCATTATTTGCGATTTGGCAAAAAAAAAGTACCTTTGCCTAACCTATATTAAGAACACACGCATGAAACGTACGATACTGCTGACGGCGGCCATCCTCTGCGCCGCAGGCACCCGGGCGCAGGAGGCATACGACCTGCTGATCCCCGAGCCCGAAACCCCGGTAGCGCTCCGCCCCGTCGAAGGGGGCCGCATTTACCGCACGGAGGTCATTCCCTACGACAAGCGCCATGACGCCGATGCCCGCAACTTAGCAGGCGCCGACGCATATATGGCCTACACGCCCGAACCGTTCGCCGCATCGGGCGACGCGGTTGCCGTCGGGCAGGTGGTCGAAATACCCTACGTGTGGACGGACGGGGTCGTCTACCTGCATCTGGAAAACATAGGCACGGCCTACACCCTCACGGTCAACGACAGCAAGGTGGCCGAAGTCGAAGACCCTTCGACGCCCGCCGAATTCGCACTGACGCCCTACATCCGCGAAGGCAAGAACGCCATCGCGCTGACGCTGCGCCGCAGTGCCGCCGACCGGATCAACGCCGTCCCCGCCTCGCGCAAGGCTTTCGAGAACTGTTACCTTTACACGCAGACCAAACGTTCGATCCGCGATTTCGAGATCGCGCTCGTGCCCGACTCGACACGCAAATTCGGCGTGCTGGAGCTGGCGATCGTCGCGCAGAACGGTTTCAACTACGACGAACCCGTGACCGTAGGCTACGACATCTACTCGCCGCAGGGCAAGCTGCTCGAGTTCAACATGCAGGAGGTCACGATTCCTGGACGTTCGACCGACACCGTGCGCTTCACGCCCTTCATCTACGGCACCAACGCCAACAAGTGGGAGCCGGGCGCCAAGAACCCGCCGCTCTACAAGGTGATGCTCT
>ENA-USYR01000661-USYR01000661.1-human-gut-metagenome-genome-assembly--contig:-NODE-661-length-17344-cov-41.977124_pt1 | contig 17344 bp, 18 predicted proteins | sample MGYA00250064_ERZ773510 | MGnify/ENA primary metagenome ERZ773510 (study PRJEB29103, sample SAMN06112082) | human gut metagenome | biome: human gut; feature: ankylosing spondylitis patient; material... | reverse complement strand
TGTCTCTCTGTTAACTGACTTGTATAAGCCATCCTGGTTCACCTCCTATTATTAAGTTTCTCTGATACTACTGTTTAATTTTCTTTTACAAATTGCAAACAAGCCTACGTATGCAATTCTTTGCTTTATACTTATTTCCGGATCAAAGTATTATCGAATGTGTGTTCGATTCCTTTAAGCATTGTAATTATATTACTTTTGAATTGATATGTAAATACCCAAAATTGAAAACACACATTTATATACTAAATACTAAAACGCTGATGTCATCCCAAACACCAGCGTAAAAAAACAATACATAATGCATTATTCTAGATTTCTTTTGGCTTTACTCTTTCACATTTCCATATATTACTCATTACAACGACCAATTCATATAATATAGCCTGTTCTGCATTCCTAGGATTTTGATCTTTAGCAACCGGAGATAATGACACTCTTTTTGCTAATGCTCTCTGTATTTCATGTTCATATATTGGATCTGCAATAAATGTCACGCCTGACTGTACTTCCCTTACTTCTATATTTATAAGCTTCATTCCTGCTACAAAAATATTCTGTTCTATGTAATCTAGGGCATCATATGCATCCTTATCTATAAAAATAGCATCTGCCATAGGTGCCAGTTGCATTATTAATCTAGCATATCCTACGTTATCTAAACTATTTGTTGGAACTATACTCCAAAATTTGCATCCACTTTCACTTTCACAAACTTCAAAACCCTGTTCTTTGACAATTGCACACATTTCGACAAATTCTTCAAATGTTTTTTCTTCTAACTTATCATCTGTAAGAACCACAACTGCTTTTTTTCCCTTATTGGGGAACAATTCACATTTATTCTTTTCATTTTCTCTGATTGTTCTTTCTTTTACATTTTCAAATACTTTATCTATCTGCATATTCTTTTCCTCCTTATCTAAAGGGTGTTTCCACACCATCTAACGCTTTGTCCACCTGTATAAATTCTTCATTCATTTTTTCATATACTTTTTCTTTTTCACTTAAAATTGCATTGTACAACTCAGTTCTGAATTCCTTTGTTATCGGGAAACAAACATCTTCATATTTTTTTCCTTCATCTCCTCTGTTCACTAACTGAGACGGCATTGCTACAAAAGAACCTTTTTCACTTGTCATAACCTTAATATTATTTATGACAAAGCACTTGTCTAAATAAACCCTGCCAATTGCTTCTAGATTTGTACCTGACATTGTATTGAGTGAAATTCCAATTTCCATTTTATCATCCAGCCCTTTCACTTCATACTCGTTAACACCTTCTTTAAAGTTTTTCAGAATATTTCCATATAACTCATCTCTGAATTCTTTTGTCGTTGGATTGCAATATTCTTTGTATACTGGCTTTCCATTATCATCAACAGACTTACTTTTGTAACTTGGCATTGACACAAACAGTTCACCATTTTTATTTTCTCTTACAGTAATTCCTGTAACTATAAAACATTTATTAAATGTTACTGATGCATACGCTTTTGTACTTCTTTCTTGATTTTTTGTTTTAAAAATTCTTATACTATAATTCATTTACATTTCTCTCCTTCCAATTAATTTATTCCTATTATTTCTTCTAAACATTTTCTTTCTTCCCTGTCTAACTCAATATCGAAATGTCCCCATTTTTTACTTGAACTAAGCGCTGCTTTGTTGCAAATCTTTTTAGCAATGCGACTTAACACGCACATTTCTTTCATTGATTTTAGTATTACCTTTATCTGCATTGCTTCATCTTTATTTCGCTCTTTGTCATAATTTTCCAGTTTCTTTGAATAACATTTTGCAAACTCATCATATTCATCCTGACCAATGCGCCTAGTAACAACTGTTTTCCCAGAACGTTCCCACTCATGCTGTAATGCTTGAAACAAATATCCTATTTCACGAGCTGACTCCTTATCATTTACATGTCTCATCCTGAATCTCCTTTCGTATTTTATTTTTCTTATTGTAGGTGCAAAAGAAAAACGCCCTATCAAATACTCCATTCACTACAATAGAATATTGATAAGGCGTTATTAAATTATTACTTAGTGTTTTCTAAGTGATGTTATAATTCTAACAGTTAGAAATTATTATGTCTAAAACTAGTATGGTCTTTATTTTGTTATTTTTAAGTCTATGTTGGTCTTTTTTATGTAAATTACTATGATTCAGCTAACTTTTAACGAATTTTTTTAACAATCTCTGTCATTCATTGTTTTTTCAAGCACTTTAGCTCTTTTTATCCATTTAATCACCTTAACTTTTTATTCATATGCCTTAATACTTGGGAACAGCGTAAGTTTCAAGATGTTGTTGTAGTTGCGTACCAAGGAATAAATACAACTGCTGATAAAGTTGAATATGTCAACAAAGGTGTTCCAATTTTGCAGGGCAAGCATATTACTTCTGGAAAAATAGATTATAAGGATGTACGCTACCTTGATAAAGAAAAATATGAACCAATTTATTATCCTAAATATGTTCCAAAGGCTAATGATATTCTATTGGCAAACGATAAATGATGTATGTTTTTGCAAGAACAAATTTCTTCTCTGCCATAAGCTTCTGTTCAATAATATCCTGAATATCTTCAACTGCCATCTCATCAAAGCCACGGTTTTCAATAGAAGCTAATATATTATAAATCTGTTCCTCACTAATTCTTTCTTCCTGGTCGACTTCTGTGTTCGCCTTCTGAATAGCTGATACAATTTTGTTACGATCATAAGTAGCTCTATGACCGTCACGTTTAATAACACTTATCATTTTTTTCGTTCCTTCTTTCTTCTTCATATATCATGTATACAGCATTAAAAATACGATAATAATGCTGTTCTATATTAAACACAATTAAATACATTGTGCTTTTTAGGCAATAAAAAAGCGATGTGTTAAACTATGATAATCAAGTAAGGTGTTTAACTCTTTCGCATGCATTAGGTTATAGCACTAAGCTAAATGAATGTCTACCAAATATTGCGAAAATCAAAAACAAAAACACAATATATAGTGTTTGCAAAATGAATGCCCTAAATAAAGGGATGGAACAAAAAAAGAAAAATTGTCAAGTGAAAAATAAATTAATTTAATTAAGTGATATATATTTTATTTGAATGCAATTATAAATTTAAAGAGAAAAATATATTGCATATGTGAATGAAATTAAAAATCATTCTTCATCTTGATTCGGTTTTCTTTTCGTTTAAGGGCACAGTCCCACTCGGCCTGCTGAAATTCATTTTCAATGATAAGCGTTGGAACTTTTGTTGGTCTGTTATTAGCGCCCATTGCAACCATTACAAAGAAAGCTCTGACGATTTTGTTTATCGATCCAGGGTTTCCGGTACAGAAACAGCAGTTGGTTGTAATGGGGCAAAAGTTTGAAACATTTGATGTGTATGACTACCGCGGAGAAAAACTGAAAGAGAAACTGGAAAGCTATCTGAAAAAAGGAAATATATCAGCCATCATTTATTCAAATCCCAATAATCCCAGCTGGATTTGCCTGAAAGAAGAAGAATTGAGGATTATCGGTAAATTGGCAACACTGTATGATGTGATTGTTCTGGAGGATTTGGCTTATTTTGCCATGGACTTCCGCCAAGATTTAAGTAAACCGTATCAACCTCCTTTCCAGCCATCAGTTGCCCATTATACGGACAATTACGTATTGCTGATTTCCGGCTCAAAAGCATTCAGCTACGCCGGGCAACGTATTGGGGTAAGTTGTATCTCTGATAAACTATACCACCGAAGCTATCCGGGACTGACCAAACGATATGGTGGCGGAACTTTCGGAACGGTTTTCATTCACCGTGTGCTTTATGCGCTTTCTTCAGGAACTAGTCATTCTGCACAGTTCGCCATGGCCGCCATGCTGAAAGCTGCCAACGAAGGACAATATAATTTCCTTAACGAAGTGAAGATATACGGTGAAAGAGCACGGAAATTAAAAGAAATCTTCCTCCGTCACGGTTTTCATCTGGTATATGACAACGATCTGGGCGAGCCGATTGCAGACGGATTTTATTTCACCATCGGTTATCCGGGAATGACCAGTGGCGAACTGGCGAAAGAATTGATGTACTACGGAGTCAGCGCTATCTCATTAGTAACTACAGGAAGCCATCAGGAAGGATTGCGCGCGTGTACCTCTTTCATTAAAGACCACCAATATGCTCAACTGGATGAAAGAATGAAACTATTTGCTGAAAATCATTCGATAGCCTGATTATTTGACATAAGATATTCATAAAAGCCATTCTTAAAATGAAAAAAAACGGAAAGAACGATTGTTATTCCGTTTTTTTTCTTACTTTAGTGGCATGAATATCGACTCTGACATATTTAAGATTCAATCGAATAATGTGTTGCCATCGAGAGGAAGGATTTTAATATCAGAACCTTTTCTACGTGACGCAACGTTTGGCAGATCCGTAATTTTACTGGTCGATCATACGGATGAAGGAAGTATGGGATTGGTTATCAACAAGCAACTGCCATTGTTCCTTAACGATATCATCATGGAATTTAAATATCTGGATGAGATTCCTCTATACAAAGGTGGACCTATTGCCACTGATACCCTATTTTATCTCCACACATTATCTGATATCCCCGGATCCATTTCTATCAGTAAAGGGCTTTATCTGAATGGAGATTTTGATGAAATAAAGAAATATATATTACAAGGGAATAAAATCAGTGAATGCATTCGTTTCTTCTTGGGATATTCCGGTTGGGATAGCGAACAGTTAAATAACGAAATCAGAGAAAACACATGGCTGGTGTCTGAAGAAGAAAAATCATATCTGATGAAAAACAATATCAAGGATATGTGGCGGACTGCTTTAGAGAAGCTAGGCAGCAAGTACGAAACGTGGTCACGCTTCCCGCAAGTGCCTACTCTCAACTAATATTTTATTTCTTAGGATTCAAACATTGGAGAAGCAATGCATCTTTGTAGCAGCCCTCCACTTGCAGCCAGTTTTTCAATAATCCGCATTGAACGAAGCCACAAGACGTGAACAGCTTTACACAAACGTCATTATCTGTCGTGACATGCGCATAAAGCTGACTTAAAGACAGAAAATCAAAAGCGTATTCACAAAGTAGCTTCAGTGCGTCGGTGGCATAACCTTGTTGCCGATAATCCTTATGAACGGCAATTCCGACTTCTCCCCGCGAATGAAGGGGAACGAAATCCGTAATATCAATCGTACCAAGGATACACTGGTCGGATTTGCGTACCATCATCAGACGTAATTGCTTATCCGCAAACACATCACACTGTGAACCTTCAATATATTGGCGCAACACGTAACGGGAGTATGGAACCGTAAAGTTACTGATGTCCCACATGGAAGGGTCATTTTCCATCTCGTACATAATGTCCATATCTTCCGGTTCTACTGCACGAAGATAAATACGTTCGTTCATTAAGAAAGACTGTCTCATAACTTTTCTTCTTTTGCAATGTGAAGTTCGTTACGCAATCTCTTCTCGCTGGGCAGGCAGAAAAGTGACGCCGTGAGGCCAATCAGCATACAGAGGTTACCCGTACTGCTCAACGTCAGGTAGTAACACAAAAGGTTCACTACAATAGCTACTTCAAGCACTCCCAAGCGAACAATGTTCCATTGCACATATCGCTTCAAGGCAAGCGTGATAGTCATGTGATCTATCTTTTTCTTAAGCACCAAGCTAAATAATTTGAGAGAAAGAGGCACACATAAAGCAGTGAGCAAAATGCCGACCGTCTCAAAATAGTAGATAGCCGGTGCGTTATCTACCAAACCTCCTACGGGAAAGAGTTCAAACTCTCCTGCCCCAAGCAAAAATGCCGGGAGTACCCAAAAGAAAACATAACTGATATTCAAATTTCTGACAGCTCGTTTTATCTGTTCTTCCATGTTCGTTCTTAAATGATTAATAATGATTATACAGTTCCGGTAAAAAGCGTCCGGTTCACAATACTGCGTCCTAAAGTTACTTCATCGGCATATTCAAGTTCATCACCAACCGATATGCCACGGGCTATCACACTTAGTTTAACCCCTAGTTTATCCAGCTTGCGATAGATATAGAAGTTGGTAGTATCCCCCTCCATCGTAGTGCTCAATGCCAGAATAACTTCTTTGATTCCACCTTCAGCCACCCGCTGCACCAGGCTTTCAATTTGAAGGTCACTCGGTCCGACTCCGTCCATTGGAGAAATAACCCCACCCAAAACATGATAAAGCCCGCGATACTGCTGGGTTGCCTCCACCGCCATTACATCACGGATATTTTCCACCACACAGACAGTGGAAGCATCCCGTTGCGGATTAGCACAAATCTGGCAAGTTTCAGTATCGGATATATTATGACACACTTTGCAGTATTTCACCTCACGTTTCAACGTTATGATAGAATTTCCGAAAGCTTCCACCGTAGCCGTATCCTGACGGAGCAGATGTAGAACAAGCCTCATAGCCGTCTTACGCCCGATACCCGGAAGTTTGGAAAATTCGCCGACTGCCTTTTCAAGCAGTATAGAAGGATATTGTTGGTTCATAGATAATATTTGCTGTTCTATCGATAAAACCTTGCAAAGATACAGATTATTGTTTTTAATACCTACAAAAATTGCTACCTTTGCATCTGTTATGATGATACTAGTCACTATTCTTTGCTACTTCGCGGTATTATTACTAATAGCCCGTATCACCGGACGTAAGGGAGGATCGAATGCAGCGTTCTTCAAGGGAGAGAACCAATCACCTTGGTATATAGTCTCTTTTGGAATGATTGGCGCCTCTATCTCCGGAGTCACTTTCGTCTCTGTACCGGGAATGGTGCGCGGAATGGATATGACGTATATGCAAACGGTACTCGGATTTTTCTTCGGATACATGGTCGTAGCCCATATCTTACTTCCTTTATATTATAAGTTGAATCTGACAAGCATCTACGGATATCTCGGCACCCGCATCGGAGTGCGCGCCTATCGCACCGGTTCCTTTTTCTTTCTGCTGTCACGCATGTTGGGAACCGCAGCCAAACTTTATCTGGTATGCCTTATTCTCCATACGTATGTATTCCAAGAAATGCACGTTCCCTTTTGGCTGATTGCTGTCGGTTCGGTTGCATTGGTATGGATATATACTCATAAAAGCGGAATAAAGACCATTGTGTGGACAGATACCTTACAAACATTTTGCCTGATTGCCGCTCTGATTTTTATCATCTATTTTACGATCCAAAGATTAGACCTTAACTTCAGCGGCATTGTGCAAACAATCCAAAACAGCGAACACAGCCGTATTTTTGTATTTGACGACTGGGTATCCCGACAGAACTTCTTCAAACAGTTCTTCAGTGGTATCTTCATCGTCATCGTAATGACCGGACTGGATCAGGATATGATGCAAAAGAATCTTTCTTGCCGGAACCTCCAGGAAGCACAAAAAAACATGTACTGCTACGGTTTCTCATTCATTCCGCTAAATTTCCTTTTTCTATGCTTGGGAATTCTATTAATAGCGCTAGCGGGACAGATGCACCTCGAACTGCCAGCCATGAATGATGATATACTACCCATGTTTGCAGCCCAAGGTTATCTGGGACAATCCGTATTGGTACTTTTTACAATCGGTATTATCGCAGCAGCTTTCAGCAACTCGGATTCCGCCCTGACAGCCATGACAACCAGTGTATGCGTAGACCTGCTGAATACGGAAAAAGACACAGAAGAAACGGCACGTCGCAAAAGAAGCAAAGTGCATTTATCGTTATCAGTCTTATTGGCATTCTTCATCTGCCTGGTAGAAATACTTAATAATAAGAGCGTTATTGACGCCATATATATCATCGCCTCCTACACATACGGCCCCCTGCTTGGAATGTTTGCTTTCGGACTTTTTACACGCAGGCAAACGAACGACCGGTGGGTTCCTCTCATAGCCATCCTTTCACCACTGATCTGCTATCTTGCCGACTGGTGGATTGGAAAAGAAACCGGATATAAATTCGGTTATGAATTGCTAATGTTAAATGGAACGCTTACCTTTGCGGGGTTAATTTGTATGTCTAAAAAAGGGAAAACGCTGAAAGTACCATGAAAACAGGTACTCCGAAGTTTATAATAAATAATGGCAGAGTTTATTATAAACTGCGCAATAGTTTATTATAAACAATGAACAAGTTTATTATAAACGATTTTACAAAGAAATAAATGACAAGAAAATGGAAATAACAAGTGCTGAATTTGTGATTAGCAATACGGACGTGAAGAAATGCCCAGCCGGTATTTTCCCGGAATATGCCTTTATAGGCCGTTCGAATGTGGGTAAATCAAGTCTTATCAATATGTTGACCAGTCGTAAAGGTCTGGCCATGACCTCCTCTACTCCGGGAAAAACGATGTTAATCAACCACTTCCTTATCAATAAGAATTGGTATCTCGTCGACCTTCCGGGATATGGCTATGCCCGACGCGGACAAAAAGGGAAAGACCAGATACGCACCATAATCGAAGATTATATTTTGGAACGGGAGCAAATGACCAACCTCTTTGTCCTGATAGACAGCCGGCTGGAACCTCAAAAAATAGACCTTGAGTTTATGGAATGGCTGGGCGAGAACGGTATCCCCTTCTCTATCATCTTTACCAAAGCCGATAAACTCAAAGGTGGACGTTTAAAAATGAATATCAATGCCTATTTACGTGAGTTGAGTAAACAATGGGAAGAGCTCCCTCCTCACTTCGTATCTTCCTCGGAAGACCGCACAGGACGTATTGATATACTCAACTACATAGAAAACATAAACAAGGATCTCAATGTTAAATGAAAGAAGAATGAAAATGAAAAAGAGTTTTTTATCTATTGCCTTTATGGCAGTATTTATGCTGATGGCGACTAACAGCCAGGCGCAATCATGGTCCGACTTATTAAATAAGGACAACATTTCAAAAGTAGTGAATGCCATCACCGGAACCACCGAATCTATCGACATGACCGGAACATGGAACTACAAAGGTTCGGCCGTAGAGTTCGAATCGGATAACTTACTAATGAAAGCAGGCGGAGCTGCCGCAGCCACTATGGCTGAAAATAAGCTGAACGAACAATTAAGCAAAATAGGTATTAAAGACGGCCAAATGAGTTTCACTTTCAATGCCGACAGTACTTTCACCAGCACGGTGGGCAAGAAAACATTGAAAGGCACTTACTCCTACAATGCTTCAACCAAACAAGTTGATTTGAAGTATTTGAAACTTCTGAATCTGCACGCTAAAGTAAATTGCAGTTCCAGTTCACTGGAGTTACTGTTCAACTCGGACAAACTGTTGAAATTAATGGCTTTCATCGGCAGCAAAAGCAGCAGTACCGCACTGAAAACAGTTAGTTCACTGGCCGAAAATTACGATGGAATGATGCTCGGATTCCAACTCTCAAAATAGCAAAAGAGAATCGTTTAATACTATTTCGCACTCCATAAAGTATATTTTAGGGGAAAAGCATTATCTTTGTCGTTTGTAATCAAAAAGAGAAGGAAAAATGAAAAAGATACTTTTTTTAATGACCCTGTTAGTAATGGGCGTAAGCTTTGCATTTGCGCAAACAAATGCAGATATCAAGTTTGACAAAACAACTCACGATTTCGGTAAGTTTTCTGAAAACAGCCCGGTTGTCAGTTGCACATTTACCTTTACTAATATCGGCGATGCCCCTCTGGTGATCCATCAGGCTGTAGCCTCTTGCGGATGTACAGTACCCGAATATACAAAGGAGCCCATCATGCCGGGCAAAAAGGGAACAATCAAGGTGACTTATAACGGAACAGGCAAATATCCGGGACATTTCAAAAAATCAATCACCTTGCGTACCAACGCCAAAACAGAGATGGTAAGATTGTATATCGAGGGCGATATGACGGCAAAAGATGCAAAGTAGGAAAAAATAGACTATTACATAAAGGAGAATCTTTCGGTTCTCCTTTTTTTTTGTTTACTTTGAGGACGGAAATGTAAATTAACACATTAGCAAATTATAAAAACTATGAAACAAGAAGAAGACAAATTCACCGGGTTACCCGAGAATGCGTTCAGAGAGTTGAAACCCGGGGAAGTGTACAACCCGTTGATGGGTCCCTCTAAAAATCATCCGGAAGTTAATATCTGGTCAGTAGCATGGGGTATTGCCATGGCAATCCTTTTTTCGGCCGCCGCTGCCTATCTGGGGTTGAAGGTCGGACAGGTATTTGAAGCAGCTATTCCAATTGCGATCATTGCCGTAGGAGTTTCCGGAGCTGCCAAAAGAAAAAATGCGTTGGGCGAAAATGTGATTATCCAGTCTATCGGAGCTTGTTCCGGAGTAATCGTTGCCGGAGCAATCTTCACCCTCCCCGCTCTTTATATTCTCCAAGCTAAATATCCCGAGATGACGGTTACCTTCATGCAGGTATTCATCAGCTCTTTATTGGGTGGCGTATTGGGTATTCTATTCCTGATCCCTTTCCGTAAATACTTCGTCAGCGACATGCATGGAAAATATCCTTTCCCGGAAGCAACAGCCACTACACAGGTGTTGATCTCCGGAGAAAAAGGCGGCAGCCAGGCTAAACCGTTATTGATGGCAGGTATGATCGGCGGATTATATGACTTCATCGTAGCGACATTCGGATGGTGGAACGAGAACTTTACCACCCGTGTTTGTAGTGCCGGAGAAATGCTGGCAGAAAAGGCAAAATTGGTATTCAAGGTAAACACCGGTGCCGCCGTGCTTGGTTTGGGATATATCGTCGGACTGAAATATGCTTCCATCATTTGTGCCGGTTCATTGGCTGTGTGGTGGATTATCATTCCGGGAATGTCTGCTATCTGGGGTGACAGTGTACTGAATGCATGGAATCCGGAAATCACCTCTACCGTAGGTATAATGAGTCCGGAAGAAATATTCAAATATTATGCCAAGAGCATCGGTATCGGCGGTATCGCTATGGCGGGTGTGATCGGTATTATCCGTTCCTGGAGCATCATCAAGAGCGCTGTCGGACTGGCAGCCAAAGAGATGGGCGGTAAAGGGAATGTAGAGAAGAGCATTATCCGTACCCAACGGGATCTTTCCATGAAGATTATCGCCATCGGTTCCATCATCACACTGATCTTAATCGTATTATTCTTCTACCTTGATGTCATGCAAGGGAATCTGTTGCATACATTGGTAGCCATTGTTCTGGTTGCCGGTATCTCTTTCCTGTTCACCACAGTAGCAGCTAATGCCATTGCGATTGTTGGTACTAATCCGGTTTCGGGAATGACATTGATGACACTGATTTTGGCTTCCGTAGTGATGGTAGCTGTCGGACTGAAAGGTCCTTCGGGCATGGTTGCCGCATTGGTAATGGGTGGTGTAGTATGTACCGCACTATCGATGGCAGGAGGTTTTATCACCGACTTGAAGATTGGTTACTGGCTCGGAAGCACGCCTGCCAAACAGGAAACATGGAAGTTCTTGGGAACAATCGTATCGGCTGCAACAGTAGGCGGTGTAATGATTATCCTGAATAAGACATACGGATTTACAAGTGGCGCACTGGCTGCTCCGCAAGCAAATGCGATGGCGGCCGTTATCGAACCGCTGATGAGTGGTGTAGGTGCACCCTGGTTGTTATATGGTATTGGGGCTGTCTTAGCTATTATTCTGACTCTTTGTAAAATTCCTGCATTAGCTTTCGCATTGGGTATGTTTATTCCGTTGGAACTGAATGTGCCGTTGGTAGTGGGTGGAGCAGTGAATTGGTTTGTTACAACACGTAGCAAAGATGCATCTCTGAATACGGAAAGAGGTGAAAAAGGAACTTTACTGGCATCCGGTTTCATTGCCGGAGGTGCATTGATGGGAGTAATCAGTGCCGCGATGCGCTTTGGTGGAATCAATCTGGTTAATGAGGCATGGTTGAACAATACTTGGTCAGAAGTGTTGGCATTAGGAGCGTATGCCTTACTGATTCTTTACTTTATAAAGGCTTCAATGAAAGTTAAATAAATAATTATGAGGAGACTATTATCCATTATAGTATCACTTGTAACTGCCATATCATTTGCGCAGCAGCCCGTCGAGCTACCTTTGTGGCCCGACGGTGCTCCCAACTCCAGTGGACTAACCGGAGAAGAGCAGGAAACGCGTCCTCATTTTGTCACGAATGTCACGCATCCCACCCTGACGGTCTACCATCCGGAAAAGCCGAATGGAATGGCTATTATCATGTGTCCCGGAGGCGGTTATCGTGGACTGGGTATGGATGGAGAAGGGTATGATATGGCTCCCTGGTTCTGCGGACAAGGTATTACCTATATGGTATTAAAATACCGGATGCCGAACGGACATTGGGAAGTCCCCGTATCAGACGCCGAACAAGCCATTCGCATGGTACGCCAACATGCCAAAGAATGGAATGTCGATCCTTACAAGGTAGGATTAATGGGAGCCTCTGCGGGAGGGCATTTAACTGCTACACTCGCCACTCACTACAATTCGGAAACACGTCCGGACTTTCAGATATTACTTTATCCGGTAGTTACGATGATGCAAGTCACCCGGGGAAATACAAGAACTGCATTGCTAGGCAAAAATCCAACAATGGAACAAATACAGAAGTTTTCTGCCGAATTGCAAGTAACGCCCGATACTCCACAAGCATTTATCGCTCTTACCTCCGACGACCCTTCCGTAGCACCTTATCACGGAGTGAACTATTACCTCGCTTTACAAAAAAACAAGGTTCCGGCAACTCTCCATGTTTATCCTACCGGAGGACATGGCTGGGGATTTCAGGATCATTTTAAATATAAGCAACAATGGACACAGGAGTTGGAGAAATGGTTGCGCGACGGCGTTGTATTCCCGGAAAATCCCGAACCCATGTTACGAATCGGGAAATCTTACCTGGGAACTAAATACGTGGCTAACACATTAGATCAAGACGGAGAAGAATCATTAGTGATCCGGACCGATGCCGTAGATTGCCTCACTTTCGTAGAATACACGTTGGCACAGGCACTCGGTTCTTCCTTTGCCGACAATCTGCAAAAAATACGTTATCGGGACGGCATCATCAACGGTTATCCTTCCCGGTTGCATTATACTTCCGAATGGATAGAAAACGGAATTCGTCACGGATTCCTCACCGATATTACTGCCAAAAACAGTGCGCATACCCAGAAAATCTCTCTTTCGTATATGTCTACCCATCCCAGGCAATATAAAAAATTGGCTGATTCGCCGGAAAATGTACGACAAATGGCCGAATATGAAAAAGCAATCTCCGGAAAAGTCGTACATTGGTTGCCGAAAAGCGAACTGCCGGAAGCCGGATTGCCCTGGATCATGAATGGAGACATTATTGCTATTACAACGAAGATGCCCGGACTGGACATTGCTCATGTGGGAATAGCAGAATATAAAGAGGGAAAACTGCACCTGCTGCACGCTTCTTCTACATTGGGAAAAGTAGTTGTCAGCGATGAACCTCTCAATCACATGCTAAACAACAATAAATCGTGGACAGGCATACGTGTTGTCCGGATGTCTCACTCTAAAAATAACTGATTATGAAACGAGTAAAACATTTCCTTCTCGCCTCGTGCTTATTCCCCACTTTGCTGGGAGCACAAGAAATGGCAAGCGCCTATTTTCTGGAACTTACTCCAGACGCCCAATCGGCAGGTATGGCAGGTACAGGATTAGCTACCACCGATAACGGTACTACAGCTATTTTTCATAATGCTTCTACCATCGCTTTCTCACAAGAAGTGATGGGTGCGAGTTATTCATACGCTAAGATCAACCAAGATTATGCGCTACATAGCGCCTCTCTTTTCTACCGGATCGGAAGGGAAGGCATACATGGATTTGCTGTAGGTTTCCGGCATTTCAAAGATCCCAAGGTGCTCGATTACCGCCCTCACGCATGGGACTTAGAAGCTGCTTATTTCAGAAATGTAGCCAAAAATCTGTCTCTTTCATTAACGTTCAGATACCTGCAAGCCAAAGCCGCGGAAAGCGCAGACAGCAAGAATAGCGTTTGTCTGGACTTCGGCGCGACCTACTATCGCAATATGGCTCTATTGGACGAAATGGCTTCCTGGAGCATTGGTTTCCAAGCTGCCAACATAGGCAAAAAGCTGGACGGACAAAAGTTACCCGCCAGATTAGGATTGGGAGGTACAATCGACCTGCCATTCAGCATAGAAAACCGTTTGCAGGTGGCTCTCGACTTCAACTATCTGCTCCCCTCTGAAATCCGTCATCTCCAGGCTGGCATAGGAGCCGAATATAATTTCCTGAAATATGGTGTTGTCCGTGCGGGATATCATTTCGGAGACAAAGATAAAGGAGTGGGCAACTACGGCACTCTAGGCTGCGGAATAAACTTCTGGCCGATACGTGCAGACTTCTCTTATGCCTTGGCTGATAAAGATTGCTTTATGCGCCGCACTTGGCAACTGGGAGTTGGAATAGTTTTCTAAGCTCCTCTTCGAGGCGTTGCTTCACTTCGTCCATCGGCACATCGTGCTTTAATTCCTGACGAAGAGAAGTGACGCCTTTATCTATAAATCCGCAAGGGTGGATATAACTGAAATAACGTAAATCGGTATTTACATTCAGAGCCAGTCCATGCATCGTGACATAATGACTGCTCCTCACTCCGATAGCACAAATCTTACGTGCACGAGGCGTATCACCTTCCAACCAGACTCCTGTCGCTTTCTCCAAACGTCCGGCTTCAATGCCATAAGAAGCACATACCCGAATCACCGCTTCTTCCAGCAAATGAACGTACTCTTTCAATCCTAACTGAAATTCTTCCAGGTTTAATATCGGATAGCACACCAGTTGTCCCGGACCATGATAAGTAATGTCCCCTCCCCGATCAATATGATAAAGGGTGGCATCAATTGCTTTCAATTGTTCATCACTCAACAACATATTATTTTCTTTCCCGCTACGTCCTAATGTATAAACATGAGGATGTTCGCACATCACAATACGGTTTTCATAACTCTCGCCCTGAACTTTTGCCCGGACAATGTTATCAAACCATTCTGTTTGCCGTTGCCATGCTTCGGCGTATGGTATCAAATTCCAATCAATAAAAACTGTTTTCATAAAAACAAAGGTAAGAAATAAAAAGAAAATGCGTACATTTGTTGGCCCAATATAACACACACAACTATGAAAATGGACTTTCCACAGGTAGACTTGCCTACCGAAGTATTAGCATGGACGAATGTAACAGAAGACATTCTCAATATTTACAAGCAATCTTGTCGGTTGCAAGCATGTATTGTTGCCATCTGTACCGAAGGTTCGATGAAAGCCTCCATCAATCTGCTTGATTACGAAATTCACCCCAATGACTTAATAACATTATTACCGGGAACAATCATTCAGTTTCGGGAGAGAACAGAAAAAGTATGCCTTTGCTTTGCCGGCTTCTCTGCTCATTGTGCCGGACGGATCAATCTCATGAAGAATATTGGTAACGCATATCCCAAACTGATAGAACAGCCGGTAGTTCCTCTTAATGAAGAAGTAGCCAGTTATCTGAAAGACTATTTTGCTCTATTATCACGGGCCAGTTGCAATGAGAACTTCGAAATGGATTCTGAATTGGTCGAATTGTCTCTTCAGACTATCCTGACAAGCATACGACTGATATATCATAAATTTCCGGGCGAAAATAGCAGTTCGAACCGCAAAAAGGAAATCTGCCGGGAACTGATTCAAGCCATCACCGAGAATTATAAAAATGAACGTCGTGCACAGTTCTACGCAGATAAATTAGGTATATCTCTTCAACATCTAAGCACGACTGTGAGACAAGTGACAGGTAAAAGTGTTTTAGATACCATTGCTTATATCGTTATCATGGATGCTAAAGCCAAACTGAAAGGTACCAATATGACTATCCAAGAGATAGCATATTCTCTAAACTTCCCCAGCGCCTCTTTCTTTGGCAAGTATTTCAGACGATATGTAGGAATGACACCATTGGACTTTAGAAACAGATAATTTTCACGAAGAACGATAGAAAATATAAATGGTGAGTTGCAAAACAATGAACGGTGAATAAATTGCGCATTATCCGCAAAGTATTCACCGTCTATTATTTACAGTTCGCTGTTCATAAATGACAGCTAGCCATTCATCGTTTACAGCTTACAGGTTCCTGTCTTTTTATAGTTCATTTCTCATTTTCTTCCCAAGCTCAACGAATTGAGCACTACGCTCACACTGGAGAACGCCATTGCGGCACTTGCCAGCATCGGATTCAATAACAAACCATTCAGAGGGAACAAGATACCGGCAGCAATAGGAATACCGATCAGGTTGTAAATAAACGCCCAGAAAAGATTCTGATGAATCAGTTTGACCGTCTGCTTTGACAACTGGAAGGCTTTAGGAAGCAGCAACAAATCCGATGTCATCAAAGTCACCATAGCCACGTCCATAGCAATATCAGTTCCTTTTCCCATGGCAATGCTGACATCAGCCAATGCCAGTGCCTGCGAATCATTGATACCATCGCCCACCATCGCAACCTTCTTTCCCTGCATTTGAAGCTCACGTACAAATTCGGCCTTATCGTCTGGTAGAGCGTCGGCAACAAAACGTTCGATTCCTAAACGGGAAGAAACGGCTAATGCAGTCCGTTGCCCGTCACCCGTCAGCATACAGATGTCAATCCCTTGGCGTTTCAGTTCCTTCACCGCTTCGGCAGAAGTAGCCTTTATCGGGTCGGAAACAGCAATGATAGCCAACAACTCGTTTTCACGTCCAAAGTAAATGATGCCGTTACCGTCCGATTCATAGTGAACCAGCATTTCAGCCATCACATCGCTTACTGTCGCACTGAAATCTTTCAGGAGTTTATGACTGCCTACCCAATAAGTATGTCCCTCATACGAGGCTTTAATTCCTTTTCCCGTAATGCTTTCAAAGCTATCCAACGCGGCAGGTTTTATTTTTTCTTCGTCCTGAAGCGCAGAGACAATAGCGCCGGCAAGCGGATGCTCCGATTTCATTTCCGCAGCTAAAAGCACATCTTTGAAATGTGGTTCCTGCGACTGCGCCCATAACCATCCGGTAGCTGTAGGATGTCCTTCAGTCAGTGTTCCCGTTTTATCCAGAACAACGACATCTACTTTGCGCATTTGTTCCAAAGCCACTGCATCTTTAATCAGGATATGCTGGCTGGCAGCTTTACCTATACCCACCATCAACGCAGTAGGTGTAGCAAGCCCCAAAGCACATGGACAAGCAATGACAAGAACGGAAACAGCCGACAA
>ENA-USYR01000658-USYR01000658.1-human-gut-metagenome-genome-assembly--contig:-NODE-658-length-17355-cov-7.118069_pt1 | contig 17355 bp, 19 predicted proteins | sample MGYA00250064_ERZ773510 | MGnify/ENA primary metagenome ERZ773510 (study PRJEB29103, sample SAMN06112082) | human gut metagenome | biome: human gut; feature: ankylosing spondylitis patient; material... | reverse complement strand
TGCTCTTCCGATCTGCATATTCTGAATATGCGAATGCGGAACTTGTCAGTTATCCAACCGTACATGGTTATGCTGTCTAAATATTTTTAATAATAGAGAAAAATATAACAATAAAATTGTTTACCATTTGCATAACGAGCCGAGAAAACTAGGCGGATGTAGGAACGTAATAATAGAATCTAAATATGTATTGTGTATCAGTCAATATATAAAAAATAGCATTTTGGATGAGCATAGTCCGTTACATTTGCCCGATTCTAATAAGGCAAAAATTCTATATAACTGCATAGATACTAAGAAGTTTTACCCGTTTGATGAAATCGAAAAAAAGAAATGCAGAAAAGAATTTGGATTGGCTGAGGATGATAAGGTGATTGTTTTTTCAGGTCGTATAGATCAGGAAAAAGGTATATATGAACTCTTGACAGCGATGTCTTTCATCAAAACAAAAAGGGTGAGACTACTGGTTGTTGGAAGTAGTTTTTATGGAATGAAAATTAAGACCTCTTTTGAAAATCGAATTATTAACATTGCTAAACAACTAGGCAATCGAGTTGTTTTTTCAGGATTTATTGCATATGAGGATATGCCTAAAGCATATAATGCGGCGGATATAGCAGTATTGCCATCCATGTGGAACGAACCGGCTGGTTTAACTATCATTGAGGCAATGGCATGTGGAAAACCTGTTATTACGACGCAATCGGGTGGGATTCCAGAGTATGCTAATTCTGAATGTGCAGTTTTTGTTGAGAGAAATGACAAAATTGCGACAACGCTAGCTGAAAAAATTGATGATTTGTTTGAAAATGAACATGCAGCTCATATATTAGGAGAGAACGCGAGAAGGCATGTGGTACAAAACTTTGATTCGGGTAGATACTTAAGCAAATTGTTGGAGATTTTAAGATAATAAAGGAAAAAAGGATGAAAATAGGAATATTAACACTTCAAGGAGCTAAAAATTGTGGAGCTGCCCTTCAGGCATACGCATTGACTACCTTCTTAAAAAATAAGGGGTATTCAGTTGAAATAATTAATTTTATATCTGATGGGGAATATGAACGGACCTCAAAGAATAGCAGAAAAAAGGGAAAAGCATATTGGGCTAGAAAAATATATTATATGTTCTTTTACAAAAGTATTAGAAAGCGAAATGAATTATTTGAAGCATTTCAAAGAAAATACTTAAATCTATATCCGGACAATAGGAGGATAAGAGAACAGGAATTGGAAGAGAGCACAAAATGTTATCAATGTCTCGTTTGCGGAAGCGACCAGATTTGGTCACAAGATCCAAAATTATATGATAAGAGTGATGCATATTTTGTGAACTTCCCTTTTGCAGGGAAAAAAGTGTCATATGCAGCTTCTTTTGGAGATAGCATTGAGTATGCAAAAAAACATATCCAAAAAGTAATTGGTTATGTAAAGGGTTTTGATGACGTATCTGTACGCGAGGAAGAGGCGGCAGAATTTCTACAGGAAAATGGTATTTCAGCAACGGTTTGTGTTGATCCGACATTATTGTTGAGTGCAAACGAATGGAATAAATTGACGATTGAACCCAAATTTAAAGGAAAATATATTTTGTATTTTTCTGTTAATAGTCGGAAATATTCGATTGATGTTGCTAAACATTTGTCAGACAAGACTGGTTTAAAAGTTATTGAATTGAATCCGCATCCTAAATCATGGAATTCAGGATTTCAGAAATTGTATGGTAGCGGTCCAAGAGAGTTTTTGGGATATATATTGAATGCAGAATATGTAGTTTCCAATTCTTTTCACGGAACGGTTTTTTCTATTCTGTTTAATAAACCGTTTTTTGCTGCATTTGACCAAAAAAATGGTCAAATTATATGGGAAAACAGAAAGGCTTCATTGTTAAGAACTTTAGGACTGGATTTCGCTATGGTGACTGCAAGTACAAAATTAGATATTAATGCCATAAACAATATTAACTGGGACATGATAAATGGTAGAATTTTAAAGCTACGAAATGATTCAATGCTTTATCTTGACAAAGCTGTGGGAGATAAATGATAGAATGATAAATTTTGATTTTGACAAACAGTGTTATGGATGTAGAGCCTGTGAAAATGTGTGTAATTTAAATGCGATTAGGATGCAAACAAACGTAGAAGGGTTTCTTGTGCCTGTCGTAAATATGGATTTATGTGTTGAATGCAAACTGTGTGAAAAAGTATGCCCTAAACTAACCGAAAGTAGTGTGGCAAGCCAAAATGTAAATGATGTAATAGTTTCTGCCTATAGAAAAGAACAGAGCCATTATAAGGAATATACATCGAGCGGGATATTCAATGAGCTTGCAAAGCAGGTAATTAATAACGGAGGAATGGTTTGTGGTTGCGTATGGAATGAAAAAATGGTTGCTGAACACATACTGACAGATAAAATAGAAGATATCGCACGAATGAGCTATTCAAAATACGTTCAAAGTGACATGAAATCATGCTACAAAGAAACAAAACAGGCTTTAAAAGCCGGAAGAAAGGTTCTTTTTTCAGGAACCCCATGTCAGATAGCAGCCTTGAAAAAATATATGGAAGTAGAATACCCAAATCTTTTTACGATTGCAATAGTATGCCATGGTACCCCATCTCCACAAGTATGGAGAATGTATAAAGAAAAGCTTGAATCAGAAGTAAAAGCAAAGATGATTAAGGCCAATTTTAGATATAAAGGAAAGTATGGATGGATAACACCTTTTTCATATTATGAATTTGATAATGGCACTATTATTGAAAAACTTAGTTTTACAGAGGATCCATATGTAATTGCTTTTGGAGCCGATATTTTGCATAGAAACACATGCTATCATTGTAAATATAAGGGGAGTTTAAGTGGAGCAGATATCGTAACAGGAGACTTTTGGGGATGTAGTACCAAGTTGCTTTCAAAAAGTAGGAATAAGGGGATTAGTGCAGTAATAATTCATACTGAAAAGGGAAAAAAATTATTGGATACATTAAAAGATTCGTTTGTCATTGATGAGTCAACGAGTGAAAAAATGAGTGCGGAGAATAAACCTGCATTTTCGCCGGTTAAGTACAATCCAGTTCGAGAGCAATTTTATAAGAACTATGAGGAAAACCACAATTTAGATTATATGTATGGAATGTTTAACCGCAGAAAGTATAAGGTTAAACGAATTATGTACAAACTATCGATTTTTGAGATACTAAAAAGAATAAAGTATATAGTGAAACACTGAGGAAAACATAATGCAAAAAATTAGCGTGATTGTGCCTGTTTATAATGGAGAAAACTCAATAAGAAAATGCATTGCCAGTATTACAGGTCAAACTTATAACAATTTGGAGATTATTATTATTGATGATGGATCAAAGGATAATACCCAGTCTATTTGTCGAGAAATCGCAAAAACGGATAATCGTCTTAAAGTATTTTATCAAGATAATCATGGCGTTTCAGCAGCTCGTAATAATGGCTTAAATCACATGTCAGGAGAATATGTGATGTTTGTTGATGCTGATGATTTCCTGGATACTGATGCATGCCAGAAATGCATTGATACAATTAACTTGGATAATTCAGACATCGTAGTTGCAAACAAGATATTTCATGTTGGAAATCGAGTTCAGAAGAATGTTCTATATTCGGATCGACATTTTTCAAGAGAAGGAGAGGCTAAGGAACTCTTTATCCTCGATTTAATGACTCCGTATTTTGACAAAACGATGAATAAGGTTGCTTATCTCTCTTGTGGTGTTACAGCAAAATTATTTAGAGCGGATATGATTCTTTCCAATAGTATTAAATTCAGAGACGATTGTAGATTTGGTGAAGATGTTCTATTTAATATGGAGTGCTTCCAGCAGGCGAAGTCCATTACATATATAGATTATGATGTGTATCACTTTTGTGTAAATAGTGGATCGTCTACTCATAAATTCAGAAACGACTGGAATAAATCTCATGAAGTTTATATGGATGAAATAGATTCATTTAATGCTAAATATAAAAAAGACAATCGATTTCTGCAAGCAGCAGAGATGATGAAAGTGAGTAGGATTTCCTCATTGGCAGTTTCGTATTATTTTCACAAAGATAATCCAAATGGTTTTCTTAAATCATATGTAGAGTTTCGGAAATTTATGAAGTCTCCAAAATATGCAAGAGCAATAAAAAATGTTAATAATCAGTTACTAACCGACAATCAAAAGAAAATAGTTTTCTTTCTGAGACATCATATGACTTTGATATTTGCGGGAATATGTTACATAAGAAATAGAGTAAGAAAAGTATGACGAGAGTGTGTGAGGTGAATAAGATGGATGAGCCAATAAGAGTTTTGCAGCACGTGAGAATTTTAGATTCCGGTGGAATTGAAGCCTTTATTTTTGCTAATTTGCGTGCAATAGATCGAGATAAGGTTAATTTTGATTTCTTGGTGACACGAGATAAGATAGAATTCTACGATGAAGAACTAGAAAGATTAGGTTGTAGAAAAATAGTGCTGGAGTATAAGCATTTTAGCAATAACTTGTTAAACCCGATAAGTCAGGCTTTGGCATTTTATAAATTTTGCAAAAATAATAAAAAAGTATACAGAGTAATTCATTTTCAAAGCATTGGTGCAAATGGATTTTTCGATATTGTAGCTGCGGCGATGGCAGGAATTCCATGGAGAATAGCTCACTCTCATATTGCTAATGACATTAAACCAGGACATAAATCAAATAAGAAAACGGCTGGCGAAGCTAGAGAAGCTTTTGTGAAATTTCGTCAAGCTGTTATCAGGCAAATTGTCACTAGATTTAGTACAACATATTTTGGTTGCTCTAAAATGGCTTGTGAATGGATGTTTACAAAAAAAGCAAATAGACAGGGAAAGACGATCGTTGTCAATAATCCGATTGATGTGAAAAAGTTTGAGTATTCGGTAGAAAGTAGAGAGACAATCAGAAAAAAACTTGGTGTTGAAGATAAATTCGTTATTGGTCATGTTGGACGTTTTGTTTATTCAAAAAATCATATGTTTCTTTTGGAAACATTTGCTGAAGTAGTAAAAAAGAACAAAGATACAGTTTTGGTTTGTGTCGGAGAAGGCAAGCTTAGGCATGAAATAGAAAACAAGATTCAAGAACTTGAAATTAAAGATAATGTCATTCTTTATGGAGAAACAACAGAGATAAGTAAGGTTTACAATGCGTTTGATTTGTTCTTGTTTCCGTCGCATTATGAGGGATTAGGTATTGTTCTTGTTGAGGCTCAGGCGAATGGATTACCCGTTGTTGCTGCTGATACAATTCCAAGCGAAGTCAATCTAACAGATAATTTTGAATTTATGTCATTGGATGAGGGAAAATTGAAATGGGCGCAACGTATCTTGGATAGACGTAAGGAAAAGAGAAACTTTGAAAACGCGAAGAAAGTGTACAAAGCCGGGTACGATATTCGTGATGTTTCGCAGTTTTTGCAGAACACCTATATAGAAATGTATAATAATTAACTGAAGTTGTTATATGAATAGGAAGGAGAGTGAAAATTGAAGTGGTTATATCTAAAAATAAACTAAAGTTATTGGCTTTAATTTTTGTGTGCATTATCTTTTTTAAACCATTGGCTGTTAATTCGCTTCCGGAGTACAATTCACTTAATAATATATGGGACTCTGTAAGAGTACTAGTTTTCTTAGTATTAGCGGCAAAGATTTTACTCTATCATAGAGTATCATATATGTTAACAAGTGTTATATTGTGTCACGCAGTTTTTTTCTTTTCTACATTTGTTCATGGAGGCAATATAAAAGGTTTGATTGTTCAAGCCGCTTCTGTAATCGGATTTTGTTTTTTGATTGAAATAGAAGGAAGAAAAAACTTAGAAAGATTTTATGAAGCCTTATTTTATGGACTGTCAATTTTAATTATATTACACTCTGTTTTTATGATATTGAAACCTGATGGATTAGGATATGATAGAGTTTACTATAATAGTGTGTATTTTTTAGCAAGCAAAAATGGATTGACAAAATTCTTCTTCCCAGCAGTTATTTCTGGCTTTGTGTGTTGCGAATTTAATTCAAAAAAATACAAAAGAAGAGCTATTGGCATTGCAGGACTATGTCTAATACTATCTATTGTTGTTCATTCTACAACTACTATGATTGGGTTAATCGTATGCATAAGCCTTTTTTGTCTTAGCAAATCGGGGAGGGGGAAGAAACTCCCACTTAATGTTAATAGAATAAGTATACTGATACTTGCTGTAGCACTCATTGCATCCCTTGCTGCTTTTAATGGATGGTTGAATTATATTGTATCCTCACTTTCAGATGCACAAAAGGCAACAAATTATCTTGATAGAGTTGTTATATGGAAAAAAGCAATATCACTTATAACAAACTCCCCATTTCTAGGATATGGTATGCCATATAACGGTGGCCATATCAATGTAAATGGAAAATACATGTACTCGCATAATGGATATTTGGAGTTCTTTTTATATGGAGGAATTATTGGCTTTTTGCTATGTCTACGACAGTTAATTTTTGTACTAAGAGCAAGAAGTGAAATAAACCGGGATTCAATCTGCATTCCAGTTGTGTGTGGAATTGTTGGATTTGTAATCATGATGATAACTGAATCACATGTTAGCACAATTGCATACTGGGGTTTTTTTGTCATGTTTGAGCAGTTGCTTAACTATGAAAAAAATCTTGGTAGTAGTGAAGGAGCAGTCCATTATTAATATGCTAATATAGTTTTATTTATCGAAGAATTGTATCTGGCGCGTATTTCGATGTTTATGTGTCTTGTTATTCTGGATTCAACTAAAACCGAAGAAGAAGTCGAAATGTGAAATTAATGGAGGAGTGGTAACTTGAAGGTATTTAAAAATTTTTTATATAATGTGGCATATCAGATACTCATTATGATACTGCCACTTATCACAGCACCTTACATAGCTCGTGTTCTAGGAGCTGAATTGATTGGGGTTTATTCATATACACATTCGATTGCATACTATTTTGTTTTATTTGCTCAATTGGGACTGAGTGTTTATGGAAATCGTACAGTTGCTCAAGTAAGAGATAACCAAGATAAGCTTAACTATACCTTTTCAAGTTTATACAAACTTCAATTATTAATTGCAATTATATCATGTGTTGTTTATATGACATATGTTTCGGGCTTTGCTAAACCTGAATACAAGGTGTATTTTGCCTTACAGTTTTTATATGTAATCTCCGGAGTGTTTGACATTAATTGGTTCTATTTTGGAATTGAAAAATTCAAATTAACCGTTACACGGAACACAATTATAAAAATTTTGACGGTTGTACTTATCTTGCTGCTTGTAAAGGACAAGAGTGATTTGAGTGTCTATATTGTTATCATGGCTGGTGGAGTTCTGTTGGGACAACTTGCTATGTGGTCGCAGCTAGGGAAGTATGTTCATTTTGTTAGGACAAAGTGGAAAGACAGTTTTAAGATTTTCTTACCGGTGATTATCTTATTCCTGCCAACAATTGCTACTAGTTTGTATCGCTATATGGATAAAATAATGTTGGGAACCATGGTGACAATGAATCAAGTTGGATACTATGAAAACTCGGAAAAGTTTATATCTATCGCTATGGGAGTTATTAATGCTCTTGGAACGGTTATGATTCCTCAAATGTCAAATTTGATTTCAAAAGGCGATATAGGAAAGGCTAGAGAATACTTAGATAAATCGATTGAAGGTATTTATATTATAGCTAGTCCATTGGCATTTGGTTTGGCTTCAGTTGCAACGATATTATCAGTCGTTTTTTACGGTGCAGACTTTTCACCGTGTGGTTCAATTATTCCAGTTTTGGCAATGTCTTTACTTTTTTCCGCATGGGCAAATGTCATTCGCACGCAGTATTTAATCCCTAATACAAGAGATAGAGAATATATTATCTCAATGTTTTGCGGAGCAGGTGCAAATTTGATAATTAATTTTCTTCTAATTCCGGTGGTAGGAGCAGTAGGAGCGGCCATCGGAACGGTTTTTGCTGAAGCCGCTGTTGCAATAGCACACTCTTTTTTTGTACGAAAAGAATTGCCGCTATTACATTATTTTAAACTTGTTCTTCCATATGTTTTTATTAGTGGAGTGATGTTTGGAGTTATAAGGATTGTTATAACTTTTTCACACAATAGTGTTATTTGGCTTTGCGGTATAATTGCCATAGGTATAATTCTTTATGGAATAATGCTTATTTTGTATTTGTACATTACTCATGGAAATTATTATAAAATAATGCACTCTTTTTTTCAGAAAGTTAAAATCAGAAAAAACGACTAGATTGATAGCTGAATATTAACTCGGTTAGTTGTTGAATCATTAAAAGACAAATAAGAGATGAAATAATATTGACAGATTAGAAATGAGGAATAAAATCTTGAGAGCAGAGCGTTTATCTTGGATTGATGTATTAAAAGGCATAGGTATTGTCCTTGTTGTGATAGGGCATATCTATTCCAATCGTTCAGATATTCTTTCCATATGCCGCTGTTCTTTTTTGCAGCAGGATGGGTATATAAAGAAAAAACTATTTTAACCGATATAAATAGGAGAATCCAGACCATAGTTGTTCCGTATTTCTCGTTTGGCTTGCTGGTGCTTTTATATTGGCAAGTGATAGAGAGGAGATTCCAGGGTTCAGATATTGGTTTCATGGACTCCCTGCTCGGTCTATTCTCTGGTTACTATGATAATTTGGACTTCAATGTTCACCTGTGGTTTCTGCCGTGCTTCTTTGTGACAGTTGTTTTGTTTAACATATTGGTCAACTTGGGTGGTAAGAAGATCGCTTATATTGTTTCTGCGTTGATGAGTATGATTTATGTCGTTCTTCCGATGCCGGAGCTGTTTTGGGAACTCAACCGTGTGTTCAAATACATAGGCTTTTATGCTGTGGGCGTGTTCTTATCAGGGAGAGAAACAAAGATCGCGGACAGAAATCTAGGAACTTGAGTGGTTGCGGTAGCTTTGCTTATCTTGAATTTCTTCTTATCAATCCACAACTTAACCACAGGAATCATGTGGTTTATGACTGCCATGATTGGCGTGACTTCCATGATTCTTATTTCTCAGCTCATCAACGAAAATAGAATTCTGCAGTATTTCGGTAGAATTTCTCTGATTGTTCTCTGCATTCACGGCCCTGTATATCGGATAGTAGTGAAAATTCTATCAATTCTGTTGCGCATGGAAACAGATGCCATAAGAGGGAACTTTCTGCTTGCGATGATTGTTGTTGCGGCCACGATGATGGTGTGTAGTGCAGCATATGAAGTTGTTGTACGAATTGTACCGTGGATGATTGGAAAGAAAAGGAAGGCTTGGAATGAAAGAAATACCAGTACTATATAAAAGAAAAGAAGAATGCTGTGGTTGCACGGCCTGTTATGCCATCTGTCTGAAAGAAGCAATTTCTATGGTAGAGGATGAAGAGGGGTTCGAATATCCACAGATAGATGAAAGCAAGTGTGTTCGTTGCTACCAGTGTATTAAGGTATGTCCGATAAAAGCAGCACGAGCACAGTAAGGAGAGATTATGAAAACAACATTACTTATCATGGCAGCCGGAATCGGCAGCCGATTTGGAACAGGAATAAAACAGTTGGAGCCGGTCGATGATGCTGGACATATCATCATGGACTATTCCATCCATGATGCGATTGAGGCTGGTTTCAATCATGTGGTATTTATCATCCGCAAGGATATCGAGAAGGAGTTCAAAGAGGTCATTGGTGATCGTATTGCCGCTATTTGCTCTTCTCATAATGTAACTGTGGACTATGCTTTCCAGGATATCAACGATATTCCGGGAGAACTTCCGGCAGGCCGTACAAAGCCGTGGGGAACTGGTCAGGCCGTGCTTGCTGCGAAAAATGTGATTGAGACTCCGTTTATTGTGATCAATGCAGATGATTACTATGGTAAGGAAGGTTTCAAGGCTGTCCACGAGTATCTGGTGAATGGTGGCAAGTCCTGCATGGCAGGCTTTGTGCTGAAGAACACGCTGTCTGATAATGGCGGTGTGACCCGTGGCATCTGCAAGATGGATGATCAGAACAATTTGACTGAGGTTGTGGAAACCAAGAACATCGTAAAAACTGCAGATGGAGCAGAGGCAGACGGTGTGGTTGTTGATGTGAATTCTCTGGTTTCCATGAATATGTGGGGCTTGACTCCTGATTTTCTGGATGTGCTGGAAAATGGTTTCAAGAAGTTTTTTGAGAAAGAAGTCCAAGGTAATCCTCTGAAAGCAGAGTATCTGATTCCTATCTTCATCGGTGAACTGCTGGAGCAGGGAAAGATGTCTGTCAAAGTATTGAAAACCAACGATACCTGGTATGGCATGACCTACCACGAAGATGTAGCTTCCGTAAAGGAGAGCTTCCGGAAGATGCTGGAGAACGGTGTATACAAGGCTGACTTGTTTAGTGATCTGTAAACGACGATGAAAGAAACGATTGATTTACTCGGAAAGATCCTCACAAACATCCTGACTGCTCTTTATGAACCTTTTGGATTCTCACTGCTTCTCTCGTTCTTTGCAATGTTTTTCTATCTGTATGCGTATGAGCCAATACATGCCGGCAAAGGGTGGAAGAGTGCTATAGTAACGTGGTATCAGAAATTCAAAGAGAGTGTGTTTTTTCGGAAGTTGTTTTTCTTATTTTTTGTGACCTCACTTATTCTGTTCCGAACCCTGTTAAACCGGAGCATTTGGATGAATCCTTTATCTGATGTTATGGGCGGATGGGGCATCTGGAAGACAGTGAACGGAGAAAAGCAGCTGACAACAGAGTGCATTGAGAATGTGATTATGATGGTGCCGTTTTCAGCAGCAGTGCTGTGGACATTCGGAAAGAAGATAGGAAACGGCTGGAAGAAAATACTGTGGCAAAGCGGGAAGATATCGTTCATCTTCTCGATAAGCATTGAGATATTGCAGTTATTGCTTCGCTTGGGAACATTCCAGCTATCAGACATCTTCTATAATACAGTAGGCGGAATGATTGGCGGCTTGATATATTGTGCAGTGATGAAGGCAAGAAAGCGTCTGTAAAGCTGGATGAAATTGTGATATACTGTGAGCGGTTGCTCCCATGTTGCTCTGATAATCACACACCTCTCCGCTTTGAACTGCAAACCGTACCAATGTAGATTGTAAAATAAAGTGTGTAAGTTAAAAAATAGCTTGCACACTTTTTCAATTTTGGGAAAGTGTGCTACAATGAAAGAAAGGGCGTAACCTTCAATACGGTTACGGATTTGACGGTTATTAATCAAGCGTCCATAGCTGTATGGAGTATCAAAAGCTCCTTAATATTTCCGACTTTCAGCTCAGTTATATCACGAATGTCGGTGCAGGACAGGGGGTTCTCAAGGTTAGCAGCTCTCTTGTGCCGTTTGTCAACAAGTTCCCCGCAATACCGAGCTTTACAAGCTGATGACGAGCAATGTAAAATGCTGAAATTGCGGTGTTCGCGTTGTATTGTGAGAGGTTGGCGAAAATAATCGTCTTGATTAGTGCGAAAATTCAAGGAAATTTCATTGATTATTACACGAATATCTGCTATACTGTGTTCAGTACCTTTAGGAGAAAAAACTATGTTCAAACTTGCAATTTTACAAATGCGTTCAGAAAATAGAGCGTATGATAAGAACACAAAAACTATAATTGATTATATGATAAATGCTTCAGAAAATAATGCTGACATGTTATTGCTACCCGAATGTTTCATAACAGGATATGATTTGTCAATTAGTAATGACCACGCTTTGTCTGATGACGATAGTCATATTAAAAAGTTATGTGATGCAGCAAGAAAGCTTGAAATAGGACTTGTTGCTACTGCGTTAACAAAAGGAAAAGCAAAACCTCAAAACTCTGCTTTAGTTATAAATAAAAATGGCGAAATCCTTATGAAATATTCTAAAGTCCACACCTGTGATTTTGCAGATGAAAAGGCACTTGAGTCAGGCAAAGAATTTAAGGTCTGCGATTGTGACAGAGTAAAAATCGGAATAATGATTTGCTATGACAAGGAGTATCCTGAAAGTGCAAGAGTTCTTATGCTGAAAGGTGCTGAAATCATTTTAGTGCCAAATGATTGTGGAAGTATGAAGCCTCGTGTTCAAGCCTTATCTACAAGAGCATATGAAAATATGTGCGGTGTAGCAATGGCTAATCCAAACGGCGTTAATGCAGGCAATTCTTGTGCGTTCAGTCCTATATGTTGGGATAAAAACGGTATATGCGTTGACAACACGCTGTTGCTTGTTGATGATGAAACAGAAGGTCTGTTCTATGCTGAATTTGATATGGATAAAATCAGATATTATCGTGAACACGAAATGATGGGTAATACATTTAGAAAAGTTTATGCATACAATGAACTTTTGAACGCAAAAGTGGAATATCCATTTATTAGAAAAGGAAAATGGAACTAAGGTGTCCAATTTAGATATTAAGAAATGTTTGTTCTCATATGTTGTTTGGAATCTCAGATGACAAAAGATGACAGATGACGAAAAATAGCAAGCTAAAGCAACATTGGGAAAAATCAATTGCGATTTACAGTTCGAAGATTTTATATATGATATAGTCGATGAAAATGTTATTATTACAAAATTGGTTGATTGTAAAAGTCGAGAATAAAGTTTCTTAAAAGAAAAAAAGATTGCCGTTCAGAACAGAAGCTTAAAACACAACGAAAAACAGGCAACAAAATAATACCGATCGAAAAATCAGTTGTATTTAACCCAAAAAGCCTTGTAAATATGCCCCTTTTGGATATTTTACAATCGGCTGGGTATTTATTTAATTAGAGGGAACTTTAATGTTGGTGAATATAGTTTTTGATTATTATGCAGATATAGTAAGTGTACCTGATAGTATTGGGATAAATATAAAAAAATATCGAAATCAATGTGATAAATGGTTATTTAATAAATTGAATGAGCATGAATTTTGGGAGAAGGATGACTCTGGAAATAAATTAGGGGTTGGTGTTTGTAGTGAATCGTTCATATATTGGTTGAATGAATTTGTTTTAAAAGATTCTAAAGAGAAAGCATATATTGTGCGAAAAAGTATTAATAATTATGATGAAAGTTTGCCTACCATATATTATTGATGAACAGAGCATATTGACAACTTATGTGAACTATTTATTCTTTTGTACAAAAACTAATCTGTTGTAATTTAATGCACGAGTCCCAATGAAAAGCAAACAATAAAAAATTTAAAAATGTAATAAAAAAGATACCTTATTTTGGCAAAAAGATTCTATCAAAAATTAAATTCAAAAAATTTGAAAATATGATAGCAGGAGCGACGAACTCAGCGATAGTAAATAAATTTTTAAATTATATAATTTAAAATGTCGATATAGTGTTATCAGTAGCCGGAGCAATTTACGGCATTTTAGATTATATATTTGATAAAAGTATAAATAATGTTATATGGAAATTTAAATTATGGTGATAAAAATATCATGCAAATACATAAAAGATAATGCTTTTGATATTACAGTTGGGCAGGAGACACGCACAATTACCCACGAAAACAATCAGGCTGTTTTTAAGTTGAGCGAATCAAAAAATTACAATATTGAAATTTGCAAAAAGTCTTGCAAAAGCAATCATTCTTTTAGCAATCTTTTAATTTTCTTTTTCACTATGATATTGCAAGGCATTTTCAATATTCTATTGATAAACATCGATTCAAAGTGGTATAATAAGTTAAGTCTTTATATTATTAAAACTAACTTTAATGTTTTCATAGATAAAGATACCGATTTTGAATTTATTTACAACGAAGGATATTTTTATTATGACAGGAAAACTAAAAAGTTACCCACGATAAGTTGGATAGATTGCGATAATATAGTTCTTGTTAAAACAGAATATACCATAGATAAGATCAATTTGACCAATGAATATTGTATAAATATGTTAAGAAGTTTATTTCTTGTGCATCAGTCTGTGAGCTGATATTCTTATTGCTAATACTACTTGCTGTTTCTTACAATAATTTTACAGCAGCTATCATTTGCTGTATACTTTTTGTTTTGGTAATAATTATTCAAATTATTGTTTTTAAAAAAGAATTTATGAGATTAAAGAAAATAGGTGATGTGCTTTAATTTTAACCCCAAAATACTTTATGTATTCCTGTATTTCTGTATCTTAGTGTAGCTTTTTGTTATTTTCTATTTTAACTTGCTTTGTAAAGAAATATTGGCTCATATGACGGGAGCAGAACTACACAGGTCAGAACTGTCCGCAGTGACGGCAAGCTCGTATTTAATACAGACTATGAGTATGCAGACGGCAAGGCTGAAAATTCAACTACTAACCTTGTCAGCAAGTACAGTCAGTCATATGGCGGTGACAGCGTTTTATCCTACAATTATTCTTATGATGCAAACGGTAATATTACCGAGATTAAACAAAACGGTAAGCTTACGAACAAGTATGTTTATGACAGCCTTAACGAGCTTAAAAAAGAATACGACTATGTAAATAAATTTTACATTAACTATTCTTATGACGGAGCAGGAAACCTGCAAAATAAATATGAACAGGTTCTTGATCCGACCTACGGTTATCCTACAGGAACACAGCATGGTAATACATACGAGTACACCGATACAAGCTGGAAGGATAAGCTGACAAAGGTTAACAGCAGTAATATTTCATACGATGCGAACGGCAACCCTCTGACATACCGTGACGGAATGAGCTTTGAATGGGAGAACGGAAGAATTCTCAAAAAGATCAACACTTCCGACAAATCCGTTCAAATGAGCTATGACTCAAACGGTATGAGAACACAGAAGTCTGTTGACGGAGTTAAGACCAACTATTACTATGACAGCAACAAAAACCTTATTGCTCTTGTAAAGGGTAATGACACTCTGTTGTTCTACTATGACAGTGAGGGAAGTGCAACATCATTCTCATATAACGGTACAATGTACTTTTATGTGAAGAATCTGCAGGGTGATGTAATCAGAATTATTGACCTCGCAGGTACAGAAGTCGCAAGCTATGTTTATGACGCTTGGGGCAACATAAAAGATACCAAAGGTGACCCGACAGTCCGTGAACTGAACCCGATTCGTTATCGTGGCTATGTTTATGATACTGAAACAGACTTGTACTATTGAATTATCTTGATCCTAATGGGTATGTAGCCCTAGTTGATGATTTACTTTATGCTTTAATAGCTTTAACTGCAGCAACTGTAGCGATTTGTTCCACTTCATTTTTCCAAAAAGGTTGGTCTGCTTTTTGTAACGCAGTCGGTAACGGACTATCATCTATCGGAAATGCAATTTGGAATGGTGCGTCTGCTGCATGGAATTGGTCTAAAAATAAGGTTAAAAATGCAATTAATGCAGTTAAAAAATTTAATACTGCTGTTAAATCAGCAAATAATATACGATCTAAATTGAAAAAAAGAAAGAAAAAACAATAAACGATTTTATACTACAATATTTAATAGTGATGATGTACCCATACTTGGAAGTAAACTTACTAAAAGTCAAGCTGAATCAAAGTTGCGGCAAGGCAAAGATGTGATAACTTATTATAAGAGTGATGCGTTAAATATCGCAAACTCAGTAGGCAGCACTAGAAGTAAGTGCGATCCCAAACATAGAGGGTCTGCTTCTTTTAAGCATTATCATGTTAAATATAAAAATATAAAGTGGAGTATCCATTCGTTTTATGTATAGGGCATACAGGTGGTATTATGGTTTATACTTTTATGAATTATGACGATTTTAATAGTAAATATAACGATATATTAAAAATTGTCACTTGCTATAGTGAGAATTTTAGTTTTATTACTGTGAGACAGATCCATAAAAAGGATCATTCTAATGAATATTTTAATTTCTTGGATGGTTTTAGAAATCATGAAATTCCATTAGGTAAAATAAAAACACCCAGATATACTGCAGGACAACAAATCCATTGTTTCAGAATTAATAAAATAACAACGGCTTTATTGATGAAACTATAGATTTTTCTTCTTGGAATGCTTATGATTATCCTGAAGATTTGGCTTTTTATAAAAATTGCATACCGTGGTTTCGCTGTATTTCACATGAAAAAATGGTGTTAATCAATGAGACCAATTTTAGTGCATTTAATGAGTTAAAAAAAATAGGCATAAATTTTAGATTGATTAATAATTCTAACTATATTTGAAAAAATTTAAAACGAATGTGGGTAAGTAGGCTCATTTGAGCCTACCTATTCAAGCGGTGAAACCTCATATTACTATTACACATTTGACGGTTCGCTTGAAAGTGAATACCGCACATCATCAAACGGTAGTCTTACTCATTACATTGTTACCGATTCAGACGGTAATACGGTAGAAAAGACATTTGTAAACGGTCAGACAAAGACTATTACAACAGGCACAGATAAGGGAGCAAAAAACATGAAAAAAATAATACAACCAATATCAATATTATTAATCATAACGCTGTTATCTGCGATATGTAGGAATCAGGTGGTTACGTTTTTGGCACGTTATTTGCCTCCGTAGGGGCACAAAGTCGGATGATAACAAACAATCGCTGTTTAGGTCGGGTAATAGATAATTTATAATACAAAGGTTTATGATAAAGCAATACATTAAACAAGCGTTGAGGATGATCGGGGAGAACAAGCTGTTGAGCGTGATCTCGATACTCGGTACCGCCTTGGCCATTTGCATGATCATGGTGATCGTCATCCTGTATGTCGTGAATACGGCGAGTTTCAAGCCGGAGGTAAACCGTGGCCGCACCTGCTACATAACGACCGTCATGAGCAATGGCAAGGATGATAACCGGCGCATCTCCTACTCGTCGCTGGGACTGCCCTTGGTGAAGGAATGCTGCTATCCGCTGAAAGGGGCGGAGGCCGTTACCGCCATCAATATGGATCGCTACAGGCCGTTGACCGCCTCGTCCATGGACGGGCTTAAGAACCGGACGAGTTACATCTCTTATACGGATACCGCCTTCTGGAAGATCTTCCAGTTCGATTTCCTGCAAGGAGGCCCCTTCAGCCCGGCGGCTTTCACGAGCGGTATCCGCGACGCCGTGATCAGCGAGAGCGTGGCCTTGGCCCTTTTCGGCACGGACCAAGTCGTGGGGCGGGAGATGAAGCTCGATTTCATCGTCTACAATATCTGCGGGGTCGTGAAGGACGTATCCCGGTTCGCCTCGAAAGCGTGGGCGGCGTATTCCTGTTCAACGCACAGAACGGCTGGGAAGTCGGCAGCGAGATCCAGGCCCGCTATGCACGCCT